>Ga0180438_10003912_pt1 | contig 21991 bp, 22 predicted proteins | sample SS_ome_12_FD_132455 | JGI IMG/M metagenome (GOLD analysis project Ga0180438, IMG submission 132455) | Hypersaline lake sediment archaeal communities from the Salton Sea, California, USA - SS_3_D_2 metaG | ecosystem: Environmental > Aquatic > Non-marine Saline and Alkaline > Hypersaline >...
GCGGAACGGGGAGAGGAGCTTAAAATGCAAGATTAAGTTGACGTACAACGTCGGCTAATGGATCTTTGGGATTGCTCAAAAATAAATTGGAATTCTTGCACCCCGATTTGGATATAATTGCTTTTATTTTTTACACAAAGCGTTCAGAGAGGACACAGAGAAAAACTGGATTTCAGTCTAACAGCAATTTAATTTGTGAATACTTCAGGAACAAAACCTTCGAATTTTTTCTCTCGGTACCCACTTTTTTAAATTGATTGGCAGGAATTCATTAATGCACGCCTCGAAGGATTTAATTGATAATGCCGGCAATTTTTTGGACCTGTTCCAACAACTGTTTAAATTGGAACGGATAAAGTGACTGGTGCCCGTCGGAAAGGGCATTCTCCGGGTCCGGATGGACTTCCACCATAATACCGTCGGCCCCCACCGCAATAGCCGCCCGGGCTAAGGGCGGAACACTGTTACGCTCACCACTGGCATGACTCGGGTCGATAATAATTGGCAGATGACTCAGTTGCTTGACCATTGGAATAACATTAATATCGAGGGTGTTTCGCGAATGTGTGGAAAATGTTCGAATACCGCGTTCACATAAAATCACCTGGAAATTGCCGTGACTCAAAATATATTCCGCCGACATTAAAAATTCTTCCAAGGTCGCCGACAGTCCGCGTTTCAATAAAACCGGTTTATTAATTTTACCCACCCGTTTTAATAATGAATAATTATACATATTGCGGGCACCCACCTGAACAACATCCACATATTCGGTTACCAACTCCAGATATTCCGTATCAAGCACCTCGGAAACGATTTTCATTCCGGTTTCTTCCCGGACCCGAGCCAGCAGTTTCAAACCTTTTTCACCCAATCCTTGAAAGGAGTACGGCGACGTCCTGGGTTTAAAAGCACCCCCCCGCAGAAACTTCACTCCCATTTTAGCAAGCTGTCGGGCAATATCGAAAATCTGCAATTCATTTTCAACCGAACAGGGTCCGGCAATCACGGTAATTTCTGGGCCGCCAATTTGGACGTCCCCCAGCTCAATCACCGTATCTTCCGGATGCACCTCCCGGCTGACCAGTTTATAAGGCTTTGTCACCGTGATACACTGGACCACACCCGGCAGATGTTTGAAATAATCGGCTGAAAGGGCACCTTTATTACCCGTTATGCCAATGGCACAGCGGGTGCGGCCAGGAATAACATGTGGCGTCAGGTTCAGGTCAATAATCTTCTGTTTCACCTGTTCGATCTGTTCCGCCGTAGAATTGACATGCATGATGATGAGCATTTTCTCTCCTCAGGTTAATTGAATGTCAGCTAAGAACTTATTAAGTCCTGAGCGACCACTTTGTTCCCAAATTTCCAGCACAGCCGTACCAATAATCGCCATTTCAACCTGACCTGCTAAATAGGAAAGATCCTGCCGAGCGGAGACACCAAAGCCCACTGCCAGCGGTAACTGGGTGGCCTGACGACACCGCTTCAAGTAGGCCTGGAAGGCATGCTTAAAATCGGTATGTTCGCCGGTGACTCCCTTCCGGGCCACTACATAAATAAATCCGCTCCCTGCCTGGCCATTCTGCCGCAGCCGTTCGTCAGAGGAAGTGGGGGTCATGAAAGCAATCGGGGCCAGATCATTCTGTTTAGCCAATTGATAAAGGTTTGTCCCGACGTCAACCGGTAAATCCGGCACAATCAAGCCACAGCCCCCGGCATTTTTCAATCGTTGAATAAAAGGCGCTTCTCCCATTTTAAAAATGGTGTTGTAATAACCCATCATTAAAACCGGGAAGTCAAAATTGGTGGTAAGTCGCTGCATAAAATGAAAATATTGTTCAACCGTAGTCCCGCTTTCGAGTGACTTTTGATTGGCCCGGACGAAAACCGGGCCATCCGCTGTGGGTTCGGAAAAGGGCATCTGGATTTCCACGACATCCACGTTATGCCGTGCCATTAGCTCTAACGCTTGTAGATTTTCCTCAAATGAAGGATACCCCGCAATTACGTGGGTCATCACACAAATCGGTTTCTGTTCCAGCCGTTTTCGAAGGTAAGATTCAAGTTTCATAATTCACCGCCTTTTGTTTAATAAATTCACGCCATTTTTGATCACCGAGAGCTTCGGCAATGGTAAAAATATCTTTATCACCCCGGCCGGATTGGTTAATTAAAATAATTTGGTCGGATTTCATGAAAGGGGCTTCTTTGATGGCAGTGGCAAAGGCGTGAGCACTTTCCAGCGCGGGAATTAATCCCTCTTTCTGCATGACCAAAGTAAAAGCCTGGAGCACTTCTTCGTCAGTGGCGATTTCAAACCGAACCCGTCCAATTTGATTTAAATAGGCGAAAAGCGGACTCACGCCAATGTAATCCAGACCGGCTGAAACTGAATAGGTATCCCGCATTTGACCATCATTATTTTGTAAAAAATAGCTCTTATATCCCTGCGCCACGCCAACCGAACCATCCGCCCCGGCTAATCGGGCGGCATGTTGCCCAGAATTTAGTCCTTTGCCACCGGCTTCTACCCCAACAAGTTCCACCGTGTCGTCCAAAAAGCCCTGGAAAATACCAATTGCGTTTGAACCGCCTCCGACGCAAGCGTAGACGCGGTCAGGTAAGCCACCGCTTATTTTTTGAATCTGCGCCCGCGCTTCTTTACCAATAATCGACTGGAACCAGGCCACCATTTCCGGAAACGGGTGCGCCCCGCAAACCGTACCCAGAACGTAGTGAGTGTGCTCACAATGGGTCACCCAATCCCGCATGGCTTCATTTATGGCATCCTTCAGAGTTTGTGAGCCGTCAGTTACCGGCACGACGGTGGCCCCAAGCTGTTCCATCCAGAAGACGTTGGGCCGCTGGCGAAGTACATCTTCCTGGCCCATGTAAATGACACATTCGAAGCCAAAACGAGCCGCCATCGTGGCGGTGGCCACGCCGTGTTGGCCGGCCCCGGTTTCGGCAATCACCCGAGTTTTTCCCAATCGCCGGGTAAGCAGTCCCTGCCCCATTACATTATTGGCTTTGTGGGCACCGGTGTGATTTAAATCCTCTCGTTTCACAAAAATACGAGCCCCTCCCAGATGGCGGGTTAAATTTTCCAGATACGTAATCGGTGTCGGTCGACAGGAATAGGTTTGCATTAAATTCTCATACTCCGCCCAAAAGGCAGGGTCATTTTTGGCGACCTTCAGTGCCTGGGTGAGTTCGGCAATGGTGGTTTGTAAAATTTCAGGAATAAATGCCCCCCCAAACTCCCCGTAGTAACCTTCCTTTCCTTTTTCAAAATTAAATAAATTCATTTGTAGTACCTCACACACTTTTATTCATCAATTAATAACGCGGATGATTGAGTAGGATTTGTTGAAATAATCGAGACAATTTTCCGGCATCTTTTTTACCAGGAAAAGTTTCTACACCGGAGGAGACATCAATTCCAAACGGCGTGTACTTTTGCAGCAGCTCGCGCACATTTTCCGGATTAATCCCCCCGGCCACAATGATATTTGACAAATCCAGATGATTTAAAATTTGCCAATCAAAGCGCTGACCACTGCCGCCAGCAATGCCCGGTAAATAGGTGTCCAGCAAAATCTTCCAGACCGGAAATTCTAAGTGATTTCGAAGTTCACCTGCTGATTTTACTTTCACGGCTTTGATTACTTTTTTAAATTGACTCAAATACTCGCAGACTGAATGATTTTCATTGCCATGTAATTGAATCATCGAAATATTGGTTTGCGCAACGATATTTAATATTTTAGCCGGCGTCTCATTCACAAAAACACCGACTGGTTCAACTGAAGGCGGTAGTTGCCGAATAATCTGCTCCGCCACTTCGCCAGTGACACGCCGCTGGCTGGGAGCAAAAACAAATCCCAATGCCTGGGCACCGGCTTGAATCGCCAGCAGAGCATCCTCAAGGTTGGTTATTCCACATATTTTTACAAAGATCACGCGAACTCCTTTTTATTTTAACCGATTCTCAAGATGCTAGCTTTTAGGATCTTATCAATCGAATCCGGGTTTATAATTTCCAAATAGCTCCAAAGGCGTTACGCGAAGAAACACCTTACCGCCTTAACAGCGATTTAATAGCCGCCGTTTTATCGGGACACCGCATCAGTGACTCACCAACCAGAATGGCATCAATACCCGCCGCTTCTAATTGTTGTACCTGTTCCGGCGTTTTAATGCCACTTTCACTGACCACAATTTTATCAGGCGGAATCAAATTGCGTAAACGCAAACTGGTGTTAAGGTCCACCTTGAATGTTGTCAAATCGCGATTATTAATGCCAATTATCTCAGCACCACTCACCAGCGCCTGCTCCAGTTCCGGTTCCTGATGCACTTCAACCAGGGCATTCATTTGTAATGCCTTTGCCAGTTGGATATAATTCTTGATTTGTTCCGAGGTCAAGATACTGACAATTAATAAAATACAATTCGCACCGAAATATCTGGCCTGATAAATCTGATATGGATCTACAATAAAATCTTTTCGCAGCAAAGGTACGGCTACGGCTTGCCGAACCGCCTGGAGTATTTCTAATGATCCCTGGAAAAAATCTTCTTCAGTTAACACCGAAATGGCCGCTGCGCCGGCTTGCTGGTACTCGCTGGCAATTGAGACCGGTTCAAATTCACTGCAAATCAATCCGGCGGTGGGGGAAGCGCGTTTGATTTCGGCAATCAATTGAATCCCCGGTTGTATCAGTGCCTTTTTAAAACAATCCGGTGACTGCGGTTCAAGTTGCTCTTGTTGGTACCATTCCAGGGGCCGTTCCGCCTTTTGGCTGGCAACTTTTTCGCGCACCCGTTTAATGATTTTATTCAGAATCATGCCATTGCTCCTTGCGAGAATGTTACCAACGCGGCCAGTTTTTGTCTGGCGGCACCTGAATCAATGGCCTCTTCCGCAAGTTGAATCCCGGCTTCAATTGACTTCGCTTTTCCGGCACACGTAATAGCCAACGCCGCATTTAAAACCGCCACGTCGCGCTTGGGGCCTTTAATCCCATTCAAAATATCGGTTAAAATTCTGGCATTGTCCTGCGCATCGCCGCCGGCCAAAGCCGTTGACGGCACGCGCTGAAAACCAAAATCTTCGGGAGCTACGGTCCGCGTGGAAATCTGACCATTCACGAGTTCGGTAACCCGGGTGCGGGCGCACAACGTCGCCTCGTCCAGTCCGTCTTCGCCGTGAATAATAAAAACATGTTCACTCCCCAGTTGCGCTAAAATATTGGCGAAAAATTCAGTCAATTGGGGCGCAAAAACACCAATCACCTGACGTCGGGAAAAAAATGGATTTAACAGCGGGCCTAACATATTAAAAACGGTTCGTACGCCCAGCTCCTGGCGGGGTTTCACCGCGTGTTTCATCGATTGGTGATAAAGCGGCGCAAAGCAAAAACCAATACCAACACTTTCAACAGCGGCTTTCACCTGTTCCGGTGAAATATAAATATGAATACCCAGCGCTTCCAGGATATCGGCACTGCCACTGCGACTGGAAACTGCCCGGTTACCGTGTTTACCAACGGTTACGCCAGCCCCGGCGGCAATAAATGCCGCGGTTGTGGAAATATTAAACGTATGCGCTCCGTCTCCGCCGGTACCACACGTATCAACGACGGTGAGGTCGGTTTCCAGACGGACGGCAAACTCCCGCATCGCCTTTACAAAGCCGACAACTTCGGGCAGCGTCTCCCCTTTTGCCCGCAGCGCCACCAATAAAGCGGCGATTTTCTCGCTCGAGAGCTTGCCTTTTAAAATCTCGTACATTAGCTGATAAGCTTCATTTTCAGTCAATGACTGCTTTTCAATTAATTTGTCAAGCTGTTTTGAATAATCCATGCTCGCCTCCTTTTTTAAAGGTAGAGAAAGTTTTCAAGAATTGCGATTCCATTTTCTGTTAAAATTGATTCCGGATGATATTGCAAACCAATGGTTGCCAAAGAGGTGTGTTGAATGGCCATGATAATTTCATCCGCTGTTTGCGCGGTCACCATTAATTCATCCGGCAGTGAATCCGGCGCAATCATTAAGGAATGATAGCGACCGGCCTTAAAGGGATTGGAAATATTTTTAAAAATCCCATTTCCATTATGAAAAATATGAGAGGCCTTCCCGTGCATCATATCCGGTGCCAGCACGATTTTCGCCCCGAAGACTTCCCCAATCGCTTGATGTCCCAAACAAATCCCCAGAATAGGTATACTCGCGGCAAAATGAGCAATCACCGCTTTGGTGATTCCGGCGTCGGCGGGCCAGCCCGGTCCCGGCGAAATAACAATGCGTTGGGGCTTTAACTTTTCTATTTCCTTGATTGTCACCTGGTCATTCCGAAAGACTTCAATCTGCTGTCCCAGACACCCCAGAAACTGCACCAGGTTATAGGTGAAAGAATCATAATTATCAATCATTACAATCATGGTTAACCTCCTCTGCCAGCGTAATCGCTTTCAACAAAGCCCGGGCTTTGTTTTCCGTTTCTTCAAATTCGTTTTCCGGAACCGAATCGGCGACAATTCCACCGCCGGCCTGCCAGTAGGCCATTTGATTTTTAACCAGCAAGGTTCGAATGGCAATACAGGTATCCATTCGACCGGCATAATCAAAATAACCCACGGCACCGGCGTACGGGCCGCGACTGCTTTTTTCCAATTCATCAATAATTTGCATGGCCCGAACTTTGGGAGCCCCACTGACAGTTCCGGCTGGGAAACAGGCTTTGAAAATATCGACAATATCACATTTCTGGTCCAATTCACCGCTCACGGTCGACACAATGTGCATGACGTGCGAGTAATTTTCAATCTGTTTGTAAGTATCCAGCCGAACGGTGCCGTAGCGGGCAATGCGTCCCACGTCGTTGCGGCCCAGATCCACCAGCATTTCGTGTTCGGCCAATTCTTTTTTATCGTTTAATAATTCAGCGGCAATTCGACGGTCATCTTCCGGGCTGACACCCCGCTTCCGGGTTCCGGCAATGGGTCGCACAATGACGCGCTGGCCATCATATTTCACCATAGTCTCGGGAGAAGAACCGGTTAATTGAAATTCACCACAATGCAGATAAAACATATAAGGCGAGGGATTAATCAGCCGAAGGATGCGATAAATATCAAAAGAACTGGCAGTTATTTCGGTTTGAAAACGACGGGAAAGCACCACTTGAAAAATGTCACCGTTGCGAATGTATTCTTTCGCCTGGCGGACACATTGAAGATAATCGCGAAAGTTAAAATTGGCCTCAACCGGCAGCAATGAGTCACCTTTCTCCGGCCGGAATTCTTTGATGCCGGATTTGGGCCGGGAGAAGCGACTTACCAGGGCGGTCAATTTTTCTTCCGCGTCGTCTAACCGTGTAGCGCCTTCCGGCGTATCCTCCAGATGAACAATGAAATGGAGGGTGTGCGTAAAATTATCAAAAATTACCACCTCAGTGGGCAGAATAAGATACATTTCCGGGACCACGAAATCCGAATCGGAATTGACCGAAATTTTTTCAATGTAGCGAATGGCATCATACCCAATATAGCCACACAAAAAACCGGTTTGAAAAAGCGCCGGCCGTTCAAATATGAAACATTTCAACAAGTGCTTCAAATGTTCAAACGGATTTCCCTCAGTCAAAATTAATTCTTTCCCGGTGGTTACCTGAGTAATCAGTGAATACTCCGGAAATCGCTGAAAGCAAATGAACGGTTTCATGCCAATGACTGAATAACGGGCATGATAGCCCGTTCCCTGCATACTTTCCAGCATAAAGGAATCCGGTTCATTGGCTAATTTAAAATAGCTCGAAACCGGTGTGTCAATATCTCCCAGAAACCGCTTGCAAAAAGTTTTCATGTAAATCGGCTGGGGGAATAATTGTTCAAGTCCCATTAAATTCTCCTTTCCAGTACCAAGCCCAAAAAAAAAAGCTGCCTCGTTAGTGAGTGCAGCCTTTTCATTCATAAAAAAAGGCTGCGGATTGTACCTTCCGCAGCCTTTGAAAATTGTCAAAAAAAATGGATTAATCCCTGACGGAGAGGTACATGAAATTGTACCAACGCCAGGACCACTCGTATGACCGTTGTTTTATGTAAATTGCTTGTGGCATTTTAATTTCCATTTTTAATAATAATTCATTCAATTTAATATTAATTCGTTTAACAGAGAAGCAACCGAAATGTTCCTAATAGTTTTTACCAAATTAAAAAAATGTGATTCTAATTATTTCTGAAGCCTTTGAACAAGCAACCCTAAAAAAGATTTCAGAAATCCTTTGATCCGGGTCTAACCGTTCATTTTTTTCATTAAATCATATAGCCGAACCCGGTATTTTGTTTGAAAAAAAATAGAATGCTTTGACCCGGGTTTGTATTTTTTTATTAATCCTTTTATACTGACATTAACAAGTTTTTGCAGAGAATTTCTTCCAGCCGGGCCAAAAAATTTACTATATGTAAAGTCAGGAAAAAAAGGATAATTCCAATAAGCATTAAGAGAAAGGTATCTCCGAAGTTCAAGGGTATCGGCCAATCCCAATCGATGGTGGGCACACTTTCCGGTCCCCAATAAGTCCAAAGGAAAGGACTGAGTGAAAAGCTAATTGCTACTGAAAACAGTGTTACCAGAAGCGTAAAATAAATGATGCCCAGCGGAAACGCCAGAAATAAATATAAAAGGCCGGTGTAGGTTCGGCTATTTTTCACAATCGCTTTGATCCGGCTGATAAAATCCGGATTATCGGCCAGGTTGACATTCGACGGTGTTATTTGAAAATTTAAAAGGGCGCTGGCGAATCTGAGATGTAATTGGCTTAAGCCGTGCAGAAGTAATAAAAAAAGAGCAGCGATAAAAATACCGACAATTAAAATTAATAATGAAACTGATAAAGAAAATCCGGTAATAATCAGAACAAAATAAATGATTCCCAGCGGAAAAACCAACAGCAAATAAAGTAGATTTAAATAGGTCTGCGGCTCACCAGCAACCCGAAAAAACCGATAAAAATAATCCTGCTGATTGTTCATGGTAAACTCCTCTTGATAAATTATCAATTTAAGTTCACTCAGAGAGGGGGAAAGGAAGAAAATGTATCTCGATATTTTCTGAATTTTTTTTCATCGCCTCCTGAAGTTATCCTCAAATACGATTCGGAAAAGTCATTGTTTCCGGATAAAGCTGAACCGAAAAATCAAGGAAGGCATGATTCCATCAAACTTGATTAATAATCGGCGCGATTCAATTGGAATCCCAACGCTTTTATTTTTTCAATCAAAGACGGGCTGGATATTTTTGAGTGCACGGTGTAATTGTTAAACTCCCTTCGAATGGGATAATTTTTTCGCGATTGGTCAAAATAGCTATTTCTCTGAGTGGTTGGTAGCGTTAATATTTTTCGCAAGTTGGCATCATCCTGTTCGATTGAATAAGCTTGTTGAATAATCTCGTGCAACACCGCTTCATCGGATTTTCCCTCCGGAATAACCACTAAATCAGATTCATCAAGTGGTGGCAAAACAGCCGTGATTTCCCAGGTAGGTGACATTTGGAAGAAATGGCACGCCGCGTCATAAATCATTTTTGTTCCGTTCACTTTCCCATCCAATGAATAGCCTGCAATATGCGGCGTTCCAATGGCAATTTGAGTTAATAAATCCAGGTCTATCTCCGGCTCATTTTCCCAGACATCCAGAAACATTGTCTGGAGATAACCGGATTCTAAAATCTGTTTTGCCGCTTGGGTTTCCACAACGGGCCCTCTGGAGGTATTTATCAACACACTGTCTGGTTTCATTTGGTGAAGCCGGGCTGCATCAAAAAGATGGTAGGTCTTATCCTGACCTTCAAAAGTTAGCGGAACATGCAAGGTAATAAAATCGGCGTCCATTAAATCATCCAGTGAAACAAAGCGGGCCTCACCAGTTTGGCGGGCCAGTGGCGGATCATTTTGCAAAACGTGCCAGCCGAGTTTTTCCGCGTAACGTACGACCCTCCGGCCAATATTACCAACACCCACCACTCCCAGGACCTTGTTTTTAAGAGATATTCGTTGTCGAACCGCGTGCGCCACCAACGCGGCGATGACATATTCGGCCACCGAATTGGCATTACTACCAGCCGCGTTGCTGAAGCCAATTCCCTGTTGGGTCAGGTAATCCAGGTCAATGTGGTCGGTGCCAATCGTCGCCGTCCCCACAAATTTAATCTGACTTCCCGCTAATAATTTTTGATTCACAGGCGTCACGGAACGAACCAGTAAAATATCCGCCTCCCGCACCAATTCAGCCGTCATCTGGCGACCCGCGACGGTTGTGAGTTGACCGAGTGTTTGAAAGGCTGCACCAACAAAGGGAATATTTTCATCGGCAATAATTTTCATCTTCATTAACAAATGATAAAATTTATTCTTTCCATTTTGTGTGGAAAGTCCCGGCTTTGTCCACTCGTTTGTAAGTGTGGGCACCAAAATAATCACGTTGGGCTTGCAACAGGTTGGCGGGCAACACTTCGCTGCGGTAACTATCATAGTACGCTAAGGCACTGCTTAAGGCCAGAGTCGGAATTCCCAGCTCGGTGGTAACCCGCAACACGTAACGGGCACTGCGGTGTAATTTGTTCAGAAGCTTACTAAAATTAGGTGCCACCATTAAATTGGGCAAATCAGGTTGTTTCTTGAAGTTCCGTCGAATCGGTTCGAGCATTTTGGCCCGAATGATACAGCCCCCTTTCCAGATTTGTGCAATTTGATCAAATTTCAGGTTCCAATTATATTCTTTGGAGGCTTCCCGCATCATAGCGAATCCCTGGGCATAGCAGGCGATTTTAGTCAGGAACAAAGCATTGTGCACCTGCCGGATAAGAAATTCGCGACTGCCGGTGAATTGTTTATCAGGGCCGTGCAAAACAGGCGCGGCTGCCAACCGTTCAGTTTTAAATGCTGAAAGGATGCGGGCTTCAACGGCCATCGCCAGCGTGGGCGCGGCAACGCCCAGATCGAGCGCAATTTGAGCCGTCCACTTCCCCGTTCCTTTTTGACCCGCCTGATCTAGAATAACCTCCACCAGCGGCTTGTCGGTTTCATCGTCATATTTTCCCAAAATATCCGCCGTAATTTCCATCAAATAAGAATTCAGCGGGCCGGTATTCCACTTCGCAAAGGTAGCCTGTAGTTCCGCCGGTGAAAGTGCCAGGACTCGCTTCAAAATATCATAAGCCTCACAGATAATCTGCATATCGCCGTATTCAATCCCGTTGTGCACCATTTTCACAAAATGTCCGGCACCGCCGGGTCCAATGTAGGTACAACACGGTTTTGTTCCGACATAAGCGGCAATTTTGGTCAGAATGGGTCGCACCAGCCGATAAGCACTGGATTGTCCCCCCGGCATAATACAGGGCCCTCGTAAAGCTCCTTCTTCACCACCACTAATGCCAGTTCCGATATAACGGACGCCGAGTGCCTCCAGCTCTTTATTCCGCCGTTCGGTATCTTTAAAAAATGAATTCCCCCCATCAATGACCACATCTCCTTTTAAGAGGTGTGGTTTCAGATTTTGAATGACCGCATCGACTGGGGCACCGGCCGGAACCATTAATAAAATTCGGCGTGGCTTTTCAAGTGACCCCAGGAATTGTGTTAATTCGCTGGTAACAACAATGTTTTTTCCACTGTCATTTGAAGCGATCGCGTTTACTTTAGCGGCATCTAAATCAAAGCCAGCCACGGAAAATCCTTTACTTTCCATATTTAACGCCAACATGTGCCCCATCACCCCCAGACCGATAATTCCAATTTGTTGTTGGTTCACTAATTTCCTCCTTCATTGCAATAAGATTTTGGAATATTAAATTTTAAAAACGTGTTCTCTATTTTTACCTCAAGTGTTATATTTTTTTAAAATCATTATCAAAGAAAAATAAACGTGAGAAAGGGATTAAGGTTCCCCGCTGCAGCCGTTGAAAACGCCAGATATTGATGTTCTTTTCTGCTCATCATTGAAGTGAGTGTAAATATTAATTCATAAAACCAATTTTTCCTGCACAACAAACGAAAATGTAAAGTGCAATGCCTTTATGCATTGCACCGGTTTATAAATTAATTCCGGGAATTCTACTCCCTCCCCCTGGTCACCTACATTCGCCCTTACGCGGGTGGATATTTTTTCAAATAATATTTAAATAAAAAAACTACTTGACATTTAGTCGTTTTTAATTAAATTAATGTTTTGAAAATGATATTAACGTCCCATATATTTTTGTAAATATGACACGACTACCGGATTAATTTACGGAACGGTGACTGGTGTGAACGTTACGATTGTGATTGATTAAATGCCAGACGGCGATACGCGGTACGATAATCAAATCCAATTTAGTAAAATGTCAGATTCTAATGATTTTGGCTCATTAATCGTTACCCCAAGGGGAAATAATCCGGTTGCCCTGGGATTTACCGGTTCGAGTTCCACCACAATTGGGCATCCAATTTTTTTGAACCTTGAACCGTTCCCTTTAAACAATAATGAATTGACTGACATCCAGGAGGTTATACAACACCAACTTTTAAAATATGAAAGGGACAATTCTGATGAAATCATTCAATTATTTCCCTTCCGTAAAGTGTCTTACGTTTATTAAGATCAAATCCTTATTTCTATTATTTTTATTCGTGTCCCAATTTTGTATTTTCTCCTGTAAAAGCAATTACAATAATACCACTCAAAAAGTAGAAGGTGAAACCCAAATGACAACTTTAACCATTGAACAGGTACAAAAAAAATATCAGGACCAAATAATGACCATTCCAGGCGTGGTAGGAATAGGCATTGGTGCCAAAGCCGGCAAGAAAATAATAAAAGTAATGGTCGTTAAAAAGGATTCAACGATTCAGCGTCAGGTTCCTGAAGAATTAGAAGGCTTTCCGGTGGAAATTGAAGAGACGGGTAAAATTCAAATACATTAATTCGCTGAATTAAAAATGAAAAAGTCTCATAGTTGTTGACGGGGCGTTATGATGCTTTTATTCATTCCCTTGCGCCAAAATCTGATTCATCCGTGCGACAAATTTCTCTGATCCGAGATATTCCACAACCCGCAATTCTTGCCGTTCTTCACCGCTTGGGTCGATAAAAACTAAGGTGGGTAAACCCACCACATTGAATTTTTTCATCAGAACAGTGACATCCGCCGTGGGATTGGTACAATCGACTTTAATCATTGTAAATTGTTTTGATAACTCAACCACGGCTGAATCGACAAAAGTGGTTCGATCCATTTTCTTACACGGAGCACACCAGTCGGCATAAAAATCGATGAAAATGGGCTTATTATTGGCTTTGAAGTCATCTAATTTTTCATTTTGAAAATGCACCCAGGCAATGGGCTCGGTTTTAACTATTTTTTCTGGAGCTGCCTCAAGCGATTCAATGGCCTGGTTCATCCAGAAAATGCCTAAAACAATAAACAGAATCCCCCCAATCGCCCTTAACAGTTTGAAGCCTCGAGAATAGCCAGGTTCTTGATCGAGAAAACCAAGAAATAGTCCTCCAAAGAGACTGATTAATCCGAAATAAAAACTCTGCTGATCCGGAATGCGGGACGCCTGTGGAATTAAAAAATAAAAGGCAACACCGATTAGCAGGATACCGAATAATTTACGCACCCAAACCATCCACATCCCGGACTTCGGCATTTTCGATAAAAAGCTGGAAAAAGTGGCCAGGAACAGATAAGGCAAACCCAATCCCAGGCCCATGAAAAAAAATAATACCGTCCCTTTAACCACAATTCCCATTTTCGCGACGAGTCCCAGTAAACCGATAATTAAACCAGCGGCACAAGGCGCAATAACGACCCCCACCGTGAGTCCCATGATAAAGGAACCGAGGACACCTTTCCGCGACTGGCCCAATGATGTCATTAATTTAGAAGGAATTCTAATCTCAAACGCGCCAAACATACTCGCAGCCATTGCCAACAGCACCAATGCAATGATGACCACAAACCAGGGATTCTGGAATAAAAAACCCCATTGCTTTCCGGCAAGTGCTGATATTAAACCGAGTACAGCAAAAATAAGGGCAATCCCGAGAACATAAAAGAGGGCAATAATATACCTTAGCCCTTTTTGTACTTTTGCCTGTGAACCAAAAAAACTCACCGTTATCGGAATTACCGGGTAAACACAGGGAGTGAGATTTAATGCCAATCCAGCCACAAAAAAGAAAAATACCGCCGAGAATAATCCTTTTTCAAGAATATCCCTGGCCCGGGCTTCACTGGCCGTTAGTTCCGGTGTGGCGGCCTTTGTCCCGGCTGAATCAGCAGATAAGGGATGAATCAGCGCGTCTGCCTTTTCGAATGCGGGTTCGCTTTTTTCAATGACTTTTAAGGTGATTTCAAACTTTTCGCTGGTGGGTGGTAAACATGTTTCGTCATTACAACCTTGATATGAAAGTTCTCCTCGTAAAACATAATCCCCGGGTTTAATGTCAGTTGAAACCGCTAATTGGGTGGTAATGTCCACACTTTTTTCATATAACAAAAGCGGAGAATCAGAAAATTCGAATTTGACTGCTTTCGGTTCAGGATATTTCGATTCCCTCCAGGTTATTGCCGGTAGCGCTTCCAGCTTAAGTACGGTTGGGATTAAAAACGCTTCGAGTGGTTTATGGGCATTAATATGCCAATCAGGCTTAATATTTACCCGTAGCGTCAACCGCACTGAATCGCCGGGCTGGATCGCTTTTTTGGACAAAGACGAGGTTAAATCGACAACTTTCGAATCAATGAGTGCCTGAGCAAATAAACTTGAACTCACTACAAACAACAAGAACCATACGAATCTTCTAATTTTGCCTCCCATAAAAAATCCTCCATTTTTAGGTTGTTGGAATCGTTTCTGTTTTAGATGCAAAAATTTACTAAAAGTTGCGGTATAAAAAGAGGTCTTATTTTAAGCTCGATAAAAATAAACTGCCTTTCTCAGATGAGAGGGGTGGTTTTTTAAGATCAATTGTGGGAGATAGGGAATGTATTTCAAAGGCGAGGTAAATTCCATTTTGATAAAAGCAAATTACTTCGATTGCAATTTGCAGTCGACACACAGCTCGGTTTGGGGAACCGCTTCTAACCGTTCTCGAGATATTTCTCGATTACAACTGATACAAAGACCATAAGTCCCTTTATCAATTCGAAAAAGCGCTTCGTTTAAATGATTTAAATAGGCATTCAGACGATGAGCCAGCATATAAGTCTTTTCCTTTTCCTGCGCATCGGTGCCAAGTTCAGCCATGTGCGAAGGATAGGCCGAATTTTCGCCGCTGTTTTCCTTATCTTTAGAGGCGGCCTGAAGTTCTTCCAATTCCTCCAGCGTTTCCTGGCGCTTTGCCAATAAAAGCTCTCGAAAGTAGCTAATATCTTCATTGTTCATGATTGCTTCCTCACATCACTACAACAGCATAACATTAAACAAATTAATGAGCTAATATAATTTATCGGAATGAAAAAGTCAAGAAGATTTTTTAACAAATCGAAATATCTTAAAAAATTTAATGACATTTTAAATATTATCTACCAGGAATTCTGGTTGTGTACGACAACCGTAAAACCGGCAAGTGAGAATGAAAGCGTTAAGTAGTGTGGCGGTGTAAAAAGCGTCGAATAGGGAAAGCGGGTTTAAACGATCGACGGAGCGATAGCTGATTCTTTAAATTACCAGTAATTTTCTGAGTGCATTTTGAGCGGCATGTTGTTCAGCGTTCTTCTTACTGGTCCCTTTTCCTAAACCCAAAATTTCATTTTGAATACGAACCTCCACAGTAAACAATTTTCGGTGGTCAGGGCCCTCTTCACTTCGAACATTATAAAGCGGCAACCCCATACTTTTGCTTTGAGAATATTCGAGTAAAATACTTTTAAAGTTCTTATTTTTCTCTTCGGAAAGAATTTTCTTTAAATTTTTCAATAAAACCCGCTGAATAAAAGTACGCGCAGACTCAAGGCCGCCATCAAGATAAATGGCCCCAATCAAGGCTTCGAGGGTATCAGCAAGGATAGACATTCGGTGTCGACCACCGGCCTTTTCCTCAGCTTCATTGAGTAAAATATAATCGCCCAGCGAAATATCACGCGCCGTATGTGCCAAAATTTCACGGCTCACCAATAAGGATTTTACAGTGGTTAACTCGCCCTCCTCTTGCTCAGGGAATTTCTGGTAAAGGTAGTCCGTAACCACCAATCCCAGCACAGCGTCACCCAGTAGTTCTAACCGCTCATTTGAAAATAATCGTGATTCATTTGAAATGGAAAGGTATGAACGATGTTTCAAGGCGTTAATCAGCAATTCCGGATTTTTAAAAATATATCCGCTGCCCTCGGCAAAACTTTGGGCACGTTCAATAGTGGTTTGATCAACTTTATGAGGCCGCTTGAATTTGAGTAGAAATCGTTTAAAAGCTGAAGCGTAATATCGCATAATCCTTGGAATACTTAATATATTTTCCTGTCCTATTGATATTTTTTCACCGCCAGACACACATTATGCCCACCGAAACCAAACGAGTTCGAAAGTGCTACGTGAACTTCTTTTTCCAATTTTTGATCGGGCACATAATTCAGATCACATTCAGGATCCGGTACAAATTGATTTCGCGTAGGATGAATCTCTTGATGGGACATCCCCAGAAGAGTCGCGATTAACTCAACGGCACCTGAAGCACCTAATAGATGTCCAATCATCGATTTGGTCGAACTGATTGGAATTTCAAAAGCTCTGTCCCCAAATAGCGTCTTAATTGCTTTCGTTTCGGTTCGATCATTCGGTGGGGTCGAGGTGCCGTGCGCATTAATATAATCCACATCATTTGTCGTCAGCCCGGCGTCTTTTATTGCCCGGTCCATGGCCCGCACCGCACCGGTCCCGTCAGGATGGGGAGCCGTAACATGATAAGCATCCGCAGTACAACCATACCCCACAATTTCACCATAAATCTTCGCATTTCGAGCCAGAGCATGTTCTAATTCTTCTAATACTAAAATACCGGCACCCTCACCGATTACAAAACCATCACGTAGAGCATCAAAAGGGCGACTGGCATGCTCTGGATCATCATTCCGCGTCGACAGCGCCTTGATTGCCGAAAAACCAGCAATTCCCATGGGGGTAATGGTGGCCTCGGCCCCGCCGGCTAACATAATGTCGGCGTCGCCATTTTGAATAATTCGAAATGAATCACCAATCGCATGGGAACTTGAAGCGCAGGCGGAAACAGTACTGTAGTTAGGCCCCTTCAGACCCAGGAATATCGAAATATATCCGGGTAGAATATCCGTAATAATCATCGGAACAAAAAAAGGACTCACCCGACGGGGGCCTTTTTGAAATAGATTAAAAAATTCCGTTTCCAAGGTTGTCAGACCACCAATCCCGGAACTGGCAACAACACCAATTCGATCGAGCGCTTCATTTTCGAGCTTAAGACCGGCATCAGAAATCGCATCCATACTGGCAGCAAGACCATATTGCGTGAAGAGATCAATGCGGCGGGCCTGTTTGGCCGAGATATAATTCTCAATATTAAAATCTTTCACTTCGCTGGCGATACGTGAACCATATTGCTCATTGATTTCAAACTTTGTGACCGGACCAATGCCATTCTGACCAGCACTTAAATTGGCCCAGTAGGTATCCCGATTATTTCCCAGCGAAGTAATAACCCCCATACCGGTAACAACAATTCTTTTTTTCATAAGGTATTCTTTTGATAATCGTTATTATTGGAAGTCCCGCCTGTATTCGGGCGGGACTTACCACTTTAGTTAAGTTTTTCTTCCAGGTATTTAATAGCGTCACCTACAGTTCTTATCTTCTCCGCTTCCTCATCTGGGATTTCGATGTTAAATTGTTCTTCGAAGGCCATGATCAGCTCAACCGTGTCCAGTGAATCGGCTCCTAAATCATCAACAAAAGCTGCATCGTCGGTTACTTCACCTGGTTCAACACCCAGCTTATTAACGATTACTTCTTTTACCTCTTCCCGCAAATTAGTACTCATTGTTTCACCTCCTTACGTAAGTGATATTATTGTTAAAATTTAAAATTGAAGTCATTTACATCAGTAAACCGCCATCAACCTGTAACACCTGTCCGGTAATATAATCAGCTTCACGCGAGGCGAGAAAAATGACAGCATTCGCCACATCCTCTGCCTTGCCAGCACGCTTTAAAGGAATACCATTCAGAAAGGTTTCTTTTACCTGGTCGGATAAAGCGGCGGTCATTTCCGTTTCAATATAACCGGGGGCAATCGCGTTGACGGTAATCCCACGCGGCGCTAATTCCTTTGCGACGGTTTTGGTTAAACCAATTAATCCGGCCTTTGATGCCGAATAATTCGCCTGACCAAAATTACCCATAATGCCAACAACCGAAGATATGTTGATGATTTTTCCGAACCGCTGTTTCATCATGACCTTCGCCACCGATTTCAGGCAATTAAAACTACCTTTTAAATTAACTCGAATGACCGCATCCCAGTCATTTTCGGACATTCGAATAAGCAATGAATCGCGGGTGATTCCCGCATTATTGACCAGAATATCAACCCGTCCCAGGGCGGCTACTGTTTTTGTAACCAGCGCTTCAGCCTCCGCCATTTCTGATACATCAGCCGTAATCGCGAGTGCGGTTCCGCCAGTCTGTTTGAATTCATCGGCGCTTTGGTTGGCCAACGCTTCATTGATATCGGAAATGACGACTTTCGCTCCTTCCAAAATAAACCGCTGCGCAATGGCTTTCCCAATACCGCGGGCTGAACCCGTAATGATCGCTACCTTATCATCAAACTTTCCCACAACACCTCCAGGAATAAATAAGTGTACCTGGTAATTTAATAAATCGAATTAACACACATTGTTTAATTTCTCAACCGTACCAATTGCCACCGCCTGGATCCGTCGATGATTTCGGAGTAATAATGCCGTCAGGACATTTTTCGGCCCCACTTCATAGAAAGCATCGGCACCGTCTCCAATCATATTTTGAATCGATTGCGTCCAGCGAACAGGGTGAGTAACTTGCTTATACAGCGCCATTCTGATCTGGTTAGCCGCAGTAATAGGTTCGGAAGTAACATTCGCATAAACCGGAATGAGCGGGTCCTTGATTTCAATAGTTTCAAGAAACTCGCGCAAACTTTCCTGAGCATTATTCATGAGGCTGGAATGAAAAGCGCCACTCGTAACCAGCGGAATCGTTTTCAGAGCGCCGCGTTGTTTCGCTAGTTCCATTGCCTGAGACACCCCAGAAATAGTTCCCGAAATAACAATTTGATTGGGAGCATTAAAATTAGCAACTTGAACCACACTTTCCTGGCTGGCTTCAGCACAAATATCCTCGATGGCTTTTTCCTCCAAACCAATAATAGCAGCCATCATGCCTGGATTTTCCTCACCAGCCTTTTGCATAAATTCACCACGAACCTTTACGATTTTCAGTGCGCTCTCAAACGTCAGCGCCTCGGCCGCCACCAGGGCCGAATATTCACCCAGACTATGTCCGGCGACCATCTGTGGGCTTATTCCTTTTTCGCTTAGCAAACATGATATAATAATACTTAGAACAAAAATGGCAGGTTGAGTATATTTCGTTTGCTTTAAGACTTCATCCGGACCTTCAAACGACATTGTCGTCAGGGAAAAATCAAGTAATTGATTTGCTTGTTCATAATAATCACGTGCCAGTGAGTATTTTTCATAGAAATCACTGCCCATTCCAACAAATTGAGAAGCCTGACCCGGATAGATAAAAGCACGTTTTCCCACAAATTATCCTTTCGTGATTGAGGCTTGGTTAGAACTGCATAATCGCCGATCCCCAGGTAAATCCCCCACCAAAGGCCACCATTAAGCATTTGTTGCCGGGTCCCAGACGTCCATCTTCAATCGCTTCATTCAAGGCCAATGGAATGGAAGCCGCCGATGTGTTTCCGTAATCTTGAATATTAATAAAAACTTTTTCCATCGGAATATTTGCTTTTTCCGCCGTCGCCTTAATGATACGCGTATTTGCCTGGTGCGGGATTAACAGGTCTATATCAGCCCCGGTCAAACCGGTTTCTTCTAACACTTTGATACCGGCGCTACTCATGGCATTTACCGCGAATTTAAAAACTTCGCGTCCGGCCATCTTCAGATAATGCAATTTCTGATCAACCGTTTGGTGAGTAGCCGGATGTTTTGTGCCACCGCCCGGTAGTAACAATAGATGTGAAAGATTTCCATCACTTTGCCAATAGCTACCTATCATACCCCGTTTCCCATCAGAAGGCTGTAGTAACGCGGCACCGGCAGCATCACCAAATAAGACGCAGGTATTTCGGTCTTCGTAGTCAGTCAGCCGGGACAAAACTTCAGCCCCGATGACGAGGACATTTTTACACGATTTTGATCGCAACAAACCATCTGCTATGATCAGACCATAAATAAAGCCGGAGCAGGCGGCCGAGATATCAAACGCAGCCGCATTGATCGCATTGATTTTTTGTTGAACATAGCAGGCGGTCGAAGGAAAGGGCATGTCACCGCTAATTGTAGCCAAAATAATGGCATTCACATCTTTTGCAGCAACATTAGCTTTCTGGAGGACAATTTCACTGGCTTCAGCAGCCAGATCTGAGGTGAGAACTCCATCATCAACAATATGACGTTTTTTCATGCCAGTGCGTTCGACGATCCATTCATCTGTCGTATCGACCAATTTTTCCAGGTCAATATTTGTAAGAATTTTTTTAGGAACTGCCTTACCGGTAGCAACAATCATCGCACCTAATTCATTACTCAACATTATTCTCCTTGCAGTGAATTCATTTCAGTTCGAATAGAATCATTAACTTTTTCTTGAACGATTTTTTCAGCCTCTGTGATCGCATTCTTGATCGCTTTGGGCGAAGATTTACCGTGGCAGATAATAACCACGCCATTTACCCCTAATAAAGGCACTCCGCCATATTCCTCCCAATCAAAAATTTGTTTTGTCCGCTTAAAGGCAGGAATTAAAAGAAATGCCCCAATATTGGCCAGAATGCGCTTACCAATATTCCGCTTTAAGCTTAAAGAAAAAGCCGAATTAAGGCTTTCGGCAAATTTTAAAACAATATTGCCGACAAAACCATCGCAAACCACTACTTCGGTTACGCCTTTGAGAACATCCCGGCCTTCAATGTTACCGATAAAATTTAAACGACTCTTTGCCATCAATTCGTAAGTTTGTAAAGTAAGCTCATTCCCCTTATTCGGTTCTTCCCCGATGTTTAAAAGTCCAACTCGGGGATTTTCAATGCCTAATAAGCTTTCCAGGAAAATGCTTCCCATGATGCCAAAACCCAGGAGATGCTGAGGTTTACAATCAATATTGGCACCAGAATCAATGAGCAGACTCACGCCTTCCATATTGGGCATAAAAGTACCAATCGCCGGACGACTGACGCCCGGAATTCTCCCTAATCCCAATAACGCGGAAGCCATCACCGCCCCCGTATTCCCAGCACTTACAATGGCATCGACCTGGCCATCTTTGTGCAAGCGGGTCGCAACATTGATCGAAGAATCTTTCTTCTTCTTCAATGCGGCCGTTGGGGACTCATTCATCTCAATCTTCTCAGACGCATGGACTATGGAAATTTTTAAATCCTGAATTCGGAAATGTCGTTCCAATTCAGTTTCAATCGTATTTTTATCTCCAACAAGGACTACTTCAAAGCGATCCTGCGCTATTCGAGCGGCTTCTACCCCTCCATGAACAATTGCCGTTGGAGCAAAATCACCACCCATCGCATCAAGTGCTATTCGCATACCCTCTCCATTTGTAGCCTTCCTGGATTTCAAATTACCGATTCATTCAGTAATTTTGCCTTCCCATGTACTACTACATTTAAATAAAGAGTCATCGTTAAAATAACCCTTTTAGATTTTAATA
>Ga0180438_10003913_pt1 | contig 21971 bp, 12 predicted proteins | sample SS_ome_12_FD_132455 | JGI IMG/M metagenome (GOLD analysis project Ga0180438, IMG submission 132455) | Hypersaline lake sediment archaeal communities from the Salton Sea, California, USA - SS_3_D_2 metaG | ecosystem: Environmental > Aquatic > Non-marine Saline and Alkaline > Hypersaline >...
ATTCTCTCTTTTCGACTTCGACTCTCTATCCATTCTAAACAATCTTATGCCTAATCCAATATGAGTTATCAATGACCTATTAGGCTATATTAAGGTTAGTAATGTAGTATAAGAAAGTTAGATCAGTGAATCAAAAACTCATCATCTCTTTTCGATTCAACTCACAATGACCTATTAGGGTATAAGAGAATTAGCTATACCTCGAGTATCTTGATTCCCAAGGATTCCCAAAAATTCCCATACGATAAATCCTCATCTATTTCATTTTTTCTAATTTTAGCTCCATGATTAGGTGTTAGATATTGAATTTCAAAAATTCCAAATTTGACCCCCCTAAAAATTTTAAAAACTAAACCGTCTAAATTTTTAGACACTTTCGAGACTAAGGGAAATGTGTGTGATTTTTCTCTCCGTCTATTTCCTAAAAACAAGCTTATATCATCTGCTTCACAGAAGACATTGTTTTCAAGTGGTAATGCTCATATATGAGCGTAGAGAACTGATCAGCATGACCCTTAATATGGCTTATAAATATTCTATTACTCTATTAGGCACATTAATAGCCAATATTAAGGACTTTGGTGCGCTCTATTAGGGTATATTAGATACAGAGGGGTGTTAGTTAATTTTTAACTAAGTGAGTTAAAATTAATTGAGTGAGTTAAAAATTTCAGAGAGAAAAAATTTAACTAAGTGAGTTAAAATTAACGATGAGTTTAATTCATATTAAGGACTAGAATTACTGACCCAATACTATACTCTCTAATACTGTATTAAGGTTCGCTGATATACCCTAAATATGTAATGTATGAGAAAGATAAATGTGTTTAAATGAGTTTAATTGAGTGAGTTAAAAATTTTAAGAGAGTTTGAATTTGTTTGGAAAAATTTGATTTAAATTCTTATTAATAACTAATACTCTATTCTTGCTCAGAATGAATCGAGTAGATCTTTCTCAGTCTCCTGATCATTTATTTGCCGATCTTGAAAGTGATGATCCAACCCTTTTTGAACTTTATCAGGGTTTCAAAATTCGTTATCCATTTGAACTTGATCTGTTTCAAAAATATGCAGTTTATGGTCTTTTAAAAGGCGAAAATGTCTTGGTCACGGTTCCAACTAGTTGTGGGAAAACTGTTATTGCTGAATATGCGATATATGAATGTTTTAATCTGGTATTTGACTCTAGTCAAAGTCAATCACGTGTGATTTATACTAGTCCAATTAAGACATTATCAAATCAGAAATATTCGGAATTCAAAAGTAAATTTGGTGCCGAAGATGTTGGTATTATAACAGGTGATGTTAAATTTAATCCTGATGCCAGACTAGTTATCATGACCACCGAAATTCTTCGTGATCTGGTTTTGAAAAGGGACCCTATTTTAGAACAGGTCAAGACTGTTTTTTTGATGAAGTTCATTATATTAACAATGAAGATCGTGGTTATGTTTGGGAGGAGTGTTTGATGTTACTACCAGAGCGAGTCAAATTAGTGATGCTTTCTGCGACTATTGGAAATCCCGAGCAATTTGCTAGTTGGATTGGATGTATTAAACAAACGCCTTGTCATTTAATTGTTCATTCTGTTCGTCCGGTCTCTTTAAATCATCAACTGTATTATCCTGATGGTGATGACAATGGTAAGAAATTTGTTACTTACTATAAGGAGAATGTATTTCAGTCTGAGTTTTATGGTGGTTATTTTAGGTCACAGCAAAAGAAATATACGTCTTATAACGAAACGAGTTATTTGAATAGGTTAGTTAGTGAACTCAAGGAGATTGATCGTTGTCCAGTTCTTTTTTTCGTTTTTTCAAGACAAGGTTGCGAACGATATGCCAGATCCCTTAATATTAATTTTCATGATGTAACTAAACAGGCTGAAGTTGAGCATACAGTCAATTTTCTTCTTTCGAAATATCAGTATAACTTTCAGACTCTCAAACTTAGTCATCAAATAACAGAAATAGTTGAATTGGCGAAAAAAGGTATTGGATACCATCATGCTAGTCTTCTTCCAGTTAGTAAAGAAATCATTGAAATTTTATTTGGTAAACAGTTAATTAAGGTTATGTTCGTTACTGAAACTTTTAGTGTTGGTATTAATATGCCAACACGTACAGTTGTCTTTACAGATTTAGTGAAACACGTGAAAGGTGGGTGTCGTCCCCTTTTTACTGATGAATTTTACCAAATGGCTGGACGGGCTGGTAGACGTGGTCTAGATAGTCAGGGTTATGTTATTTATGCACCAGTTAATAGAATGTTATCAGTTGAAGAGATGAGCAAGATGATTGTTGGAAGTCCGGCTAGTTTTAATGGTAGATTTGGTTTTGAATATCAGAATATCTTACAACAGATATTATGTCAACAGGGTTTTGAAATAGTTAAAAGGGCGTATCTCTATAAACAATTGGAAACGAGGATCAAAACTTCTTCGAGTCGTATTGTGGAGTTAGAGAATGAGTTACGAAGGCTTCGGGAGTTTTTGGTTGATATTGAAGTTGATTCTGATAAAGAACAACTTCTCTCAGACTATATTGATGCCAAAGACAAATTGGAAAGGTTAACGGAAACTCAATATTTGGGTAGAATTAAAATCAGTGTTGATCCCAAAGCAAAGAAAGATGCAAATAAAGTTTTGGAGAAGATTAAATTAAATATGAAAAGCAACGAAATGTTTGGAAAGAAGAGTCTTTTAACTAAATATCAAAACTGGATTGATTCCAAGAAGAAATTGAATGAAATTCAAATGGAAATTAAAGAACATCATGATTTTTTGGGTGATCCGGAGAAGAGTTTGAGTGATGAGTATTATTCTATTTTAAAGGAACTGGAAACTTTAGGTTTTCTTAAATCTGGTGCTAATGTAGAATTGACACAAAAAGGTATTTTAGCCGCGAGAATTAATAATACTGATGGGATGTTGATAGCTGAACTTTTGGAGTCTGGTCTTTTTTTTGGAATGTCAAGCAATCAGCTTGGAGTTGCATTGGGGATTATGACCGCCGATCTTCCACAACGTGATGATAGTGAATCTTATATTAGTGAAGAGATAAGGGATGATCAGTCTCTTTCGGATTTTTGGAAAGCACTACGTGAATATCAAGATAATTTTACGGATAGCCTTCCAAAATATCGGACTATAAACTATCGATCTGAATTGGTGGGGTCAACAATTCTCTGGTTACGAGGATCTGATTTTCACGAAACGGTGGCATCTATTCCGAATTTACAAGGTAATTTTGTTCGTTCGATGATGCGTTTACTTCATTTATGCGAAGAGTTGATTAAATGTTTTTCTGATCTGGGATGTTATTTGGATTTGGAAGTAAAACTTCACGAATTGGTTGGTTCTGTTAATCGGGACCTTATCGTATTTGACTCTATTTATATTAAGTAATGAGTTTCCAAAATTAAAGGGGTTATTTGTTTGGAAACTTTGAATCTAATATAACTTTAGACCTAAAGTTCAGTTTTGTGAGGATTCATTCTTAGCTTTGTAAAACGAAGTTAAGATTTTTTTGCTGAAATTTTACGAGATTATCTTAAGCTGAATTTATATTTTCAAATAATATAGACAAAATAATGCCTCCCAATAATACAGAGGAATGTCCAATTATTCACGTAGTTGATGTGGATTGTCCATCGAAAGGTCGAAAGAACGGAGAAATACTAGTCGATCTAGCTGGAGGTAGTGGTAAGTATTTAGTTACTTTGACTAAGCAGTGTAAACGTGGTTCTGATGTTGACATTATAAAGGATAAAAAGGTCGAAAAAACGGGACTTTTTTCTTTTTGTGGATTAGGGCCTGGGACTTATACACTATCTGTTACTGATTGTGAGAACATTTCTTGCGAACCGTCCGAGAAGTGTTTCGTTCTTGAAGAAAAGCCTCCATTATGTGTCCAAACACCATGCACACCATGTTCTAGTGAATATTCTAGTAGGCCGTGTTCTCGCTGTGGTTATCATCAGTGTCAATGCCCGCACCCATGGGTTTCGACTCCATCTAAGTGTCATCGCTGTAAATGCCAGCCTTGTCAATGTCCTCCTGCTTGGAACTCTTCTAAATGTCATAAATGTGGATGGCATCCTTGTAAATGCATGCCTTGTATACCTGCACCGTCTAAATGTCATAAATGTGGATGGCATCCTTGTAAATGTGCACCTTGTATACCGGCACCTTCTAAATGTCATAAATGTGGATGTCATCCTTGCCGATGCCATTTTGCGGGAGGGAAACCATTATGTTCTAAATGTGGATATTATGGTTGTGGCTGTGGTAAATCTATGACTATTGACCTTCATAAGGTCATTCAACCGACTTGCAAACGTAATGGTTATATTGCAGTCAAAATATGTGGTGGGGTTGGACCTTATGACATTGAATTTAAGGGCCCAATAACTAAATCTATTGGAGCTTCGGAATCGGGTGTTTATGGTGCCAATAATCTTCCAGCTGGAGAATATTGGGTAACAGTAACAAGTGCTCATGGTGAATGTGCAACTGAACATGTAAAACTTTGTACAGTTAGTGCTCCTCTCTTGATTAATGTACAGCCGTTGTGTCATCCCACTTGTAGTAATGACGGTAGTTTTACTCTAACTGTTTGTGAGGGTGATAAACCCTATAAGATTTTTGTGACTGGTCCCGTTTGTCTGACTCGTTTTGTTTGTAAGGATGAATCGAATTGCCAAGTTTTTGACAATTTGCCAGCTGGTAACTATAATATTACTGTCATTGACAAAGATCACCAAGTTGAAGAAGCTTGTGTAACTTTGCACTCTAAAGTGTTTGAACCTTCAATTGAATGCCAGGCCTGTAAAATGCCTGTATGTACATTAGAAAATGGTGAAATCAAATATACTGTTTCCGGTGGCCATTATCCCATAACTGTATGTCTTGTTGATACATGTATTATGGAGGAAGAGGAAAATGATATGGATACTGAACCAGAACCGTCATGTTATAGTGGACACGATCATGGTGGACGTGGACGCGGACGTGGTTATTGTGGTGGACGTGGTCGTGGACATAGTGGTGGTCGTGGTCGTGGACATGGTGGTCGTGGTCGTGGAGGGTATGGTGGTAAACCGTCATGTGGTGATGGTATTGAAGGGAATGTACTTAAAAAGGTGTGTTATGATGGAGAAGGAAAACCGAAGGAATCGATGCTTCAAGAAATGGGATTCTTCAGTAATTTACCAGCAGGTGAATACGGAATCGTAGTTGTGGATGGATGTTGTCAACAGGCAACATGTTGTATAGAATTAATATCGGAGTCTCCAACTTTAATGATTGAACAGGTTTCTGGACAGGACGCTGAGTCTTGTAAAGATGAAAATTGTATTGTAGTTAAGGTAACCGCAGATGATTTCCCACTTGAATGTATATATCCTTTGAAATATACTCTGAGCTACGGATGTCTTAGTGGTGATATAAACGGTGACATGATTACTCATTGTAAAACTGTATCCAGTCCATGCTGCAAATTCAATGATTTGCCACCTTTTACTATAATTGATAAGACTGGTACTGAAATAAAATTAGAGGGTACTGTTATGGTTGAGTCATGTGATCTTTCTGATAGTACGCTGATTGAAATAACCTATGAAACTGATTTAGAAATAGATGCTAGTGTTATTCAAGAACCGACTGAAGGTCAATGTAATGGTATCATCGAATTACATATTAAGGGTGGGTGTCCTGAATACTTGGTTGAAGGATTGGGATGTTGCCCTACTAAATTTTGTGCATCGGGAGAGCCGGATGAATGTGGTTACATAAGTGTTGAAATCCCTAACATAGGGGCTCGTGCGTCAGGTGTAAGTGATAGTGAACCTGAATGTGAACCGGAATGTGAGCCTGAGTGCGAACCGGAATGCGGTGAATTGAAGGATGGTACTTACAAGATTCGTGTGACTGACGCATGTGGTATTGTTTGTGAAATTATAGTTGACATTTCTGAAGCGGATTCTAAGCCTATAAACATTCCGGTCGTTGAGTCAATTGTTTCCGCCGTTCCGCGATCAGCTATCGAAATATGTTCTGAATCTAATATAATTACTGAATTTTGTATAGAAGGTGGAGTTTTACCCTATAAGACTTTAACTTTAACGTATCTTGGGGATACGGCTCCATGTTATGGTGGAAATTTGGTGGACAGTTGTGAATATTTCAGTATCATAAAATGTGCGATTGACAAAGAATATGAAACTCCAGAAATCGTTCAAGAACTTGACAATCCATATGAGCGATTTATCAAAGATGGTCCAATTTGTTTCGAGCTTTTTACCATTACAAATCAGAATGAAATTGATGAAGCTCCTCCTGGATGCGTTGAACCTATTTTATCAGGACCCAATAAGTTTACCAAGTACGATATTTTATCCGGTAATTGGGATTCTGATATTCATGGATGTCTTTATGATGTTGGTATTTCAATTGAAGATATATCTTGCTGTGATACTAGTGGGGATTGTATTGAATTTACTTGTAAAGATGTGGGCAAAACTTTTATAGTATATGTTTTCCTTCAAGAGAAACAATGCCGAGATCGTTGTTTCCGTTTCGAAAGAGAAGTAAAGATTACCGATCCAAATGGAGGATGCGACCCTACATCCTGTGATAAAGGTAAAAGAGGTCCTAAATTGGTGTCTAGATCGAAAATCATGGGTAAATGTCGTTCCAATGGTCTAGATTGTCCTCAACCTGAATTTGATGAGATGCATTACTTACAATGCGAAGGTTTGAGAGGTGGATTTTGGAAAGCCGAAATTAAAGATTGTGCCGATCAAACATGTTTCACATTTTTTAAGATAAATGTTGATGGGCCTCCACGACCAACATGTTCTGACTTTGTCAAGATTAATCCAAAATGTGGTAAAAATAATGGAGCATTTGAATTTAGTGTTCTACAGCCGGCCTGTCCTGATGATTCGGAAAATACGCAAGAACTTTATATTCGTGTTGTTAAAGATGGTGATACTGTTCGTTATATTCAGGTAGAACCTGTTCCAGACAATGAAAATATTCCGGTCTCTATTACTGGTTTAGGTCCTGGTACCTATAAAATTTACATTATCAACACATTATCTTGTTTCGAGGAAGAATGTTGTGTAACGGTGCAAGAACCGGGACCAGTTGATCCATGTAATCCCGATGATCCATGCAATATTATGACTACGGAAATTTGTGAACATACACTTGAGAACGAGGATGGAACTGATCCAGAAGTCAGTCAACCGTATGTTAAACAACCGACATGTGGTCTTGATGGGTCAATTGGGTTCAATGTTGTTAGTTGTGTTCCTCCACTTACGGTAACCCTCCATTCCAAGGGTTTCAAGAAACGTTTATGTTTCCAAGAAATTCCCATGGCTGATGGAGCTGAACCGGAACCAGAGGATCCCTGCGCTTGCAAGGATACTACTATTCCGCCGACCCAGATAAATTTTGAGAATTTGGGTCAAGGTTGTTATTCGGTTGATTTTGAGGATTGCTGTGGATGTACCCAAATCAAAGGTATTGTTCTTACTGAGTGTAAAGTACCACTTCAAGCTTCCGGTGAAGTAGTGGAGGTTGATGATGGATATGTCTATCAAGTTTCCTATAGTGGCGGAAATGGTGTTATAATTGCTGATCTATGTGGACCTGTTGCTCTTAAAGAATGTTATCCGGCCACTAATTGTGATGATCCAGAGAATGTGATTATGATACCCGAAGAAGGCGAGGAATCTCTTTTGCCTGGGTGTTATACCTTAACATTGACTGATGAATGTAACCAGCGATGTACTCTTCGTTTCAAGATTCCTGGTGAGGATGGTAAAGAACCGAATTGTCACGAAACCAAAGTATGTGGTGAAAAGACTTGCGATAATTCTGTAAAGGTTTGTGTTGATGGTAAAAAAGGTCCTTATGATGTTTATTTAGTTAAACTTGATTCTTCCTAAAAAACCAAACATATATCTAAAAATTGAGAGGTTTCCGGAACAGCTAACATGATCTCAACGGATGGATACACTAGTTATATAAAAACCCTTTATATTGATTTCAAGGTAATTCTTTGAAATCAATATAACTTACATTGTACTGTTGTCACCCCTTTTGTCTTCTCTTTGAAGAGCATGTCCTACACCAAGGTGTAGTATCAAACTTACAATTTTCCATACTCATCCGGTGGGATGACAAGGTATTGCATGTTAAAGATAAGAAATCGACAATATTCCAGCAGTGCTCCTTATTAATTGTTATTTGTTGGCTCATATATTCTGATGTTGATCTATATGAGCATTAATCATGGCTTCAAGAACTTGATTGATTTTGGCGTTACGGTGATCATAAGCCTCTACTTGTTCTCCAAGTTCAAGATCATCATCAGAGTCAAACATCTGAGCAAACCCCATTTGCACTAAAAGCTTACAAATATTCGGTACAAGTTCAGTGTTGAAGTCGTTTTTAACTTGTTCCCGATATATTACTCATAAATCAGCCTACTTCCATCAAAACTTAAGTTGGGATAAGATTCTCTATTCATATTCAGACTCATCAGGATCATCCCATTTATATATTTTGATCCTGTCTTTAGGCACTCCATCACCAAAACACGAATGCATTGAGTCAACACACTTATCACACTTTTGACAATATTTGACCGTGGGAGGATCTTCTTCTTTACTATATCTGGAGTGTTCTTTACATTTACATGAGTACCAATAACCCAACTCCCGAAACCGTTCCTTATTGATATGACACTGACTACAGTGCTCACAGGGATCATAGTATTCATAATGGCAACACTGACACCTGGTACAGTATCGATCCTTGCAGGGTAGGTGACATGAGCCGCACTTTAGGCAGTATTCCAGTAGGTGGTCTTCTTTATGGCACTGCTGGCATTTACTACAGTGTGGATCCTTAGAAGAGTGGCATTTACCACACTGAGTACAATGTCGATAGTCTTTGCTCCAGTACGAAACGCACTTTTGACATTGGTCACAGTGAATCGCATTTTCTGGCACGCATTTTCCACACTGGTCACAATGCTTCATTTCGCGAAATGGACCACACTCGTGACACTTTTCACAGTGATGATAATATCCTTTAGGACGGCACTTATTGCACGTGGGACAATAATAGGCTTCTTTAGTATGACAGAATCCACACTGATTGCAGTGTTTTTCAACTGCTCCCTCCACATTTCGTTGACACTTTTCACAGTAATGGTGACGGGTGTCAAAATTACCTTCAGGGAAATTATATTTGAAAGTGACCCAATTATAGTGACAATCTCCCCCATAGTGGCTATTAGTAATGGTGGACCACCGTTGACAGATCAGACAAAAGTAGTAAATGTCCATGCATTTTAGGAATGCAGTGTGGGCCAATTCATTACAGTTCTTTCCCCAGTCTGGGCCTCTATTCTGTGGTAATTCTTGTATGTTTTTTTGCAACTCCACAAATTCAGGTATTTCCATAACTCTAAAGTTTAGTTTTAGAAACTCAAATCAATTTTTTTTTGCGTAAGTTGTCGATCGAGACATCGAGATGAAATATAAACTCTATTTCGAAATTATAAAATGACCCGAACAGTCAGTTCGCTTCGCTTACACTAAGATTTTCTAATAATTTAGAAAATCTTTTAAAGGTGAGTTTGAGTTTCGTTGAAAGCGAATTTTTCTCGCCATGAAAAGAAATAAGATCAAAAAGAGCCTGAAGTTATCACCATAACAATAATTCTATATAATGTTATATAGAATCAGAATGTCAGATCCTGGACATTTTGAACTAGGAGGTAATCTTATTAAAAAAGAAAAGATCAGTGGTCCTGGATCCTATTTATTAAAAGGTGTACCCGATGGTAAATATAAAATTTTAATTAAGGATCCTAATGGTACAGTAGTTACTACTGATATAGTGGATGTCAATCAACGCAATAGTCCAGTTGCGAATCCTTCATCTGATGTCGAATATCAGACCGGACAGTTGGATGTTAGTAACTTTTCTACTGAAGTAGTTATAGAACCTGTTAAAGATTTGGAAATTAAATTACTAAATATTATCCAACCTACAAATAATAGTTTAGGGGCGATTGAATTGGAGTTATTGGGAGGACAAAAACCTTACCAGAGACTTGTTTTAGAAACTGAAGGGTCTGATTATAAACAACAGAAAAAAAACGCTCTCGATCAGAAAATAGTGTTGAATTATCTAAAATCTAATCGGAAATATATTTTGACTGCATATGATAAAGGTGATAATCAGGCTCAATTAATTATTCAACTAGAATCAAAAGAAGAACAATTACGTCGAGAACGAGAAGAGGAAGAAAGACACCGGAGAGAAATAGAGGAAAGACGACGAAGAGAAGAGGAGGAAAGGCGACAGAGAGAAGAGGAGGAAAGGCGACAGAGAGAAGAGGAGGAAAGGCGACAGAGAGAAAAAGAGGAGGAAAGACGACGACAGAAAGAGGAGGAAGAAAGGCTACTAAAAGAAGAGGAGGAAAGACGGTGGAGAGAAAGGGAGGAAAGGCGACAGAGAGAAGAGGAGGAAAGGCGACAGAGAGAAGATGATGAAAGACGACAGATAGAAGAGGATAGGATGCGGCGACGAGAGGATGAAATACGTCAACGAGAAGAAGAATTACGGCAACGAGAAGAACGGATACGTCAACAACGAGATGAGGAAGAAAGACAATGGAGAGAAGATGAACGGCGACAAAGAGAAGAAAATGAAAGACGACTGCGGGAAATGGAAAAAGAAAAACAGCGACAAGAACTGGAAGAAAATCAAAAAAGAGAAGATGAGCGACGAGAAGTTGAGGCAGTGAGACGTCAATTAGAAGAAGATAAGTGGAAACTTGAGTATGAAAAACAGCAGGGAACAATAAATTGGGTGAAAGGTGGTCGAGCAAGATTTGATTGTAGACCATTAGAAGTTAACATAGAACTTGATAGGAAGAGGGCGATTGTGAAGGTGGAGTGTTATTATGGGTTGTCTCCATATGAGATACTTTTAATAAGTAATGGTAACACGGTCGAGACTTTAAAAACCGAAAGTAATATAACATATTTATCTGATTTGGAATATAAACGCTATATTCTTTATGTTCGAGATGAATCTGAAACTATCATAACAAAGGAGTTTACATTAGAGGACAATTCAATACAGGGTGTTTTGTCCACCCATAAGCAAGGCTCACTTGAATCAAGTCCATTTCCTGTTTCGCGACCTCGAACTGAAACCCTTTTTCACAGAAGAAATGAGGGCAATTCGAATATTATTTTTGGGTATACCTGTTGCGATTGTTATGGGAAACTTGCTAATGGGATGATTTCTTTTAGAATTGAAGCTGGATCTCTTCCGATTACAGTAAAGATCACTGGACCGTTACAAAAACAGCAAGTATACCATAGTCTTCCTATTTATGGTGTATTCGAAAATCTTTGTTCTGGAAAATATACTATGACTATTACTGACAATGAAAATCACATTGAACAGGAAGTTTTTTGCATTGAAGAGAAGTGTAGTGATTTGGAATTAGTTTTTCTTGACAAAAAGAATCCAACTTGTTCTGATAATGGAGAAATTCAAATTAAAGTAAGTGGTGGAAAACCTCCATATATTTTACGTGTTAGTGGTAATAAAGATACAGCAGATGAAGTAGTTTCGGAACCAGGTGAATGTGTTATTGAATGTTTGAATGCTGGAAAATATCATCTTTTAGTGATTGATTCGGTGGACCATTCTGTATGTCGAGATATTATTTTGAGAGACAAACATAGTGATCTGGTATTGAAAATAAACAAATGTTTGTTAGGTAAAATTTACTTTACTATTAAAAACGGGGAGCCACCATATAGATTGGAAATCCGAGGAGCAGTATGTCTAACTAAAATTTACCAGAAAGAAGGTGATTACGAATTAAAAAATTTAGATTCGGGATCCTATAATATCTATTTAGTAGATGGTTGTAAAACGGTGGTAAAAGAGAATGTGATTTTAAAGGGAACGATTCCCTACGATTCTTCTTATAGTTGTTCGAGTTTTGATGAATCGACTAACAAAACGGAACATTGTGAAAATCGGATGAAAATTTGTAAACTTGTTGGAAAAACTATTAGTCATTATGGTGCTTTTGATGGTGAAATTTACATTAAGGTTGATGGAGGTATTCCTCCATATAAATATATTCTAGGAAATAGTTTGGTTAGTGGAAATGGTTATTTTCCTAAGTTAGGTAAAGAGAGATATGATATTACTATTCATGATTCTTCTGATAACATTTTGAAAGAGAAAGTAAATATCGGTACTGTTTGTTTTACGAAAGATGCTTATATTTTAACTGATCAAGGAACAATTAGAATTGACGGGTTATCACCACAAAATTCGATAAATGGTGAAAAAATAAGTCTAGTTGTTTATGGTACTTTGAAGCCATATAGTAAATTGGTCGAAATTCCTGCAAATTGTTTTAATTCAGGAGTTCCTAGTGTTACTACATATTTAACTCCTAATCATCGTTTAAAAGTTGGCAATGATATAATTCGAGCTGAATGTTTAGTTAAATCAAAGGCTAAATGGGGTGCAAAAATGATTAAAACGCGTAATATAACAGAGGTGTATAATGTTTATTTGAAATGTGGACAATGGATTGCAGTAAATAATATGACATTAGAAAGTCTGGATCACGATTCAATAGTTGTTAAGCAATTTGGTTAAAAAAATTGAAAATGATTTAAAGAAAATTATACATTTAGATTTCTTTCATATAACTTATAATGGTATTTTCCAATTCCAGCTCTATTTTGCAAACGTCATATAAGTATTTTCCAAATTGGCAATGTGTATGGATGTCAAAAGCTTATGGTGCTATCGCTTATGATAAATTTGGAGAAAAGTTAGAAGAACTGACAGCAATGGAAGAAAATCACACTTTTACACAAAAACGATTTGCTATTTTATCTAAGCTTAAAAACTGGGCCCAAGCCAACAATGGTTATACAGAGTGGCGCGAGTGGGCTAGAGAGAAACTGATTAGCGAAGGCATTACACCTCCGAGAGACCCAGTTACAATGGTTCAAGTTATTAAAAAAGAGGAAGCACACGGCGGAATTGAGGACGATGGATATAGTGGAAGTGATGAATTATGAAAATAAAAAAATTGAAAATGATTTAAAGAAAATTATACATTTAGAATTTATAAAATAAAAATGTCGATGGAAGACACAGTTGACAAGGTTCATTTCGCTCAGTTTGTTAAGCTTCTTTATCTAAATTCGATTGATAGGGCGGGTCTTAAAGCTGAAGATAAAACATCTTACAAAAAAATGGTAATTATTGATTTTGTGCAGTCCCTTTATCCGACTCGCGGTGAATTGAATTTTATGTTGGATAGTGAAACTATTGAACATGTTCAAAATGTATTGAATTTTTGTGCTTCTGATCAACGATATAATGAATTGATTCCTTTTCATACTTTTGTTAATAGAATGAGAAACGAAATTCCAGCTGCTAGTTATCAATTTATTTTGGCACGTTATCGATCAATGACCAATTTTTATTATAGGATTTATACAAATCCAGAGGTTTTTAGACCAGGTGAAGGTATGGTTCCTCCAGGTGTTAGGCCATTTAATCAGATGGTTCGCGGATTGGATCGCCAAGATAGCGCTCCTGGAAACGACCACACACTCAGATCAGAATCTGCTTTAACACATACAGTCAATGACGACGATGGTGACTCGCACAATATCCCAACACAACCCACCACATCAACGGCACCAACAACTAAAACAACTGGTAGACGTGGTCGACCACGAAAAACGGATACTATACCCGTTGCGACAGGAACTGACGAAATTTTAGATGAGGATGTAGTAGAAGAAGATACTACTAGTGTACCCAATACAGTGGCTGTAAAACCTGCTGCTAAAAGACGGGGTCGCCCTCCTAAGGCTAAAGCATAACTTTATCATTGACCCAATCCAAAGTATTAAAATTACCAATAATCTAGAAGAAATTATTGGTAATTTTAATTGTTGATTAGTTTCTATTATTGGTGTAGTCGCAAGTTCTGTTTGGAAATGGAGTTTCAATCTTTTTCTTTGGATTTAGTGGGGAGTCGGTTTAGTTGTTGGATGATTTTGTTGTAAATATTAGGGTCGTAAACTCCTTTTCCATTTTCATAACTCTCAATAATTGAATGTGCCTGTTGTACAATTTTTGCGGCTTCTTTGCGGGTGAGACCCTTTCTTTCACGGAGTTGAATTAATCTTTGTCGTTTTTCGAATGGGATTTTCTTGACTAATTCATCTTTTTCTGGGGCATCATCATTATTATTTGCGACCGAAATAGTTGTACTTGTGCCAAATTGTTTTTGTTGATCCTGCTTCTTTTTTTCTTGTTTGTCAACTGACTTTGGTCGCTCAATTCTAATGCTATTTAGATAACCATCCATCATATCTTGTTGAGCCATAGCACTTACTTGTTTTTTATGGATATGAGTTTTGCTGAATTTCTTTTGCCGTGTTGTTTCTTGCCATTCATCTTGATCGGACATTTCACTTGGAATATATTTACAAAACTCACGTCAAATTTTTTATTGATTTACTTGAAACAAGGTAGATTTAGAGACTGGTCAAGAATTAATACTTCTTAGAACTCGTTTTTTCTGAACTATTAGACGATTTCCGCTCTTGGATATTTTAATATGAAAGTTATTCGGTTTGAGTTTAGTTTCCGAGGTTAGTTGCAAACATTATATTGCAGTCAAAGTATGTACTTATAGTATTTTATTGATATTTTGCAATACCAGCGTTTCTTATACGTGACGCAAGTCTGGTGTATCTTTCTCTGGCCACTGTTTGGATTGCACGATCATAATTACCTCCCATTAAATAAACACATTCCTTAGCTCTGGTCACTGCAGTATAGAGCATATTCCTATTAAAAAACTGAGCATTATAATGCTGTGGGATCAAGACGAGAACATATTTATAACCATTACCTTGACTTTTATGAATAGAGATAGCATATGCCAAGGTTAATTGTTCTCGTGCAGATTGAGCGGTATATTTTACAACCTTTCCTTCTGTTTCTCCACTAGAAGAGAATCCAGTATATTCTACTATTAAATGATCGAGGATTTTATCGTTTCCATTGCGGAATTTCATTTCCCTAATATAACCTATATCTCCATTAACGATACTGTGAACATAATCATTCTTAGTTTGCATGACTCTGTCGCCAATTGAAAACATTCCCCATGTTACAACTGGATTAGGATTGAAATAGGCCTTATAGTTCTTGTTAATATTTCTAGTTGCCAAAAATTGTTTGTTACTATATGGACTTAAAATGACTAAGTTATCCAATAATTGTTCAGTATTCAGTTTACTATTTATACGGATCCTTTCTAAGAGTCCAAGACTTAATTGGAGAGTTGACTGATCACTATCAGTTAATCCAATTTTAAAATCTTGTGCTTTTTCTAGATTATATTGGCCTTTCACAATTCGAAGTGCATTGGAAATAATTTGACTAGCGGCTTGTTGACGATAATTAGTTTCTAATTTCCAAACAGGAAATAGACCTTGCTCTGCGGTGGCCGATCCAGCTATTAAATCCTTTAAAACTTTACCAGGTCCAATACTTGGTAATTGATTAGGATCACCAACTAAAAGCAATCGGTAGTTATTTTCTGGTAATATTTTGATTAAACGATAGAATTGTGGTAAGTCTAGCATACTAACTTCGTCAATAATTAGTCCACCTGTCTTTTGAACCAGTTGTTTTATCAGACATTCATCATCAGACTCATTATCTGGAGTTCGACGTTGCGCGGTGTTATCATTTTCACTATTGTGATCACTTTCACTGTTGTTATCACTTAAACTAGCCTCATCCTCCTCCACCGCGGCCTGACCTCCAAATAACAATTTAGCCACTGTAAAAACAGATACGGGTGCATCTAAGTTTATTTCACCATTATGATATTCTTGGTCTTGTCCCTTACTTTTCCTGGTGCTTAAAATCCCCTTAGCGATATTTTTACAAGCAAGACCAGTTGGAGCCGATATCACCAAATTTTCCCCAATAGAAGCCAGACAGCGATAAATTGCCGATATAACGCGTGTCTTGCCGACACCTGGTGGACCAGTAATGATTCCAAGTCCTTTTTCAAGGGCTTGCTCAACAACCAGTAATTGCTGAGGATCAAGATCAGGATCTATTTTTAGGATATCTTCCTGTTTAATTGGATAGCGAGATTTAAAGCTATAGTTTGAGATATAACTAGTAATAGCCTTCTCACAGCAATCTAAGCTGTTAGGAAAAACGATTGTGTTTCGATTATCCCCAGCTCCTATCTGATATCTAGTGGCATTAGGGATAAGTTTTAAATATCGTGGTTCAACCGTTCCTAATAATTTTTTACCTGCTGATAAATGGCGCTCTTCACTTATATAACAATCACCAGTTTCTTTAACTAATTCATTAAGAGCAGTTGCCAGGCCAGCTAATTGGCGGGAACGGTTTTGAAGAGAATAATGGCCTTCAAGACCATAGGGTCCATACTGGGCAATCATTTCCAAAATAAGAAATTTGACCAGACTGGGTTTAATTGTTTCATTAATAATTAGTTCATAAGGGGATTCGGTAAATTGTTTAATAAGATAATTCTGAGTACATCCTTGACTTAGTATTTTGGCAATCATTTTTCGACATTTTTTCCATTTGGTCGTATCCATTTGACATTTGTTATATTTTTGGAGAAAATTGGTGACCGACAAATAAAGGAAATTATTCTTCTCTTTACTCATTTTCTTGGACATGTTTAATATTTTCCCTGCATTATCTAAACCTATTTTACTTCCAATTAAAAGATCTTCAACCCTTTCCCATTCTTTATCATCAATAAATCGACCCAATTCTGATAAATTTACCCGTTCTGTAACAAGAGTAAGGTTTTTCTTACCAATACCTTTTAAATTAGAAATAGCACCATAGATTTGTTCACTACTAAATGGTCGATGAAATTCTATTAGATCAACCAATTTATAACTTTTAAGTCTAGTTATACCTTTAATAAATGGGTTAACATATTCATTTGATTTATCCGATTCCAATTTTTCAATCACAATCTTGACGGAATCATGTGGTCGAGCATATTCCAAAAGATTATCATAATCAAATAGCTTTATTTCTGAAACTTTACTTGAGCCTATGTCTGCTACACTCGAACCTGTTATTTGAAAGAGAAACAGCGTACTGGAATTGGACGAATAAAGGACTTTTTTGAGCGATCCTGTTATTTCTTCCTCTTTCGTTTCGTATATGTTATCTAATATACCATTAGATAACATTTTGCTTATAAATACGAATATTTTTCTTTCATTTTTTCCATTACAGATTCAAGGTCATTCATTTGTTTATGAAACAACTTGTGTCCATTTTCGTAGCAAATTTGCAAGTTAAATTTGCTACGAAAATAGGTCAAAGGCCCTGTTTGTTTTATGTATACCGAATATTTATATAAGTATGATAATTCTGGAACGGTATGATAAGCTAATCACCATCATCGAAATTGACGTTCAAACTTTTGCTAACTTTGACTGTTTGGAGACTGGTTTTCAAGGAAGTTTTCAATTTACCAGAATAAACTGTATTCGGTTCAGCCAATTTACTAAAACGAATAATACGATCAATAATATCGAAACTGAGACCATAGGTTCGCATTAATCGTTTGATCTCTTCGATATCACCACTTTTATTTAAAGCATGATAACGAATAATATTGCCTAAGTAATAGAGATCATTAGTACTATAGGTTTTACCATTACCTATATTTGAAAGAACCATTAGGAATTTCTTTTTATTGCTGCTTTGAAGGGAATGTTTTCCTAGAGTTGTGGTAAATTTGATTTCGGGACGTTTAGCCAATGTCCAAGAGTGATAAACTGGTAAATAACAACTATTTAGACAATGGACAGTATAATAGTGCCAACTTTGGGTATTATACATTACTTTATCAATCAGATCTCCTTGAATAATATAGTTAATAATTCGCAAACTCTTGGCTAATTGAGTGGTTTTATCTGAGTATTTACTACTAACCAATGTGGTATAGTTTTCATGAACCATCATAGGCAACAGACTTTTATCATTTTCGTAAATGCGAATAGATTCTTTTAAATCTCCAGTGGTAAAAAGTTTAACAGTATTCTGGTAAATATCATAATCGATATTTTTTCCACTATATATGGTGGTAGCATTCAACACACTTTCCAATGTTATCTTTGATTCTCCTTCCAAACAACCAACTAAAAATTCACTGAATTTGATTAGTCGACGATAATCATTATCAACAGTTTGAAGAACCTGTTGTATGATTTTCATTTCGTCGTTCTTGTCAATTGTAATTTTTTCTCTAGCACATATTTCTTTGAAAATACGTGTCAGTATTTCATCATTGGGTCGTGGGAATTTGATTTCCAAACAATGTTTTTTGAGTTCATTGATTTTCTTTTCGGTTGTTTCGTTTGAAATGAATATTAATGGTAATGACATTACAGCGTTCCCCCTTTTTTTGGTGTTTAGCAATTTGATTATTTCATTTAAACTGTTTTTGTCAGCCATACATTCCAATTCATCGATTACAATAACATATTTTCGGTCACGGTATAGATGGCTATCTATAGGCTTATGATCTAACATATTTAAAATGACACTATCAACTAATTTTTTATTGCGACAATCAAGGGCATTAAATTCTTTGATAGTGTACCCATAATAATCACAAAAAATTTTGACAGCGGCGGTTTTGCCTGTCCCTGGTGGACCGGTAAAAAATAGCGCTTTATTGGGATCAGTGGGTAAAGTATTAAACCAGTTTGCGATATCTTTTGTTTGTTGATAAGTGATAGTTAAATCATAAATACTTTTAGGTTCATGTCTTTTCGAAAAAATTGGTGGCTCAAGATTTTTCGGTCGTAATGATATTCGTCGTTTATCTTGTACCGCCATACACAACAATAATATAAATATAATATAAATTAAAGATAAGCATTTTTTTTGTAATAAAAATGAAAGTTATTCAAAAGAAGCTAAAGCAATATGTAGTTGATCCAAAATGTAAGTTGCTCAATGCCCAACTCTGTCCCAATGGTGAGGCAGCCTTCCGTACACGCTACCCGTCGGTTTCGGAAGACGACTTGGCATACGGGCAACACTGTCGCCCATGGAAATGATGGCCTTACCTTCCACCAACTGGAGCATCACATCAGGTCTTACCTTCCCGATTCGGATGCCACTGCCCTTCTCGACGTGTTTCGCAATGCTCAATTTACAAAGGGCGATGGAAGCTCATCAAGGATGACCTAGTCGACTTGGCGGATTCATTTCGGAGGACAACACAGGTATTACCATAACACCGGTTAATCCGTTCAAGCAAATTGACACCACGAGGTCTTCGATTGCAGTGGGGATGTCGAACATCATCTCTGGAGGGAGCGAATGTTCGAAAAAATTGTGCAACGAATTTGCGGGGCTGCGGACGACCAGGCGTGGTTTAGGGTAGACAATGACCTTGTCGAGGCTCACTGGGAGCCACTCGTGCTCGGAAGAGGTCAATGAAAGGGCGCCATTGTCTGCTACTGTCGCTTCTTGGATCAATCCACGATCTAATGCGCAGTGTTTGCTCAACAGTACAGCGTGCCCCATGGGTAAGTTGTCAGTGTCGCGCACATTGACGACAGCCTGGCATCCATGTGGCATATCTGGGAACTGTGCGGTGCCGAACCTGTAAATGACGTACCTCACTCGGGAGTCGAACGGTCGATAACACTTTAAGTAATCCCCCCAAGTGGCAATTTCATCTGCAGAGGCTATTTGTGTACGATATGGAGCTTTCACGACGAGTCTTCGACTTTTTGAACCTATTCGTTCGCAAGTAAACTTCCAACAAGGTTCGTCGCCTGGTGGATAGACCGATCCTACATCGAAGTCCGGCTGATGATTGTGTCGAAAGTCATGAAACGCTTTCTCAAGGTCTTTTCGCGCTTGCCAATCAAAAGTCGCTCGATGCACTGTGGAATCGGTTGGCGCGAATTCAGCACGTAGCTTATGGCATTGCCACTTCCCCAGTAAAATAGAAACCGCGAAATCTGCGTGGAATACCCCAGTACGGTCGTACTCTTCCACGAAACCTATCATTTTATATTTTCGAAAAAGTTTATCAATTTTTGCCACCAGAGCTGATTGGTGGATGGGAAGGATCATCGCATTTCCGGCTTGCTGCTTTCGGGGCCATTGGCTAGATGATTTTGAGTTTTCAAACAAAGTGTTTTCTGATATTAGTCATATGGTTTTATCAAATATATTTTTATATCATAAGTCAAATTTCCTAGTTTTAAATTTCTTCAACACCTCCTCCACCGAATCCTGGAAACCCAGTAAATCCTTCCATACCGGGGATACCTGATAAATCGGGCATGGCCGCACTTCGCGTAAGGCACTCGAATTTATCCTTGAATTCATCACACCGCGTATCATTTTCATCTTTGTCGGCTTCCTTGTTGTTGTCTAACCACTCAGTGGCTTCTTTGATCAAGACTTCGATTTCATCTAGTTTTTCTTGTGTTACGCCATCTGCTAGGCGATCAAGGCTTTGTTTAGCCGAGAAAACAATTTGTTCGTGTCTTAATCGTGATTCAATCTTGTCCTTGATTTTTTCATCTTCTTCTGCAAATTTTTCTGATTCGTTTACCATTCGATCAATTTCTTCCCTAGAAAGACGACCTGCATCATTAGTAATAGTAATTCCATGTGATTTTCCGGTACTTTGTTCAACTGCGTTAACTCGAAGAATACCATCAGAGTTGAGGTCGAATGTCACATCAATTTGCGGTTGTCCTCTTGGTGCCGGTGGAATACCCTCTAGACGGAAATTACCAAGTAAATGGTTATCTTTCGTCATTTGTCGTTCTCCTTCGTAAATCTTAATGTCAACACCTGGTTGATTATCACTGTAAGTACTGAAAGTTTCCTTACGTTCACAAGGAATAGTAGTACCGCGTTTAATAATTGATGCCATTACTCCTCCTGCAGTTTCAAGACCAAGTGTCAAGGGTGCCACATCGAGAAGAACCATTCCTTCTGTCTTTCCCTTGGTATCCATCCCTGTTAGAATAGCAGCTTGGACTGCCGCGCCATATGCAACAGCTTCATCAGGGTGGAGACGTTTGTTTAGTTCTTTTCCTCCAAAAAAGTCGCTAAGTAGTTGTTGAACCTTTGGAATTCTAGTCGAACCACCGACTAGAACAATCTCATTGATATCAGTTTTACTAAATTGTGCATCAGTCAATGCCTGATTAACACTATCTAGTGATTTACGGAAAAGATCCATGCAGAGTTCCTCGAAACGAGCCCGAGTGATATTAGTAAAAAAGTCGATTCCTTCAAACAGACTATCAATTTCGATATTGGTCTGAGCACTAGTTGACAGTGTCCTCTTGGCTCGTTCACATGCGGTACGAAGACGACGTACTGATCTTTGATTATTACTTATATCTTTTTTGTTTTTTCGACGAAATTCATCAATAAAATGGTTTACCAAACGGTTATCAAAATCTTCACCACCTAAATGAGTGTCACCACTAGTAGCCTTGACTTCAAAAATACCATCAAACAAATTCAAAATGGTAACATCAAACGTACCACCACCCATATCGAACACCAAAATATTTTGTTCTTTTTCTGAACGATTATCGAATCCATACGCAACTGCTGCAGCGGTTGGTTCATTGATAATTCGAATAACCTCCAGTCCTGCAATGGTACCTGCATCGCGAGTAGAAGTTCGCTGCGAGTCATTGAAATAAGCTGGTACAGTAATAACCGCCTTTCTGACACATTTACCTAGATAATCTTCTGCATACTCTTTCATTTTACCTAATACCATAGCTGA
>Ga0180438_10003915_pt1 | contig 21959 bp, 21 predicted proteins | sample SS_ome_12_FD_132455 | JGI IMG/M metagenome (GOLD analysis project Ga0180438, IMG submission 132455) | Hypersaline lake sediment archaeal communities from the Salton Sea, California, USA - SS_3_D_2 metaG | ecosystem: Environmental > Aquatic > Non-marine Saline and Alkaline > Hypersaline >...
AAGCTGTTCCATTTCCAACGGCAGTTTGTTCGAACCAGCAGCCTGGTCGTACCATCCGTTAAACCCGGTCGGACCCAAGTAGGGGCCCTTTACGTCTTGATCTGGCCTCAAGAAAATCCAATCGTCACGCCATGGAGTACCTGTCACATACCCCGATTCGCTCCAAACCAACCAAAGTGCAAACTCCTCCATAGTCGATTCGTACAAAGTGACACCAGCATTGAATAAAGCGCTGGCCAGGACTGCCTCGGAAATATCGTCAAACCATTCGTCAGGATCGAACCAGCCAGGGCCGAATTCTTCCATGGCAGTTTGCCACTGTTCATAATCTGGATCCTGCGTGTTGAATTCTGCCCACTCGGTTCCCTGTTGGAACGAGTACCAATTCCAATCCTTCGCCTCACCTGGCCGGTTGCTGTCGGCCGGCAGTTCAAACGACGGGTTAGAAAATGGTTCTTCAGGGGCCTGGAAGGAGCTGTGCATGTCTTGATCTGTGACGGGGTCACCAAACACTGTGGCATATCGAAACAGCCCCTGAAAGCCCTTGTGCGAGCTGTACGACCCTATCCGCGCATTCTCAGTGCCACGAATCAGCAAACCTCCGTTGATCTTGCTGGCTCGTGCCAGCCCATCTACCACGATCCTAAGCTCGTAATTATCATGCCCTATCGACGTTCCCCGAATTCCCGTCCATGCAAACCCGATGTCTATCTGCCGATCGCTTATCTCCGAAACGTCGGGTATGTCATATTCTAGATCGTCCCAATCGGACAGGCCGCTGTCGAATATCCGCACAACAAACTTGCCGCTTGTCGCTCCAGTTGACTTCCAGTACAGACCTATTCCGTTATCCGTTGGCGTAGGGCTGGCGTTCAGGATGTCGCCGAAAGAAACGATTGCCCTGTCTTCTCCCCAAGTCTCCATAGCATCGAACCTGGCACGCATGTAAAAGGCGAACGGTGCCTTGTATCCGTACGAATATGCGTCACAAGTGGCAAGCGGCTCGGGCTTTTCCGAACTAAATATCTCAATGTACCTAGCATCGGAATTTCCTACGGCAAAAAGCGAGGTGTCGGCGTTCAACCTGGAACATATGCCCAGCTCGGGATCGCTGTATCGCAGATCTTCTGGACCACGGTCAGCACCAACAGGCACATGCATCAGGTCGGTCACCGGCCGCCGCAGCTCCATGTCATATCCTGCCGTGCTCCCTGTAAGCCATTCCCAGTGTTGATCCCACCCTCTTTGGCTCCAGCTCGACAAATCGGGAACCCAGGGCTCGAACTGCGGCACAGAAATTTCGGAGAACCAAACCCTTTCCAGCGACCACGGCTCGGGCACTCCGGTGTATTCTTTCGTAATGCCATCAAACAGTGAGACGATCAGTCCAATCTCGTCTGGCGGAGCTGGAGCCATGTTGGAACGCAAATCAACCGACAAAGGCGACCCAACCGTAATCCAAGAGCCGCCAGACTTGTATTGCATCGATATGTTCCACAAAGGAGCTCCGCCACTGACAACTACCCTAACCTCTCCTGTAGTGATTCCGTTTTGTGTCGCCAAGGACTCTGTAACCACCTCCGGTCCCGGAGAAGGAACGCGATCCAGATGCCCTGAATGATGCGACCAGTCAGCGTCCGCCTCTCGCTTTCCGTGAAGCATATCGAGAACGTGGTCTGTCCTCTCAGCATAGGTATTAAACGCGCCGAGCATCAGCCCTGTCCACTTTGCCCGGCTGGAAAATTGCTCCCTCAGCGTTTCGTCGGACCACTTTATCCGATACTCGCCATTCAAACCACCTTCGTACATAGTGCCCGCCCAGCCGCGCAGCGCTATCCGCCATCCTAAATTCGCATACCGAAATTGCCTCACGTACAGATCGGACAGATCGTATGGATCTGGACCAGGCGCCGGGAAGGTTAGATTGTCAGGCAACCAATCGTAATTAGAAACACTAACTCCTTTGTTCGGCGTCACGCCACCGCTGAATTCAACCGTTCTGGCAAATGAAAAACTAGTACCGTCAAAGATCTTTGGCACGGCGGTAAGCGCAACCATTTTCTTGAAGCTGTCCAACTGTGCCTGTGTCGGAGAATCGTCGAGCGTTATCACGAGCGGGCCGTTTGCCTGCGCTGTTATTAGCGAGGCGTTCCAGGAAGGGTCCCAAAAAATGTACGGCTTAGCCATGTCAGATCTCCGTGCCGGTATCTCCGTTGATTACGGTTACCGTGCCAAGCGCAGGGAATTTCCAGTTGTTTATCGCCACGTCATCGCGCAGATCGTTCAGTAGAAATCCTGTCGGCCCGGCGTCTACCTTCCTGATGTACGTCCGTAAATCACGGACCACGTCAAACACATCGCTCCAAGCTACCTCGCCAGCAGGATTCCCGTCCACATCCTTGTAGTTGTATCCAAAGTCAACGTTTGGGTTGACGGTGCCATCCGCAAGCATAGGCTCAAAGAAGTCTTCCAGAGCTTCTATTACTGCGGCCTTTGCGGCTGAAGGAACAGCACCACTCTTGAGGTATATCGTCGCTTGGACATTTATCGATAGGTAGGAAGCAGCAAGCACTTCCAACTGGAACGTTACCGTTTTGGGATAGGTTACAGTAACCATTTCGTACACATCGTCCAGCATGGACTGAGATGGCACACCGCCCGTAACCGGTATGATGTAGAGCTGTCCCCTGTTCTCACCTATCGACACCTCTTCGTTGGAGGTCAGCATCAAAGCACGGCCAACTCCATCGACCCGCTTGGCGTTTATTTCATAGTCTTCCCGAGCAACTGTTCTGTTCAGGGCACGCAAAGATTCAGGAGCATTCACCCGAGCAGCCTCTACCTCCTCACGTGGACTACCGCCCTCAGCGTCAACCGCGTTTGTGGCCACAATATTCGCTCGGACTCCATAGATGTCGTAAAAATCAGAACCTACTTTGGTAAGAGTATCCGCCTCTACATTTCCAGATACGCCTCCACCAGTCTGATAGCTACATTCAATATTTCCTACTGGTATCACGCCATTTTTGTTGTCGCCAAAGATGAACTCGGCTCGGTCGTTCTGGTCTACTTCGAGGCGATAGTGGGGATCGTTTGGACCACTATTGAAGAATGACGCCACACGCACCCATGGCCCCTGAGTCGGTGTGCTCACTTCGTCGGTATCGGTCAGAAACGGCCCAAACGGCACCAGTATTCTCTGGTCTGCCTTACCAGTAGATGCCACAACATATGGCACTTGTGTAAGGCTATGCCTCCAGGAAAACGTCTTCTCTATCTCACCAGAAGACACATCGAAAGTGATACTGGAATCCTGCAACTCGCCTTTTATCGGATTGGTAATTGCCTTTGTTGAAATGATGACCGGAGAGGAAGACGGAGAAACCGTGCCGCTCAGTTGCTCTGGGTTGGTAATCGTCAATGTCACATCGCACGTCGCCGCCGTCGCGCCGCTCAGGCTGTAGCCAATCAGCTTCGCCAAGGCAATCATGTTCTTTCGCAATTGGACAAAAGCAAATCGACCTTCTCTCGCCTGCTGATCTTGATAGAAGTTGAGAACATCGCCAATGAAGCAAAAAGACTCGACAAGCAGGTTTCCAAAATTAGCCCTGGCGGTCACCGTCCACTTCGGAAACACAGAAGAGATAAGATCGAATACACGAGATCTCACTGACTCAAAATCTCGGTCGCTGTAATCCAAATTCTCTGGCAGTATGGCCATTCCGACCTACCTTTCTGGCAGTCCTAATTCTACAAACTCGGGCTGGCTGCCGCCCTTCTTGCCGATAGGGATATAGGATGCTCGTATCCGCAATTCTGTCGCGAGTGGGTCTGTGATGGTTTCGACTGGACCCACACGAGCCCTGTCCTCCCAAACCCTGATCGCAGCGCCAACCGTCTGCTCGGCAGTAGCACGAACCATCTCGGAGTGTAGACCTCGGTGTTTCAGCATGAGCACCCGAGAACCAATCTCGGTATTCCACGGCAGCTCACCAGGTTGCTGTGCAGTCGGTCCAATAACACCAATCAGCTCGCCGATGTCTGACCGCAACAAAGCCAGCCCTAAATCGTTTGTGAAGTCTCCCTTTCCATCACGCTGAAAGGGACAAACGATACCTTGACCATATTCATTCATGTCCGTTTCATCAGCCATTACACAATCCTAACATTTGAGATCTCCTAACGCCAGCGATAGTATTAGATCCGGGTCAGGTATGGCATTCGCCATAGTCTCCAGCAGATCGGCCAGCGTATATAGCAGATCGGTAACCACATCTAACTGATCAATGTTATCAGTAACCAGACTGCCGAAACATGGAATCTCCTCACCTCCCAGCAGACCGATAAATACGTTTATCAAGAGTATTATCCTGCCTATCCCCTGCAAAGCCTGGGCAGTAGACAAGGCAGCGCCTTCGGCATCGTTTTGGGCACATACCAAATAGGCATTCATGTTTGGATCGTTCAGATCTGCCGCTCTGTCTATGGCTCTTGCGATTCGTTGAAACTCTCTACCAAGGTAATCGAATTCGTCCGCGATTGACCGCAACATCAAAGCCATGTTTTTCAAAACCGCCTTGATCATCTTCGGTATACTTAACTGCGGTATCAACTTTAGGACCTGATCCACCGCCTTCGCCAACGCCGGGAAACAGTTCAGCAATTCACCGGGGTTCAAGGTCAGGATGGATTTCGGTATCGCTGTGACACACTTGAAAATGGACAGCACGGTGTCTAGTAGATCGAAAAATGGCTTCAACGGAGTAAGCGCCGGTCCGATCTGTGAGAAAAAATCCATGGACACATCGGCGTAGCTGGGCAGCTTCCCGATAGAATCCCAGACGTAGGAAAGACAGATGCCACCAGGCAAACAAATATCTTCCGCGCTGGGAACTTCCGGCAGTGTAATGCATAGGTTTGGCGGGGGAAAACTCATGGCCCTAGCTTATCATCTTCGAGTTGTTCATAACTTTTCTTTCCTTCAACTGAATTACCGGTGCATTGATGTCAATAATGGCATCGGTATAAATCCCGATAGCACTGGCAGCCCTTATCTCTATGCTGTTGCCTTCTTCCGACATCTCCAACCAAGCGATGTCTTCCTCTGCTCCGCCGACCTCCTTCACCAGCTTCAGGCGCATGGTCTTTTGGCCCTCTCGATTGTCCAACACAAGCCGAAACGGCCCGATGCCAAAAACATGCACGTCGGGATCTATGTGCTCGGGAAAAACTTCCGATTCCTCATCCACGTATCCATAGTCCGCACGCTCGTACACCGGCATTCGCGGATTGTCGTTTACGAACTGGATGTAAACGTCCGCATCTATCGGCGGCACGCTTACAGAACCTTCATACATCGACCCACCACCTTTCGGTCTGGCCCATGCAGTTCGTTCCATGTACCCTGGAATCTTCGCCCTTATTCGACCTAGCTTCTCCGGGTCGTCCCTGTCGATTACTTTGCCCAGCCGCAACCCGGTCGCCTTGCCATCTCCAGAAAAAGTGTCTGTTACAAAACCTGTGTTCTCCATACCTACTGCCCCGCGTCTGGCTCTATAGACTGTGCGCCGATAGTCGCCAGATAGTCTAAATCCGCCTCCTGATCGATGTATGCCGAAGTCTCGTAATCCACATCACCAACAGCGGTTCCTGTTTCATCTACCCAGTAATTCGCCAACACAACATTGCCACCTGGATCTGTTGTGAGGATTCTCTTTCTTCGCAAAGAACCTACTTCCTCTTTCTTCTCTCCTGTCGCCTCAACAGGATTGTCTTTTTCTTTTGTGCCTTTCTTTCGCTTTTTGGAAACGGGCAGCTTTCTAAGCATGCTCTTCTCCAGCTTTAGTTCTTGCCGAAACGCACCACCTTCTATCACCGATTCGCACTCCCTTACGTAGTACAGCCCGTCCCAAGATGGAGCGATATTGTAAACATCGATAAGAACCTTGGCTCCGATCCGAGCATCGCCAATAACCGACAAGTTCATCTTGTATTTGCCTTTTACGGCCTCTCGGTACATGGCATCTGCAATCGTCTTCGCTTCTGACTCGGTCAGGATTCCCATGTTCCTGACATCTACCCTAGAAAGCCTGTTCGCACGAAGCCCTTGATCGGCGTCTTCTGGATCACCCATCTCATCTTCTAATCCCAGTGTTTCTATTTCCGTATCATTGGGGCCGCCGTACACCTCCCATAGTTCCTTGGTTCGTGGGTCTCTGGCGACAACCTTTATTCTTGAAACTCCCTTCGATAGATCAACATCAAACTGAGGTGGCTCCAAAATGTCACCACGTGCTGGATCTGCTCGGTATATCAGAGTCCTTACAGGCTCTTCGCTCAGCTTCCTGTCGTGCCAGTGCATGCCGGACGCATCCACATAGAACTCGTATCCGTTGCGCCTCGCAAGCATATTCAAAAACCTGGCGTTAGTCTGGTATCTCTGGGAAATATCATGCCTGTCTGTAGTCTCTTCGATATGCAAAAACTGACCATAGTATCCATGTTCGCCAGCTATCTCCCTGACCACCTCGCTGTCTGTAACGTTCTCCCAGTCCCTGGACATTTTCTCTTTGTCCATAAGCTGTGTAGTGTCTAGCGCTTCAACCTCTAATGGGTCGCCACCTTTTACCTTGTGAACTACCATACGCCTTGGCGGAGCTGTCTGGCCAGGCCATCCCCATGTTACAGCTATTTTCTGACCCTTGGCGAAGATGGGATTTTCCAGCAACTCGAAATCATCATTCCGAAACGTTAATTTCAATTGATCTTTTTTGCGGAAATGATCGGAGAAGGAAAAACGAATTAGCCTTTCCGTTATGGCCTTCTCCATCTCTTCGCTAAGCAGATCCAGATCGTCGCTCTCCGCATCTACAAGGCTGATTATTACTGTGGCATGACCAAACGGCATCAGTGATAGCGGCGCCTTTCTCGCGAGAACACAAGCATCCTGACAACCCTCATCGGCGGTATGACGATCAACTGCCCTTCAGATATGACTATCGTCGGATCGATAACCGGTGTCGGCTGGTATTCACAGATCAACCACCACAACCCGCAAGCCCTTGGGACACCCTGAAAATAATTGTGCGCTAAACCCCACCAACTGTCACCGGCCTTGCCGCGGTGGAATCGGTTATCTGGCTCGTCTCGATATCGAAACGGTTCCCTTTCGTCTAGCTTGGATATTCCCGTGCTTTCATCAGTAAACAGGGTACAGTATCGATACCTGCTCCATTCAAACATTGGCATATTAAATACCCCACGTCCTGAAAGTGCCAGCCGCCAATTGATCGCGCATGGTTATCCGCGCCATAGGCGCTTCCTCAAAAGTAGCGTTAATTGCCAGCTCCTTGATATTGCCCCTGGGATCGCAGTCGGTGAAATTCAAGGTCAAGTTCAACGCTCTGGCTCGAACGGTAAAATATCCAGGAAGGAAAACCAACACGGGCGGCGGCTCGCTGCCTATCGTGCCACTGGGTTCTTCATAAGGCAGCAACAAGGATTCCAAAAAACGCCTGCTCTTCTCTATCTCCTGTGAAATAAGCGCCAAATCGTTTCTCGCCTGCTCGTCACCTTCTACCTTTCCTCTCCTGGCACGCTCCTTCATCATCATTAAAGCATTGAAGTAGATCTCAAAGGTAAACACATTGTTTTCGGTATGTGAAAAAGAGCTGTATTGATGTGACATACCCATCACACGGATTTTTTCGTAGGTCGCCGCCAACTGCTGCCTTACTATGTTGGGCCGGAAGGTAAAAAACATTGAATCGTCATAGTCGGTCTGGTCGTCCTCGTACAAAATCAGGTTTCTTATCCAGCCCTTGTTCTCACCTATCGGCGATCTGGAAGCGGCAATACCAAGGTTGGTACCTTTCGCGTTGTCTGTCGGTTTTCCTTCTGTGGAGTCAGCCATTGTCAATACCCAAATGATTCATCCAGATCCCTCGTGCCGGTGAATCTGTCTGAGGTCTGCACTGCCCTGGCAACTTTCTCCTGGCCTATTCTAACGTCAACCGGGCGGTTAGAAAGTGCCTTTATCATACGCTCTATTCTATCCAGTTCGGCAACAAACTGCGCCCTTTCTGCGGCAGTCGCCTCCTGATAAGACTTCAGTCCGGGCTCCTTTTTCTTCCATTCAGAGGTGGACGTATTCATCCAACGCAAGATCGATTCTCGCTGTCCCCTCAACTCTGTCAAAATGGCCATCGCTTGCGGGTCTTTTGCAACGCCTATCTTCTCCTCTGGTTCTGTAGGCTTCGGAAACTGGATAACCTGCGCCGGCTTTTCTACCTGGGCAGGTCCAACAGGTTTCTCTAAGCCACCGCCAGCATTAATGGTCTGCACGGGTAGCTTGATAACATTAGACTCCGCATTAACCGAGATAGTCTGCTCTGCCAATCTAATCGGCTCCATCTCAGGGGTTACCGACACCACCTGCTCAGGAATGGTTGTCGGCTTGACATCAGGGGTTACCGAAATCACCTGCTCAGGAATGGTTGTCGGCTTGACATCAGGGGTTACCGAAATCACCTGCTCTTCTAGCCGAATAGGCTCCACATCGGGAACCACCGATACGACTTTTTCAGGGAAAGACAAAGGAGGTATTATCGGCTCAATGTCCACCTTGCTCCTCGGTATTTGCAACGGCTCTCGGATATTCATACCGTCAGACATAATCGGCTTTCTCATAGCCTTAAGAAAATCCTCCTGCTGCTTCCTTCGATCTTCAATTTTCCTCACTTCCGATTCGGGCAAACCGTATGTGGTCTCCGAACCCCATATCCTCGCAAAGTCTCCAAGCTGCTCCTGCGTTGCCTCAAACGGTTTGGCACTTTCCTGGAATAGCCTTGCTCTTTCCTTTGCCTGTTTGTACGCATCCTCACCTTGGAAAATGGACGTGAAAACATCAAACCCTGACGACACCACGCCAGCAGTCATACCTAAGAAATCTCCTATTACCGCACCAACAGTCTGTATCAGGTTGATCACGGAAGAAATGAGTTTGAAGATTATTCCAAGCACCATGGCCACTTCTTTCAACACGGCCCATAGTCCTTCAAAAGACGTTATCGCACCGTTGATCACTCCGACAATATCACCCGCTGTAATTTGAGAAATCACACTGGCAAACCACTTACCAAAATTCACAATCGCCGCCAGTGCATTGAGCGCTATCTCTCCAAGCTGCGCCAGCCGCTGCCCAGTCTTCATGCCCTGTTCTTCCCACTGCTTCAACACCTTTGGATCGGTGTCTTTCCCTTCGCCAGTGAACATGGCAACAACGCCGTCTATGGCACCTTGCAGTTTCTTCATGGCCGCCGACTCGGCAAGCTGGTCTACGCCTGCCTCAAATCCTGCCACCAACCCACGCCAGAATGTCTTGACCTTTTCCACGAATCTCTCAAAGCCCTTTAGGAACCGTAGGACGCCTTGATTCTCCGCCCGGGTCAACTGCTTCTTAAGCTCTTCGTCGAGTGGCTCACCTTTGATGATTGCCATCATGCCACCCCAGGCTAGCTTGACCTTCTTGAGCATGTCTTCCCAGGAGTCCGATATGCCGCCTGTGTTCTTCTGAAAGGCACGATAGGCAGAATAGGCCGCAATGCCGAGCCCTGCGAACAACACGGTCAGCGGAACCGCAAACAGTAGCAGCTTGCCGAACAGCAAGAGAATGCTGGTAAGGCCGATGCCGAGCATGGACAAGGCACCGGTCACGACCATTATTACACCCGCCACGCCAACCAGACCACCGAAAGCTCCAACCACAGACACGATGGCTTTTCTCGCACCTTCCGGCAACGATTCGAAGAACTTTGTTATGCCAGACGTAACCCAATTCACAAATCTTAGTATGGGTGCAATAATACTTTCTACCGTGTCACCCACAGAAGTAAGCAGGTTGTTTGTTATCTACTTCATTCTCTTCGATTGATGCTCGAAGGTCTTCTCCATCTTCGCAACGGCCGCCGCCGTAGAGCCCGCGCGCTGCGCCATCTTCTCCATAACCGCGTTGAATTTTTCCGACTCATTGCTGGTCAACGCCGTCATGACCTTGAACGCCTCAATAGAACCAAACAACTTGGAGATGGTATCGTCGTTGAATTTTGCCGATTGTGTAATGCTGTCCAAAAATCCAGACAAGCCCTTCGACCGCAAAGATGCGGCAGAAAATTCTATGCCAAGCCTCTTGGCTTCTTTCGTGGCATCGGCAGTGGGCTTAACCACATTGGCCATGGCCGCAGCCAAACCAGACGATGTCTGTGCCGTATTGATACCCTTTGAGGTCACAGCGGAAATGGCGGCGAAAAGTTCATCGAACTTGATGCCGAGCGCTTCGGCACCAGGTGCCACACGTCCAATCTGACTGGCCAATTCACCGATAGTCGTCTTGCCTTCTCTCATAGCGATGAACATGGCATCCGACACGTCCAAGGACTCAAGGTTTGCCGCCGAGTAGGTGTTCATGACGTTGGTCAGGCCGTCCACCGCCGTCGCCACATCGGTCACTCCGCCGACCGCCAGTTTGTTGGCTGTGGTCATCATTGCCGCGGCGTCGGCAGCGTCCGAGTATCCGGCAGAAATGGTCTGATAAAGCGCTTTTGCCTGCGTGACAGACTCGTCTCCGTATTCCGCAGACAAATCCTTCACGAGGTCTTTCATCTTCGCAACAGGAAACGTGACTTCGTCGGTCAACGTTGCCACTTCCGCCAACGCCTTGTTTAGTTTGGTGGCTTCTCGGAGTGCTACTTGAAGCGGTCTGACGATGCCAAAACCGGCTGCTATCAGGCCCATGCCCTTTCCGATCCGCATCATACCAGCCTGAATCCGCTTGGCGTCCGAATCAGCCTTGGAAGACATGTTGGAAAAGTTCTTGCCTACTTTTCCGAAAACACCAGACGCATAATCTTTGGCGTAGATTTTAAACCCAGCGCCAAATTCATTCATCGCCATCTACTTGTTGCCTTTCCCGAATGCGGCCTTCCATTCGGCTCGCCGTTGTTCTTCTATGAACTCCAAGTTCTCTGCCACCTCGTCCATGGATAATTCCAAGGTGTCGAGGTAGCTTATTCGGAGGCAAGAACCAAACAACGGCTGCCAAGATAGAGCTTGTCGTACTTTCAAGATCTCTTCGCTGGACAGCGCACCGAGAGGCAGTATCTCAACTATTCGCTGTCCGCCGTCGTCTTGCTCTCCTCCCTCCTGGCCATAGCCTCCCGCCGCAGCCGTCTCCGCCGCTCTGAAATCCCTTTGCCAGGGAGAAAGATTCCCGAAAAAGGGAGATCAAACTCTATTACGCTATGACATGCAGGACACTCGGCCTCCAGTGTCGTATCTACTCCGCCATCCACACGGTCAAAAGCATCGCGCAAGTCTTCCGCATCCTGACTGGTCAAGCCTTCGAATTCACTGCCGCCTTCGCCGTCCAGCCAGTCCATGATCTGGCTTGGCTGCAAACCCTCTACCTCGACAATGCGCGCACGCAACGCCGAAGCCATATCCCTGCCAGGGTATTGCATGCAAAGGCGATTGTAGACCTCTTCCGTTTTGCCGATAGCGATATTGTATTTCACCACCTTGCCGTCAATGGTCACTTCGAACAGACCGCCACTGCGCAGCTTATCCACGGACTCTTGCGGGAAATTGATACGCAAAACGTCTTTGGGTATATCCACTTCCCAGTTGAACTTCTCACCGCATAGGCTGTTGGTGCAGCGCAGATCCACATCATACAGATGGCCATCCCGATAGGTTAGGCATCTCAGATCCAGCATTGCCGCAAACCTGTCGCCCTTGGCCATCAGGTTCCAGTCAGGCTTTCCGCCCACTTCCATGAACGGATATGGCCCAGGATCTTTCACGCTTACAGCGCATCTTGTCATGATCTCCGTCAGGGCGGCATCGATGTTTGAGCGCTTCTTTTTGGCAGCAACGGATAGCAGACTTTCTTCCGCCAATTTCACTTTTCTGAATTCTATTTGTGCCGTAGATGGCAAGGTGAATATACTTTGGGTCATGCGAAACCTCCTTCTGCTTCTAAACCCCTCTTGTCTACCTACTTCTGTAACCCAAACAGGATATTGCCTGGCGAGGAACAACCCCGCCAGGCGTATCCATTACGAACTACGAAACCATGCCGCCTTAGCGCTTGCGCTCCCAGCGATCCAGCTCGACCACAACCTGCTCCAAGGCCACCTCGGACGCATCGTTGTCCCAGTCGCCCGCGCCATACTCCGAGCAGTAGGCATCAAAGATGGTGTACCGCTCGACCTCGTTGCCCTTGCGATCCTGCTGGACAATATCGAAGTTCCGATACAGATCCGGGGTAACCTCGCCGGTGCCAGACGATGCCTTGAAAGTGTCCAAGAACCAGTTGTACAGATCGAAATCGTTTGTCTTGCCTCTTTCGAGGGTAATCGGCGGGAACTCCACCAGACCGGGCGCCTTGTGCGCGTTTAAGCGGCCACCTTCTCTATAGGCAACCGTCTCCGTATTGATGCGCAGATCGGAGCAGGTCTTGAAGGCAGCCCTGGCGATGCCATCAATTTCGATGACAAATTTGTACTTCTTCCACCAATTAGTTGGCTGTCCCATCTAATCCTCCTTATGCCGCCAGGCTTTCTTCCAGCGCACGGGTATCCTGTGTCACCAGGACCACAATGTACTCGGCCGGTTTGTTGGTCGCAAGGCCAATCCGCAGCGTCAGGATACCGGCGAATTCGTTTGCAACTGGGTTAAGCTGATCGCTCACATCGACAAAGAAAGCCGTCTCCGAATCTGTCGATCTGAACGCGCCCTTGTTCATTTCCTGCGTGAGGAAAACAGTAACCACGCGACTGACCTGCTGCCTGGTGGTTTTGTTGTTAAAGCGATGCTTGAACTGGATCAGAGACCTGCCAATAGTCTGCTCAATGAAGATAACCCCACGCCGCTCGCCGATGTTAGGGAAGTTGCCAGTCGTTTTCAGCGTGCGGCCACCGTCGATGTGCCACGGTGTGCCGGGCAGGCGAGTGATCGGATTGATCCGCTTGGGATAGACCAGATCGCGCTTGCGCTCATCTTCCACCTGATGCACCTTGCTGCCGCTCGGGTCGTCCTCCACGCCACTGATACCGCGAAGAATTCCGTACCCGCCGCCGATGCCTGCTGGCGATTCGTAAACACCGCCGATTCGCTGATCGTTGCTGGCATACTTACCGGTGATCCAGCCACTCGGCGGAACGGTCAGTGTCTCACTGGTGCCGAACACACTCGTCTGCGGGTTGGTGATCTTGATCCAGGGCCAGTAGATGGCACCGTACTCGGAATACTCCAAGATTGCGGCCGTCGTCTCCACGTACTCAATAACCTCCTGAGCCGTGTACCCTGGAGGACAATCCAGCACGCAAAAGATGGAACCGTTGCGGTGGACTTCCGCATAGTCCATCATACCCTTGTGAACTGCCGGTGTGTACACACCGGGGACGATTAGCAAGCTGCCCGTCGCCACCACATCGAAGCAGTACAGCCCTGTAGGCCCGGCTTCGTTCCCGAGATAGTCGGCATCGGCCAAGCCCGTGAGCCCGTCGTCACCACCCGTCATGTTCGCGCTGGTGCCGTTTACTGGTCTCTTGAGCAAGGCAGACAGAACCAAGCCCTGATCTGTCACGACAACCAGGTTGCTGCCGTAGTTTTCGTTGTTGACTATCGTCTCCACATACTGCGTGGACGTGTCATCCATGGTCAGATTGGGAAACGTTTCCTTGACTGCGCCATCCGAAAGCACCTTCAGATTGAACGATGCCGCCTCACCATTGCTGGCATTTTCGATCAGAATGGTGATCAGGTTTGCGTAGGCACCAGGTGTTTTGCCTTCCACGTACAGCGTGTCTTCCGGTGTCGCATCCGAACCGGTATGGACATCGTTATCCAGACCGAAGTCAACGGTGGAAGTACCGAGAACCTGGATGGTCGCCGCAATCCCCGTCGCCACCGTTTCGATACTCAACGCGCCCGTGCCGCCGATGACCACATCGACTGCCGCAGCATGCGCCGCCTCGATGACCGCCTCCGCCTCCAGTGCGGTAACGTTGTAGATGTCCGCCACGTTGCCAGTACCAGAAGATTTGGCAGTCGGGAAGATGAGGATTGGATTCAGCGTGCCGACTGTCGTCACCTGTATTCCAGCATCCGTACCCTTCTTATCCGTGTCGAGCTGGACCTGACCTCCGACCACTGTCGCCGCCGCACCGAGGATTTGACTGTTGATCAGGTTGGCGATGTCCAGAGCACTCGTCTCGCCGCCCACCGCCGTAATCGTTTGTTCACGGCCTCCGTTCGCGCCGTCCACCGTGATCCCCATCGTCTCGCCGCCAGTCAGCGCCGCAATCGGATAGACAGCGGCATCGGTAATCTGGCCGCCTGTTGCGTTGAACGTCGCCGCCACGCTACCGCCGCCGATGTCGATATCGATATGGTCGCCGGGGTCGAGGTGGAAGGGTTCTGTCTCTGTTCCTGGTCCCACCACTGCCGGGCTCGCCGCAGAACCGGCGTTCTGTAGCATGACAGAACCCTTGGTGGCTGTGTAGGTTGTTGGGTCAGTCAGGTCGGTAAAATGCACCGTTCGCGTAATCCACGCAAACGAACCGCCCTGCATGAAAAATCCGTGCACGGCCAGAGCCACCTGTGAATTCACAGTAAAGCCACCGTACACTTTCTTGTATTCGTCGAATGACGTAACAAGTGTTCTGTCAGCAATAGGCCCCCTCTCGGTGATGCCACACACCAACAGCACGGCGCTGGGGAGCGCAGTTATGGCCGGGATGTTTGGCTCTTCCTCAAGGATGACAACTTTGCTGGCTAACAGCTCAGTAGATGCCATTTTCTCTCTCCTTCTTAGTTACCGTCAGGGTTAATTTTTTTGGCTACCCTCTTTTTTCGCCAACGTTTTTTTCTTTTTCGATCCCGAGCCAAAGCCTTCGCTCTTAGGCTTCGCTGGAGCCTTTCCATCCGCCTCTGCTACCTTTTTCTTCAACTGCCTTACTGCGATCTGTCTTTTCTCTATTGCGCGCTGGATGTCTTTCAGCTCCAGCACCTCTTTGTAGGTCTCTACCATTTTACCGGACGGGATGTGCAGGGAAAAGGGATTTCCTTTTTTGCACAGACATTTCCCAATCTTCTTGCACACCGAATGTGGCAGCACGAAGATCTTAGACATCCGAGTTAAATTCTGTATACCAATCTGGTCCATTGCATCCTCCAAGCCTAGCCGCCTATTGTCATCGGCTGCACTTCTGTTGACGTTGCGTCTACTATCCATCCTCTTTCTATGATGTTACCAGCTTCCTCGTCGATATGCACGCCTCTGATTCGTACACCGGCCGATGCCGTAAAAAGATCGCTCGGGTTCGGCGTGTTGTTCACATCCACAGGAAATTCCCATGGCATTAATATTTCGTATTCTTTATAGGTGCCTGTCGGATTGACTGGATCGTCGCCAGGGTCGTCTGTCACTCGGACTTCCGTGACATCCCTGAACAGCAAGTGCGTGGATTGAATCAACCCATAAAGCTGCCGACTACTCTTGGCAACAATCTCCAGCACAAAGTCCATATCAACGGTTACCGGATATCGCCGCCTGTAGTACTGCGTGGGATCTCCGGGGTCTATCTCACCTTCTTCTCTATTGATACTATCAAATCTATTTATGGGCGTTCTCGGCCCAGTGAGGTACAACGCCGGCGCATCGGCGACAAGCCGCTGGTCGTCCAGCGCCGAGCTTGGAGCATCCCTGCTTACCGTGACATACACATGCGGGTGCACATGCCTCTTGAATACATGCTGCAAGGCCCTGATAACTCGCTGGAAATAGCTCTCTACAGCCAGAGACGGCCTATCCACATCGTACCCGTCAACCTCCGTCACATTCTCTCCGGGAATCTCCAGTCCGCTGTCGTCCAAATTGGCAACCCTTACGTCCAAAGACACAGGGTACGCTATGTCGTGTGGTCCGCGGTACTCTGGTACTCGCGCCAATATCATAGTGGCACTTGCGGAATACGCCCAAGCACTCTCCTGTCCTTCGAATTTTACGCTTACCGTCTTCTGCTGATCGCCGCCAAGGTATCCGGTGGACGGAGGTGGCGGAGGCAGCCTGAAATTGGTACCGCTGATCTTTATTATGTTATCGCCGCGAGTCAAACCGGTGTTCGGATCTATCGATGTTATGGTAGGCACTGCCATTTACGCCACCCTCCAACGCAACTTTCCGCGCTTGTATTGGCCTTCGATTTCATGCTGAAATCCTTTCGCCTTGCTGTTGGAGTCGGCGAGGACTTTCTTCAGCCCTGCTATCCTGACAACCTTGCCAAGTCCCATTTGATCCATGATCCTGACCTTTACCCTCGCCACGTTTCCTTTCTTCCATTGTGAGAAAGCCGGACGTAGATATGGCCTGGCAGGTATTCTGCCGTCCTTCGTTCCGAACTCATGTACTTCGGCAATGTTCGCTATCGGCTCGCCGTTTTTCATACCCGAGTTTTTGTGGACTCCCACGAAATACGCCTGTCCACCGAATAGCGGTTGAACGTTTATGCTTCTGATCAAGTCACCCTTATCGATAAGAGCCTTGGAGGATTTTTTTCTCTTCTTGGTCGCTTCGCTAATCGGCAGAAACTTCTTTCCGCCAGGCGCCTGCCTGCGAATGCCAGACACCATCATCCTTCTTAACAACTGGGCCTCTTGAGCCACGGAGCGGTTCACGTACCTGTCCATATTTTTCGCCCAGCCATTAAGGCGTTGCGATACGGCTTGTCTTCCTTCCATGACTATACGAACACCAAGCACTACTCGGTACCCTCCCTGTCATAATCACAATAAAGATAAAGCAAATTGGTCTTGGGCGTCCCGAAGGCGGCAAGGCCGTGACCTGCTCTGTCCCATTCTCTGACAAACATTCCTGGCGGGTCGTCAAAGACAATATCGATCTGACCCTTCAAGGTCTTGATGTCAATGATCTTGTCACCTCGCTTGAAAACAGGTTGCCCGTCTGCGTCCAGCAACCCCTTATTCTCCAGCTCCGGCCAATGCAGTGCGATAACAATATCCGCCTCTTTCTGTTCACCGCCCCTGGTCGAATCTATCTTCCCCCAAGTAGTCCTGTCTAGCTGGCATGTGAGAATATCCGCGTCATGGTATCACGTAGAATCGCTTCCCTCCTGCGTGCCATCGTCCACGGGTATTTGCTCCTGAAAATCGTCGTCCCATCCACCGCCCACAACCGCGCCAGTGGCCGACTCGTCAAGCCTTGTAATCGTCACAAGGAACTTGTTGATCAGCCTGCCACGCATCAAACAACTCCGCAGTCTAATGGTGCCGGATACATCATTAGTATTTTGTCCACTTCGATGTCACCGGTGATCCCGTAACTTCCATCTTGTTCAGATGGCGTGCTTAGCTTGTAGGACTGGTCCCTGGTCTTTTCTTCTATCACACGGCTGGCCTTGGAAATGTCATCGCCTTGATCCAACGGCTGGAAGTACCTGATGGTCAATCGCAAGGCCGCCTTCTGTATCGGTATCGGCGGACCTCCATAACTGATAGGCACTTGGCTGCCCTTTGCCGTCTCGCCGATGTAATCTCCCGGACCATGTTCCGTGTAGCCGAAGACGCCAGAAAGCATCACACTTTTTCGCGCCTGCTCAAACCGACCTCCACCGTACAGCCGCCTGATGTCCAGATTGGACCTCGCTTGACCCCAAGTGACACGCGGGTCCGCCCTGTCATCTGGGTTCACTATGCCGTGCGTCAGATGGCGGTTGTAGATCAGGAACTCGTCCATCTCCATCGCCACCTCGTCAATCTCCATTCTCATCACGGCAACGATAGGCACCTGAAGAAACAACTGATCCAGCTTCTTGGCGTCCATCATGACACGCTTGAACCGCGGCTCGAACCACTGCCTTGTTACCCTGTCGATCAAAGCTGTGGCATCGCCAATAGCTTTCTGAACGTCGGCATCTGGATAAAGCACAGCGGTGTAGCCTTGATCTCTGACATCCTGAATGGTGCAGTAACCAGCCAGTGAAACTGTGACGGGTATCGAGGTGGCATCATATGTACTATCCGACGATCTGTACGCTCTGGCACGAATGGTCGGTATGACGGCAACGTCTGTAGTGGAATATGTAAAAACGTACTGGGTAACGTCCTTGGCAAGCGGAGGAAAAGCAGTCATGGGAGCAATAGGAGTATAGACAGGGCCGGCCTCCTCTTTTTCCACAGACCAAAAATCATAGCCAGCATCCACCAGCGCGTTCACCGTAGATGCCTCCCAGGTTAGATTGAGGCCAAATGCCATGTCAAACCCCACGTGCCCCGCAGTTAACCTCCATTCGACCGAGTGTTATTGCAGAGCCGTTTTAAAGTTCTCACCGAACCGTCGAACGTCAAACATTCACTGTTGGCGAAATCAAGTGACAACTGATCCCATTCGCTTTCCGGGTCGTGAAATGTGAACCTGTATTCAATTGCATGACCTCTCTGCCACTTTACCGCCTTCTGTATCTTGAGCCCGCGCATGTGTATGTAGGCAGCGAACGCAAGATCGTTGGTTTCCTTGTAGGCCGCTTCTCTCGGCCTCTTGGCTGTGTCCATACCTTCACCTTCTACCTTCTGAAGCCGTTAACGGATCTTCGCCTGCTTCTCTGCCTTGTTCAGCGCCTCTTTGGCCTCGGCCAACCTCTCTGCCCACTTGTCGATAGTCTTCTGGGTTCGGCCCATCGCCTTTGCCTCAGATAGCTTATCTTCCATCTCGCGGACTTCTTGGCGCAACTCCTGGAACTCTTCGCCTTCCGTATCTGGTTCGAACTCCGACTCCAGTGCGTTTCTTTTGGTGAAAAATTCCTCATCGTCTTTCTTCACCGGCCTACCGCGATTTTCATTGGCGGCGTCCTGGTCCAATTTATCAGGAGCAAAGATGTCCTTCTTCGGTTTCTCCCGTACCTTTTCCACTTTCGGAGCCACAACGTTCTCACCCGAACGGACCTTTTTCAGCACTTCGCCTTCGAGAAATGCATTCAACTCCTCACGGCTGTCAAAGGGCAAGATCTCAAATTGCGGGTATTCACGAAGCTCCTGCAGCTCTCTTTTGTTGTCCACGATATAGACCGGGGACGGCTGGTTTCCTTCGCCTACCTTGTACACCTTTCCGCAAGCATACGATTTGTAGGTCTTCATTCCATGGCCCTTCTTTTTGTTTCGTGGCCTTAGTCTGACGGCATGTATCATTCTGCTACCTCCAACTATTGATGAATCCTGACGGCCTAAGCCGCCAGGTTCACCGTGTTACTGTCGATACCAACCGTCTCCTGTTACTTGCACAGCAGGGTCAGGTTGAAGGTCGTTCCCGAGAGGTTGGTCGTATTTGCCACCTCGTCCCAGGTGGCGTGACCACCGTCTCGCACGTACAACTTGTCATTCGCCGCATCGTACCACGGCACGTATTGACCGCAGTTGAAACCTGCGACACATTGAATTTCCACGTTCCAGCGGCCGCGGACATTGGCGTCGCTCTGCGCCGCCATGTAGGTTTCGATTGCATCCCGGACAGATTCCTGGAAGTCGGCAGTGCCGCCAGTCGGATAGGAACTGTCTCCCGCGAAAGAAACGTCAATTGCAAACAAGGGCGCGCTCGGTTTTTCGCCGGTGATCTCGCCCATGGTAATGGCTCCAATGCTCATTCTCAGAACTCCTTTTCATAAACAGCCAATAGCCGTTTGTTATCCTTTTTTTCTTAGCTAAGCGTGTCCAGTGTGTAGAACACATCCACCAACGAATTGACGATTGGCGTTGGACCTCCGCCAGCCACATAAGTCCGCTCCACGCTGATCAGATCGTCGGCAGCGAATTCGATTGCCGCCGAGTCAAGCGTGCCGCTCTTAACGTCTGTGCCCGCCGCTGCATCCAACACGATAGCCGCAGTCAATACCGTTGTGCCGTTGATCTTGACATCTACGGTCAATGATTCACCGGCAGCGGCACCGGCACCGGCTACCGCCTTGACGGATTCGATGAACCCCGCCGCTGGGGCAATCATCACCACTTCGGCGGCCGTCGCGGCCGTCGCCTGATAGCTCGAAGCACGGGCACCCGCCGCACCCTGAAGCCCGCGAATGAGCCTCGCCAGGTCTTGCGGGTCGCCGTACCCTAATTCAGGGGCAATATTCCGTTGCCCTGAAAAATGGTCTAGAGGTATTTGGTTCGACATCACATCCACCTTTCTTCAACTAAACGGTTGCCGATTACTATTGAGTCTGGACGTTCGTCACCTTTACTACCGCGTCCTCTTCCTCGTATTCGAAACCGGCCCTCACCGTCACGACCATGATCCACTCACCAGAAGTGATGTCTCTGTCTGTCTCGACCTTCACCTTCCGCCAGACGCCCCATACCGCGTTCTTGGGATGGGTGAGGAGGATGTTGGTACAGTCGGTTCCTGCTCCCAGGTTGTCCGGGAACACCGGCACCGGCAGGATCGGCCGGTTGTTGTACCGCACCGGGCCGTCGCCTTCGATGAACTTATCGCCGAGCACGGTCGCCCGGTCGGCCAGGTAGTCGCGATAGTCGGTCTCCGCATCCTCGCTGGTGAGGAATCTCTGTTGTGCCTTCAACCGGTTGTACTGAGAGGGCATGGCCTTGATGGCGTCCTTCAGCATCCCCTTGTTGATCGGGACGGTGCCGCCGTTTACGATATGCGTGGTGGCCTTGACCAGCATCCCGTCAATAAGGTCGAGGACGGTCCCGGTCGCGCCCGAGGTGTCGCCGTTCACAAGCACCCGGTCCATGTCCAGTGCCACGTGCTCGGCCATGATCTGCATGACGGTGTTCTTGAACTGTCCGCCTTCGATATTGTCCTCGAGGACCTCGTCATTGAGCCGGATTTCACCCTTCATCAGATGGGTGTACAGGGTCACCTCGTCGGTGGTCGGCTTGGTTCTGTCGGCAACTGCCAGCGCAGCGCCACTCGTACCGGGCTTCAATACCCACCCGTCGATGCCTACCTTGCCCATGATCTTGGTGTGGCTTTTCAGCGCCTGCACCTGAACCAGTTTCATCATGACCGACTCTTCGATCAGATCGACGATGAACTTCTCCGCCTGCTCTGCTTGCAGGTAGCCGCCATCAGCAATGAGGTCAGCGACCTCCATGTCGGCTTTTTGCATGATCGTTTTGTTGGAAATCATTTCTCTTTTACCTCCGTGAAGCAATTTGTTTTTTTGTTTCTACCAACCCGCAATCCTCTACCCTCAGACCTTGCCAACTCGCTTGCACATGTCGCCGCCTGCCGCCCACCTGACATCTTCGGGCTTGCCATGCTCGGCTTGTTTTTTCTCCTGCCTCACATTGCCCGTCATCAGTGCCGTGGTACCGCCTACGCCCTTGCGTAGCCTGGCGATCTGAACGCGGTATTTGTCGCGTTCCTTGCGCAGTTTGGTATTGTCTTCTTTCAAACTACGCACCTCACCAGATAGCGCCAACTTGTCTTCTTCCGCCTTGGCCAAAGCCTTTTCTAGCTGCCTCGATTTCTCAAGGAGCCGCTCCACAGAGTGCCCACTCTGCACGTCGCCGACTTGAGCATCCTTACTTACCGACTTGGATCGAGCGCCATCTACCATCTTGGAGCACACGGATTCGATTCGCGCATCCATCAGCAACGAATCTATTCCGGCAGCGGCATTTTCCAGCCATGCACAGAAGTCGGCATTCTCCGTGCCCTTACTGCTACTGCCTCCTGTTTTTGCAGATTTTTTCTCGTCCTCGTTTTTGGCAAGCCTGTCAACCAATTCCTGAGGGAGCAATCTATCAATCGGGTCCGCCGAATCGTAAGAAACATTGACTCCTTGAGCCAAAGCCGCCGTCACGATTCTGGAATAGATCACTGCCTTGGATTTCTCTTGTGAATATGTTCCGTGCGCCTGTTTGAA
>Ga0180438_10003916_pt1 | contig 21958 bp, 17 predicted proteins | sample SS_ome_12_FD_132455 | JGI IMG/M metagenome (GOLD analysis project Ga0180438, IMG submission 132455) | Hypersaline lake sediment archaeal communities from the Salton Sea, California, USA - SS_3_D_2 metaG | ecosystem: Environmental > Aquatic > Non-marine Saline and Alkaline > Hypersaline >...
AGCACAGGCTATGGCAAAACGTTCGAAGATCTGAACAAAAGAGACTGGGGAGGCGACGATCTGAAGGACGTCATCGCCGGCGCAGACTATCTCAAGGCACTGGACTATGTCAATCCGAACCAGATGGCCATCACCGGTACAAGCTACGGCGGCTTTATGACCATGGCCGTGGTGTGTTTTGCGCCAGGTGTGTTCCAGGCCGCCGTCGCCGCCTCGGGCTATGGCGACAGGGTCGCCATGTACCACGAGCAAGAGCTGCGCCATATCAAGCAAATGGAGTACCAATTAGGCCCATTTGAGACGAGCCAGGAGATCTATCGCCAGTGCTCGCCTCCCTATTGGGCTCACCAGGCGACGACGCCGGTGTTTGTCCTGCATGGCGAAGGCCGCCTGCCACAGTCATCGTCCTCGCGGGACTTTGTCAAGGCGTTGGAGCGGGAGTACAAGACTGTCCAGTACAAAACCTATCCCAACGAGGGCTATTATGTCCGCTCTCCGGCCAACACACGCCAGATGTGGCTGGACATGCGCGATTTCCTGGCCAAATATTCGGAGAGCTAGACAATGGGCGTTTGCGAGGCGGTGCTCTGTGATGAGAAGAATTCGGCCCAGTGAAAGGATCGAATCATGCACAGGTTTTTAATCAGGCGGCTTCTTCTGACTATTCCGGTTATGGTAGGGGTGGGCACCTTGGTTTTTTCCATGCTGCACCTGGTGCCCGGCGACCCGGTACTGGCCATGTTCTACGAGACAGGTGGAGCGTCACAGGAGCAGGTTGAACACATCCGCCACCTGTTAGGACTTGATAAACCCCTGCACATCCAGTATATTGACTGGATCGGCAAGGTCCTACGTGGCGACCTGGGCCAGTCGATCATGACCAATCACTCTGTCTTGGAACTCATCAAATCAAGCTATCCTAGCACGCTGCAGTTGGCCATAGCGGGTATGAGCGTGGCCGTCGTGCTTGGCGTGCTCATGGGCGTGGTGGCTGCGCTGCGACATAATTCATGGCTGGACAACCTTACCATGGTGGTGGCTATGTCAGGTGTCTCAATGCCCAGCTTCTGGTTTGGGCTGCTGCTGATTTTGCTCTTCAGCATCAAGCTCCGCTGGGTTCCCATTACATCCGGATCAGACCTCAAACGCCTGGCCTTACCCGCCTTTGCCCTGGGTTTCAGGGCTTCGGCCATCATCGCCCGCCTGGTCCGTTCCTGTTTGCTGGAAGTCCTGGGAGAGGACTATGTCCGCACAGCGCGCGCCAAAGGACTTCCCAATGCCACCGTTGTCATGCGGCATGCCCTGCGCAACGCGCTCATTCCAGTGGTGACCGTCGTTGGCTTGCAGTTCGGCAGCTTGCTGGCGGGCACTGTCATCACTGAATTCGTGTTCGCCCGGCAAGGCATCGGCCAGTTGCTGGTCGGGGCGCTGCAGGCGCGCGACTTTCCCATCGCTCAGGCATGTGTTTTGTTCATCGCAATGTCCTACGTGCTTGTCAACCTGGGGGTGGACGTTCTCTACGGCGTCCTCGACCCCCGGATAGGCTATGAATAGGGTCCTATCCTGCTTCAACTCGGAAAATAGGAGACATATGATGACACAGTTTTACCAGCCCAAACCCGGCATTGTGCCCCTGACCACCGGATCCCTGGGGATCCCCAATGCGCAGGAGCGCTATGCCATCCGCAAGAGGATCATTGCCAAGAAGCTCAACACGACCTTGCTTCCCGCCATGCGCCGCCACGGCATCGATATGTGGCTCGTCATGTCGCGCGAGTTCCACCACGATCCCTTCCTGGAAGAGATCGGCGGTGGTTCGGCAGGGGTGCGCAACGCCTACATCTTTTTCGACAATGGCGGCGACGTGCCAGAGAAGGTCTTTATCGGCTCCCACGGACAGCGTGAGGATCTGTATGCCACGGTGTACGACCAGGTGCTGTTCTACGGTTATAGTCAGGAGGGCCTGGCGCCACATCTGCGGGAGGCGGTGCATCAGCGCGACCCGAAGCGCATTGGGATCAATATGTCGCCCACGCTGCCCATGGCCGATGGGCTCAGTGCGACGCTGAAGCAATATCTGGAGGAAGCGATCGGGCCACATTACAGCGGGCGATTGGTCAGTGCCGAATTGGTAGCGCGAGACTTTCGAGACGAGCGCTTGCCTGAGGAATTTGGCGTTTATCGCCGGATGTGTGAGTGGACGGTCGCGTGGTGCACCCAGGCGCTCAGCCGACGCGTCATCCACCCAGGTGTGACGACCTGTGCCGACGTTCACTGGTGGATGCGCGACAAGGCAGCAGAACTGGGTTTTGGGATGGGTTTCCTCCCCGGCCTGCGCATCACCCGCCAGGGGCAGCCGTTGCCTATGAATTCGCCCGACCACCCCATCCTGCCTGGCGACATTGTCACCCTGGACGTGGGGCTGACCCTCGATCTTTATACCACCGATTATCAGCGCGCCGCCTACGTTCTTCGTCACGGCGAAACCGAACCACCTCATGGTCTCCAACAGGCGTATCAAGAGGCAATCCGCATCCGCGACCGGTTGACGGCGAATATGCTGCCCGGCGAGATCGCCCACAAGGTGTGGGAAAAGACGATGGCCTGGGCCGAGTCAGAGGGTTACGAGATCATGTACCCCGCAACGAGTGGACGCCGCGAGGCGGCGTCCGCCCGACGGGTTGGCATCTGGTGCCATTCTATCGGTACCAGCCACCATGGCATCGGCGCGCGCATTGCCGTGGATTGGCCGATGGCCTACGGTGACCGGGTGCGGTATCCCCTGGAGCTGAACCGGTGGTACTCGGTGGAGTTGGGCGTGAGCGTTCCCGTCCCAGAGTGGGATGGCCGGGCTGTGTCTCTCGGCCTCGAGGACACGGCTGCCCTGACCGAACGAGGCGTAGAGTTTTTCATCGAGCCCGAGACTCAACTGCTGGAGATTGGTCCATGACCGTCCGGCAACTTAGATACCGGGAGATATTCTTCCTCTGGCTGCCGCTGGCCTTGAGCGGCGAGATGATGAGTATCGCCGGGCCGGTCGTTCAAGCGGGTATCAGCCGGCTACCTGAACCGACGATCAATCTCGCTGCTTTTGGTTTCGTCATGAGCATCGCCGTCCTGGTCGAAGCGCCGGTCATCATGCTGGTTACCGCTTCGGTGGCCTTGGTGCGCAACCGGGAGTCTTATGTGCTGTTGCGGCGCTTTGTGATCCACCTCAGCCTGTTGGTCACCGGCGTGGGCTTTGTGCTCTACTTTACGCCACTCTACCATTTCGTCTTTCAGCGCCTGATGGCCATTCCGCCGGATGTCCTCCAGGTAGCGCGCCCCGCCCTTCAGGTCCTGCTCCTGTGGCCGATGGCCATCGCCGTGCGGCGCTTTTTTCAGGGCATCCTGATTTGGCAGGGCAAAAGCATGCTGGTCACCATTGGCACGATCTGCCGCCTCGCAGCCCTGGCATTGACGGTGGTCGTAGGTGTGTCGATCCGTTCGGTTTCAGGCGCGCTGGTGGGTGGCCTGGCCATGGCCATCAGCGTCATGATCGAGATGTTTGTCGCCGCCTGGTGGGCACGGCCCCTGATACGGGAAAAGGTCTTGCCCGTGTCCGCCAATCCTGATAGTAACTTTGTCAAGGGTTATGCGGGGCTGTTCCACTTCTATTGGCCCCTGGCGGGGACAGACATCATGCGCATTGCGGCACGGCCGATTGCCACCACCGGCATCGCACGAATGCCCAATCCAATGCTATCGTTGGCAGCCTGGCCGGTAGCCAGTGGATTCGTTCAGCTCTTGGCGAGCATGACCACGTCTCTCCAAGAAGTCACGCTGGCACGCCTCTCCGACGAAAAAAGCAAGCGTCGATTGGCTATCTTTGCCCTGGGAACAGGAGTAGTTCTTACCAGCCTGCTGGTCCTCGTGTCTTTCACCGGGGTGGCCTCTCTGTATTTCGAATCGCTCATGGCCGTCCCAGCCGATGTCCAGGCGCTGGCCATACCCGCCACCGGTATCTTGGCGCTTATGCCGCTGCTGTTTGCCGGCCGGAATTTCCTGCGGGGCGTGATGATCTGGCGACGACAGACAGGGTCGGTGCAGTTGGCTATGTTTGTTAACCTGTTAACCTTGTTCGTCTTCCTGGCACTCGGTGCCTGGTTTGGTGGACTGGTGGGAGTCATCGTGGCGGCGTGGGCCACCGTGGGCGCACAGTTTTTAGAGACTGTTTCGTTGAGTTGGCTAAATCGCCGCTTGGAGAAAGCCTTGGGTGTTGAGTCGGCCGACAGATCGTAGCACAAGTCATTGGGTCAGAAGGTGTGGAGGAAACGAATGGCCTCACGGGAATTTGTCGAGTCTCGCGAAGAGATGGAGAAACTCTTGAGAGAGGAAGTGATAGGCTACCTGGGGTTATCCATGGATGGAAAGCCATACGTCGTACCGCTGAATTACGCCTATGTTGACGGCAAGATCCTGTTTCATTGCGCCCTGACGGGAAAGAAATTGGATTCCATCAGGGCAAATCCGAATGTCTGTTTCACTGTCGGACGACAGTGGGGCAAGGTCCGCCGGCATGAGGAGGGAGACCCCTGTCACATAGACAGTGAAAGCGTGATTTGCTACGGCACGGCGCGAATAATCGAACATTCGCAGGAGCGCAAAGCAGCCTTAAATGCCTACAACCGTTCTTTCACGCCCGACGCCGAAGAGATCTCACTGGACAGGGCGAAGGAGTGTGCCGCTGTCGAGATCGCTGTTTCGGAAATGACGGGCAGGCGAGAGCAGCAGCGGGACCGAAAACGAACCTACTGGCGGTATACGTTTCAGCACTGAGGACTCAATTCCTTGGACATCTTTGACGGACCTCCAATTTCCAGGGGCAAAGTGACAAGAGTGAAAAACTTGCAAGTTCTGAGAAAAAAAGAAGTGTTGGCCCTGTGTGCCATGATCTTTACGGCTGACGTTTACTCGGGGATCACGTTTCCAACTTTCTCGCTCTACGCTCAGAGCCTGGGAGCTTCGCTGGCGCTGATTGGTGCCCTGAGCGGGGTTGCCGGCCTGACCCGGATCTTTTCAGCGGTGCCTGTCGGCATGATCTCTGATAGCAAGGGGCGCAAAAACGTCCTTTCGGCAGGTATGTTACTGTCTGCCTTGTCGGCCTTCCTATACACCGTGGCGCCCAACCCCTATTTCTTGTTTCCCATCCGTGTGCTGGGCAGCCTGGCCGGGGTGTCCGTCTTTTTCATCGGCGTGGCCTATCTTGGCGACATTGTTGCCAAGCAGGAGCGAGGCCTGGCTATTGGTCTTTACACCACTTGCATGGGGTTGGGATTTGCCGTGGGTCCTTTCATCGGTGGCCGGGTGGCAGAGGCCTACGGTTATCGAGCAAGCTATCAGGTCGCCACCTTTTTTGCACTGCTGGGGTTCGCTATTGCCCGCCTGGGTCTGGTGAAAAAGCCACCCGATCGGGGAGGAGTGACCCATCTGTCCGATGTTTCGCTGTACCGCAAGCTGAACTTGATGGTGAGGGAACCGGACCTGCTGGCGGCCAGTCTGGCCAACCTGCTTACAAGCGTGGTGTTCGGGGCGATCATGAGTTTCTTTCCCCTGTACGTCGCGTCGCTGTCCGTCGGCGATGCAGCCATTGGCTCCATGTTTGCCGTTCGTGCTCTGTGCTCAGCCTCGGCCCGCTTGCCCACCGGCCTGCTCACGACGAGGTTCTCCAACAGGATTATCATGTTGATCTCTTTGGCCCTGATGATGGTCGTTGCCTTCGCTATCTCTTGCATCACGGTACCGGTGGCCCTGGGCATCTTTTTGGCTGGCGAAGGCGTAGCGTACGGTGTGTTCTTGACCTCGGGACAGGCTTTTGTCACCGAACGGTCCACCGAGTCTGATCGCGGCACTGCCCTTGGCGTCTACAGCACCGCTGGGAGCCTGGGCAGTGCTGTCGCCCCCTTCATCCTGGGCTTCATCGCCGACTTGTGGGGGCTGGCGGCCGTCTTTGGCGTTACGGGAGGTCTGGTGTTGGTGGGAATCGGCGCACTGGAGTATATGAGTCTTCGACAGCGTCGTGCCCTTGCCCTACGGATGGATGCCGAGCGTCACATTGTCTGAGTACAACACGGCACAAGTTCCTGCTGTCCTTCTTGGCCGCACAGTCGTTCTGGACTTTTGTCTCGCTGGTGCTCAACAGCCGAGGAAGTTCAGGTTATGGCAGGGAGAATGAACCACATTAACAGCACAATTACCGTCGCACTTGTGATCCTAGCCGTGCTCTCGGCAGGTTCCATTGTGTCAACCGCCATAAGGTCCACACAAGGGGTGAGAGCTGCCCTCGGCGTTGAATTGGAGTTGAGCAACCTGGAGTTGAGGGATGGAGACAACCCCGAAGTAGTTGTGACCTTCCGCCTGGAGAATGGATCTCCCGTCAGAATAGAGCTGGAGGTTTTTGATGTGTACCTGTACATTGACAGCCACTACATAGGAACCAGCTACCTTCCTTTCACCACAAGAAGCATCAACGGCCTTGAGGAGACAACCATGGATTTCGTCATCCCAATATTGCCTCCGCACGTGCAATTTACCGAGCAGGCTCGACAGAAAGATGATTTTTCCTGGCTTGTGCGTGGCAAGGCCAAGGTGCTTTTTCCCTCCTTCAAACAGCAGGAGGTTTGGTTGCACGTGAGGGAATACTGGACCAGTGAGTGAACGAAGGCGAGTACTTGCCAATAGCATATCCTGTGGTATAATACTGGCCAATCTGTCGATTTCCTCTTCCTCACTTTTCGAAAAGTCTGCTCTCCTGTCTCTGACCTTAACCTGGCTATACGTTGCTTGCTTCATGTGTGGCATGATCCTGGGGATAACCTTGGAGAGTGCTAGAGCAGTTTTGTTTAGTGTTTGCTCAATGGCTTTGATCGCAGTGCTGATTTTTGGTGGTGTACTGATGTTGACAGCGTGGCTGAACGACCTTCCTCTTGATAACCTGGTCTGGCTTTTGGCTCTCCAACAGTCTTTTGTCCGGTTCATCTTTATCTCTTTATTGGGTGGAGTGGGCGCTTCGTGTGCCACCCTGCTTAAACTATTCCTGTCCGGTGGCTTGTGAAAACCTGGTGTCGTGCGAACAAGTGCGTCGGACCATGAGCTACGGGCCCTGGTCCGGAGGAATCGATCTCAGCACCCTGCATTAAGGAGGCAGCAACATGGCGACAAAACGTTGTGAGGAAGATTTGGGTGGCGTCACTCTGAAACAGCTTCTTTCGTTTCAAGGCTCCGTCATGCCCGGTATGGGTGGTCGGGGAGACCCACTCGTGTGGTTACCCGATGGCTCTGGTATTCTCTTCAAATCAGTGATCGGAGGTAGCTCGAATATTTGGCGGGCAGACCTCATCACAGGCACGATCGAGCGCCTCACCGTTGATTTGGGCTCTGTGCCGTTCATACAGGGTACGTCTCTGATGGATTGCTCGCCCGATGGCCGCTGGATCTCTTATATCGGAGACAAGTCAGAGGACGACGGGCGCGAGCGCTCGAGCCGGGTCGAAATCTGGCTCCAGCCCGTGGGTGGCGGTGTGGAGAAGCAGTTGACCTCTTTGGGCGCCCACATTAATGCCTACAGTTGGTCTCCCGATGGCCGCTCCATCGTCCTGTCTGGCAACCGCTATGGGCGCTATGACATCTACAAAGTCGAGGTGCCGAGTGGAGAGGCCCTTCGACTGACTGACGACACGCTGTATGAAGTGCATCCTGTGTTTACTCCTTCCGGGGAACACATTCTCTACGTCAGGCTTGACGACACCTGGACGGACCATGAAGTGATCATGATGACGACAGGGGGCGAAAAGGTCCGCACAGTGGTCAAAAACACCGGTTTTTTTGATTACATCTTTGGCCGGAGGTTTGGTTACCCCCTGGTGTCGCCCACAGGAGAGACGGTCGTCTTTCCCTCTCATCGGAGCGGATGGATCAACTACTGGCAGGTACCCATCACTGGTGGACAGCCCAAACAGGTCTATGCTGAGGACTCGGATCAGACCGAAGCCGTCTTCTCTCCTGATGGCCGGTTTCTGGCCTTTGTATCGAACAGCAACGGGACATTGCGTCTCACCGTTGTTTCCATGGATGCCAAGTCTCCTGGGGAGTCAGCGCGGATCCTGGTCGATCCGGTGTTAGGGGTGATCTCGAAACCGGCGTGGTCGCCGGATGGAAGAGATGTGGCCTATATACTTCAGACGCCTACCGCACCAGGTGATGTGTGGGTGGCGTCCCTCGAAGGAGGAACACCTCGCCAACTGACCTCGTCGCCATTGTCGCTCGTTCTGCAGGACAAGCTGACCAATCCTGACAAGGTGACGTACAACAGTTTCGATGGACTGGAGATTCCTGCATACCTCTATGTGCCACCTGATCGCAAGCCAGGCGAGCGCTTCCCGGCGTTGGTTATTGTGCATGGGGGGCCAACGAGCCAGTTCGCTGATACGTACTATGCCCAGGTGCAGTACTTGATCCGCAAAGGGTACGTTGTGCTGATGCCCAATATCCGAGGGAGTTCAGGGTATGGCAGGGAGTTTGAGGAGCTGAATAATCAGGATTGGTGCCATGGTGACCTTTGCGACCTCGTAGCGAGCATTGACTATCTCAGGACGCTTGATTACGTTGACGCAGAGAACGTCGGAATTCACGGCACGAGCTATGGCGGTATCATGAGTATGGCCGCTGTGAGCTTTGCTCCAGGCATCTTTAAGGCGTCGGTCCCACACGCGGGGTATTGCGACTGGTTGGACTTTGAGGAGGAGCAGGAAAAGCGGCACGTTCAGCTTTTGCGCTACGAGTTGGGGGATGTTGAAAAAGATCGGGACGTCTATGTGCGCTGTTCCTCGATCCACGGTGTGGCCAACGCCACAACTCCAGCGTTCTTGGTCCACGGCGAGGGGCACTATCCGCGTTCCCACGCTTCGCTCAAGTTTGCCCGGATCTTGGAGAAGGAATACAAAACGTACGAGTACAAGGTCTACCCGAACGAGTGTTACTATGTTCGCTCGGAGGAGAACTTGCGCGAAATGTATCCAGACATTGTAGACTTTTTAGACCGGTACCTGAAAGGATGACAAGGGTGGCATGATGGCCGAGTATCACAGGGAACAAACCGACGATTTAACGGTTGAGAGCCTGGGAATCCCAGGGGAAAAGGAGCGGTATGAGATACGCAAATCCATCGTCAAGGGCAAGCTGAATCAATTGCTGCTGCCAGCTATGAGAGCCCATGACATCGACATGTGGTTGGTCATGAGCCGCGAGTTCAATCCCGATCCCCTGCTGCCCGACGTCGGCGATGGCTATCCGGGCGTGCGCAACATCTATGCTTTTTTTGACAACGGCAGCGACCAGATCGAAAAGATCTTTGTTGGCTCTCACCAATTGCGGGAACAGATCATCCCGGACATTTACGACCAGGTCACCTACTATGGGTACAGCAAAGAGGGGTTACGGCCCCATCTGAAAAAAGTTATGGAGGACCGCGATCCCAGGAGGATCGGGGTGAACATGTCGCCCACCTTGCCGATGGCCGATGGACTGACAGTCATGCTGAAACAGTACCTGGACGAGGCTATTGGTGAAAAGTATGCCAAGCGTCTGGTATCCGCAGAACTGGTGGCTCGCGACTTTCGGGCAAATCGCATTCCGCAGGAATTGCCCATCTTCCGCAAGCTGTGCGAGTGGACCGTAGCCTGGGAGGAGATGGCTTTTTCCTCCAAGGTGATCCGTCCCGGCGAAACGACGGCGGCTGATGTCCAGTGGTGGATGCGCGACAAGGCGCGTGCCCTGGGCATGGGGCTGGAATTTCTGCCTGGGGTGCGCATCACCCACAAAGGGGAGGCCCTGCCTAGCGGTACAGCGGAACATGCCATACAGCCTGGCGATGTAGTCAGCGTGGACGCTGGCCTGGCTTTTATTGACTACCGCAGCGACATAAAGCGCGCCGTTTATATCTTGCGTCCGGGAGAGACCGAGCCACCCCCAAGCATCCAGACCGCTTTCGAGAAGGGCTTGCAGATGGCCAATGTGCTTACGGCGAACATGAAGCCAGGCGCCATCGCTCACGAGGTGTGGGACGAGACGATGGCTTGGGCTCAAGAGCAGGGATACGAGATCGACTATCCTGGAATGCCTGGACCCAGTGGGAGCCTTGCGAGTCCCAGAGCCGGTATTTATTGCCACTCCGTTGGCAGTGCCACCCATGGCATTGGCGCACGAATCGCTGTTGACTGGCCCCACGCTTATGGCGACCGGGTGCGTTACCCCCTGGTGCTCGACCAGTGGTACTCGATAGAGTTGCACGTGACCACTCCCATGCCTGAATGGGACAACAGAGGATTGCGCGTCATGATCGAAGATACCGCCGTTCTGACAGAGGAGGGGGTGGAGTATGTGGTTCCTCCACAGCGTAAGCTTCTCCTGGTCTGAGAACAGGCAGACGGCCGATTTTAGAGTGGCGCACAACGGTCAAATTGACTGAAAGAAAGGGGAAGACATGTCGATCTATGAGGAGCGGTTGAGCAGGGTGCGTCAACGAATGGAGGAACAAGGCGTCGAGCTTTTGTTTCTCTCTCCGTCGCCCTACATGTTTTACGTAACAGGCATCCGCCATCCGCATTTTGACGTCATGAGGCTACCTGGTGACTGGCTCAGCGGGGTGTTCATCAGCCTGGACAAGGGTCCGATCTTTGTCGCTCATTGGATGCTGGCCAGAATGGTCCAACGGGTCATGATGCCGGGCGATCTGGTGTCAGAGATGCGTGCGCTAGAGCAGGACGGCGATCCCCTGGCTCTGCTCAGGTCGGTGGTGGCAGAGTTCAGGCTGCGGCAAAAGCGCATCGCCGTGGCCGATCACACCTGGACGCGGTTCACGGAAGCTCTAAGGGCGATCGTGCCCGATGCCAGGGTCTCGCTGGCTTCTGAACTCATGGATATGATGATGGCTGCGCAGGATGAGGAAGCGCTGCGCCGGATGCGCAAGATCGCCGAGATCACCGATGCGGCCTACCAGGAGGTTGTCAGGCACCTGTGCATCGGCGTGACTGAAGAAGAGATGAGACGCGAGGTGGATTACCAGTTACGAAAGTTTGGTTCTGAGGGGAACTCGTTCAGTACGGGTGTGTTTTTTACACGTCCAGGGGATGTCCCACCGATCCCGGGCAAGCACTTGCAACCCGGTGACTCGGTGACCTTTGACTTTGGAGGGGTCTATGAGGGCTACTCTTCAGACTTTGGCCGAGCTGCCTTTGTCGGCGAACCTCCGGCCGAGTATCTGAAGGTGCATGAACTCGTGCTGCGGGCACAGGCAGAGGCGATGAAGGCCATGAAGCCCGGTCAAATCACCTGTGAGGAGGTTGATGCGGTCGCCCGCAAGGTCATCGCTGACCAAGGGTACGGGCCCAACTTTACCCATCGTTTGGGGCATGGCATCAGCATCACCGTGCACAATCCACCCTTCCTTGATTCAGGGGACAAGACGGTGCTCCAGTCGGGTATGACCTTTACCGTCGAACCCAGCGTCCGCGTGGAGGGTCGATTCTCCAACCGGGTAGAGGATGTTGTCGTCGTCACGGATGAAGGCGGAGTGTCTTTGAACACCTGCCCCCGAGAGCTGTACATCGTAGATTGAGACCAAGAAGGGTAGATTGAGATCAAGAAGGAGAGCGAGCGCGATGTCATTTTACGAGAAGCGGTTAGAAAAGGTTCGCCAAGCCATGGCACAATGGGGGGCAGACCTCTTGTTTCTGAATTTCGGACCGGATATGGTCTACCTGACCGGCGTCCAGACACCCATGTACTACCATATCCTCAAAGGGAATGGCGACTGGATCAACGGACTGCTGGTCTCCGTGGACAAAGACCCCATCCTGATTCTTCAGGAATCGATGGCTGTCATATCTGCGGAATCACTTGCTCAGACGGGCGTGCAGGATGTCCGCGTCATGAGTCGTGAGGAAGACCCCAAGTCGTTTTTTGAAAAGATCGTGGCCGATTTTAGGCCACAGGGCAAGACCATCGCTGTGGGCAAAGCGGTGTGGAGCCAGTCTCTCCTGGCGCTCCGTGAAGCAGCCCCTGGGGCGCAGTTTATCCCCGCTACATCGCCCATGATGGACAAGGTTCGCGAGGTCAAGGACGAAGAAGAGATACGCTTGATGCGCAAGGCGGCCGAGATCACCGATGCCACCCTGGCGGCGACCATCTCCAACATGCATTCCGGTATGACCGAGCGAGATGTGGCTATCGAGGTCGAATATCAGATCAAGCGTGCGGGAGGGGATGGCTATTCCTTTTACCCCGGCATTATATGCGTTGGACTGGGCAGCGACCCAGAGCGCAAGATCATGACCCGCAACACAGATATGGTCCTTCAGTCAGGCACAACAGTAGCCTTTGACTTTGGCGTACTGTACAAAGGCTACTGCACGGACTTTGGACGCACGGTTTTCGTGGGCGACCCCAACCCTGAGGCCCTTCGAGCCTATGAATCGATCGTCAAAGGGTCCCGAGGTATCGTGGAACAGATGGGGGACAGAAAGATGAGTCCCGAACAAATAGCTGACTTTGTCAAGGATTCGGTGACAGCCGACGGGTTCGGTGAGTACTATTGGTACTATGGGCTGGGGCATGCCATCGGCCTAGAGGTACATGAGGCACCCTGGCTACGCCCGGGATTTAAGGAACCGGTCAGGAAAGGCATGTGCTTTACCATTGAGCCCAAGATCTGGAAGTCAGGCGAATTCTATGTGCGCGTAGAAGATGTGGTTGTGGTCGGCAAAGAGCGCGGAGAATGTCTGACCAAGTTTAGCTATGAGCCGCAGATCGTTGAGTGAGCGTGCCTTCCAAATCGTCGTTCCTTATAGCAGAGGAGTGTGAAAATGGTCCAACAAAGCTCGGCCGATCAAGCCCTTCCAATGGAACTAGAGGCCCTCAAGAGCCAGGGACAGCTGGCCATCTCGTGGCGCCAGCTACGGCGCAACAAAGGCGCCATCCTTGGTGGCGTCCTTATCCTGATAGAGATCCTGGTCGCCATCCTGGCTCCCTATATCGCTCCCTATGAGCCCATTGACCAGATACTTGCCGATGCCTTGACAGGGCCTTCGAAAACGCATCTTCTTGGAACGGATGAAGTCGGGCGGGATATCTTTAGCCGGATCATCTATGGCACACGCATCTCCCTGCGCATCGGCTTGATTTCAGTGGGGATAGCCAGCGTTTTTGGCGTGGCGCTTGGGTTGGTAGCCGGCTACTATGGCGGTTTTCTTGACGACGTGATCCTCAGAGGGGTGGACGTCTGGCTGGCCTTCCCAGGCATTCTTCTGGCGATGGCCATCGTCGCCGTTTTGGGACCGAGTATCTTTAATGTGATGATCGCCGTTGGCTTTTCCTCGATCCCGACCTATGTCCGGATCACGCGCAGCTCGGTGCTTTCGGCGCGGGAGATGGAGTATGTCATGTCGGCCAGGGCAGTGGGCTGCCAAGGCGCGCGCATTATGGTCAGGCACATCTTGCCCAACGTCCTGGCACCTGTGATCGTCATCTCCACTTTGGGAGTGGCCGGAGCGATTCTGACGGCCGCAGCTCTTAGCTTCATCGGCCTGGGGGCTCAACCTCCGACGCCCGAGTGGGGAGCCATATTGTCCGTGGGGCGTCAATTCATGCGCCGGGCCTGGTGGCTGACCACCTTCCCCGGGCTGGCCATCATGATCACCGTGCTGGGCATCAACATGTTCGGGGATGGTCTGCGCGATGCCCTCGACCCACGCCTGCGGATGTAGCACAAATTTCGACCTGTCTCAACCACAGACCCCGTCAGGCGTGCCATGCTCTAGTGCCTCCTGGGTGGGCTAGCAGCCAAGGCGAGACCCGGTTATCACTCCTCCCCTGAGCAGGAGACAGGTAGCGGGGCACTCGGTTCTGACCTGGGGGGCGCGCAGGGTGTGATCTTTTCAAGGAGGTGATCTATGACCTGATAGTACTGTCCAAGCGTACGCAAAGCAAATGATCAATCTGTTCAGAGTGACTAAAAAGAGGAGGGAGAATCATGTCACGCAAGCATTTTGCTCTATCTATCGTGATGATCGGCGTGCTGCTGGTCACGGTAAGCTGTGCAACGCCAAAGCCCCAGGACACGCCAACGCCAGTCGCTGAGGCAAAACCGACGGTCGAAGAAAAAGCAACGGCCGAGCCGACGCCCGAGGCGGCAGGACCTACCTGGGACCTCACCGACCCCAAGTACGGGGGCACCCTGGTCTTTGGCAACAGCCCTAGTTGTTGCCGGGACTCCATGGATCAGGACAAGAGCAACCACACGCCGTGCCGCTACCTTGGCAAGCACGTCCTGGAGACGCTGACAAATGTCGACCCTGCCACAGGCACGATCGAGCCAGGATTGGCAACCTCCTGGGAGGTGTCCGAAGAAGGGCGCGAGGTCACCTTCCACCTGCGCGAAGGTGTCAAGTTCCACGACGGCACCCCCTTCAACGCCGAGGCCGTCAAGTTCAATTTCGACCGTACCATGAGCCTGCTACCCAAGGCAGCCTGGCAGTTCATGGGTGGCGACAAGTTCAAAGAGATACAGGTCATTGACGAGTACACCGTCAAAATGATCTACAATGAGCCCTACGCTGGCCTTTTGGTCATGCTGAGCGACGGCGCGTTGGGTATCGACTCTCCTGCGGGCATCGAAAAGTATGGCGAGGACTATGGCGTCAAGGGTCTGGTAGGCACAGGGCCGTTCATGTGGAAGGAGTGGGTCAAGGATGATCACATGACCTTCGTGCGGAACCCGGACTATGCCTGGGCCTCTGAGATGTTCAAGCATCAGGGACCGGCCTACCTGGAAGAGCTCACGTGCAGGGCCGTGCCAGAGTTTGCCACCCTGGCCGCCGCAGTAGAGATCGGGGAGATACATATCGCCCGAGCCATGGAACAGGACGCCGTCACCTTCATGGACCTGGAAGGATTCAGGGTCGATCTGATCCCCAAAGCAGGCACGACGCGGTACTACATGATGAATGTAGAGGCCGCACCCACGGACGAATTTGCCGTGCGGGAAGCGGTCTTGTATGCCATCGACAAGCAGGCCATCATCGACACACCACGCTATTCTGGCATCGGGGAACCGGGTGTTGCCCCCTTGCCGTCGAACATGGTGCCGGGGGGTGTGGACGAGTTCAAGGACCTGACCTATCCCTACGATCCAGAAAAGTCCAAGGTCCTGCTGGAAGAGGCTGGCTGGGTTGACACCGACGGGGACGGCATCCGCGAGAAGGATGGGCAGCCGCTGTACGTCAAGTTCGTCGGTTCGGGCCAGAGCGACCTCCTGTTCATAGAACCAGCGGAGGGCATGCTCCGGGAGGTCGGCTTTGATGTCGAGATCGTGGTATTGGACCAAAATGCCTGGATGGAGGCCGGCACAACAGGCAACTTTAACCTGCTGACCATGAGCGACAGTGGCTACGAAGGGCCAACCCTGCTGTGGAATTTTTACCGCTCCGGCGCTCCCTACGCCTTCACCCGGCTGAAGGACGAGGATCTGGACAAGTACCTGGACCTGGCTGCCACCACCCTGGACCCGGATGAGCGGTGGGGATACGTCAAGGACGCCATGAAGATCATCGTCAAGAACGCAGCCACGGTGGACGTCATGGAGCTGTACTATCCCTTCATCGTCAACGACAAGGTGCAGGATCTCTTTTTCGCCGAGCTTGGCTATCCCTACGTGTACGACACCTGGATCGAAAAGTAGGTGCCAGGCATCTTAGCTGGACTCGGGGCTTGCATGGGTCAAGCCCCGAGTCCCTCCTGCAAAGGACTCATCAGGGGAATAAGTTATGACCAGATACATTCTGAACCGCCTCATCCAAACGGTCCCCGTCGTGTTGGGGGTTTCAATCCTGATTTTCTCGATGTTGCACCTGGTACCTGGCGACCCGGTCATGGTCATGTTCGCCGAAACCGGCGCGTCAGGCCGGCAGATCGAAGAGGTGAGGGAACGCCTGGGCCTCAATGACCCTCTGCCGGTGCAGTTTATCCACTACCTTGGCAGGGTGTTACGGGGCGATCTGGGCAGGTCTTTGTGGGGTGAACGAAATGTAAGCGAGATGATCCAGGAGGCATTCCCATCCACGTTGGAGCTCACTATTGCGGGTATGGGCTTGGCCATCTTGATTGGGCTGCTTCTTGGCATCGTGGCTGCGCTGTACCACAACTCGTGGATCGACAACGTCACCATGGTCTTGGCGTTAGCGTGGGTCTCCATGCCCGGTTTCTGGGTGGGCCTTCTCCTCATCTTTCTTTTCGCCGTCAGTTTGCGCTTGCTCCCCATCGGCGGCGGAGGGTCTTTTGAGCAACTCATCATGCCAGCCATCGCCCTGGGCATCCGCGCTGCAGCCCTGATCGCCCGGATGACCCGCTCGGCGCTTCTGGAGGTGATGGGCGAAGACTATATACGCACGGCACGGGCGAAAGGCCTGGCGGAGCGCATGGTTGTGGCCCGCCATGCGCTGAAAAACGCCTTCATCCCGGTGATCACGGTTGTCGGTCTCCAGTTTGGATCGCTCCTGGGCGGCACAGTCATCACCGAGACCGTCTTTGCCCGTCCAGGCATCGGACGCATCGCCGTGCTGGCCTTACAATCCAAGGATTTTCCTGTTGCTCAGGGGATTGTGCTGTTTATATCCCTGGTATACGTTTTTGTCAATCTGGTGATCGATATCCTGTACGCCTACGTGGACCCTCGAATCCACTATCAGTAGGCGTTTGAATCGGATAGGGTGTCACGACAAACGATGATCGAGCGCCATCAAGGTATTAACCGTTCCCTGGCGATGAGGTACCCCTTCACGGCATAAATGATCCACGATGCCTTTTATCTGCCTCGGGAGGAAGGGATCGTGGTGGAACGCCCCCACTTTCACGATGACTCCTCTTGGTTAAGGTTGTACTTTATGATCGCGGCGTGCTTGCCACCCTTGATGCGTTCCACAGAATAAACATCGCCCGCCGGCCCGGCCGCTTTGTCAAAAACCTGCTTGATGGCAGCTCAATCCTCTTCATCCAGTTCACATCCAAAGAGGCGCAACGTGTCGGGCAGGTGATGGGCATGGCGCACGCCGATAATCGCGGCAGCCACCCCCGCCTTCTGCAGGATGTAGCGCATGGCAACGGCCGAAACCGTGGCATCGTGCCTGTCGGCAATCTTTCTCAAGGTTGCCAACAACCGACTGGCAGATCGTGGGTTCTAGTCCTCAGGACTTGCTCGTCATACAGAAAAGGCACCCGCAAGGGTGCCTTTTAGGTAGCGGGGCTAGGATTCGAACCTAGGACCTCCGGGCGATGAGCTTCAATCCTAGCGCGTATACTGACGACCGTCGGGCCACGTGTTTCAGGGTGACCTTGCTCTCCTGGGTTGCTGAGAGCCCGGCGCACTGTGAGCGAGCGCGCACGGATGATGCCAAGGAATCTTCCTTCCCCAACGGACGCCTAGTCCGGCAGGACTCCCGCCTTCATCCAGCCGCTCGTGTTGTGGAAATTGGAAACAGCCATCCCGGGCGGGTTGAGCTCGTCAAGTTCTACGTGCATGGTATCATCAGCGTGCCTGCTGGCCACGACGAGCATCTCGTTCAGCTGTTCTACGGTGCGTGGTCCGATGATCGGAGCCGTGACGCCAGGTTGGTCCTTGACCCATAGCAACGCGAGTTGTCCGGGCGTCAGTCCGTAGCGGGTTGCGATCTCGGGCAGGCGGGCGGCGGCTTGCAGGCCTGTGCGATTGATGCGTTGGGCGTAGATGCCCTCGGGATTGGCTGCGGCGCGGGAACCCTCGGGGAATGGTTTGTCCACCGGATAGCGTCCGGCCAGCATGCCCATAGCCATTGGCGACCAGGGCAGCATCCCCAGCCCGTATTTCTTGCACAGGGGAACTCGCTCGTTCTCCACGCGCCGATCCAGGAGGTTGTAAGGCGACGACTCGGCAATAAACCGGGCATACCCCTTCATCTCGCTGACCATCAGTGCTTCCATGATCTGCCAGGCCGGATGGGTAGAGCAGCCAATATAGCCTACTTTGCCTTGCCGGATCAGATCGGTCAGTGCCCCCAGTGTCTCATCTATGGGTATGACGGAACTCGCCGAGCGATGGGTGATGTACAGGTCAATGTGGTCCGTCTGCAACCGGCGCAGTGAGCCTTCGCAGGCGCGCATGATGTGATAGCGGCTGAGGCCGCGGTCGTTTGGCCCAGCACCCACCGGGTAATACACCTTGGTTTCAAGGATGACCCGGTCTCTTTGGCCCGTGTTTTTCAAGAACCGGCCGATGACGCGCTCACTTTCTCCATCGGAGTAGCTATCGCCAGTGTCAAAGAGGTTGATCCCGGCGTCCAGCGCAGTGTGCATAATCTGGTACGCCGTTTCCTCAGAGGTCATCGCTCCAAAGTTGCCCGTTCCCAGGCATAGCGCTGATACTTGAACCCCTGTCCTGCCAAGCGTTCTGTATTCCATATCCTTTCTCCTCTTCAACAGTGGACATACCGCAGTCGATTATCCCACTGAACCAAGGAGGCTGAAGCGAACCGTTTCAGCCCCACTCATGAGAACCCGTGTACACACGCCGATAGGTACGGAAGAGAGGATTCGGGTCAGACCGACGACCGAACTCAACACCCCAATCAGCACAAGGGAGGCCCCTAAACTTGAGGCGTAGAGTGAAAAAGTTGGCGAGACGATCCCACTGACGACGTCCGCCGTAAAGATCATAAAGCAGAGTGCTAACAGCTCTTTGTTTCGGAGGAGCCATCGAAGGTTTTTCATTTGCATTCCTGGCGCAGTAGCGAGTATGATGGCCGACTGCTGGCGGTCAAGAGCAGATTTTTGCCAGCGCCAATGGGCGGCACAAGTATACCACATTTCTCTTACCTGGCAAGCATGGTTGACATTTTTCGTTAAAATTGGTATAATAAATGAATGTTTTCCCGCCATTTTCTCTCATCTGGTGCGGGTTTTCCGTCAGATGGTCAAGCCTCCGTTCTCTCCTATCGACAGCCGGCTTGTCAATGAGACAAGGCTCGCTCTCAAGCCAGAGTATCACCTGATGTGCAACAGATCACATCCCCGGAGGACCTAACTGACCTCGATTGGCGATCGATCAGGTGATGCAAACCCCCAAAGCTAATAACTCACGTGACGATGACTTTTCTGCATCGTCTCTCGCTGATTGAGTGGGCTTACAGGTTGCATAGCCAGGAGGAAATTGGTGAGAGAAAACCACGTTCATTGCTGAGCTGTGGGGGCTGGCTGCTGTATTTTTTGTCACCGCGGCCCTGGTGTTTGTGGGAATCGGCGTGCTTGGGTACATGGGCCTTCGGCAGCGTCGTGCTCTGGCCCTGGGGCGTCGCGCCGCCTAAGCACTTATCCAAAGATAACTGCCTGACAGCCCAGCGCTCCGCAGACGTTAGATTCTGCTTCGCTGATGTCCGGCCGTCGAGGAAATTCAGATCGTGGCAAGAAAAGTGAACGCTGCTAGAAACGCGATCACTGTAGCACTCGCGATCCTGACCCTGTTCTCGGCAGGGTCTATTGCCGCAACCACAACGCGATGTGCAGAATGGGTTGGCGCTGTCCGACACCTCCAAATAGGGGTGCGCGATGTTCAGATGAGGACTGAAAACGGCCCGCAGGTGCTCGTCGCGTTCAGTTTCAAGAACGGATCGCCTGCCAGTGTCGAGTTAGAGAAGTTTGATGTGTATCTCTACGTTGGCAGTCGCTTCGTGGGCACGAATTATGTTCCCTTTACCAGGAGAAGAATAGATAGCTATGAGGCAACGACCATAGAAATTGTTGTTCCCATATCCTCTCCGCACCAGGCATTCGTCGAACAAGTCCGGCAAGAAGAAGAGGACTTCTCATGGTTTGTGCATGGCAGAGCCAAGGTGCTGTTCCCGTCTTTTTTTCGGCAAGAGACGTGGCTGAACGTGAGGGAGCATTGGGCCGGTGAGTGAAAATGCAAGAGCCTGTGCCAACAGTATCTGTTGTGGTATCGTGCTGGCCAACCTGGCCATTTCGTCCTGCTCACCCTTTGAGAAATTCGCCCCCTTACCTCTGACGGTGATGTGGTTGTATGTGGGCGCCTTTGCTTGTGGTTTGGTCCTGGGGATCACTCTTGACGACGCCAAACAGATGCTTTATGGCGTTGGCTCTATGGCCCTGGTCGCCGTGTTGATCTTTGGCGGTGCGTTGATATATATCGCCTGGTCAAACAAGGCCACTTCCTATGACACGATTTCTCTTTTGGCTTTCCAGCAGTCTTTTGTCAGGTTCGTCTTTATCTCTATTCTGGGTGGCGTGGGGGCTTTTTGCGCCACCGTGTTAAAGCTGGTCTTCTCCGGAGAACTGTGATAGCTGCGCCTGTCGTGTCGATAGGATGGCTATGAGGCAACGATCATAGAAATTGTGGTTTCAATATCATCTCCGCACCAGGCATTCGGCGAACAAGCCCGGCAAGAAGAGGACTTTTCATGGTTTGTGCACGGCATAGGTTATTTGCGATGCCGTCTTTTTTTGTTCACGGTCAACGTGCCCGTGGCCGCCGGCGAGGTGCCAGCCTCCCTCAATCGCGCCTGAGATGCAGGACTCTTTTATTCCACGATGACCCAATCGCTACGGCTGTGGCCAAAGACCTCCGGCGAATACATCTCCTCGGCTTTGGCCGGCGGCGCCACGAACCTCCCGGGCGTTGTGGCCCGGGCGACATACGAATACTGGTGGACGCCTTCCCACAACAGCGAGGCAAAGGCTTCGGCCCGCTCGTCGCGCATGTTCTGGTGCTCATACCAGGTGCCCCACCACCACCAACCATAGCGGTAGTCCGGGGCGTTGGGATCTTGTGGAAGGTCCCCCGAGACGGCCAGTGCCGGGTTGACGATCTCCAGCCCGGCCGGAAGCGGGTCCACTAGAGCCACGTGGTAACGCCGGTTGTCGGCCACCATCGTCAGCCGCACGCGCACGCGCGCCCCGGCCTTTATGTGCCAGGCGCCGTCCTCGTCCTGGCCCACGTCTTCCGGATCGTCGATCGCTTCGTAACTGCGTTGGACGACAAAGCCCATGTCCAGCGGATCCAGATTTAGATTCGTCGGCGCGTAGCGCAGCCCCAACCGGTAGTAGAGCCGCCCGGGTCCCTCTTTGCTCAAGATCAGGTTCTGCATCTCGGGGCCACCCGCGGCCTCGTTCACCAGGTAGGCCATGGGAATGGCCGTCTCATGTCGCTCAGTCGTCCGGCCGGCATAGGCGTGGCTGCCCACAAGCGTGTCACCCAGCCAGATGTGCGCGACGAATTCCGGCGTCTGTGCCTCAAAGATGTCAAAGTAATGGTCCAGGGCCAGCAGGACAAAGACGTCCTCCTGGGTGTTCTTCCAGTGTCCCTTGGTGCGGTGCGCCAGCAGCCCGTTGACCACTTTGGGGATGAGATCGCTGTGCGGATCGTCGGCGATCAACGCATCGAGGATGATGGCGTCGGTGCGCCGGTCCGAGTGCAGCAGCAAGTAGGCCTCGTCGCCGTAGGAGGTCGTAAAGTTGGCCGCCCCGGCCGTTTCCACGGCGCGGTTGTTGACGTGCCGCCGGATCGCCTCCAGCTCGGCGGTGGAACCTCGGTCGTCGATCAAGGCTTGCCACAGCCAGGCCACGGCCTCCAGCGACAGCTCCTCCAGGCCGGCTTCGTCCAGCAGCCGGCGGGCCTTGGCCCGGTCGGCGTCGCCCATCAGGTGGCGCACATAGAGGGCATAGGCGCTTAGCGTGTGGCGGGTGCGCTTGCTGTACCACGAGGGGTAGCGATCCTCAATGTGGCGCAAATAGTCGAGTGCCCGCGTCTGCATCTCTGCCGGCACGTCAAAGCCCCTCATCTCGGCTCGCTGCAGGGCGGGGGGAGCGTGGAGCGTGTGGAAGG
>Ga0180438_10003917_pt1 | contig 21955 bp, 35 predicted proteins | sample SS_ome_12_FD_132455 | JGI IMG/M metagenome (GOLD analysis project Ga0180438, IMG submission 132455) | Hypersaline lake sediment archaeal communities from the Salton Sea, California, USA - SS_3_D_2 metaG | ecosystem: Environmental > Aquatic > Non-marine Saline and Alkaline > Hypersaline >...
AAGAATGACCCTCAGGCCATCGGACAAATTATCACGTATTTTCGTCGCTATAGCCTCGGCGCAATGCTAGGCATTGTAACCGAAGAAGATACGGATGCTGAGATTGGACAGCATAAGCAGGACAAGCCCAAGCAACCCCCTCCCCGGGAACCCGACACTGGCGACCTAATGACTGATAAACAACGCAAGATGTTGTGGGCTAAAACGATGGGCAAAGGCGTCAATCGGGAGGAAGCTGAAACCTTTGCGTCATGGCTGAAGGATAAATACGGCGTCGAAAAGTTGACGAAAAAGAACGCTTCGGATATTTTCGACAAGTTTGATGAGTTGTTCGAGGAGTTTTCGACCTTTTATCTGGAAGGGCCTCCAGACGAGATAGAGATATGATATATAACTGCATCCTTCGAAACATAAGTCCCATGATCCAAAAGGAAACAGAGTTGGGCGATTCGGGGAAGGCGGTTTGTTGGCAGGGCAACTTATCAACCTAATTAGCCTCTCTTTAAAAAGGAACGATGCAAAAGGGAACTGGAAGTTTAGATTTTGCGGAAGTGTTGCGTGTAGAGGCGAATTTGTCCGTGAATCGGTTCCTACTTCCAGTTCCCGAAAGGAGATTTGGTAATGCCGACAAAAATCCCAACCAATCATTACTGGTCAACGAAAAATGAACTGACTTATATTGACAAACTAGTCGATGGATCTGTATTCGAAAAAAGAGCTTCGAATATTCCGACAGAGCAGCTGCTTAGAAACTATATCAAGTCAGCAAAGATGCGGAAACGGCTTGGAACATTTGGAGAAAATATTGACGTAAACGAGGTTATCCTCTACGCTCAGAGGCAATTGTTGAGGTTTGAATGATAAAACCATTTTGGAGGTGAAAAATGCCGACAAAAATTCCATATCTCGATGAAATCTGGAATCCCATAACAGGCTGTAGTAGTAAAGGCTGCAAGGTTCGCTATAATTGTTGGGCGCGGTCTATGGTCAAACGATTTAAGCAAATTCATGGAGCTATTCCCACCGGATTGGGGACCGATTGCGATGATTTTAAAGCTATAGATTTTAATCAAGTCCAATTCCATCCCGACCGTCTTGAAAAACCACTTCATTGGCGAAAGCCACGACGGATAGGCGTTTGCTTTACGGGGGATTTTTTTGATGGGCAAGTACCATGGGAATGGCGAATTCGAACTATTGCAATGATCCGTCACTGTCCACAACATCAATTCTTTTTTCTCACAAAACATCCCGAAAACATGATCGCAGAAATGTTTGACAGAATAATATTTGACAATTTATGGTATGGCATCTCCATCACCGATCAAGACGACGCAGACCGAATGATACCTGAGATTTTGAAGATACCTGGAAAACATTGGATAAGTATTGAACCTATGCTTTCTGCAATTAATTTGGATTCAACATGTCCCGGGAAACTTATTGAAAATGGGTGGTGTTGGAGAAGTGATTTTGATTGGGTTGTTATAGGTGCTGAATCAGGCTCCCATCGTCGTCCCTGCAAAATCGAATGGATAGAGAGTATAGTTAAACAATGCAAGACTGCCAAGGTTCCAGTGTTTGTAAAGCAGATCCAGGACGAAAAAGGCCGAGTCATACATGACATCAAGCAATTTCCTAAAAGCATTCAGGTGCAAGAGTTTAGTCTTTAGGTTTCTTGAATGGCTATCCTGGACGTGGGTAATCTATATTGCAGTGCCCTTCATCCTTATCTATGGTGTAGTATGGGAATTGTCGAAAAGAAACTAACTATATAACTTCTTGTTATCACTTAAAATGGCAATAAATACTCATATAATCGATAAATATATTTCGATAATTGATTCTTATTTTCGGAGGCAAGTTATGATCAAACCTTGGATAGAAAATCCAGATGAAGAAAGCATGATCATAGGACGGACGCAGGCATGTGAATTTATTGGTCAGTTAGAAGGTCATTTTAAACAGCTTGCGGATGCTAATCGCAAATACGGACATAAACAGGTAGCGGATACATTTGATGAATGTGCTCGCATGCTGGAATCAAAGATCGAAGACTTTGCACAAACAAAATGACAACCAGCAGTTGCAGTTGACTAACGCAACTGAACTGTAGGTTATACACTATGGTGAAATATGAAAGAAATTAAAAAACGCTATTATTCAACGTCTACCAAATATAAGTGTGAAGTGTGCGAAAAAATATTTTGTAGTGCCAAACGCGCGCTTGATTGTGAAAAATCACATACTTGCAAACATGAACCCGTTTATGAGTTTGACGATGCGAGTTATGATGCGTGGTATTTTAATGTAAAAGGGATTTCTGCTACTTGCAATAAATGTAACATGAGCTTAGGGGGGTTTAACTTTGAGGATATATCCGATTCGCAGAAAATTATGGAAAAAATCTACCGATTGGTAGACGAGTATATGGCGGAGGAAAAGTCGGATAAGAACCAATGAAAGAATACACCTTTTTTATTCCTGGCCCCTTACCTGGACTCAATGAGATTATCAATTTGAGCAAAAGACATTGGGCTGCGTATTATGTCAAAAAAGTGAAATTGACGCAGGATATTGCCATGATTGCAAGTATTAAAGTCCCCCAGTGCCGCAATAAAATTTGGGTTGATTTCGAATGGCACGAAGAGGGCCGATTGAGAGACATGGACAATATCGCATTTGCAAAGAAGTTCATTCTTGACGGACTCGTCGAAGCTGGCCGGATCCCTGACGATGGATGGAATTGGATTTCCGGGTTTTCAGACTCTTTTAAGCGGGTTGAGGCGGGATGGTCCGGGGTTTGCGTCACAGTGAAAGAAATCGATGAAGGAGGGGAAGCATAGAGGGTATGGATAAAAACATGACGTGTGACCGATGTGGCAGGCAAGAATACGGGTTTTGGCAAGGCAAGTTTAGGATGGCAAAACACCCGACTTTCAAGGGCATGAAAGTTAATACGTTCACCTGCTCTGATTGTGTGCAGGAATTGTTACGGACTATATCAAAAAATCCCCCTGTGAGGCCCTGAGAGGGACGAGGTGAAGACTTTATTAAAAAAAGGCACCCAACCACATGTATGGCATAAAGGAGGATTATAATGTTGCCCGAATTTTTATCTTTCCCCTCAATGGTAGCAACTTATTTCGTAATTCTATGGTTATTTAGGGCTCCCCATGAGACTTGGCAAAGTTTAACATTTAAAAACGAAGATGGTGTAATGGGGCATTTAATTAGTTTCGTGACTATTCTGTATTTCGTAGGCTTTTTAAACTTTTTATTTTTCCTTTTTAAAAAGTTTGCAAATTAAAAAATGGTATATAAGCAAATATATCCTGAAGAAGACTCCCCCATAATTGAACTCACACAGAGTAAAAATGGTAAAACCCATTACGCTTATTTAAGGGCCCTTGAGAGGGCTAGGGAACTGTCTCGACAGCAAAAGGTTGAGCGCCTATCTGTTCGGACCTGGCTGGAGCATTTTTCTAGCCGTGGTGAGAGTGCTTGGCGTTTTGCTCCCAAATTGGGTATTTCGCATAATTGTGCTCGGAGGTGGATGGCCGTGTGCGGGATTGATTACGAAAAAAAGGATAGTGCGGCGACGTGGCGGGAGCTATATTGCAGCAAACGATATCCTGAAAGGAAAGGATAAGCTATGGACGAAATTCTGACCATGCAAGAAGTTGCACGATTGCTTAGATTACACCCCTTGACTGTCGTTGCGCGTGTCAAAGAAGGCACGTTGCCAGGGTATAAGCTGGGGAGTCAGTACAGGTTTACTAGGCGGGATATTGAGAAGTTTTTAGGCAGGAAAAAATACAAATGTGAACTATGTAATGACACGGGCTGGTATGGTGATAACGGTCCTGGAATAGCAGGCAATCGTGAATATATCCCCTGTGAATGCAGGAAAAAGCCCCCGGAGTGAACCGGGGGCAGTGTGGGTTAGTTTGTTATTCTCTCTATTTCTTTTTCGCTTTCTTCGATAAATCTTTTTACAGTGAGATATAATCCTAATGGGGTTTTATCACCCCAAGTCGTATTATACCTACCGTTGGACCTTTTCTTTTTGAGTTGTAATAATTCACCTAATGCGACACCTCTCATTGATTCTGCCTCAAATCTTTCCATTTCTCTCACCTCCATAACTTGCTCCGCCATCCAAGGCGGGTTAAAATGTTGTTAATCAGGTCATCGCCGGCAAGAAATAAGTATGTCATTTTTTCTCCTTGTTGGTTGTCGGTCTTGGATTTGGATGCTGTATTCGTTCAGTGTAACGGCACCCTTTTGACCAACCATTACACTGAACAGATTTTATTGCCCAACCTCCCGGGTCTAATTCGTAAAATTCTGTTTTTGACAGTTCGCAAGATTTTTCTTTTATCTTGCGAAAGCCTTCCCCTCGCAAAATTTTTGATTCACGGGTTGATGCGGCGAAGTTATCACCACTGCGGCCGTTTTTTAAAATAAAATACTTATTTTTTGTGTAAAAATCTATTTTCATGGCTTCCTCTCCTTTCCAAATGAGATTGTGACCTCCTGGGAATTCTCGTCGATCCCTGGGAAGCGTTTCCACCACGGGACAAAGCCCCGGGCTTTCCAATACTCCTCAATCTCCTCTCGACGAAGGATGTATCGGTCGAGAGGGATCCTGACAATGAATCTCTCAATCATGATTTGCCTCCTTGTCGCAGTTTTTTTTCTTCCAATTTTCTCCCCCATATCCACCTCTTTCTATTTTTTTCTTTGCCCATTCCGGCAACTCGTTGTACCAAATCTGTTGCCAATTTTTATCAAGACCAGTCCTGATAAAGGTTGGACTACCCGCAAAAGTATGAGATTCCTCTTCATCCTCATAATGATACGAGAATGAATTCACCACCTTATCACGGACAAATTTTGGATTCCTGACAACACATACAATTGTCTTGTCAGAACCAAACAACTCATCAAAATTCCTATAAATATAATATTTCATGTTACTTGCCTCCTTTGTGCCCGGCTTGGTTACCGGGCTGGGAATGGGGTTTATCCTCTCCAGATTACGCCCCGAACTTGCTCATACAGCGCAGGGTCCTCAGGATGAATTCTAATTTTTTGTGCGCCAAGGCGTATTTTCGCCTGTCGCACGAACTCCCGAGACGGATGGCGCGGGTTGTCTATCTCTGCTTCAATTTGACCGATGGTTCCTTCTCCTGTGATATAGACTTTCATTTTCACCTCCTTGTGCCCGGCCTGGTTACCGGGCTGGAATGTTTTTAAGCCACTGCTTCAAAGGGTTCCGTTTCAAGTTCATCAGAGCCATATGTGGCTCTAATTTCTTCCATAGTGAATATACGCTTACTCCGTTTGCGATAACCGGCGGGTCTCCAGTACCATTGATGTTTTTTAGGAGCATATCGTAGCCCAGCTTCTTTTAAATAGTCTTTAACTGGGCGCGTGTTTCCGCTCACCCATAGCCATGTTCCGCAAATTTCAAGACTAATATCCCTAAAATGTTTGATCTTGTTGATTATCCCTTGCAATACTTCGTCAATTGGGATATCATCATTGACTTGTTGATAATGCCACTTGTGGATATGTTTCTTTAAAAATTCATAAGCGGCGTTTATCAGCTTCATCAATTCCAATCCATCGGGATTCACGTCAGGATGATATCGCTTGCAAGCTATCCTGTATGCCCTTTTTAGGTCATCGTCCGTGTTTCCCGATGGTCTCAAAATGTTTAAAGCCTTTTGTAATGTCATATTGCACCTCCCTTTGAACAAAATTTTTATTCGTCAGTTGAGTAAAGGACTTTGCATCCCGCAAAATAGGTGTCAAGGTCAATCGCATTAGCTACGTGATAATCGTTGCCGGGAATTTCGTATAAATCCCGATCCAATACCACAAAATACTCTCTTTTCCTTTTTTTGGCCCACTGACGAGCCAACATTTCAGCTTGCCTTTGTGATTTCATGTCACTCACCTCCGTGCGCCCCGGAGGGCGCGGGTTAGGGATTAACTTGCTCCTGTCATAATCCCAGTTTCTGTAGCCAGGATTTCTTTTTCCTCGTCGGATACCAGGGATATCTTATTGATACCCTTATAATACTCTTCCGGGGAATCATATTCATTTCCCTGGTCATCGTAGCCCTCTGAGTTTAACCATTCGATGGATACTTTTCGCTTTTCTTCAGTGGTCAATTGGTGCCATTTTTTCATCTTACTCACCTCCTGTTTGATTTTACCCTTATCTATTGCATGAGACATGCCATCCCATAAAATATATAAGCAAAAAATGAATATTGCCCTCATATCAGCTATTTATAGCAGCACAAAAACACATGCTACGCAATCTGTAGCATTTGTGACACCATCCATAGCACCAAAACGTAAAACATACCGACATTTAATACCCAAAAATAGCCATAAATCAGGGATAACATATTGTTATGAGGGCGTAATCCAGATATCGTAAAGAATATCGACGTTTCACATGAAACCAGGGCTAAAATAGCCATAACTCACAGTTATAACAGCATAAATCGCATGGGCAGGAATCGTAAACCATCCCGACAATTCACAATGGTTGACAAGGCTAGACAGGATATGGCATCATATTATTGCATCTTACTTACCTCCTAAGCGGTCGAGGGCAGGGCAAGATGGGGCCTGCCCTCATTATCAAACGAGGATAACATGAATGACAATTCAAGATAGTTCACGTAAAACCATCATACGTAAAGCCCATAATAAAGAGAATCCTTACGCCCAAATATCAAGACGCCTCTTACAGGATAAATCATTGTCATGGAAAGCCACCGGTATGTTGGCTTACCTTCTATCACTCCCCGATAATTGGCAGATAAATACCACGGACCTTTGGAGGCGGAAGAAAGATGGTAGACAGTCAACCCGTACCATCCTAAATGAACTAATCAAACATGGATACGTCAAAAAGACAATCAAACGGGACGATAAAGGCAAGTTTCTCCGCTTCGAGTACATAGTCCACGAAACCAAGTCTTATCCATTGTCCAGTTTCCGGAAAATGGACACTAATAAAGATACAGTACCTTCTTTCTCACATCATGACCTGCAATACGAACAGGCAATGAAACAAGACATCGAAGCTGCCGGCCTAACCTACACTCAATCCCAGATGGCCAGCCATCCAAATAAGATCTAAATGCCAAATAAAAAGCAAGATAAACCACTAACCTACAAACAACAACTGTTCGTCGACGCCTACGCCGGCAATGCAGCTGAAGCAGCAAGAATAGCCGGGTATAAACAACCGCAAGTCATAGGTTCCCGATTGTTCCGGAAAGTTGAAATCAAAGAAGCCATCCGAAAACGAGATAACGGAAACGGGAAAAGAAGGAATAAAACGCTTGAAAAGATTATGACGCAAGAAGAGATACGTGCAGCATACTCAGACATTGCCCGTGACCCTGACCATAAAGACCGGCTAAAGGCCCTAGACTCCCTCGCTAGGTGTTATGCTATGTTTAGCGATAATGTCAATATATCCGGGCAGATAGAGCACCTATCAGATACCCAGCTTACCCGCAAACTAACAGCTGCACTTATCATGCTGGGAGTCAAACAACACACAATCGATCAACACATCGCCGGGCTCTTGACGCAGCCGCAAGACGTAAAACCACTAGATGTAGATGGCACGGTAGAGAGTGAGCCATCCAATGGGCACACAAGTGATAAGTAGCTGTTTTCATGGACATTCTAACAAGTGTTTAGTTTACATAATGGTTTTATATCAGACATCAGACATTATCTCATTGTGCCCGGGTTTCCTGGACCATCGATGGGGGGGGGAGGGGGCGCTTTTTCCTGCGTTTTGCGATGGGACTCCGACTTACCCTTTAATGTTGCAAAAGTTTTCGATAGCAGGTAATATATGAAGCCCTTAAATGAGCGAAACTGTATTGTTATTAATCGTTTAGGTATGGAGGTATGGAAAGATGGAATGGAAGTTTGAAAATGGTGTGACCATAGGATTTATTGATGATGGAAGTGAAGAATTTATAGGATGCCAAAATCCCATATTTTTTGAAGAACTTCCGAAGGAATTGGTAGTGGGTGAAGGCCAAGAAGGTAGATAGGAGATAGAGACATGAAGGTATTAATTTTAGGTAGTTCTGGTTATTTAGGTTATCCGACGTGTTGTTATTTGAGTGAGCGTGGGCATGAGATATGCGGTATGGATGACATGAGCAAGGAGAAGTTTGAGGGGTTACTGGGAGGATTTCCGTTATTTAGGCCTGAGAGCAATTATTTTACCTATGATTATTTTAGTACGACTGATTTTTGGAATTTATCCAGGTTATTTGAGAGTTATCGGCCGGAGGTGATCATTCATTATGCTGAGATGCCGAGTGCTCCATTTTCGATGAAGAATCAATTGCATAGTTATCAGACGATGGAGAGCAATGTATTGGGGACTTTGAATGTTTTATGGGCTATGAGGTTGAACTGTCCTGAAGCTCATTTGATCAAGTTGGGGACGATGGGGGAATATGGAGCGCCGGACATTGATATAGAGGAGGGGTATTTAAATATCGAGCATAATGGTAGGAAAGACAGGATATTATATCCGAAGAGTGGGGGTTCATTTTATCATCTTTCCAAGATACATGATTCTCATAACATTGAATTTGCGTGCCGGGTGTGGGGTTTGAGGTCTACTGATTTAAACCAGGGGATTGTGTATGGTGTAAAGACAGATGAGGCGGATCGGCTTAGTTTTCATTATGATGAGATATTTGGTACTGTTTTGAACAGGTTTTGTACGCAGGTGGTTGCCGGTGTTCCTTTGACTGTGTATGGTGGTGGTGGTCAGAAGAAGTCATTTTTAAACGTAAGGGATACGATGAGATGCGTTGAACTGGCTATGTTAAATCCTCCTGAGAGTGGAGAATATCGTGTATTCAACCAATTTACTCAAGTATTTAGTTTAAAAGACTTGGCTGAATTGGTTGTAAGTGTATATCCTAAAGGTGGAGATGTTCAATTTTTGAACAACCCCAGAGGTGATGAGAGAGAGGACGGGTTTTATAATCCCAAGAATGATAAATTTAAGAATTTGGGTTTGGAGCCTCATTTGCTGTCTGATGTGTTACTTGAAGAAATGTTTGAAATGATTGAACGATATCGGAAAAATATTGACGAGAGCGTTATTTTGCCGAAAATAGACTGGAATTAGATGTGCCTACGCAGGAAGAATTAAGAGAAGCGGCTCAAACTGTTATCAAGATTTCGGAAGAGATCAAGAGGCGGCATAAGCACAGAAAATTATATTCTCTTTTTCCTGACAAGGGTCCGCTTCGTCGGGAGCTTTACAAGCCCCATATTTACTTTTTGAAAGCCGGTAAGGATTATTTTGAGCGCTGTATTATTGCCGCAAACAGAGTTGGTAAGAGCATTTTGGGAGGATATGAGATTGCTCTTCATGCCACGGGCCTTTATCCTTACTGGTGGGAGGGAAAAAGATTTAATCATCCTACCAGGCTTTGGGCTTGTGGTGCTTCATTTCAGACTGTTAGGGATATTGGTCAAGAAATTCTTTTAGGTCCTGTTGGATCTTGGGGAACAGGTCTTATCCCGGGTGATCTTATCAAGGATATCCGGCGCAGGGCAGGCAGTATCCCTAATTCTGTTGAGCAAATCACGGTTAAACATAAAACCGGTGGTCTTAGTGTTATCGGATTTAAAGCCTATGAACAAAAGCGTCAATCTTTTGAAGGCACGTCCATGCACGGTATATGGCTTGATGAAGAATGCCCGATGGATATTTACGGTGAATGTATTATCCGGGCCATGACGGTTAATGAAGATGAGATGGGAACTGTTTTTTTGACATTTACGCCTCTAATGGGTTTAACAGAGGTTGTGCTGAAATTTGAACCGAACGGCGCCATGCCCGAAGGCAGGGCACCTTTTATAGATGATCCAAATATTATTCATGGCGTTAAGGAGTCCAAGTTTGTCATCAATGCCACATGGGATGATGCCCCCCATTTGACAGAAGAACAGAAAAAGAATATCATAGAGGGCACCCCGCTTTATCTTAGGGATGCAAGAGCTAAAGGAATTCCACAACTTGGCGCTGGAGCCATCTATCCTATATTAGAGGATGATATAACGATAGAGGATTTCGAGATTCCGCCATGGTACAGACGGTGCTTTGGTCTTGATACGGGCTGGAAGGCAACAGCGGCATTGTGGGGGGCGATAGATCCAGAATCAGACGTTCTTTATTTGTACAGTTGTTATAAGCAAGGTCATGCTGAACCAGAAACCCATGTCAGGGCCGTGAAAAGCAGGGGCTATTGGATTCCCGGTGTCGGTGATTATGCCGGAACCAACCAACTAGATGGAAAGAAAGTCATTGAAGAATATATGGCTCTTGGTTTGAACATCAGTTTTCCAGATAAGCATGTTGAGGCCGGGATTTTTGCGGTCTGGGAAAGAATGGTATCTGGAAGGCTGAAAATTTTTAAATCAGCTTGTATTCCCTTGATAAATGAGATCAGGATTTACAGACGAAACGACAAAGGCAAGGTTGCTGTTGAACAGGACGACCATTTGTGCGATTGCATGAGATATATCGTCATGACGGGCATCTTTATCGCAACCATAGCACCATTTGAAGACGAAGAATACTTTATTGGTCAACAATCAATGCGTTCATCCATAGGGCGTATGCCGGGGCCGGGGTACTTTGGTGGAATATATTGAAAATTTACAATATTTTGTGGACAGCCGGAATGTCGCTGAATTACTTGATTCCGATATCTTGCAACGTATCGGAGAAAAAGTCTACGAAGAGTATGAAATAGACGAGGATAGCCGGACAGAATGGCTCGAAAAGAACGAAAAAGCCATGAAACTTGCTACTCAAGCGGTTGAAGCGAAAAATGAGCCGTTTGAGGGCGCTGCAAATATAAAATTTCCTACTCTAAGCATGGCTGCTGTGCAGTTCGCAGCCAGGGCCTATGGTCAGATCATAAATGAGGGGAATATTGTCAAGACCAAAGTAATAGGGAGTGATCCTCAAGGCTTTAAAGCCAGTCGTGGACAACGAATATCCACTCATATGAATTACCAGTTGTCAGAAGAACTGCTCGAATGGGAAGATGAAACCGATTCTTTATTGGTGGCTCTGCCAATCGAAGGTTGTGAATTCAAAAAAACGTATTTTAATAGCGCGTTAAAAAGACCTGTCTCTGAATGGATACGCCCTGAAAACCTCGTAGTTCATTACAAGGCCAAATCACTTGAGCTTGCCCCAAGATATACTCACATCATAAATCTCTACCCTAACGATATCATAACAAGAATCAGGTCCGGTATGTTTTTGGATCTTGAGGAAATCCAGCGACCGGCCAACGTGGACCCGGGGGATGATTACGACACCAGAGACGATGATTCCCCCCATAAATTTCTTGAGCAATACAGGTTTTGGGATCTTGATAACGACGGATACAAGGAACCCTATATTGTCACCATCCACAAGGATTCTAAAAAGGTCGTCAGGATAGTTGCCCGGTACGATATCGAACAGATTAAAACAAACAATAAAAATCAGATCGTTCATGTCGAACCGATTCATTATATAACCAAGTATCTTTTCATGCCCTCCCCGGATGGGGGCTTCTACGGTTTGGGTTTCGGGTCTCTGCTGTCACCTATCAATGTCAGCATTAACATGACCTTGAATCAAATCCATGACGCCGGGACGTTAGCCAATACGCAAGGCGGTTTTATAGGGAAAAGCACGTCGTTTCAACAAAACCGTAGTGGCGGGGACGTGCGATTCAAAATGGGCGAGTTTAAACAGATAAATTATTCCGGCGACGACATCAAAAAAGCGATTATGCCCCTACCATTCAAGCCGCCGGACATGATATTGTTTCAAGTTTTGGGACTACTTATCAATGCCGGTGAAAAACTAGGGAATGTAGTAGACCCGCTTGTTGGAGAATCCCCAGGAGCTAATGTCCCCGCAACCACTACGCTTGCTCTCATAGAACAGGGATTGAAAGTATTTGGTTCAGTATCAAAGCGCATATATCGCTCATTAAAGTCGGAACTCAAAAAGTTGTATCGCCTAAACAGCATGTTTTTGGATGATCAACACTACTTTACCGTTTTGGATGACCAAAAAGCAGTTGCGAGGGGGGACTATAAAGCAAATGATTGTGACGTAGTGCCTGTAGCCGACCCTGCACAGGTATCAAATACGCAAAAATTATTGACGGCGCAAGCATTATTCGGGTTAATGGGTATGGGATTGAACGATGATGAGATAAAACGTCGTTACCTTGAGGCTTTGAACGTGCCGGACATTGAAAAATTGTTCCCAGAAGAAGGCACAAAACCACCTATCGACCCAAAAACAATGATGGAACTACAAAAACTGGAATTGGAACGTGATAAATTCGAGCTTGAATTATTCAAAGCGCAATTCGACATTTTAAAAATTCAAGCAGACGCTATCAAGTCTATCGCCCAAGCGGAAGCCGCAGAAATAGGACCCCAGGTGGAACAATACAAAGCGCAACTCAGTTTAATTATGGAAGGCATGAAAACGAGAGCGCAGGAGAAACAGCGTGGAACAACTTCAAAAACATGAGTTTAATAACTGGCTGAAAGAACCTGTTACCAAAAAAGTGAGAGAAGCTGTTTTAATGGAATGCAACTTTATTCGAGAAGAATGGGCACAAGGACGGTTTAAAGACGATCAGATCGAGAATGCCTATCAGAGAGGCCGTATAAATGGCATGATGGAAGTTTTTCAGTTAGAAATATAATAGATATCGTGTAGGGAAACCTACATAGGCAATAATTAAAGGCCATGCGGGGCCGCATACTCGTATGGTCTTTTTTTATTGCAAGGAGGCAGAAAAACATGGACAACAAATCAGGATTAAGACCGGTGGAAGATAAGGTGCTTTTAAAACCGGATAAGGTTAGTGACATGGCTGGAACGTATCTCGTAAAACCTGAAATTGTCAGAGCCCAGGAACAAATGGCACAAGTGAGGGCTTATTTGATTGAGCATGGTCCAAATGCTTTTGAGGATTGGAGCGAACCAAAACCGAAAGCGGGTGATAGGGTTTATGTTTGCAAGTATGCTGGCATTGACGGGATCCGGGGAGCAGATGGAGATACTTATAAGATATGCTCGGACAAGGATATTACGGCCATTATAGAAAGTGACCCCGAAGTTGATGAATTTTTGGGTACTAGAAAACCTTTAGGCAGGAGTTTAGCTGATGAGTGAAAATGAGGAAAGAGCAAGACGTATGGGATGGGTTCCCCAGGAAGAATTCAAAGGTGATCCCGAAAAATGGGTAGATGCCGACAAGTTTGTCGAACGCGGCGAAAACGTCATGCCTGTTCTTAAAGAAAATCTATCCAGAATGGAATCTAAGTTTGAAGATTATCAAAAAAATTCCGAGCAAAAGATAGAGAAACTCAACAAAACCTTGGAACGGGTTGTGGCATTGTCAAAAACCGCTTCGGAAAGAGCTTATCAAAAAGCCCTGCGTGATCTGAAAAACCAGCAAAGAAAAGCCGCAGCCGATGGTGATGTCCAAACTTATGATGCTATTGAAAAACAAATTATTGATCTTGGAGAAGACACTGAAGAACCTAAACCACCAGAAAACAAGGACCAAATAAACCCTGACTTCGAGCCATGGCAAAAACAGAACTTTTGGTACGGAGCGGATAAAGAATTGACTGCGTTTGCGAATGGTTTGGCCCCTATTGTCGGACAAGAAATGCCCAATGTTGACGGAAAAACCTTTTTTGATGAAATAACCAAAAGGGTAAAATCGGCGTTTCCACACAAATTCGAAAATCCGAATAGGGGGAAGGCCGATGCTGTAGAAGGTGAAAGTTTTGCGGCCAATGAAGGAAAGTCCGGCAGAAAAAAAACCTTTAATGATTTGCCCAATGACGCCAAAGAAGCCTGTAAGTCTTTTGTTTCACAAGGTCTTTTTAAAAACAACCAGGAATATGTTGATGAGTATTTTGCCGAGGAGGAAGTATAAATGGATAAACCTGTTGAGGAAATGACTAGAAAAGAATTATTGCAAGCCGCTAAAGATGATGCGGCTAAACAAGGTTTGGTTGCTCCATTTGGTGCTAAAAACAAAGAACTGCGCGCGATGCTAAAGGGTGAAAAGCCATATATTGAGTCAGCCGAAAGACGCAAACGAAAGGGCAGGGTACCGCTGGGAACCATGAGGTCCAAACTGGATGTCAGCGGTTACGATATTCCAAAAAACAAGGTTCCGAGATGGATAAATGATCATCCTGGCCGGTTGCTTGCAGCCCAGGAGGGTTCCTATCAATTTGTCGAAGATCCAAATGTCGTTGTGGGGGAAGAACCTTTGTCCGGCAGGGATAATCTCGAAACAAAAGTGTCAAGGGTAGTTGGGAAAAAAGAAGACGGCACACCACTCAAAGCCTACCTGATGGTTATTGACAAAGACATTTACGACGAAGACCAGAGAGAAAAACAAAAAATTAACGACGAGATAATGAGCCAGATCGACAAAGGAAAATTTGCAAGTTCTGAGACAGGAGTTGATGTTCATCGAACTTATGTCCCGAAAGAGGGCATAACTATTGAATCTAAATTGGAATAGGAGGTCGTTAAGAAAATGTCTTCATCGACTCAAGCCTTTGGGCTTCGTCCCATAAGGCATCGTAACGGTGCTCCGTATAATGGTGCTTTTAGTTGGTATTGTGTGCCTTCCACCGATTCCACCGCCCTATATATTGGCGATGCAGTTGTGAGGGCCACATATAACGCTTACAGTCCGGACGGATATCCGTATGTTAAACAGCATACCGCCGCTGATACAACCACCGTTGGTGTGGTTGTCGGGTTCGCTGAGCCTGTGTTCAGTGATGAAGTCTATAGAGTGGCGAGTACGCAAAGAATGGTAATGGTAGCCGATGACCCGGATCTCATCTTTGAGATCCTGTCCAGTGCTTCCATGTCTGCGACTCAGACAGGGAATCATGGTGACATCGTTGTCGGTACGGCAAGCACCATCACGGGGCTTTCCGGCATGACTTATAACGCTTCAGACGGTACAGGACGTGCCACGTTGAAATTTGAGAGGCTAAAACCCGCCCCTGATAATCAGTGGGGCAATAATGATGCGCACATGCTTCTCGAAGTTTCCATCGTTGAGCATCTCCAACGTACCGTAACATAAGGGGGTGAATAATTATGGCTATAACAACAGGTAATCACCCCAAGGCACTTTGGCCCGGTGTAAAAGCATGGTGGGGTCGTGCATACGATGAACATGCTGTTGAGTACACCGATTTGTTTGATATGGACACATCCTCTCAAGCCTATGAAGAGGATGTCGGCCTCACAGGTTTTGGTCTTGCCAGTGTTAAACCGCAAGGTATGTCCATCGAATACGACACTGAATCACAGGGTTATACTTCAAGGTATTATCATGTGACGTATGCCTTGGGTTATATCGTAACGATGGAAGAGCTCATGGATAACCTTTATGCTGTGGTTTCCAAAAGACGGGCAAGGGCGAACGCCTTTAGTATGCGTCAGACCAAGGAAAATGTGGCCGCGAATATCATAAATCGTGCTTTCAATGCAAGTTATACGCACGGTGACGGCCAAGTTTTGATTTGTAGCACACATCCTACCAAGTCGGGCAACCAGAGTAACTTACTCACTACGGCTGCTGATTTGAGTGAAGCGTCTATTGAAGACCTCATCATTCAAATGATGGGCGCGGTTAATGAGAGGAACCTGAAAATCAACCTGATGCCTAAATCACTTCATGTCGCGCGTCAGGAATGGTTCGAAGCTAACCGTATCCTGAAAAGCACTCTTCAAGTACACACCGGAGACAATACAGTTAATGTTTTGAAAATGACCAATGCCCTCCCAGGCGGCATCAAGGTGAATCATTATTTCACCGATTCAGATGCTTGGTTCATCAAGAGTAATTGCCCTGATGGTCTCAAGGGCTATCAAAGAATGGCAATTCAGTTCGACCAAGACAATGATTTTGACACAAAAAATGCAAAGGCAGCCTCAATTGAAAGATATAAATTTGGAGTCACGGATTGGCGGTCTATCTGGGGAACCCCCGGAGCATAGACCGGATCATTTCGGGCGAGATATCCCCGAATCTGTTGCAATAGTGGCGATGGGGATATCCCGATTTGATTACGTCACCATTGCCTGTAACAAGGGTAGTGGGGCTGGAATAGCCCAGGAGACATGGGCAATCAATAAGATGGGCGGCATTATTTTCAATGATATTTGTTTTCGCATGGATGATTTGGTTGAAAACAGACAATATATGAAACAACCCATGGTAGATTGGTTGAAAGCCCATCCATTGATTGTGACGTCTACGGCATATCCTGACGAGTTTCCAGGGAGTGTGGAGTATCCGCTTGAGAAAGTGATAAATTGTATAGGCGTACCCTATTTTAACACGACACCGGCTTATGCTCTGGCATATGCAATATATTTGGGGATTCCTCATATTCATATCTATGGGTGTGATTATACCTACCCGGATAGAGGACCCGCAGAAGAAGGCCGAGGATGTTTTGAGTTTATGATGGGTATTGCCTTTGAGCGAAAACTTATGATCCATATATCCCAACACACGTCCTTGTTGGACACCTGTTTTCCACTTGAAAGCAGGCTTTACGGTTACAACTGTGAGTTTGACATGCAGGGCGTGAACGGGAAATGGAAAGTTAATCGTAGAGAAAAGAAAGAAAATGGCGAGAAAAAAACCACCGATTGACGAAAGATACATGGATCAGAGCTGGTTTATCGAAAGCCATACCATATGCAGTGAACTTCGTGAAGCCTATGCTGTCATAGACAATGACTACGCCAAAAAAAAGTTGCGTATCGCCGTCACGATGGCAAAGGCAATGGCTAATAAACTAAGTCGATTGAGAGAAGGAAAAGACGTGACCTGGAAATGCGAGAAGTGCGGCAATTGTTGCAAGGGTTTTGCCCTTGATGTTAAACCGTATGCGTTTGTGCTGGAAGACATAACACTGATGGAAATCCACGATGTCCCTATTAAAGAAGGGTTTTCTCTGTTTATTCCGCATAGATGCAAACACCTCACGAAAGATAACCTGTGCGATATCTGGGACAATCGCCCACAGGTTTGCAGGAATTACTTTTGTGAGGGTAAAAAAGACGGTCAACATCATACGATAAAAACCGCACTTAGCGACGATTATGAAAAACCTGATAATTACAAAACATTGTCTTATGATGATTCCCATGCTCAAGGAGTGTCCTCCGATGAGGATGTGGGAAAGGAGATTGAAAAATGACTACTCGACATACAATTTCTCATGCAGATGAACTTTATGCAGGACAGGCTTACAATGATGGGGATTCCCCTGATGGTCGTAGAGGAATCAAAATGCCTCACATATACGTGAGGGAATACGGGGCTATTTTAGCGAAAGATCATGACGGTTTGTTCGCAAGCGTATTGGCAACCAAAACCGGAAACCTTGTACTGTTATGTACCGGCGCATGGGCTTCCATTGTTTCAGGTGCCTGCCCGACAGGTACTATTACAAACAGTGCATCTTCCGGCACTATTGTATTGGATACCCCCAGAAACATTTGCTGGAAGGATGACAAGGATTCGTCCGGTTTAAAGCTGCTTGTCAAGGGCAAGGATGAATATGATAACGTGATGTGGGAAAAGATTTCAGGGCCAAGTAACACCACGGTTCATGGCGTGAAAGCATTCAAGAAAATCAATTCCATGACCATCACGGGCAATTCGGCGTCTCTTGTTTGTATCGGCTATTCAAACAGGATTGGCTTGCCGTACCACCTTTCAAGCAAAGGGCGTTTTCTTGGTCTTGTGATTGATGGCATAAATCTGTGTACGCAATCAGCGACACATGCTTATACATTGACTACTGGACTTGCCCTTGCTACAGATGCAACAAGCACGGTTCGGAATCCCGATGTTCGCGGGTTGATTCATTTGTCTCAGGCGAACCGTATACCGGACGGGTCAAAGACGTTTACGGCTATTATGCTGGTTGATCACAGCACAAGAGACAAGGCTTATGGAAACGTCCAGGCAACCGCCTAGTGATGACGGTTGGGAGTGTAAACGGTGCGGCAATTGCTGCCGCACCATCGTTCTTCCCGTAACGGCTGTTAAAGATAATATTATTAGCGGATTGTTTGAAGCACATGGGCTTCCGCTGAATCAGACATTTAAGATAACCTTGTTTCATGAATGCCGACACCTTGTTACATATAAAGATGGGAAAACATACTGTGACATTTATGAAAACAGACCAAATATTTGTAGAACTTTTACCTGTAAAGGCAAAGGGTCTGATTATCATTTAGAAATAGAGAGAATGCAATATGCCTGAATCATTGCCTCATGACGACCCGAAATTTATAGAGATAAAAGAGAATTTTGCCCGGGTCGTTAAGATAATAAGACAGGAATTCAAACAGGCAGATGAATGGTTGAGAGAACATCGTCTTCACCGGGGACAGATGAATGCAGTCGGCAGTAACGAGTTAAAAAAAGCCGATGTATGGGATTTTATAACAAAAGTCGCCCATTATCATAAGTCAACCGGCTGTAATATCGGACTAATGTATGTTTTATGGAATTACATCGAGAAAAATACGCCACAATATTTTATCGAGTGCGGCACAGGAGTATCGACTCATTTGATTGCGGAGGCCATGAACAGGTTTTGCTACAAAAAATATAATGGAGACATTAAACTTGTTTCCATGGAAGGCAGTCCGAAATGGTATCAGGAAGCCCTCAGGCATCCTATTGCATACGATTTCGTTGATATCGTCTTATCCCCAATTCAAACAACGGAATACGGGATGTTCATATCCAGGGGCTATGAAAAAATACCGGAATACCCATATGACACCATGTTCGTTGATGGTCCATGCCAGGATACATACACAAATTTGGATGTGTTAAGAGTCGCGTCCAGGATTGATAACAATATTGTTGCCATAATAGATAGCAGAATTCAAACCATTCTTGCCCTTTTACTTTTATATGGACCTAGCTTTTTGTGCATGCTTGGTAAAACATTTTTGTTTGGCCCAATTAACAAAAACACCTTGAGTAAATATCATAAAGATTGTGATATCCATGAAGTTTTACAAGAAAGAATTGCGCAGTTAATATTGCCTCATATTTACAGTGGCATAGAGTGAGGAGAGTAAATATGGAGATATTGAAAAGTAAGCCAGTGCCGGGAGTCGTTGCAATTGTTGCAATGGGGGATTCCCGTGTGCAGTATGAGTCCGAAGCCATAAAATCCGGTAGCCGTTATGGTGTAGCAGATGAGACATGGGTAATAAACAAGCTTGCAGAGGTATACCATCATGACATTCTGTTCAGGATGGACGATCTTAGACAAGTCAGGCTGTGCAATGAGGGGATAATTCGGGATAAGGATAATATTTCCATACATGAACGATTTGACAAGGTTTTGCGGAATCATGACAAGCCGATTATTACGTCTACCGCTTACCCGGAGTATCCGACGTCCGTATCATACCCGCTTGAGGAAGTTATCAATTTTATGGGAACAAGTTATTTTCAAACCTGTCCTGCATATGCCGTGGCGTTTGCGGCATACATTGGCGTAAAGAGAATAAAGATGTATGGATGTGATTACACTTATCGGCAGGTTACTCATAGCACTGAAACAGGCCGGGCTAACCTGGAGCATATGCTGACAATGGCTATGAATAAAGGTGTCCAAGTAGAGGTTGCCAGGAAGTCCACGTTATTAAACACCAATTGTCCCCCTGACGAATATTTTTACGGGTACGGTGGAAGAATTATTGAAGTTATGCCTGATCCTGAAAATAAAAACCGAATGAAGATTCGACATAGAGAAGATCTGGACACGATAGAAGAAATAAAAACACAAAAAATTGAGCTGAGAAAAATGTATGATTACATGGAGAAATTCAAAGATATCCTTGAGCCAGGAAATCCGCAACTTATAAAAACATACCGGGAGAAAATTCTTAAAGCCGGTGAAATGCTTGTGGAAAAGCAAGACGCACTACAAGCACAGATTGACGAAAAATACGGAAACGGGGTTTATCAAAAACCACCTGAACCAAAACAAAATCCTAAGTCGCCCCAAAAAGGGCGTTCTAAAAAAAGAACGACGAAAGGAAAATAAAAAATGCCTACACCTAAAAGGTTTTCAAAAGGCGTAACGAATGTTGCGTCCGATAAAACAATGGGGAACTTGATTGTTCCAGACCCAACTTCCGTTGTGACTTATATGGAAGATTTTTTCAAATTTGATCCTGGTGAATGGATTACAACCAGGGTTGCAACGCCCACAGCATATAATACGGCCGGTGGTCATGTCGAAGGATATGAACAAATAACAGATGCCACAGATGGTGTTTTGGCGGTGGTTACCACGGCAGGTGATGATGATTATTGCTTTTTCCAGTATGGAGGAGCTGACTATGATTCTTCAAGCGATGGCCCGAGAGAAACCTTTACAATGATTGTCGGAAATAAACTGTGGTTTAAGGCCAGGTTGAAATGCAACGATGTGGACGCCGCTGATTTTTATGTGGGCTTGTTTGTAACCGATACAAGCCCGGTCGCAAGCGCTCCATCAGATGGTCTTTGGTTTATATCCGATGACGGTGATGCCTATTTGGACGCGCATCTTTACAGTTCCAGTGCGTCTCAGTTGTCCAGGACCGCAATTCAAAGCGTTTCAGATGATACTTACTTTACTGTCGGGGCATATTGGGATGGCGTAAATACTGTTCAAATATTCTCTAATGACATCAAGAGAGCTGAAGGAACCGGCATTACTCCAACGACAACTCAACTTGCCGTGTCTTTCGGTATTCAAAACGGATCCGCAGCCGCAAGTACATTGAGCTTGGATTATCTTTGCGTTATCCGTGAACGATAAAGGAGGTTTAAAATGGCTCATACCTTAACGGAGCATTATGTATATCCTCCTGATTATGAAAACATGAACGCCGATCAAAAGGTCGGCACAAAACGTGCGTGCATTCATATTACCGGGTTGTGCGACGGTTCCACAGGTGAATTAACAGACAGAATAATCGTGAATTTGTCTGATTTTCGATCGACGGGTGGAAAAACAAAAAGTTTAAGAATAGCCGTTGATAGAATAGATTACGCCACGGCAGGAACCGCCGTTAGATTGGAATGGGATAGAGCAGAAAATACGACTATTGCTCTCATTCCAACAGATCAGACCGGGTTTATGGATTGGTACAAATATGGCGGAAAAGTCGATCCCAGTGATGGGTTGGATGATAGAACGGGGGATATTCTACTGACGACCATTGGTTTCGGCACATCGAATGACACTTACGATATAACTATTCATTTCAGGATAAAAGACAGTTATCCTGCTCCTGTAGATTACGGAGATGAATAGGAAACCTCAATATAAGCCTGGTGACTGGCTTGTCAAATGCGATCAATGTGGAACAACTCGTTACGCATCTGAGTGCGCTTTAACTTGGCAGAACCTTTTTGTATGTGCTGACAGGTGTTGGGAGCCAAGGCACCCACAGGATTTTGTTAGGGGCAAACTTGACAGAACCAGGGTGCCTATTTCCCGGCCAGACACCCAAACCATGCAAAACTCTACCACTCTTTCTTCTGCTGCTAGTAAACATGCCATAACAGTTGATCTAACAAGTGTGACCTATGCCAAGCAATACAGGAGCATAGGCATTACTCTTGACAGCGGCACCGTTCAATGGACATATATTTCTAGCGTTTCTGGAAGCACGATAACGCTGAATAATACCTTGGATGGGGCCGCTGCAAGTGGAAACACGGTATATCTTGCTTATGGTGAT
>Ga0180438_10003918_pt1 | contig 21954 bp, 14 predicted proteins | sample SS_ome_12_FD_132455 | JGI IMG/M metagenome (GOLD analysis project Ga0180438, IMG submission 132455) | Hypersaline lake sediment archaeal communities from the Salton Sea, California, USA - SS_3_D_2 metaG | ecosystem: Environmental > Aquatic > Non-marine Saline and Alkaline > Hypersaline >...
TCTGGGTGCGCCGGATGACAGCGGACGGAGACGACCGGAACCCGTCAGCGGGTCGGAGTACACGCTTGAGGTCGACACGGTGATCACCGCCCTGGGTCAGGACACGGACCTCGCTTTCTGGGAAGACAAGGTGCAGACTGCGCATGGTTTGCTGGTGAGCAGCGACGCGGCTGAGGTTGCGCCAGCGAACGAAGTCGCGCTGCGCCCAGGTGTCTTTGTCGGCGGTGACGCAGCTACTGGCTACGGCACGGTCGCACATGCGGTCGGCTCCGGCAAGCGGGCTGCCTTGGCTATTGACCGCTACTTGCGCGGTGAGACGCTGGCTGGGTTTCCTCCGCTGACACAGCAGGTGCGAGTCGCAGCACGCGATGTCGACCCCACAGTGGTGCGCTTTGAGGACCTCAATCTGGCATACTTCACTGAGGAGCTGCGCACGTCACAGGCTCAGCGGCCAGCAGCGGCGCGGGTGCAGGATTTCGGCGAAGTTAACCTCGGGTTCAGCGTCGATCAGGCGCGGCGTGAGGCGGACCGCTGCTTCAGTTGTGGGACCTGCAACGAATGCGACACATGCTGGCTGTACTGCCCCGACGTGTGCATCCTGCATCACAACGGCAGCGGATACGAGGTGAATTACGACTATTGTAAGGGCTGCGGCATTTGCGCCCAAGAGTGCCCCCGCACGGCCATCACCATGGAGGAGGAGCTCAAATGGAAAAGGTGATCATGGGCAACCACGCTGTGTCCTACGGGGTGCAGCTCTCTCGCGCTCAAGTGATCGCTGCCTACCCCATTACGCCGCAAACGCAGATCGTGGAGATGCTCTCCGAGTTCTGTGCCGACGGCCTGCTGGATGCCAAGTTCATCAAAGTAGAGTCTGAGCACTCGGCTATGGCAGCAGTCATCGGAGCGTCATCTGCCGGCGTGCGCGCCTTTACCGCAACCTCCTCCCATGGGCTGGCCCTGATGCACGAGATGCTGCACTGGGCCGCAGGCGCCCGTTTGCCGATTGTGCTGGCTAATGTGAACCGCGCTATGGGACCGGGCTGGTCGGTTTGGACAGAGCAGACGGACAGCCTGGCACAGCGCGACACTGGGTGGCTGCAGTTCTATTGCGAGACCAACCAGGAAGTCGTGGACACGGTCATCCAGGCGTTCAAGATTGCCGAGACTGTGCTTATGCCAGTCATGCTGGTGTTGGATGCGTTTGTGCTGTCGCACACCGAGGAACCCGTTGACATCCCGGACCAGGAGGCGGTTGACGCCTTTCTGCCGCCCTACGCGCCGCAGTTCAAGCTGCAGCCTGGTGACCCACATGCCTTTGGTGGCCTGGTGGCGCCCGACAACTACATGGAGTTGCGCTACAAGATGCAAGCGGCCATGGAAAGGGCCGTGGGCGTGACAAAGGAGGTTGGCGCCGACTTTGGTCAAGCCTTTGGGCGCCCCTATTCTCTTCTGGAGCGCTATCGCATGAATGATGCCGAGCTGGCGCTGGTCACTTCCAGCAGCATCACGAGCACCTCGCGAGTGGTGGTGGACGAACTCCGGGATCGGGGAGAGAGAGTGGGATTGGTGAAGATGCGGATGTTTCGCCCGTTTCCCTTTGACGCTGTGCGTCAGGCTCTGGCGGGCGCGAAGAAGGTGGCGATCATCGACCGCAATATCTCCTTCGGCCAGGGCGGCATCTTTGCAGCGGAGATCAAATCGGCTCTCTACGACGCACCACGGCACCCCATTGTCTTCCCCTTCATCATCGGTCTGGGAGGGCGTGATGTGACGCCAGACTCGATACATGGCATCGTGCGCTACGCTCAGGAACATGATGCACCAAAGGGGGAGATCATCTGGAGGGAGGTAAGACAATGAGCTACGACATCAAACAAGAGGAGTTGATGTACTCGGGCCATGTGGCCTGTCCCGGATGCGGTGCTCCTATGGCCATGCGCTACGCGCTAAAGGCGTTGGGCGAAAACACGGTGCTCATCATTGTCGCCTCCTGCTGGTCCATCATCGCCGGTCCGTTTCCGTACTCTGCGGTGCGAGTGCCTTTGCTGCACAGCGCCTTCGCCACGGGGGGGTCCGTAGCTTCTGGCGTGAAGGCAGCCCTCGAAGTCCGCGGGCTTGAGGATACTACCGTCATGACCTGGGCAGGTGACGGCGGCACGTTCGACATCGGACTGCAGGCTCTGTCAGCAGCTGCGGAGCGCAACGAGGACTTTATCTACGTCTGCTACGACAATGAGGCATACATGAACACCGGCATCCAGCGCAGTTCCGCAACGCCATGGGGTGCCTGGACCACAACCACACCGGTTCGACACCCGAAGGAAAGGCCCAAGAAAGACATGGTCGCCATCATGGCGGCACATCGCATTCCATACACGGCCACTGCGACGGTCGCCTATCCGGAGGACTTGACGCAGAAGCTGCTCAAAGCCATGTCGATTCGCGGAGCCAAGTTCCTCCATGTGCTATCACCATGTCCTTCCGGCTGGAAATCTGAGCCGGCGCAATCAGTCCTGCTGTCGCGCCTGGCTGTGCAGAGCGCTGCCTTCCCACTGTACGAGGTTGAACACGGGGACAAGTACACCATCAACGTGTGGCCCAGAGAAAGGGTTCCGGTCAGCGAGTACTTGAAGCTGCAGGGCCGCTTTGCGCACCTCTCGCCACAGGATATGGCGCACATCCAGGAGAATGTGGTCCTCGAGTGGGACAAGCTAGTGGCCAAAGCGGTGGCCAGCGGGCAGGCGGTGCCGGCATAGGAACGAGGGCCCAACAAGGGCAATCTGCTGCATACAGTCCGGGCGCTGCACGCATTGGGGAAGCCGAGCGTGGTGAAGCGCCCGTTATCTGAGGGATAGAATGCGTCTTGGTAACGTTGAATACTTCATCGTGAGCGATGGCGAATGGCGCATGGACGGCGGCGCCATCTTCGGTGTGGTACCCAAGGTCCTGTGGGAGACAATCGTGCCGGCTGATGAGCTGAACCGGGTTCCGATGGCGCTCAACTGCTTGCTGATCCTTTCCCAGGGCAAGCGCATCCTGGTCGACACAGGTTTTGGACGCAAAGTGCCTGACAAACGAGCCGACCAGTTGGCCTTGCAGCGAGAAGATGGTGACCTGCTGGACGGGCTGGAGCGGCTTGGATACGGGCCCGAGGAAATCGATATCGTCATCAACACTCACCTGCACTCGGACCACTGTGGCGGAAATACTCTTGATCGCGCAGGTACTCCGGAGCCAGCTTTCCCCAGGGCAGAGTACTGGATTCAGCGTGTGGAGTGGGCGGAGGCCTGTTATCCGAATGAGCGAACGCAGAAGACGTACCTGCCGGAGAACTTCCGGCCCCTCGAAAGCGCAGGGCAGCTTCGATTGCTATACGGTGATACAAGGGTGACTGCGGAAGTGCGCTGCATCGTCAGCAAGGGGCACTCGCGAGGACATCAGAGTGTGATCATCGAGTCCGATGGCAAGACTGCCATCTATCTCGGTGACCTCGCGGGCAGAGCGGTACACCTGGAGCATCTGGCCTGGACAACAGCGTTCGACAGTGAGCCGTTCGAGACGATTGAGTCCAAGCGTGCGATCCGCGACTGGGCAATGGAGCGGGACTCACTGCTGTTCTTTGGGCATGATATCCGCGTGCCCAGTGGTCGCCTGTTCAGGTCAGAAGACAGGTTACTGGTGCAAGCAAGTCAAAAGCACCACGGATCGGCGGCACAAATGCAGACCTCCCGGGCGTAGTTGTCCGCTCTCGGGAGGTCATTGCTTCTCCGATGATGGCTAGGCTGGCGCGGGGCGCCAGCCCGGCGTTCAGGCTCAGTGCACGATTCCCAGGTCCTCTGCCGGCCAGTAGCGCAACCAAGCTCTTCCGATGATGCTGGACAAGGCTACCTCACCGAAGCTGCGCGAGTCATTGCTGGCACCTCGATTGTCACCCATCACAAACACATGGTCGGCTGTGATCACCCGCGGAGCAAGCGTCCCATAGGTCGCTTGCTGCAGGTAGGGCTCCGCAAGCAACTGGCCGTTGATGTAGACACTCCCCTCCCGAATCTCGATGGTCTCACCGGGGAGTCCAATGACGCGCTTGATCAGTGGATCGGGTATGCCGCTTGCACAATCCAGCGGCAGTACCGTGCAGAACCAGGCGACGATGCGCCGGTCAAGTTGCAGCGGTTCCCAGCTCGGGGGCTTAAGGACCACGATGTCCCCTCGTTCCGGAAGGCGAAAGCGGTACGAGACCTTCTCCACAACCAGTCGTTCGTTGTTGTGGATATTGGGCTCCATGCTTTGACCTTCAACACGCGTGGCCTGTGCCAGGAATAGGTTCACTACCAGGACAATGAGTAGCGCGGGCAGAACGGTGCTCAACACCTCGCTCATCAAGCCAGCAATAGTGCCGCGAATGCCAGACCGCCCCGCCTTGACCTCCTCGCTGTGAAACTCCTCGTCCATCAGTCAGATCCCTCCAAGGCCGTTTTTATCGACGTGACCGGGAGGAACGCCGGTCTCCTCGCGATCGCTGTGGCCCGGACGATGTGCGCCGGCCGCCGCGATCTCGCTCGCGGGCTTCCTCTGCAGTCCATCCTTCCAGGACAGCTTGGCGCGAGAGCTTTATCTTGCCATCCGGACTGACGTCGATGACCATCACCATGACCTCGTCACCGACCTTGACGACATCTTCCACTTTGTTTACGCGATAGTCGGCCAGTTGCGAGATGTGTACCAGGCCGTCCTTGCCGGGCAATATCTCGACGAATGCGCCAAAATCGGTGGTGCTCACCACTTTGCCGGTGTAGATCTTCCCAACTTCTGCCTCCGCAGTCAACTGGCGGATCATCTCCACTGCCTTCTCGCTGCTGTCACGGTCGGTGGAAGCAACGTAGACGCAACCGTTCTCTTCGACATCGATCTCAGCACCCGTCTCGGCAATGATCTTGCGGATCGTCTTGCCGCCCGGGCCGATCACGGTGCCGATCTTCTCCGGATCGATCTTGACCACGGTGATGCGAGGTGCGTGCGCTGACAGCTCGGGACGCGGCTGGCTGATGGTTTCTGCCATGCGGTCGAGAATGAACAGCCGTCCCTCCAGCGCCTGCTGAAGTGCGATCTTCAACACCTCGCTGCCGATGCCCTTGGTCTTGAGGTCCATTTGCAGCGCCGTGATACCCTCGCGGCTGCCCGCAACCTTAAAGTCCATGTCACCAAGGTGGTCTTCCATGCCCAGTATGTCGGTCAGCACGGCGTAGCGATCGCCTTCCTTAACCATGCCCATAGCAATGCCGGCCACCGGGGCCTTGATGGGCACGCCTGCATCCATGAGTGCAAGCGTACTACCGCATACGCTGGCCTGCGAAGTAGACCCATTCGAGGAAAGTACCTCGGAAACCAGCCGCAGAGTGTATGGAAATCCACTTTCGTCGGGGATCATGGGCAGCAACGCGCGCTCCGCCAGCGCACCGTGGCCAATCTCGCGGCGACCTGGTCCTCTCATGCGGCGGACTTCACCCGTGCTGTATGGCGGGAAGTTGTAGTGGTGCAAGTAGCGCTTGCTTTCCTGCCCGCTCAGCCCGTCCAGCTTCTGCTCTTCGCCGAGCGTTCCCAGCGTGGCGATGGTGAGAACCTGTGTCTCACCGCGGGTAAAAAGCCCCGAGCCATGGGTTCGCGGCAGCAATCCCACCTCACAGTTGATAGGCCGGATCGTTTTATAGTCCCTGCCGTCTGGTCGATAGCCCTGCTCGAGAATGGCCTTGCGCACTTCGGTCCGCACAAAGTCATCAAATGCCGCCGAGATATCCGATTCCGAATGGACGTCGCCAAGCTCGGTGAGCACCTCTTGCCGCAGCTCATCGAGTGACTCGTATCTCTGTTCTTTGCCGAGCGCCTGCTCAAACGCCGGCATGACCCGTCCCGCCAGCTTTGTCGTAACGGCCTGCACCAGCTCTTCACTGGGGCCAAAGAGCGAGACCTCACGCTTTTCCTTGCCGAGCGCTTGGCGCATCTGCTCTTGTACGCGGATCACTTCCTGAAACGCCTCCAACCCCTCCTGCAGTGCACGTAGAACGGTCTCCTCGGACACCTCGTCGGCACCCGCTTCGACCATACCAATGGCATCTGATGTTCCTGCGAGGCGCAGGTCCAGAGCGCTATCGGTCATCTCTGTAGCCGTCGGGTTGCAGAGCACCTGGCCCTCGGCATAGCCCATCCGTATTGCACCGACTGGACCGCCAAAGGGAATATCGGAGATGGTTAGTGCCGCAGAGGCACCGATGATAGAAAGGATATCGAGGTAGTGCTCTTGGTCCGCTGATAGTGCCGTGATAACAACCTGCACCTCATTGCGCATCCCTTCGGGAAAGAGAGGACGGATCGATCGATCCGTCAACCTGCACAGGAGAATGGCCGCTTCGGTGGGGCGTCCTTCGCGCTTGAAAAAGCCGCCGGGGATCTTTCCCGCGGCGTACAGACGTTCCTCATAGTCAACGGTCAGTGGAAAAAAGTCGGTCCCTTCCCGCGGGACATCGGCCATCGTCGCCGTGGCCAGGATCATGGTGTCGCCACAGCGCACTGTCACGGCACCTCCAGCCTGACCTGCGAGCCTGCCCGTCTCGATAACCAGAGTGGAGTTGCCCAGCTTGGCGCTGAAGCTCTGTGTACTATTCATTTGTTTTCACCCTCTTTTCATGTTCTCAGCGTAGCAAGATCAGGACGGGCAGTTAGGGACTGGGGACTGAACCGCAAGCTAGCCACGGGGTCCGATGGTCAGCCCTGCGATGCACTCCCCAATTCCTAAACTGCCCTGCTGAGACCTCACGCGATGTACGCAGTCTCCGCAAGCCATAAGTAAACGAGTAGATGAGAACTTGCATCTACTCGTCCAACCCACAGCGTGCGGTGCCCGTCTTGCACACTACTTCCGTAGATTGAGTCGCGCTACAATATCTCTGTACCGCTTGGCATCGGTACGGCTCAGGTAGGCCAGATGGCGACGGCGCTTCCCAACTAGCTGCAGCAAACCGCGCCTCGAGGCCTCGTCATGCGAATGAACCTTCAGATGCTCCGTGAGTGCGTTGATGCGCTCTGTTAGCAAGGCAATCTGTACTTCAGGCGAGCCCGTGTCATTGGAATGAACCCGGTATTCGCCAATCACGGCTTCCTTCTTGGCCTTCTCTAAGGCCATGCCGCACCTCCTAATGTCTGTCAACTCTTGGCACGGTTGCGAATTATAACACAATTCCGGCCGCCGTGCAAATTCACCCGACATGGACCGGCCAGCGCATCCTTCGCCAATCCGGCCCAACTGCTCTGACGAAGAGTGCTGGCACAAGGTTCCGCTGCGGTAGATGACCCGCCGGGCGACAACTTGACAGTGCATTTGAACTCTGCTATACTAAGCCAGTCCGACCTATAGCGATACGATATATTTCCATAAATACCATTTGGGGTGCTGCCCATGCCTGGAAACACGCTGAATCTGCGTTTTTTCATTCTCGGTCTGTTAGCGCAACGTTCAATGTCGGGCTACGATGTGAAGGGTTATCTCAAGAACCTTGGCTGGTTGATCGGCAGCCCGAGCGCGGGAAGCATCTATCCTGCTCTTCGCAGCCTGCTACAAAGTGGCCTGGTCACGGTCGATGTCGAGGTTCGGCAGGACAGGCCGCCGCGCAAGGTATACAGCATTACCGAGGACGGCAGGCAAGAGCTAGACGAATGGCTGGGCCAACCGGTCGGGCCAAGTGGCTCCATGAAGGCCTTTATGATGCGGCTTATCCTGGCGAGCCACTATGCGCCGGATCGCTTGAGAGCGCTGATGCGACAACGCAGGGCCGAGGTAGCCCGTCATCAGCAGGAACTGACGAACAGCAGAGCTTCAATAGGTTCAACGGCTGATCTTGGACAGCGTATGGCTTTGGAGTACGCGCTCTCCGTGGCCGATACCGAGCTTGTTTGGCTGGACCGTGAACTGGGTCGCGTTTCTCAAGAAGTGTCGCTGGTTGAGGTGCAGTAGGCCATTCAACAGAGAAGCGTCAAATCGCGACATTCGCCCGTGGATCGTTGCCGGCTTCCCAACCGGTCAATGATCGGGATGCGGGCTTGCTACAGACCTGGTTCCCTGCTGAGACTCAAGGCCAGGTCTGTCTGTTTGCCCAGTGATTGGTGGCCTACGCTGGCAGGATGTCATGTGACAACCAACCGGCTGGCTGTCACGGTAGCCCCGCTGAGGCAGCCCCGAGCGCTGAGTCAATCCGCCGGCTCACGTCCAGGCTTGTCTGGCTCTACAGCGCGGCACACTGGCGTACGATTGTCGATGTGGCCGAGGCCGCGGATGCCCAAGCCAATGTGGAGGAGAATGTGCAGTCTAAGCAAGCTCTTGAGCGTGAACTAGAGGAGATCGGCGCTCAAATCGATAGACTCGAGATGGACCTGGAGCACAAGCCAGAGTACGGCATGGGCAAGGGCGACCCGCTGATCACGCGCTGGGAACTGAACCAAGCACTTCTGGAGAGCCTCAAGAAGCGCGCTGTGAGCGTGCGGGCAGCCCTGGCGAAGCTCGATCAGGGCACCTATGGCCTGTGCGAGCGGTGCGGCAGACCGATCCATCCGGATCGGATGGCTGCCCTGCCCGAGACCAAGCTGTGCATCGCCTGTGCGCGAAAGGACAGCTCTGGAAAGCAGGCAACAGTCTCGGGGCCACAGGTGAATGTACGGTGAGCGACCACATAACAGAACCCAAGGGAGGTGAAGCTATTGACACAGGTCGTTCTTCGTGAAGGTGAATCATTCGACAGCATGCTGAAGCGGTTCCGCAAGAAGGTGAGCCGTAGCCGCATCCTGAGTGAAGTGAAGAAGAAGCGATTCTATGTCTCAAAGAGTGAGCAGCGGCATCGGGCACTGCGCAAGGCCATCAGCCGTGAGCGAAAACGACAACGGAAGCTCAATCGACGGCTGCGCAGATACTGATGGCTGAGCAGGGCGGCGATCTACAACAGCAGAGGCTAGCTACGTGGGTCAACACCGTCTATGACTACCATCGTCCGCGCCCCGGTGAGGTCCACGAGGCGGTTGTCCTTTCTATTGGAGAGGATGAAGTCATCGTCCACATCGCAGAAACAAAGAGGGATGGCATGGTTCCAGAAAGGGACCTGCGATCTCTGGATGATGCCTACCGGGAGACTCTCAAGGAAGGCATTCGTGTCCCCGTTCGCATTCTGCGGGGACAAAGCCGTGACAACCAAATACTCGTATCGCTCAAGCAGGGTCTGCAGCATCGCGACTGGCTGCGGGCGGAGCAACTCCTGGAGAGCGGCGAGGTGTTCAAGTCGCAGGTTGCTGGCACGAACCGCGGAGGCTTGGTCGTATCATTTGGCCGGGTGCGGGGTTTTGTGCCCAACTCGCACTTGCGACGTGGCCGTCCGCGAGGGCTTGACGCCAAGTCCAAGCTGATTGGTCAAACGCTATCGTTGGTTGTGCTTGAGGTTAACCAGCGACGACGACGCTTGGTCCTGTCCGAGCGTATGGCCAACGCCCGCAAGCGCGAGCAACTGATGGAAGAGTTGGCTGAAGGCCAGGTCCGCAAGGGAATTGTGAGCAACCTGGTAGACTATGGGGCTTTTGTTGATCTAGGTGGCATGGATGGGCTCGTGCATATCTCGGAGATCGATTGGGTATATATCGATGATCCCAGCGATGTGCTGAGCGTAGGCGATGAGATCGAGGTCCAGGTGCTAGGCGTGGACCACGAGCGAGGTCGCGTCGGGTTGAGCCGCAAGCGTACGTTGCCCAATCCTTGGTACGACGTGATTGAGAACCTATACGAGGGAGACCTGCTCGAAGGCACTGTGAGACGCATTGTCTCATATGGTGCCTTTATCGAGATTGGCAAAGGCGTCCAGGGTCTAGCGCATGTCTCTGACATCCCAGGCGGCCAATCCTATCTTTCGCAACTGGCATGCGGTTCGCAAGTCATGGTTCGTGTGCTGCAAATCGACGACCCGCGGCAGCGAATTGGGCTGGCGATTCCACGCCAGGCCGATGTGGAGACCGACAGCTCGGGTCAGGATAGCAAGGACACGACAGCCGAGCCAGGGCGCTGGGACCCTGCGCCCACGCTGATCTAGGGCAGCTATAGGGGACGGGCTCGGACGGAGCCCGTCAAGCGCTTGACTTGCTAGGCCGACAAGGGCCACAGAACGTGGCTCCTGTCGGCGAATCTGCCATGCAATATCGTGTTCAGCGACTAGGCCGAACCGCAAGCAACCTTCCACAGACATTGGAGACGTCTCGGCCTGCGAAGCCACTTGCCCTAGGAGGCTGCTCGAGATGGGGTGATGTGGCGAGCGCTTTCCGTCCATACTTTCTGGATCCAGAGCACAGAGGAGATCAATTCCAAATGCCCAAGATGAAGACGCACAAGTCAACAGCCAAGCGCTTCAAGATCACAGGCACCGGCAAGCTGGTTAGGCTCAAGCGGGGACGAAGTCACCTACGCCGCAAAAAGTCGAAGCGGGTGCTTCACGCCTACAGAAAGGACCTTGCTTTGTCCAAGCCCAGTGACAAGCGGGTGCGGCGCATCCTGGGCTTGCCAAACCGAAAGAAGAAGTAGAATGGCGCAGCCGATTGAGAGGCATCTCCATGGCGATGCGGCAGGCCAGCCGCGGCAAGAGACGCCTGTTCAACTCAGCTCGAAGGAGCACCGCAGAGCACTGGCGCTGAAGCAGCGACTTCTGGATCGGGCTGACCAACAAGGCTATCTCACAGTGGACGACGTCCTGGAGGTATTTCCAGAAGCTGAGAAGGACCTTCCCAAACTGGAAGCTCTGATGATGTACCTATACGATCAGGGTATTGAAATCATCACCCCTGAGGATGAGAAAGCGCCAGAAGAGACATCGGACAGCGAAGAGCCAGAGGAGACCGAACAAGTCTTCGACCTCAGCGGCATCAGCAGCCACGATTCCATCAGCCTCTATCTCAAGCAGATGGCCAGCGTTCCACTGTTGACTCGAGAGGAAGAGGTGCGCCTGGCCAAACAGATGGAACGCGGTGAGATTGCACAAAGACGACTGGAGAAGGGCGGTCAAAAGCCCTATCTTCGCCGACGATACCAACGGCAGGTGCAGGTCGGAAGACGCGCGCGAGCTCACCTTACCAAGGCCAACACGCGACTGGTAGTCAGCATCGCCAAGCGCTATATGGGACACGGTGTGCCCTTTCTCGATCTCATACAGGAAGGGAACCTGGGTCTGATGAAAGCCGTGGACAAGTTCGATTACAGGCGCGGATGCAAGTTCAGCACATATGCCACGTGGTGGATCCGTCAGAGCATCACCCGCGCGCTGGGCCAACAGGGACGAGTTATCCGTCTGCCCTCTCATGTGGGGGACCGCATCCGCAAACTCTACCGCACCGCCCAGTACCTTGAGCAGCACAGTGGCCACAGACCGTCCACGGAGGAAATCGCTTCGCGGCTCGGTGTCTCGCCAGCCAAAGTGCGGTGGCTGATCAAGGTGTCTCGGCGCCCGCTTTCACTGCAAAAGCCGGTGGGCGAAGAACAGGACAGTGAGTTGGGGCAGTTCATTCAGGACGAAGATGCCCCTACACCGCCTGATGTCGCCTCACAGGCATTGTTGGTGGACCGACTCGATGAGGTGCTGGCCACGCTGTCGCCCCGCGAGGCGCGCATACTGCGCCTGCGGTTCGGACTGCAGGATGGCCATGCCTACACACTCAAAGAAGTCGGCGCCAAGTTTGGCCTGACCCGCGAGCGGATACGCCAGATCGAGCGCAAGGCGCTGCGCCGCCTGCGACACCCCAGCCGCAGCCGCCAGTTGCGATCATACCTGCGTTAGGCATCGCGCCTTCGGCCTCGCCACTGCCATCGTGTCGTGCCTTGGCAAGATGACATTCTGCCCCGCAGCATGTATCATATGAGCCGCAAGCTCTCGTGCTGCGGGCTGTGCAACTCAACAGAGCGCATGTGCAGATACTGCCCGTAGCGTTACACGCTACTTGCGAGTTCATCGCCTCTTGGCTGTAAGGAGTACACATATGTTCAAGAGCATTCTCGTGCCGCTGGACGGCTCAGCGCTCGCTGAGTGCGTCCTTCCCCACGTGGTGGCCATGGCACGTCCCTTTGGCGCACTGGTCACGCTAGTGCACGTCAGTGAACCGCAAGATGCTGAGAGGACAGTGCGGCCAGTAAACGCTGTGGATTGGAGCATCCGTACCATTGAGGCTGATGCCTACTTGGACAAGACCGCGCAGCGACTGCAGGCCGCGGGACTCGAGGTGCGCTGGGAAAGGCTTGAGGGTCAACCAGCAGGTCAGATTCTGGCCTTTGCTCACCAGAACGACGTTGATCTTGTGATTGTCAGCAGTCACGGCCGCAGCGGCCTCACAGGCTGGAATGTCAGCAGCGTAGTACAGAAGATCATCTCCCGCGCGCGTCTCTCCGTGCTTATCGTTCGCGCATATCAGCCGACGGGCCGTGATATCACAGCATTGGCTTGTCAGCGTCTTCTGCTGCCGCTGGATTGCTCGCAGCGAGCTGCCCAAGCACTGCCCATAGCGACGATGCTGGCGCGATTCCACAGTGCAGAGCTCCTGCTGGCACACGTCGTGCCCAAACCCGAAATGCCCCGACGTCGCCCCCTAAATGACAAAGAGCTTGAGCTGATCGATACCATCACCAAGATGAACCGAGCTGAAGCCCAGCGCTACCTTGAAGAGACCCAGGCTTCCGTAGATTCGGAAGGGGCCGCTGTCCGGAGTTTGCTGCTCGTCAGCGAAAACCCGGCTTGGAGCCTGCACCAGCTCGTGGAGGAAGAGGCGATTGACCTGGTGCTGATGAGCGCGCACGGCTTCTCTGGCAGCACGAAGTGGCCATATGGCAGCCTCGTTCTGAATTTTGTTGCCTATGGCAGCACACCACTGCTGATCGTCCAGGATATGGACCCCGATCAGCTCGAGCCAACCAGAGCCGAGATCGTGGCTCGTGAGCCGACAGGGCACTAGAACGTGACAGATCTCCCCGAAACGTCTGAGCAATCGACCGACACCGCAGCTACTGATGGCGGAGCGGGGGCGTCGGACTCTGACCGTCTGGCGTCCGAACTGGCTGGCAAGTATCAATCAGTCACGGTTGGGCAACGGTTTCCCCTGCAAAGCTATCTGAAATTCCACCAAGACTTTCTGCAAAAGGCCTATCAACGCTTCGCATCTGAGCCGCAGCTGGCTGTCTCTGCTCCTGGCGAGTGGTTTCTCGACAACTTCCACGTAATCCAGCAGGCTCTGCGCCAGGTCAGCAAGGACGTACCTCCTGATTTTCTGCAAGAGCTACCCACGGTTGAAAGTCCCTCGCGAGGGCGGTGTCCCAGAATTCTGGCTCTAGCGCGTGCGATGATCCGCCGTAGCGACAACTACCTCATCATCGATGACGTGCGCCGTTTCGTGCGAACCTATCAGACGGTGGACCATCTCACGATGGGCGAACTGTGGGCTCTGCCCGGCATGCTGAGACTGGGCATCTTGGAAAGCCTCACTCACGCGGCCGCTCAGATCACAGAGCTCCAGCCCGTCGAGGAGGTGCTGCCGGATCGGATAGAACCGCTAGAGGCCCAAGCCACGGGCCAAGACCGGCGTATTGCCAACTGCATCCTGAGCCTGAGGGGTCTGGCGGCCCACGACTGGAACGAGTTCTTTGAAAGCGTCAGCCTGGTAGAGAGCATCCTGCGCGACGACCCAGCATCAGTTTATGGCGACATGGACTTTGAGACACGGGACCACTACCGCAAGGCTGTGGAAGAGCTGGCGCGGGCGGCCTGCGAGGATGAACGCGAGGTGACCAGAGCCGCCATCAAGGCAGCAGAGAGCGATGGCAGTGCACTACGTGAGCGGCATGTCGGATACTATCTCATCGGTGCCGGGCGCGCGCAGTTGGAAGCGCAACTGGGCTGTCGAGTCTCTCCCTCCCAGCGAGTCAGGCGGTGGATGAAAGGCAACCCGACGTGCTTCTACCTAGGCAGCATCATGGCGCTGACCGCTGCGTTGATGATCCTGCTGCTCAGCTACGCCAGGGCAGCGGGTGCAGGCATTGGGCCAGCGCTCCTACTGGGGATGGCCGCTCTGGTGCCGGCAAGTGGTGTGGCCGTCTATCTCGTCAACCGGATTGTCACATCTGTCCTTCCTCCCAGCAGACTGCCAACGATGGACTATGATGAGGGAATCCCGCCCGAGAGCCGCACGCTTGTTGTGATGCCTACGATGCTGACGGATCTCGATGAGGTGCATGGCCTGTTGCATCAACTGGAGCAGCACTATCTCGCGAATTCTGATGCGAGCCTCAGCTTCGCACTGCTCACTGACTTTGCAGATGCTCCCCGCAGTCATATGCCCGGAGATGACCAGCTCATCGAGCAAGCGATCACCGGCATTCGAGAGCTCAACGCCAAGTACGGGCAGCAGAAGCGTCGCCCATTCTACCTCTTCCATCGCGAGCGCCAGTGGAACCCGACCGAGGAGCAGTGGATGGGATGGGAGCGCAAGCGAGGCAAGCTGGCGGATCTTAACCGCCTGTTGCTCGGCGACCGCGACGACATCCACTTCACTGTGCAAGAGGGTGACCTCGAAGCGCTCGATGGCATTCGATATGTCATCACAGTAGATCGCGACACGATAATGCCTCAAGGAAGCGCGCGCCGCCTGGTGTCGACGATGGCTCATCCTTTGAACCGCCCACACTTCGATTTCCAGGGCGACCACGTGGTGAGTGGCTATACGGTACTTCAGCCGAGGCTGGAAGTCTGGCCGCTCAGGGCAAACCAATCGCTCTTCATACAAGTCTTTGCTGGCGATAGCATTGTCGATTTATACACCCGGGCTGTGTCCAGCGCCTATCAGGACCTCTTCGGTGAAGGTATCTACGCTGGCAAGGGGATATACGACGTTGCTGCGTTTGAGCAGAGTCTCGCCGGGCGCGTTCCGACCAATGCCCTGTTGAGCCACGACCTGTTTGAAGGCGTGCACGGCAGAGCTGGACTGTGCAGCACAGTGACCTTCTACGAGGATTTCCCTCCGCACTATCTGGCCTATGCATATCGGCAGCACCGTTGGATCCGTGGCGATTGGCAGTTATTGCCTTGGCTCTTCCCCCGCGTGCCGGCCGCCGACAATGGCACACTGCCCAACCAGCTGCCGCTCATCGACCGATGGAAAGTCCTGGACAACCTGCGGCGCAGCTTGCTGCCTGTGGCGCTGCTGGCAGCCCTGCTGGGCGGGTGGTTTCTGCTGCCCGGAGGCGCACCTCTCTGGAGTTTGCTCATCTTCCTGACATCAGCCATTCCGTTCCTCAGCCAGACGCTAACAGATGTTCTGGGTGGCGGGCTGGGAGGGCTGGCTGAAGCGAGCCGGAAGCCTGCCTGGAGCGCACTGGGGCGCTGGTTGCTGAGCATCGCGTTCCTGGCTTACGAAACGTTGATGGTCATCGACGCTGTGGGCAGCACCTTGGTCCGGCTATGGATCACGCGGCGGCACCTGCTACAGTGGACCACCGCGGCCCACACCATCCGTGTGTTCAGCCGCGAGCACAGGGTAGCGCTGGCCTGGGTGCGAATGGGCAGCGCCTCGATGCTGGCAGCGGTGTTGGCCCCGCTGTTGCTATGGGCACGCCCTGCGGCGTTTCCCTTTGCCTTGCCACTGCTCCTAGCTTGGTTCTTCTCTCCCCAGATTGCACACTTGATCAGTCAGCCCACTCAGCCGGATACCGAGCACCTCACGGCACAGCACCACCAGCAGCTCAGGTTACTGGCACGCCGCACCTGGCGGTATTTTGAGCGCTTTGTAGGCCCTGAGGATCACTGGCTGGCTCCGGATCACTACCAGGAAGAGCCGTTGGGGCAGCACGCGCGCCGCACTTCGCCGACCAACATCGGCCTACAGCTCGTTTCCACGCTGTCTGCGTACGACATGGGTTATCTCGGCGCGAGGGAAATGGCCTACCGTCTGCGTTTTGCGTTCGACTCGCTCGCGCAGCTGGAGCGCTATCGTGGTCACTTCCTAAACTGGTATGACACGCGAGACCTCCAACCGTTGTCCCCCCGTTACGTCTCCACGGTTGACAGTGGCAATCTGGCGGCCTGCCTGATAGCGCTGAAACAGGGCTGTCTGCAGATGCAGTCCAAGCCCGTGCTCAGGTGGCAGACCTTTGAGGCCCTGATCGATCACCTGGTGCTCTTGGCAGAAGCCTTTGAACACCTGCAGCCGGCCGAATCCGAGGCCAAGATCAGATCACTGCAGCAGCTTGTACAGGGCATGCTGAATGCTGTACTCGCGGCGCGCGACGCTCCACAAGAATGGAGATCGCTGTTGGCCACTCTCAGCGGAACGGACTGGCCAGAGCTAATGCTGGAGCTGCGAGGGGTTCTGGACGAGGCGGCGCCTACGCTTGGGGTGGAGCAGGCTCGTGAACTGCGGACCTGGTCCGAATTGACCAGCCGGCGTCTTCAAAGCGCTGTGCGTTCTGTGGATGACCTTCTGCCCTGGCTGCTTCCCCTCGGCGATGCACCGGCTCTGTTCACGCAAGCCGATGTCAGTACATCTCTCGCAGAGGGGCTTCGGAAGCTGAAGCAAACGCTCCCCACAACGTTGAGCCTCGAAGCCATACCGCCGGCATGTGATGACGCGGCGCAGGTACTGGAGGATTTGCTCGCTGTTCTAGAAGAGCAGCCTGATGATGCTCAGGTACAGCAGGCCAGCGAGTGGTGCTCCGAGATCATAGGCAGAGTAAAGACCGCACGCGAGGCAGCTGTGCAGCTCGTTGGCCAGCTAGGAAGCCTGGCGAACGAGGCGCAAGGCCTCTTCGATGCCATGGATTTCCGCTTCCTGTTCGACGAGCGCCGAGAAGTGTTCCATATCGGATACAACGTTACCTCCGCACGTATGGACAAGAACTACTACGACCTCCTGGCGTCGGAAGCACGGTTGTCCAGCCTTGTTGCCATCTCCAAGGGCGATGTGCCCCCCAGCCACTGGCTGCATCTGAGCCGTGCCTTTGTCCAGGTGAACGGTCATCGCTCCCTGCTCTCTTGGAGCGGCTCGATGTTCGAGTACCTGATGCCCATCCTACTGGCCAGGAGCTACGCGGGTACGCTTCTGCACCAGACCAACAGTGCTGTTGTAGAGCGGCAGATCCAGTATGGACGAGAGCGCGGCTTGCCTTGGGGCGTATCGGAGTCCGGTTACTACCGCTTTGACGCCTCGATGGCATACCAGTACCGCGCCTTTGGCGTTCCCGGGCTCGGTTTGAAGAGGGGCCTCGGTGAGGATATGGTAGTCGCCCCGTACGCCTCGATGCTGGCTCTACCCATTCGACCGCGAGCCGTTATGGACAACCTGAAGGCGCTGCGCCAGCATGACATGCTTGGGCAGTATGGCCTGTACGAGTCGATCGACTTTACGCCATCGCGTCTTCCTGACGGACAGGACAGTGCGGTGGTGCGATCGTACATGGCGCATCACCAGGGCATGATTTTGCTGTCTATTATCAACTTCCTGCAGCACGATCTCATGGTTGAGCGCTTTCATTCCGATCCGCACATTGAGGCGACGGACCTGGTGTTGCACGAGCGCGTCCCGGCCCAAGTGGAGGTTGAATCCCAACGTCCCGAGACAACAGCGCCCGCCCGTGAGACCAAGCCGCTGCCCAGCGATGTGCCCTACCGCACGTCAATGCGCACCCCACTTCCCGAAGTGTTTCTGCTCTCCAACGGCAGCTACACTACCTTGCTGACCAACTCCGGCGCAGGCTACAGTCAGTGGAATGGGCTCGCATTAACCCGCTGGCGGCCTGATACAACGCAAGACGACTGGGGATCGTGGATCTACATCCAGGATCGAGCGCGCCGGAAGCTGTGGTCAGCGGGATATCAGCCGACGGCAGCAGAGCCAGAATGGAACGAGGTCGTAGTCCACGCTCACAAAGTAGAATTCCGTCGCAAGGATCACGGCATTTCCACGCGGATGGAAGTGACCGTTGCGCCGGATGACAACGTTGAGATTCGGCGTATCACCCTGGCGAACGACAGCAACAGCCGGCGCAGGCTATGGTTGACCAGCTACGCTGAAGTTGTGCTTGGCCCGCAGAATGCGGATGTGCGGCATCCTGCCTTTAGCAAGCTGTTTGTGGAGAGCGAGTTCATTTCTGACCTGAACATGCTCCTCTTCCGGCGACGTCCGCGTTCGGAGGACGAAGAGCCGGTCTACCTGGCCCATCTCCTGGTCACCCGCGGTTTGCTCGCAGCGACCGGAGCCTTCGAGACAGACCGCGCCCGTTTCCTGGGGCGGGGCCAAGTACCACGGTCACCCGCAGCTTTCCGCAGAGGGCGTAAGGGCCTGAGCGGCAGCGCTGGAGTGACCCTTGATCCGATCATGAGCATCGGACAGAGCGTGCGTCTGCTTCCGCACACGACTGCCAACCTCGCTTATGTCACGCTTGCTGCCCCCTCACGCGACGAGGCGCTGGCAATTGCCCGCCGTTATCGATCGTGGCTGGTGGTGCGGCGGGCCTTTGGCAGGGCACGCGACGAGCATCGTGAAGAGCTGCGAGCCTTGGATCTGGGTACTTTGGAACTAGAAAGTGCACAGAGACTGCTTTCGGTTCTTCAGTACCCGAATGCTGCCTTGCGAGCCTCCACGCGGACGCTCTCAGCCAATCACCTGGGACAGATCGGACTATGGCCCTTTGGCATCTCCGGTGACTATCCGATCTTGCTGCTTGCCATCAGGAGTCGCGACGAAGGAGAGTTGCTGTACGAGGTGTTGCGTGCTCACACGTACTGGCGAAAGCGTGGATTGCTCATTGATCTGACAATCCTGAACGAGCACGAGACGAGTTATGCTGATGAGCTGCACGGCTACGTGCATCGACTGATCGCGCGTATGGGTGCAGAGTCACGCCTGAACCAGCGCGGGGGAATATTCGTACTGCGGCGTGATCAACTGAGCGAGGCAAGCCGTGTGCTCGTGCAGACGGCTGCGCGCGCCATTCTGCGCGGCGATGCTGGCTCGCTGTCTCAGCAACTCGCTGCAATGGCGCACACTCCCGCGCGGCTGCCAGCACTGGTGCCCTTTCTGGCCGCAGATGAGGCCGAGGCTGCCTCCCCCACGCCGACCCTTGAGCGCCCAAAAGACCTCCTATTCGACAATGGTTTAGGGGGCTTTGCCAGGGACGGACGCGAGTACGTGCTCTATCTGGACACTGGTGCTTGGTCCCCGGCTCCGTGGATCAACGTTGTTGCCAACTCCAACTTTGGCTTCTTGATCTCAGAATCTGGTTCTGGCTATACCTGGGCGGCAAACAGTGGCGAGAACCGCCTCACAACCTGGCGCAACGACCCGGTCATGGATCAACCCGCCGAGGCGCTATATCTCCGAGACGAGGAGACGGCAGAGAGCTGGTCGCCAACACCTCTGCCTGCGCGTACTGAGGCTCCCTACGTGGTGCGCCACGGTGCTGGATACTCCGTATTCGAGCACAACAGCCACGGGTTGAAGCAGCGCCTGCGCCTCTTTGCCACGCCGGAGGATCCGGTCAAGGTCATCCAGTTGCGACTGGAGAACACGCGCGACCGCAATCGCCGGATCACCGCCACCTACTTCGCCGAGTGTGTGCTTGGCACGGAACGTGGAGCCACACAGCAATACATCGTGCCCGAGTATGATGCGAAACACAACGCGCTTCTGGTACGCAATACGTACAGTGCTGAGTTTGCTGAGCGCCTAGCTTTCGTGGCCGCCAGCGAACGGCTGCACGGGCTCACCTGCGACCGCACAGAGTTCCTTGGCCGCAATGGGACACTGGCCCAGCCCGCCGCGCTACAGCGACTTGGGCTGTCGGCCAGCGTGGAAGCTGGTCTCGATCCCTGCGCAGCTGTTCAGATCCACATCGACTTGGCTGCCGGTGAGAGCCGAGAGGTGTTCTTCCTGTTAGGACAGGGGGCTGACCGCGCCGAGACACTGCGCCTCGTGGAGCAGTACCGATCGACTGAGGCAGTCGAGGAAGCATGGGGGCAGATTCAGCGGTTCTGGGACGAGCTTCTCGGCACGGTCCAGGTGCAGACTCCAGAGCCAAGCATGGATCTGCTGCTGAACCGCTGGCTGCTGTACCAGGCACTTGCTTGCCGCCTCTGGGCCCGGTCAGCGCTGTACCAATCCAGTGGGGCCTACGGGTTCCGAGACCAGTTGCAGGATGTGATGGCCTTGACGCACGCGGCTCCGCATCTCGCCCGCGAGCACATCCTCCGTGCCGCGGAGCACCAATTCGAAGAAGGGGATGTCTTACATTGGTGGCATCCGCCCACCAGCCGCGGCGTACGGACACGGTACTCCGATGATCTGCTTTGGCTGCCCTTTGCTGCCATTCACTACGTGCAGGCCACAGGTGACCTCGGCATCCTGGGCGAGAAGCTGCCCTTCCGCAAGGGCCCTCTCTTGGAAGAAGGTGAGATCGAGCGCTACGGGCACTATGAGCTGACAGATGAGGCCTTTGAACTCTACGAGCACTGCTGCCGAGCCGTAGACAAGTCGCTGACCGAAGGCCCGCATGGCCTGCCGCTGATCGGAGGAGGAGACTGGAATGACGGTCTGAACCGTGTCGGACTTGAAGGTCGTGGCGAGAGTGTCTGGTTGGGGTGGTTTCTGTGCACTGTGCTACGGCGTTTCATCCCGCTCTGTGAACGGAGGGGCGACCGAGATCGGGCCACGACGTACCGAGAAAGGCTGAATGCGCTGATGAAGGCGCTGGAGCAGCACGGCTGGGATGGCGAATGGTATCGACGGGCGTACTTTGATGACGGGACACCCTGTGGCTCTGCGCAGAGTCCCGAGTGCGAGATCGCAGCCCTTGCGCAGTCTTGGTCGGTGCTTTCCCAGGCTGGAGAGAGCTCGCGCGCGGCCAGGGCCATGGAAGCCGTCTGGCAACGCCTGATTCGCCAAGAGGATCGTCTGGCGCTCCTCTTCACGCCGCCCTTTGACAAGATGGAGCCCCATCCGGGGTATATCATGGGCTACCCGCCGGGGATTCGCGAGAACGGCGGGCAGTACACCCATGCCGCGGCATGGACAACTTGGGCCTATGCTCAACTAGGACAGGGGGATCGGGCCGAGTACCTCTTCCGCCTGCTGAATCCGATTGAGCGCTCCGTGGATCCGGTGGGCGTTGCGCGGTATGCGCTCGAACCCTACGTGGTTGCGGGTGATGTCTACAGCCACCCGAAGCACGTCGGGCGCGGCGGTTGGAGCTGGTACACGGGCTCGGCCGGATGGTGGTATCGGCTTGGCATCGAGGCTATCCTTGGACTGCAGCGGAAGGGAGACACGCTGCGAGTGGATCCTTGCATACCGCATGGCTGGAACACCTTCTCCATGGACTATCAATATGGTGATACGAGCTACCATATCGTGGTCAAGAACCCGGATGGTGTGCAGTGCGGCGTGCAACGGACCGTGCTCGACGGAGAGGACTTGCCCGAGGGAATGATACAGCTTGCGCATGACGGGGGATCACACCAAGTTGAGGTGTGGTTGGGGTAGTGCCGGAGCAGCATTGCAGTGGTGCTATCTACATGAATCAAGGTGGCCTTGCGGGCCGGGGTGAAGCGATCTCACGGCGTAGATTGACATCTACGCCGTGCTGCGCTTCGTGCTTGGTTTCCTGCGACGCCAGATATCGGCATCACACGGCTAGCCGCTCCAACTCATTTACATCAACGGCCATGGACTGCGCGGGGTCAGGCAAGAGCCGCTTACGACTGAGCTCGATGCGCTCTCGCTCGCGATCCACACTGAGCACCAACACCTCTACCTCATCGCCAACGCTCAGGATGTTGCTAGGGTGTTCCACATAGTCCCAGTCCAATTCTGATATGTGTACAAGCCCATCTATGCCACCTGGGTCGACAA
>Ga0180438_10003920_pt1 | contig 21946 bp, 14 predicted proteins | sample SS_ome_12_FD_132455 | JGI IMG/M metagenome (GOLD analysis project Ga0180438, IMG submission 132455) | Hypersaline lake sediment archaeal communities from the Salton Sea, California, USA - SS_3_D_2 metaG | ecosystem: Environmental > Aquatic > Non-marine Saline and Alkaline > Hypersaline >...
CCGATATGAAGGACAGGACCAGGGCCATAGCGCGGGTAGCGATGAGCCACCGGGAGACCAAATCCAGGCGATCCCATTCATCCTTGCTGATGCGTGGTACCCCCTGCAGGGCCTTAATCCACATGTTGAAGTTGATCTTCATGGTTCCGCACCATTCTTTCGTCGCGACCCAGGACTGGTCACGGTAGATGCCTGGTTTGCGAGTTCTGGTCCAGCTCCCCTTTCAGCGCGCGTACGGGTGGTTGGATCCCAGCCAGACCGACGCTTTCAGACAGGGACATTGCGGCCTGAACTGGAGGGCATGTTCCCGTCCAGCTCAGGCCGCAACTGGTTTGATGGATGGAGGAGCAAAGTCTCTCACTGCAGCGATCGCAGGAAAGCGATGACGTCTTCGATCTCCTGGGTGCTCAGTCTACCTTCCCAGGCAGGCATGGCGGTGCCCTCCCGTCCATTCAGAATGACCTGCCGGTAAAAGTCATCGTCCTGTGCTTTCAGCTCGGCGCTAACCAGCGTGGGACCGACTGCCCCACCCTCCGCGTTTTCGCCGTGGCAATTTGCGCAGTTTGCGGTGAAGAGCGTCGCGCCGTTGTCCGGATCTCCGGCCGCTGCGGCTGTTTCGCCTTCAGGCTCTGGACTGGCGACTGGTTCCCCGCCGGTCGGAAGGGGCTCTTCGAGTGATGGGATCAGGGTTAGCGTAGCCGCTGGGGCCAGGGTCGGAACAGGCGTCAAGCCTTCGGGCTGCGGATTGGGATTACACGACAAGGTCAGAATCAGCACCAACAACAGGGCCAGGCTGATTAGAATCCGGTCACGTGGTGGCATGGCACACCTCCTTCGATTTCTCATCTAAGAGTGCGGACGTGGTTGACTACGTCCCAGCGTTCAACGGGCAGCAGGTTTTCGGCAACACTGGGCATCAGGCCCCGGCCCTGAGTGAGCACCAAGAAGATTTGCTGGTCAGTTAGTCCCTGTACTCGCTCGCTGGTGAGGTCCGCGGGGGGAGGGTTAAAGTAGCCACTGAGGTTCCCCCTGCCCCCGCCATCCTGCCCGTGACACATGGCGCAATTGATGCTGAACAGGATGCTCCCCCGCTGGAGTGAGTCAGCCGTGGCTGGGACAGGCGCGGACGCCGGCAGGCCATCGATCAGGACCGGTCCCTGGATCGGAACAGCCTCGGCCGGAGCAGCCAGCCGGGGGCCCTGGTCAAAGGCAATGGAAGGCTGGTTCACCATCTGGTTCGGCAGTGGGATGACCAGTACCGAGTAGGCAAACAGCAGGCCGATGACCGTTGGGACCACGGCGAATGCCCCGACAAAAGCCAGGCGTCGCCACGGGCGCGGGCCGGGCACGTGATGCGCCTCGTCAATCTTGAGGTGATGGGCCCCCAGCTCCTTGAGGGCGCCCTCCACCTGATCCGCAAGCGCCTCGTCGACCACGGCCAGCACGCCGATGTGCCCTTCGGTGATGCGATGATCATAGTCCTGCCGTCCGACCGCCGGGAAGGCAATCTCGGCCAGAAGGCCGCCAAAGGTCGCCAGCAGCGTGCCCAGCATGGTGAACTCGAAGACGATGATGATCGTGGGAGGGCCGGGGATCAGCGGTTGGCCCCCAACCTCGATCGGGTAGAGGTGCGGGGTCACCACGGTGAGGAAAAGGGCAGCCAGGAAGCCACCTACAGCGCCCAACAGGGCAATGGGCAGCAAGCGTTCGTAAACGGGGCGGCGCCCTAGAATCTCGGGCGTATAAGGAACCCCGGACATTACCGTGATCGCTTCTTCCGCCACGCCTAGATCACGCAGCCGGTCAATCGTATCAGCTGTCGAAGTAGCCTCGTGAAACAGCCCAAGTATAGATCGATTGGCCATGTCTCTCTCCTAGTGCGGCTCAGAACGCGCTGGGAGCAACGCCCGGCCGATCCGCTTCAGGCCCTGAAAGATCTGGCCTTCCAGGATCTCCCAAACAGGAATGAGCGGGACTACCCGCGAGAACAGCATGTACAGGAGGATAATCATGGCGAAACTGGCGATGGTCAGCAGCACTCCTGCGCGCGGGATGTACGTACCCCAGCTAAAGGGGAGCTCGTTGTACCCCAAAAAGACCGGCACGATGAAATAGCGCTCCAGGTACATGCCGATCTGGATATAGATACAGACCATGACGAGGGCCGCGGTGTTGCTGCGCACGCGCCGTGACCACAACGTTGCCACAGGCAACAGCAGGTTACAAAACAACATCAGGTACCAGAGGGGCGCTGCCCAGCCCCGGCGAAGTACATCGAACACCACCTTCATCACCGGTTCTCCGTTGTACCAGGGAACGATATAGTCGCTGAAGTAGAAATAGGCCCACGTGAAAGAGAGGATCAGCAGGAACTTGGCCATGCCGTCAAAGTGTTCGTGGCGCAAGAAATATTCCAGCCGCATCGATTTGCGGATGATGGCCATGACGATGATGACAGCCGCCACCCCGGAAAAGAGCGCGCCAACAATAAAGTAGGGACCAAAGATGGTGCTGTTCCAGCCAGGTTGGATGGACATGGCAAAGTCCCAGGAGACGATGGTGTGGACCGAGAACATGACGGGGATGATCACATAGCTGAAAATGTCGAGGGCGGTCTTGTGATAAGCCCATTCCTTCTCCGTGCCACGCCAGCCCAGCGAGAGGATGGAATAGAGGCGGTACCGCCAACCGACCGTATGATCGCGAGCCATGGCCAGGTCAGGCAGAAGGCCCAGGTAGATGAAGAGAGTACTGCCGGTCAAATAAGTCAGGATGGCCATAAAGTCCCACATGAGAGGCGAGTGGAAATTGGGCCAGAGTTGGCGTTGGTTGGGATAGGGGAGAAGCCAGTAGAACTTCCACACCCGTCCCAGGTGCATCAGGATGGACAGGCCCGCTGCAGTCAGGCCAAAGAGCGTAATCGTTTCGGCGGCCCGGCTGATAGGTCGTCGCCATTCGATCTTGAGTACGCGCAGGGCAGCCGAGATAAAGGTGCCCGCATGGCCGATGCCGATAAAGTAGACGGTGTTGACCAGAAAGAGCCCCCAATAGATAGGACGATTCAAGCCCGTGATGCCCAATCCCCAGTAGATCTGTCTGAACCATGTGATAGCGCCCATCATCACCAACCCCGACAGGGCGACCACGATGACCCAGAACGAGGGGCTGGTCCGGTACATGGGCTTCAGAGCATCGTCGTTCATTTCCCAGGGGAACTTGGGGTCCAGCAACAAGTGCCGGCGTTTCAGATGCTCGGCCTGTTCCGCCAGATCTTCTCCCTCCAGCAGAGGGCGCCGCCACACAGGGTGTTCCACCTCATTCACTGACACGAGAAGTTCCCCCTTTCAAATAATACACAGATGGCAATGTCCCGAGATGCTCAAGTAGCCGGAATTTACGATTGTTTGGCTCGAGTAGCTTCGCCACCTGGCTTTCCGGATTGTACAGGTCGCCAAAGACAAGGGCGCCGGTTGGACAGGTCTGCACACAGGCGGGTACTACTTCGTCCTCGCGCAGAGGGTGCCCTTCGGCCAGTGCCTTTTCTTCGGCGCGCCGGATCCGCTGCACACAGAAGGTACACTTTTCCATGACGCCAGCGCTGCGCACAGTCACGTCGGGATTGAGCTGCTGGTCCTGCGGTTCGACAAAGTTGGGATCAAAGTAGTTGAAAAAGCGCACCTTGTAGGGACAGTTGTTGCCGCAATACCGCGTGCCAATGCAGCGGTTGTAGATCTGCAGGTTGAGATTCTCGCGTGGACTGTGGACGGTGGCATACGCTGGGCAGACCGGTTCGCAGGGTGCGTTTTCGCAATGTTGGCAGAGGATGGGCAGAAAGTGCGCCTTGACATGGGGATACTCCCCTGACCAGTAGCGCTCGATCCGGATCCAATGTTGGCCGCGGCCGCGCACCACCTCCTGCTCTGTCACGATCGGGACGTTGTTCTCGGCGTGACAAGCCACCACACAAGCTGCACAGCCGGTGCACTTGTCGATGTCAACGATCATGGTCCATTTGCGTTCAGGCTGTTCCATCGGCTGTTGTCCTTCCTATCAGGTGGGATCAGCGCAGACTTTTACAGTGCGGGATCCCAGACCCTGTCCTAATGCGGAAACTCGGCGTTGAGAAAGCCTTCGGTGACCCCCACCTTGTTCTCAAAGAGGGCCAGGGCTACCTTTTCCCCGGTAGGGCGGATCTTGACGCGGAGTGTCGACCAAGCCAGGCTGCTGCCCGTTGCATCGGCCTGGGCGCCAACCAGTTGCATCGGGTTGCGGCCTCGATCCCGAGCGTAGCGGCCATAGTCGGTATGCCCCTGGCCCAGCGGGATGGCCACGGTGTCAGGGCGGATCGCCGGGTAGACGCACACCGGCGCCTCCAACTCTCCCTCGGGCGAGGTGACCTGCACGATATCGCCGTCGTGGACACCAAGCTCTTCCGCTGTCTCGGGGTGTAGCTCCACCCAGGTCTGCCAGGAAACGGTGGTCATCGGGTCGGGTGAACCCTGTAGCCACGGCTGGCTCGCCCCCCGTCCATCGCTAAGCAGGCCTGAGGGATAGAGATAGAGGTGGTAGGGATACTCCTCTTCGCCGCCGCGGAAGCTGGGTGACTGGAGTTGGATCGTCGGGGCCGAAGCCAGGGAGGGCGCCTCCGGTTCCGGTGGCGAGGCAGGCCACCACCCCCCCTCTTGCTGAAATCTTGTCCACAGCACATCGATACCAGACCCGCCAGCAGCGCCAGGTCCTAGTTGCTCCACCGTCTCTTGCAGGAAAGCAACCTCGTGCGGCCAGGGGAGCGCCTGGGCTGCCGCTGGAATGCCGCGGGCCACGGTCAACAGAATGTCCGCGGTGGAGCGGGAATCAAAAACAGGAGTGACAACTGGTTGCTGACCGCTGACCGCCGGCTGGTCAAAGCTGGGCGATACCAGGGCGTACCCCCACCCTTCCAAGTAGGTGCGGTCGGGAAGGATCAGGTCGGCCCATAAGGCTGTCTCGTCGACGATGGGGGCAAAAGAGGCGACGAATGGCACGTTGGCCACAGCGTCCAAGAAACCTACTTGCTCCGGCAGGTCATAGGCAGGGTTGGCGCCGTGCACCAGCAACACCTGTACTTGCCCCGCTCGCATCTGCTCGATGAGGGCCTGCATGTCCGAGAATGCAGCCGGTTCGGGACTCAATACGGCCTCTGAGGGAGACGGTGGGGAGAGGGTCAGACCCGACGCCTCTCCAGCCGTCCCAGCGATCAGATTCAGAGCCTGCACAGCAGCCAGAGCCTCCGCTCCAGCATCCGTGCCGGTCAAGGCAGCGCCGGGGAGGGCCACAGCCTGGCTGGCCGAGGCAAAGGCGTGTGCCAGATGCAGCAGCTCCTCGGCAGGAACGTCGCTGGCAGCGGCGATGCTGCCTACATCCAGGCCACCGATCAGGGACTGGGCCAATGCCGCCCGATCTGCCGAAGCGAGCTCCTCCTCGGCGATGATCTGCACCAGGGCCCCCGCCACCAACCCTTCGGTACCAGGCCGGAGCGGCACCCAGTGATCGGCCACGGCAGCACTGATGGACATCCGCGGCTCCAGTTGAACCAGGTAACCCCTCTTGCCGAGTGGCTGGCTCCGGAACCCGCCAAACTCCCTGCCATAGCGTACAGCCGACAGCCCTGTGCCCAAGAAATCCGCCCCGAAGGAAAGGATCACGTCGGCATGGGACAGGCTGTAGGTGGGCAAAGCTGCCCGGCCAAAGAGTTCCTGGCTGACGTCTGCAAGGAGGCGATAGCCATTGAAGCCGGTATAGAGATCATAGACCAAAGGAGATGGGCCACCTACTGCCGCGCTAAAGCGCTGGAACAGGTCAAAAAGATGGCCGGATACAGTAGAGTTCGTCCAGACCGCCACCCTTCCACCAGCCGCTGCGAGTTTCTCGTAGAGGGTGTTGATGCCCGCTTCCCAGGCCAACGGTTCGTATGTGCGGCTGCCACGCTGGGATTGCTGGACCGGCCCTGTAAGGCGGTCGGGATTGTAGAGAACCTGGAGGCCAGCCTGGCCCCGGGCGCACAGCTTGCCCTGGTTGAGGGGATGATCGGGATTGCCCTCGATCTTGAGTGCCCGGCCATTCATGATCCGGACCAGGATGCCACAGCCGGCGGGGCACTGACGGCAGGTACTGGCGAACCAGGTAGCGACGCCGGCCAACTGCTGCTCCGGCGGACGTACGTAGGGCTCCAGGGTGATCCAGGGACGCGGTGGCTGGCAACCAGCCATGACGGCCGTCGCAGCGCCCATAGCACCAAGTTTGAGAAAGTCGCGGCGTGTGAACTCTCGGGCCATGTTGGCCTCCTACCTATGACAGACGACGCAGTCTTTTAACTGCGACGCGTTGGACTGTTGATTGTGACAATTGAGGCACCAGCCCATGTTCATGTCCACTACGGCGTAGGTCTCAACCATGTTGCCTACGTCGCCATGGCAGCGCTCGCAGTTTAGCCCTGCGGCGTTGACGTGGACGCTGTGGTTGAAAAAGACAAAGCGGGGTACCCGATAGATGCGCACCCAGGGAATGGGCTCCTGGCGCTCCCAATAGCCGGCCAGTTCCTGGACTTGTGGACGCTCGGTGGCGATGACCTTGTGGCAGCCCATGCACTTCTCAACGCTGGGGATGCCAGCCGCGGGCGAGCGGGTTGCAGTGTTGTGACAATAGAGGCACTCCATGCCCACGCTGACCATGATCTGGTGGTTGAACTCGATGGGTTGCTGGGGCGCTGCCCGAGACCTCAATCCAAAGATCAGGTAGACCCCTGCCAGCACGACAAGGACTAGCACCACACCAGCGATTAGTCGCCACAAGCGTGGTATGCTACGAACGACACGCATATGCCTTCCTCCCTTCTTCAGGAACGCATTCTCAACAGAAACCAACTCCCAGAGAGCCAAGTCCCCGTTCGTTAACTGCGGAAACAGCGCCGGCATGGCGCACAATGAAACTGCCTCGCAAACTATAAGAGGTACACACAGGGATAGCCAGCATCAGGCTGTATCTCATTCGCGCATCACATCTGAGGTCTCTACGGCTGACCGGCGCCCCTAGCCGTTACGATTTTCCATGTTCAGACCGACCCAAGCCGTTCCTGTGTGGGCTGATGAAGGTATGTCTACCCACAGCAGGGTCTCATTGCCTAGCCTGGTTTCTGGTGCGGATCCGCCCCGGGGACGACGCCCGTTCGGAAACGGAGACCCGGGCGAGTTTCGCACCGAATACCAGGCTATCCAGGTGATGGATGGACCGATTATATCATAGGTGTTTGAATGATGCAAAGACCGGCTTTCACCGATTGGGAGAAGCCATGTTGGCAACAAACCATGTCTTTCGGACCTCCATCTGTACAACCAAGACGCCGTCGAATGGAGTTTGCCTGAATTGAGGGGTGATGGTACAATTCATCATCTCCAGCACCAATAGTGAGAAGCCATTCGGGGGATAGTGATGAAGGATCTCAAAATCTGGCTAGGTCCAATGCGGGTCGATTTCCTGTATCTGGATGTTGCCTGTGTCCTTCTGGGGACAGGTGCCGCCGTCTGGACCCACAGCAGCATCAATGTGTTTTACTTGATCCTTGCCTTTATTGGGGCTGTCTGTGCCCACATCAGTGTCAACACGTTGAACGAGTATTTCGACTATAAGAGTGGCCTGGACCTGGCCAGTGATCGCACACCTTTCAGTGGCGGCAGTGGGACCTTGCAGGAGCGGCCTGATATGGCCCCGACCGTGCTCCGTATCGCTGTGGCAGGTCTGACCATCACGTCCGTGATCGGGATTTACTTCCTGTTTGTTAGGGGTTGGGCCCTTTTGCCCTTGGGCGCGCTCGGAATTCTGGTCATCGTTGTTTATACGAATTGGATCACACGCAAACCCCTGGTGTCCCTGATCGTCACAGGCCTGGGCTTTGGTCTGCTGATGGTGATGGGCACAAATTATGTGCTGACGGGCGAGTATACGTGGACGGCCTTTTTTGCCTCGCTTGCACCGTTCTTTTTGGGGAACAATCTGTTGCTTCTGAACCAATTCCCAGATGTGGAAGCTGACCAAAGTGTGGGCCGGCGGAACCTCCCGATCCTGCTTGGAAGGCAACGTTGCAGCATCCTTTATGCCTTGATCCTGCTGGCCACGTACCTCTCCGTTGTGATGGGCGTCTGGTTGGGTCACTTGCCAGCGGCCACTCTGCTGGGGCTCCTGACCCTTCCCCTGGCTGTGCTGGCAGCCGTGGGTGTCTACCGCCACGCCAACGATCTACCCAATCTGCTGCGATACATGGGATTCAATGTTTTGCTCAATATCACGACCCCGGTGCTGATGGCTATCGGTCTGCTGATTGCAGCGTAGCAGGGATTGACGCTGGAGATGGCCACCTATACCGTCTTCAGGTATTGGTGAATCATGCTGATGGCGACTGCCCCCTGACCCACGGCCGCAGCTACGCGTCTGACAGCACCTTGCCGGATGTCACCAGCAGCAAAGATACCCGGGACACTGGTCTCCAGCAAGTACGGGTCTCGCTTGAGTCTCCAGTTCTTGGGGCCACGACCGTTTTGCGTCAGATCCGGCCCTGTGAGGATAAAGCCAGCCTGGTTGCGCTCTACCAAACCTGCCACCAGGTCGCTGTGAGGTACCGCTCCGATAAAGAGAAACATGGCAGCAGCGGGAACTGTCTTGGTCTGACCTGTGTTTTTGTCCGCTATCTTGATGGCCTCGAGCCAGTCCTTGCCTATGGCTTCAACCACTTCTGTCCGCAGCAATACCTCGATATTGTCCGTCCCTGCTATCTGGTCGATGAGGTATTGAGACATGCTGTTTCCCAACGAATTGCCTCGTACCAGCATGGTCACTTTTTTTGCATACCGGGAGAAGAACATCGCGCCCTGACCCGCCGAATTTGCCCCTCCGACGACGAACATGTGTCCATCCCGGTAGTGGGCGGCTTCGGTCAGTGCCGCGCCGTAGTATATCCCTGCGCCGGTCAGGGCTTCCACGCCGGGTACGTCAAGCTTGCGAACTGTAACACCGGTTGCCAGCACGAGCGCGCGACAGGCCAACTCTGTCCCATCACCCAAGCTTACAATGCGGTATGGATCCTCCACGCGTACCCCGGTTACCTCCTGGGCGGTCAGAATCTCGGCGCCGAGGCGTTGGGCCTGTGCGGTGGCCCGCCGCGCCAGATCAGCCCCACTCAGGCCATTGGGGAAGCCCAGATAGTTCTCGATGCGCGAACTGGTACCCGCTTGCCCGCCGGTTGCCTCCTTGTCAATCATCAGCGTCCGCAATCCCTCGGATGCGCCATAGACGGCTGCTCCCAGCCCTGCCGGGCCAGCTCCGATGATGATCACATCATAGAAGGGCTGCGTCGCCCGGGTTTGTAGACCACACTTTTCAGCCAGTGTCCGGTTGTCGGGCTCAACCAGCACATCGCCGTCGGGGAAGAATACCACGGGCAGCCGATGCTGTTCCGGGTTGGCGGCCTCCACCAGATCCTTGGCCCCTGCATCCTTTTCAATATCGAGCCATTGATAGGGAATCCGGTTGCGGGCCAAAAAGTCTTTGACACGATGGCACGTGGGAGACCAGAGAGTCCCTGCCACTCGAATGCCCTCGTACGGCGCCGGCACAGTTGCCAGCCAATCACTCAACAGATCGTCCAGAACCGGAAAAAGGGTCTGCTCGGGCGGATCCCAGGGTTTCATCAAGTAGTAGTCCAACCCAATCGTATTGATGCTTTGGATGGCCGCCTCGGTGTCGGCGTAGGCAGTGAGCAGCACTTTGCGGGTTTCGGGATAGAGTTTACGCGCCTCGGCCAGAAACTCTGTCCCACTCATGGTTGGCATGCGCTGGTCTGCCAGAAACAGGGCAATGGGTGCATTTCTCCGTTTTAGCTCGCGCACTGCATCCAACGCCTCTGCCCCTGAGGTGGCTTTAACAATTCGATAGTCGCCGTGATAGTGCCGGCGCAGATCACGTTCGACGGCATTGAGCACCTGCGGCTCGTCGTCCACAGTTAGAATGATCGGTTTGGTCATAGGAATACCTCCAGCCCTACAACTCTGCTGGCGAACAATCGAGAGGCAGCCGTACCTCAAAACGGGTCTTCCCCGGGCGTGAGTACACGTCAATCTTCCCCTGGTGTTTTTGAACGACAATATTGTGGCTGATATTTAGTCCCAGGCCAGTCCCCTCGCCAGGTGGCTTGGTGGTGAAAAATGGGTCAAATAGGTTCGGTATCATTTCCTCCGGAATGCCAGAGCCATTATCTTCGATCTCTACGATCACCCACTCCTCGTCATGTCGCGTTCGCAAGGTGACTTCACCATCGCCGTTCATGGCCCCTATCGCATTGTCGATGATATTCGTCCATACCTGGTTGAGCTCGCTGCCACGGGCTTGTATGCGAGGCAAATCTGTATCATACTCACGATGGACGGTGATCCCTTGCTTGAGCTTGCTGCGCAGAATGACAAGGGTACTGTCCAGACCCTCGTGGATGTTCACCGTCTGGATAGGCGCCTGGTCCAGGTAGGTGTAGCCTTTCAGCGCCTTGACAATCTCAGAGATGCGCCCGGCGCCCTGGCCAATCTCCTCCAGAAGGCTGTAGATGGTGTACGTGTCGCTGAGCCATTCAATCACTGCACAGAATTGGGATGGGGTAAAGCTCGCCACGAGCGTGTTCAATGCATCGCAATCATAACCGAGATTGACCAGGGTGGGCGCTACCTCCCAGGCATTCACCACACCCTGCTCGTCCAGCCAGGCTTCTAGTTCGCCTTCGCGGTCGCTACGTGTGAGCGATTCCATGTCCGCTGGTTGTTTTGCCCTTTGCTGGGCCAGGTTATCAAGTGTCAGTAACGATTCTAACTGCGACTCGTCCAGGTTCAGCTCACCCAGTTTCAGATGCGTTTGCTGGAGGTTCGAGAACGTGGCCTGCAATTGTGCAGCGCCGCGCTGGGCTGCAGCCGCCGGATTATTCAGTTCGTGCGCCATGCCGGCACTGAGTTTGCCCAGTGTGGCCAGTTTCTCACTTTGCCGCAGCATGACTTCTTGCTGAAGGTAAGCCTTCTCCAGGTCACGCAGCCTTTTCTTTTGCAGACTGGCGTTCAGGCGTGCCCGCAGCAACACGGGATTGAACGGCTTGGGCAGGTAGTCCTCGGCCCCCATCTCAATACAGCGCACAGCGCTCTCTATCTCATCCAGTGCTGAAATGACAATGACTGGAATGTCACGCAGCCCGGGATCAACTTTGATTGTTTCCAAGACCTGATAACCATCCATCCCGGGCATGAGAATATCGAGGAGCACGACATCAAAGGACTGGGTCTCGAGCATATTGAGTGCTTGCTGCCCATCCTGGGCCAGATCCACAGTATGGCCTTGGTGCTCCAGACTGCGGGAGAGCTTGATGCGGTTCATACGGTTGTCGTCTACCACCAGGATGTGACCTTGTTCCTCTGTCATATTGCACTCTGCTCGAAAATTCTGCCCTCGCGCCGGACGGCCTCGAGCGCTACTGCCACTTTGCGATATTCGGCCACAATACGGACCGCCAAGTCGGTAGCCCCATCGATCGCGCCCGACTTGCCCATCATCTCTAGTTCCTTGCACAGACTGGACAAGGCGGTGGCGCCAAAGTCAGCGCTATTCGACTTGAGACTGTGGGCCACCCGGCGTACTCCGGCAGAATCCCCGCATTTGACGGACTGGTTGAGCTCGGCCAGGAGCAGGGGAGCATCTTCGAGGAAGGAATCTATGAGCTCCTCCAAGTAGACAAACTCGCCGCCCAGCATGGATAGCAGGTTCTCCAATGCCGTTGGGTCCAGGACAGCCGCGTCGAGCGCCAGCCTGGGAGCGTCAGATGGCACAGGCGAGGTCTCCCCTCCCCTCCCATCGAAGGGCTGCGGACCTGGTCCGGCCTGTTCCAGCCCGCGGGCCAGACTGGGGGGTGCTTCCGCTTCCCGGTGGTCCGCCAGAGGATGGCTCTTGCTCAGGGCCTCAACCAGCTCTTCGAGGCGAATGGGTTTGCTCACATAGTCATCCATCCCGGCTGCCAGGCACATTTCGCGATCCCCTTGCATGGCGTTGGCCGTCATGGCAATCACGCGGGGTTGCCGCATTTCCGGCAGTTCGCGGCGCAAGCTGCGCGTCGCTTCCAGGCCGTCCATTTCTGGCATCTGTACATCCATCAGCACCACGTCATATAGTTGGCGCCGAAGGGCATCCATTACCTCGAGACCGTTGGCTGCCACGTCGGCATGGTAGCCCATGCGCGCCAGAAGACGCAGCGCCAGTTTCTGGTTGGTTGCATTGTCTTCGGCCAGCAGTATGCGCAGGGGCCACTGCTGACCCATCTGGGCATCGAACTGCGCTTCTCCCTCGGCCTCCCGGACAAGCACACGTGTGGGCCTTCCGGTAAAGATACCGACCAGCGCATCAAAGAGAGATGAGGGCTTGATCGGCTTGGTGAGAAAGGCGGCGAATAGGTCCATATCCTCTTTGATCTCACTGCGCCCCAAAGAGGTAAGCATGACCAGGGGGAGCCTGGATTTGGGGGGCGGGAGCTTGCGGATTTCCCTGGCCAGGGTCAGACCATCCATCACCGGCATCTGCATGTCGAGAATGACAACGTCAAAAGCATCGCTCGCACGGAGCCGGTCCAGCGCTTCAAGGGGTGAGCCTGTCGCCTGCGGGTGCATCTGCCACAGTTCAACCTGCCGAGAGAGAATGCGCCGGTTGGTGGCGTTGTCATCCACGATGAGTACGCGCCTATCCTGGAGCGCAGGCTGGATCTCATCCAAATAGGCGCGAGCCGGAGCGGGGGCGGCCTTGGCGCGAATGGTGAAATGGAAAGTGGAGCCTTGGCCCTGGGTGCTCTCTGCCCACATTGTGCCGCCCATCATTTCGCTCAACCGCTTACTGATGGCCAGGCCCAGCCCGGTACCACCGTAGCGGCGCGTGGTCGAAGCGTCCACCTGGCTAAAGGATTGGAAGAGGCGATCCATCCGCTCGGGCGGAATGCCAATTCCGCTATCCCTGACCGCAAAGTGCAACAAGTGTGTACCGTGAGTTGCACCAGGTGCGCGATTGGATACCCGTTCACCGGACACGGAGAGAACGACCTCACCTTGTTCGGTGAATTTGACAGCATTGCTGAGTAGGTTAACAAGAATCTGGCGCAAACGTGTAATATCGCCGACGATGGCCTCTGGCGTTTCAGAATTGATCAGATATGCCAGATCCAGGCCCTTTTCCGCTGCAGTTGTGGCCAGCAGGTCCAGTGAGCTTTCCACGCATGCGCGCAGATCGAAAGGTTGGTCTTCTAACTCGAGTTTGTCCGCTTCGATCTTGGAAAAGTCGAGGATGTCGTTGATGATCGTCAGAAGGGCATCGCCGCTGGCGCGAATGGTCTCGGTAAAGTCACGCTGCTCCGCATTCAGTTCGGTATCCCGCAGCAGGCTGGTCATACCGATGATGGCGTTCATCGGCGTGCGAATCTCGTGGCTCATGTTGGCCAGAAAAGCGCTTTTGGCTTCGTTGGCGGCCACGGCCGCTGCTCGTGCGTCGCGTGCCTCGGCGAAGAGACGGGTGTTCTCCATGTTCGTGGCCAAAAAAGAGGCAATCTGCTGCAATATGCTCCCATCGCGCTCGCTATATATGCCCGGCTGTCTGCTGCCAATGTTCAAAGTCCCAATCACGTGGTCCCCAGCGGCCAGTGGCGCCACGATGGCTGCCCGCAAGCCCTGTCCGGACAATTTGCGCGCATCGGCCGACTCACTTTCCAGCAGGTCGGCCGTCCTGAGGAGACGCTTTTCGCGGACTGCGGTGCCGACCATCGTCCCTGCCAGGGGCAGTCGCTCGCCGTGGGGCATGGCGCCTGCTTCTCCCTGCAGGGCGAACACCTCCAGGCTGTCACCTGTTTCCGCCAGCAGCGCCACGCTGACGCGGTCGGCAGGGAGAACCCGGGGAACAAACTGGGTGACAACCCGGAGAATCTCCTCCGTGCTGCCTGCCAGGCTGATGTGCTGGCCCATCTCGTTCAGCAGCGCCAGCCGCTTTGCCTGGTCTTCAGCCTCAGCGCGACCCTGTGCGTTCTTCTCAAAGAGACGAGCATTCTCAATCGCGGAACTCAGCAGAGAGGCGAACTGGACCACGATGTTTCTGTCGTGCTCGTTGACGGCGTTCAACCTCTGGCAGCGTGCGTTGAACGAGCCAATGGTCTGCCCGCCGGCAAGGAGAGGCACATACATTTCGAAACAGCCATCATCGGCCGCATTCCTTTCGCCAGGACCCCGCATGATGTACTTGCTTTCCTTGAGGGCTTGCTCCAGTTCGGACCCTGGCAGGGGCAGGCCCATACTTTGCTGGACCGCGCTAATCTCCCCGATCAGAGGAATGAGTTCGACGTCACCCTCGGAGCCATTGACCAGAGCTACATGGACCTCATCGGCCGGAAGGATGTGGCCAACCTGCTCGGCTGCGATGTCCAGGATCTCCTGCACTTGGACTGCCCGATTGAGTTGCTTCCCCATCTCGTTGAGCAATTCCAACCGCCGGGTCTGCTCTTGCGTCTGAGTGAACAGCCTTGCGTTGTCCAGGGCCAAGGAAGCCAATTGGGCAAAGCGGCCCAGGAGTTCCACTTCTGCGTCATCGAACGTTCGATCGGACCCGGCGCCATATGCCATGCCGATAGTTCCCACTACCTCATCGCCCGATTTTAGCGGGACAGCCACCAGGGCCTTGATCCGGTTGTACCCATAGACGCGAGCGCGAGATTCCAGGGCATCATAGTCGGCCACCACCATGGGTTCGCCAGTCATCCAGGCGCGACCTGATGCCCCCTCGCCTCGCTCCAGGCGCACTCCGATCGTCTCAGCGAATACGCCAAGTCCCACCTTTTGCTCGAACTCCTCTTCGCCAGGCGCGAGCAAGAACATAAACCCGTGCGGCGTGCCCAGGAGCTGCCCGGCCCTCTTGACAATATCCTCAAGCAGATCGCTCAGATCAAGTCGGCTGATCAATCCCAGCGTCGTTGCGTGCAACGCAGCCAGGTATTCATTCTGCTGCTGCAGTGCTTCTTCGGCCCGCTTTCGGTCCGTGATGTCTATGACAAAGCTGCGCATCCGTTCGCTACCGGGGACCAGGTGCAACACCTGCTGGTACCACTTTTCGTCAATCTCCACTTCGCGAAGCTGGGAGTGCTCTCCATTCTCGTGCAGGATCGCCGCCACAGATGGCAGATCCGCCAGGAGTGAGCAGTGGAGGCCATTCCGGCGGCAGTCTGGGAACATCTCGACTGCGGCGGGATTCATGTAATGAACTCGCCCATCCAGATCTACCTCAATGATCGCGGCAGGGTTTAGCGTGGGGAAGGAGGCCAGGCGTGCCAGTTCTGCGTTGGCCTGTTGCAGTTGCTGGGCCTGCTGCCAGCGATCGATGGCCAGGGCCAGGTAGGTGGCAAGCGAGACCGCCACGTCGACGTCTTCGTCCGTATAGCCTTCATGCTCGGTTGTGCTAAAGGTGAGGGCACCCACTACTTTGCCGTAGGCCTGGAGCGGTAGGGACAAGATGGTGGATAGTGACCCATCCCACAGAGCCGGGTCGGCCGGTAGGGCTATCTCGCCCTGAGCCACTGCCAGGTCGGTGATCAGGCGTACTTGCCCGCTGCGCAGCACGGCACCAGGGAGGCCCTGCGCCAGGGGAAGCGTTGTCTCTGTTATCTTGGGAACACCCCGCCGGGTCTCGAACAGCGTCTGCAATTGGTAAGTCTGGGTGTTGTTGTCGAGGATGGCCAGTGTGCAGCGATCAAAGTCAAGCAGCCGTTTGATCCTGCCGACAAACTGTTCCAGCAAGTGCTGCAGATCGGGTGTCTCGGACATAAGCAGCACGACTTCGGAAAGCGTCGCGTAGCGAGCTGCTAGTGGTTGTTCGTTCTCGCTTTTCATCCCAGTTCTCCCTGCAAGTACCCGTGGGGCAATGCGAGCAACAGGACCATGCCCGGTGCTTTCTGGGCAGGCTGTTTTTTCGACCGAATCAGTCCTATGCTGGTTCGGTTCCTATGATTCTCGGACGTAGACGTTGTCTACGTAGCACCAGCGTTCTTCACCCCCCTCTATCCCAAGCTGGATGATGGGGTGGCCGGTTTCGTGAAAGTGTTGGGTGGCATGCTTCCCGGGTGAGTCGTCGCAGCAGCTAACATAGCCGCAGATAAGGCACAGGCGGAGGTTAACCCACCAGCCACCGGTTTCTAAACACGCTTCGCAACCCTGTGTGTTGGGGTTCACATCCTGAATCTGATCAACGTGTTGGCATTCTGCCATTTCTGTCCTACCTTTCACCATGTGGTTTCCCTTATCAACAAGAACGTCGAGATCACAGGCCTGCGCACGGCTGGGGACCAATCGCCGTACTCTGGCATCCATGGAAATGCTAGATGTACAAAGCCTTGATCTCAAGGTTTTATTGTACTGTATTTTGGAATATTTGTCAAATATAAATCATATTAAAACGCTCGAGGAACTTGCCTGAGGTAAGGCATTCAGCACAGACTGGTGCCTCACAAGGTATCAGAAATATTGTCCACGTGGACAATATGCAAGATCCGCCAGATGACTGATGCGTCTGGTGAATCTTTGCCTTATAATGGATTACGACAGCGATTATCCGGCCGGTTCCCTGCTGTCAGCCAGTGACCATGTGGCCTGGTTCATGCTGGCCTACCTGCAGGAGGGATGTTACCAAGGTGCATGCATTTTGCAGCCTTGAGAACAAGGAGGATCAAATCATGTCCGCTCGATACGTCACAGCCGGCCAGCGCTGGCTGGCTAGCCTGATCGCCTTCTTGGCGTTCGTCTCTGGCTGTGGTGGTGCTGCACCCGCAAGCGCACCCCCTGTCAAAGCACCGGTACCCACGCCAGGGTACGGCCTGAACGACACCTGGACTCGCCCTGCCGATGGGATGACCATGGTCTACGTACCAGGGGGCGAGTTCAGAATGGGCACAACGTGGAGCCTTGATGATCACGTGCATACGGTAGTACTCGATAGTTTCTGGATCGACCTGACCGAGGTGACCAATGACCACTATGGTCGGTGCGTGGCAGCCGGTGCTTGTTCTGCACCCACCACGTGCGCCTGGGGAGAACCGACGTATGAGGATTCAGCGAAAGCAGACCACCCCGTGATCTGTGTGACCTGGCAGGCCGCCCGCGCCTATTGCGAGTGGTCCGGAGGCCGTTTGCCCACTGAGGCCGAGTGGGAGTACGCTGCACGTGGGCCGGATTCGGGCATCTATCCCTGGGGAGACCAGTTTGACGGGACGCGACTGAATTCCTGTGACGTGAGCTGTCCCCATGACGATCGGAAGGTCACAGACTATGACGACGGTCAGGCTCAGACTGCGCCCGTGGGCAGCTACCTCAGCGGCGCTAGCTGGTGCGGTGCCCTGGATATGGTGGGCAACGTCTGGGAGTGGGTTGCCGATTGGCATGCCTCCTATCCTCTTACACAGCAGACGAATCCAAGCGGTCCAGAGAGTGGGAGCGAAAGGCTAATCCGAGGCGGGAGCTGGTTTGACAATGACGAGTATGGGTTCCTCCGGGCAGACAACCGCCACCCCTTCGACCCACGCGCCGACAACTACCTGACAGGGTTTCGCTGTGTGGTTCAGGCGAGGGAGTAAACAAGCCCCTTGTGCAGTGGGACATGGTCTGGCTATAGATAGATGGCATCCTGTAGCTTGGGACCGTTCCACTACAAGATTGTACCACCAGTGGGAGGAGACCGCAAAAGAGTAGCGGACCGGTTAGTCGGATAAGGCCCTTGCCATAGTTGACATTCAGACAGAACGTTGTTATCATTTTTTCGCTACGCCTGAAATCCGTTCGCACAGACCAAAGAGGGAAAGGCAGAGGCTACCATCCATGTCCATCCCGAGTCGGGCAGGCACCCTATTGGCTGCATTCGTGGAGCAGCACATGCGTGCAGCCAACACCCCGGGCGTTTCCGTGGCACTCACCGGCCGGGAGGAGATGCTCCACTTGAGCACTCATGGCTTGGCCGATGTCGCTATCCGGGCTCCCATCGCCCTGGACAGCCTGTTCGAGATCGGTTCCATCAGCAAATCGTTTACCGCCATCGCCCTGCTGCAACTGTACGCGCAAGGCCTGATAGATCTCCACGCACCCATCACCCATTATCTGCCATGGTTTCAGGTGCCATCGGACTTTGAGCCCATCACCCTTCACCATCTGCTGAGCCATACGGCAGGCATCATCATGGGGACCGAGTTCACAACCGAGTCACGCTACGAAGCTTGGGCGCTGCGCGAGAGCCAGGCTACTGCTCTGCCGGGCACCCACTTTCACTATTCCAACGTCGGCTACAAGGTGCTGGGACTGATCCTTGAGGAGGTGCTGGGCCAGAGCTACGGCGAGATCATCCAGGAGCGGATCCTGGAACCGCTGGGGATGGACGCCACCGAAGCGGTGATCACCCACGAGACGCGCAAGCGCCTGGCAGTGGGCTATGGGTCCTTGTACGACGACCGCCCGGCCCACCCCAGCCATCCCCTGGTCCCGGCCACCTGGCTCGAGACTGACACTGCTGACGGGAGCATCGCTGCCACTGCCGCGGATATGGCAACCTATGTGCGGATCCTCCTCAATCGCGGCCAGGGACCTCGGGAACGCGTTCTTTCAGATGAGAGTTTCCGGCTGATGACCCAGCGGGTGATCGAACCTCCCCAGGGAGATGAGGACCATGGGAGCTTTTACGGGTATGGGCTCAACATCAGCGAGGATGAGGGTCACGCGATCATCGGCCACAGCGGGGGAATGGTCGGCTACTCTGCCTCGATCCTGGCCGACCTGGATGACGGCCTAGGTGTTGTCGTGCTGGCCAATGGTCCCTGCGAACCCGTCGAGATAGCCCGCTTCGCACTCGAGCTTCTGCGCGCGGCCTTCCATGACCAGGAATTGCCCCCACTACCTCCAGCTTCAGAGCCAACAGTCATCGACAACCCAGCCGACTTTGCCGGAAGGTACGGGGCGGAAGCTGGAGCTTTTGCCTTGGTAGTGCAGGACGAGCTGCTGGTCATGGTTCACAATGGCGACCACGTGGCTCTGGAAGGGCGCGGAAAGGATCGTTTCTATGTGCTGCATCCCGACTTTTCGCGTTTTCTTCTCCGTTTCGGCCGCGAGGAAGGCCGGGTGGTCGAAGCCTTCCACGGTTCCGACTGGTACGTGAACGAACACTATACTGGACCAACCGGCTTCGACCTTCTGCCGGGGTGGGCTGCGTATCCCGGCCACTATCGATCTCACAACCCGTGGCACACAAACTTTCGAGTGATCTCGTGCAAGGGAAAGTTGCACCTCGTGGAGCCCTGGGGTGATGAAGCGGTATTGGTACCACTCGGGGATGGTGTGTTCCGAGTAGGAGAGGACGAGCACAGCCCCGAGCGTCTGCGCTTCGACGCCATTCTAAGCGGTAAAGCACTGCGTGCGAATCTGTCTGGATGCGATTACTACCGGACCTTCACCCCCTAGACGGGGCTGCCCCTCGAGGCAGCCTCAGGGCCTTGCAGCGAAAGCTTCCTCGAAGAACCCGGCCAGCCGCGGATACAGAAGTTGGTGGTTCTTGGGCCGGTGAATGCCGTGGCCCTCGTCCTCAAAGACCAATAGTTCATACTCGATGCCTGCCTGCTCCAGGGCCTTGCGTACCACGCGGACGTTCTCGGGCGTGACGTTGGGGTCCTGCAATCCCTGGATGATCAAGAGCCGGCCCTTGATCTCTCGTACAAAGTGGAGTGGCGAGCGCTCCCGGTAGCGCTCGGGGACCTGCTCCGGCGACCCGCCCATCATCTCCTCGCTGTAGGGACGCAGGTCCGGACGCGTAGTCTCCCAATCGACGACCAGGTCGGTCATGCCACAGATGGGAGCTGATGCAGCCACAACCTCCGGCGGAGAGTGGGTGATGGCCCACCAGGAGGAATAGCCGCCGTACGAAGTGCCCGTGATCCCTACCTTGCCCGGTTCGGCAATCCCGGCTGCGATCAGGGCCTCGATCCCGGCGCGGATGTCCTCCTGCTCCCGGCCGCCCCAACCATCCTCCTTGATGGCTTCCCGGTAGGCCAGGCTGAAGCCGGTGCTACCCCGGTAGTTGGGATCCAGCACGTTGAAGCCCTGCGACACAAGGAATTGGATCTGGGCGTTGATCCAATCCTCGCTGTGCCAGGTGGGGCCGCCGTGGACGTAAACGACAGTGCCCTTTGGTGTTTTCCGCGGCCGGTAGAGCCAGCCCTGGATCTGCAAATCGTCCACCGATCGCCACCGAAAGTCCTCGGCTGGTGTGAGGTCCTGTGGCGAGAGTGGCGTGCGTTCCCAGACGCGCGTCAGGCTGGTAAGAGATTCGGGCCGCGGGTCCGCCAGTGAAAAGCGCACGAGATCCTCGGGCTGTTGGGCACAGTAGTACCTGCCCACCCACTCACCTTCGTTGACCGGAGCGAGGGATATGAGACTTCCAGGGAACGTCGGCAGACGCGCCTCCTCACCCGTGTCCAGGTCCACGAAGGAGACACGCACCCGTGCATCCTCGTATTCGATCAGGACAGCCTGTTGGCTACCATGGGGCACATAGGCGGACTCGATGTTGCGATGCGGATCGTCCAGCAGCCAGCGTAGCGTGCTGCTTTCCAGCTCCCAGACTCCCACACGTTGGTGGGTCTCGGTCTCGGCCAGGACCAGGGCGCGCTTGCCATCCGGGAGCCATGAGGCGTGTGCCTTTTTGTCGGCCCCGGCGTTGAGGATCTCTCGATCCTCTAGCCCCTCGACATCCACCAGCCAGACCTGGCGTCCTGCTGGATGCAGGTCATTGCGCTGGTAGAGGATGTGTGTACCTGGCTCGTTCAGTTGGGGCTCGTAGTAACAGCCCCGCTGCGGCCGGGCCAGGGGTGCCCGCTCGCCCGTCTCCAGGTCGTGGCGGTAAAGCCAGGTCGGTTCGATCTCCTGGTCGTTGGTACAGTCCAGGTTTGCGCCGTAGAACAGCCAACGACGATTGGGGTGAAGTTGCCCACCCGAGAGGTAAAAGTTGGGCGATGGCTCGGTCAGAGGATGCATGACGCCTGGCTGGTCCAGGTCCACGCGGAAGAGCTGGGCACGCTCGTCGCCATCCCGGTCTTGCGAGACCAGCACCGACCTGCTGTCGGGCGTCCAGGCAACGACGATCGTGTCATGGGGTGTGTGGGTCAGCCGGACGGGCGGCGAGGAGCCGTCGGTGGGCGCGGCGTACACGTCGGCTGCCGGGCCAACCTGGTACCAAGTCCAGGCGGCCCACCTGCCATCTTTCGAGATCTTGGGGAACTCGAGGCTGGGCAGGCTGAGCAGCGCTTCCAGAAGCTCATTAGGGGTCATAGGTCCTCCTTTTACGGTTTGATCGCTCGTGTGGCGATAAAGCTGGGCATGTATTTCGAAAGCGGATCGCCCACCGATTCTCCATAGGCGTCTTCGTAGAAGCCCGTGATCACGAATCCGGCGCCAATCTGCCCGCCAATCTGGTCTTCCAGGGTGTGGCTGAACTCAAGGGGTTCTCCATCTTCTATGTATTGCTGCTTCTCCTGCTCGGTCAGGCTCTCTACATCAGAGTAGGGTAGGCGATACCTGACCTGCAGGATGCTATCCCGTTCGGCGAGTTCCAGGTCAAAGAGGTACCTCACCGGATTGGCAAATCCGGCCAATAATATCCCTCCCGATCGCAGTGTCCGATATGCCTCCGCCCACACCGACCGAATCCTGGGAACAAAGCAATTCGCCACGGGATGGACGATGAGCCCAAAGGACTCAGCCGAGAACATCGAAAGGTCGGCCATGTCTCCTTCGACGGTGATGATGGAAAGGGACTCCCTTTCGGCCACAAAGCGATCCTGGGCCAA
>Ga0180438_10003923_pt1 | contig 21939 bp, 34 predicted proteins | sample SS_ome_12_FD_132455 | JGI IMG/M metagenome (GOLD analysis project Ga0180438, IMG submission 132455) | Hypersaline lake sediment archaeal communities from the Salton Sea, California, USA - SS_3_D_2 metaG | ecosystem: Environmental > Aquatic > Non-marine Saline and Alkaline > Hypersaline >...
ACTCATCGAGAGGACGCGGAGATATGGGGTCTATCGCAAGATTGAGAGTGAGGCCATCCCCATGGATTTCCTCAACGCCCCGACTGAGGAGTTGGACGTGAGCCTACCATTGGGGATTTCCGAGCTCATCAAGATATACCCGAAGAATATTTTATTAGTGGCGGGGGTGTTCGATGCCGGAAAGAGTTGTTTCATGCTGAACACGGTCAGGATGAACATGGATAAGCATGATGTCCACTATTTCAACTCGGAGATGGGGGCGAGTGAACTTAAACTGAGGCTGTCTAAGTTTGAGGATATAGGATTAGAGGAATGGAGGTTTTCGGCGTTTGAGAGATCGTCCAATTTTGCCGATATTATACGTCCCGATGACATCAATATCGTGGACTACCTAGAGGTTGAGGACAACTTTTATCTTATAGCCAAGGAACTCAAGGCTATCCATGACAAGCTGGAGAAAGGGATTGCCCTTATTGCGTTGCAGAAAGATCCGCAGAAAGAGTATGGAAGGGGAGGTTCGTTTGGGCTTGAGAAGCCGAGACTCTACCTGACACTGGACAGAGGGGGTGTGGCGAAGATTGTGAAAGCAAAGAACTGGCGCGGAACGAGTAACCCTAATGGAAAGATATGCAATTTTAAGATTATAAACGGCAGTAAGATGACGTTTGATACATGGCACCGCAGGGAGGACGAGGAAGCTGCGGGATATAAGCCCATGTATTGGAGGAAATAATGTTAGACCTATTACTGCATAAGACATTCGCCGTTGTTATTTATCAGGCCGATGACGGTCATTACTGGATAGAAACAAGCAAGGGCAGGTTCACCGTGGATGCGTGGGACAAAGTGGTGAAGATGTTTGATGCGAAGGGTAGCAAATACTTCTCGCAGAAAGAAGAACAGGAGGCCGAGGCTAGAAGGCAGGAAACGATGAAAATGCTTGAGGAGGCAGAGGAGCAGGAGAAAGATGATTGAGGCTATTCTGGAAAGACTTTGATATGAAAGCGTTTACGTTATATCCGCTCGGCGATTTCCATGTAGGGTCGCCGCAGTCTAACATCAAATTCATAAAGGAGGTGATACACGAGATAGACGAAAATCCACAGGGATACTGGGTAGGCATGGGAGACTTGATGGAGAATGCCATAGTGGGGTCGAAATCAGATATTTATAAGCAGTTAATCCCGCCGAAGGAACAGTTGGATTACATAGTGGACTTGCTAAACCCGATTAGGCATAAGGGGTTATTTCTGATAGCGGGAAACCATGAGCAGAGGACGGTGAGGGCTACGGGCATTCTTCCGGAGGAATATCTGAGCATCCAGTTACAGTTGCCGTTTATGGGTTTCTCATGCCTCGCAGTATTCCAGTTATTACAGTCTAAGACACCGCGCTCTTTTACGTGCTACATGCACCATAACTGGGGCGGCGGCTATACTCCTGGGGGTAAGGTCAACCGCTCTGTGAAGTTGCGGGATATTGTACCCACCGCCGATGCTACATTTAGTGCCCATTTCCACACTACCTCGCGGACACCGAGCACATGGTATGCGCCTGGACGGAATCAGGTCATCAAGCACGTGGGTTATGACTACTGCGTGGGGTCGGCGTTAGAGTATGACAACAGCTATGCCGAGGAACGAGCTAAGACTCCGGCGACTGCTGAGATGATTAAGGTAACCTTTGTCGGCAGTACGAGCGGCCGCGGTGATAACAGGAAACAGATATACGAAGTCATTACAAGCAATGGAAACTGATGAAAAGCAACAATATCGCAGTTGATTTAGATGGAGTTATTCTCAATTTTAATTGGTCATCATGGGCAACAAGGGATATGGATTATTTTGGGACTCCAATAAAAGGTGGAGCAAAAGCATTAAAAAAACTCAAACAACGAGGGTATCGAATAATCATCCATACTTGTAGGACTAATCCAATTCTCAACAATAGCTATTGTGTTGAAAAACTGTACGAGAAAGTAGCACGGGTTTTGAAGAAAAACAAGATTCCCTATGATGAAATTTGGTTGGGAATGGGAAAGCCGATTGCCGATTATTATATTGATGACAGAGCTATAAAATTTGAGAACTGGAAACAGGCTTTGGAGGAAATTCCATGAACCAAAAAGAACTTGCACATAAGTTATCCAACATTTTCGCCGAATGCGTACAACTCGCCGTCGCCAAGAACAGCGACTATGCGAAGGTGGAGGATGCCTTAGAGAACTTCCACGACTTCGGCACTCTCGGAATCATTGTGCGAATCGGGGATAAGTACAAACGGCTGAAGAACATACTGCAAAAGGGCGAGATAAGCGTGAAGTCGGAGTCAGTGCGGGATTCGCTGATAGACACCATCGTTTACTGTGCTATCGCCGTGATTCTGGAGGAAAAATGAAATTCTGTAAAGATTGCGGGAAAAGGGTTCACAACCGCAATATCACCGGCTATTGCCGAGAATGTTACCGCGCCAACGGAAGCGTGGTCACTAAGAACAAGACGGTGAAGGATCAGCCCTGTTACCTATGCAAGAAACCGCGAAGTGAGCATAAGTATATGTATTGTGATGCTTGCCGGAAAGCCCTGTTTGAATCAGGGGATTTCACGGGGCACATGAGGATGGAACGCGCAGGATATGTTTAATATGTTTCAATTTTTTACCGCGAAATTTTTTGCGAGGTTTACATGAGCAATAACCGTCGCCGAGGCAAGAATCTGGAACGCTACGTTGCCAGGGAGTTCGGGGGTCGGCGCACGGCTATCCTCGGCGGTGAAGATGTGGAACTTAAAAGGTTCTCGGTGGAATGCAAGGAACGGGAGACACCGATGAAAACTCTGGATAAGTGGATGGCACAGGTGGCGGCGAACTCGCGTGGCAAAGTGCCGATGGTCTATTTCCATGTGTGTAACCGGTTACACAAAGATGACTATGTGATATTCCGCGCCGAGGACATACAACCCATCATACAAAGGATAGAAGATGAACGGTGAAGATAAGGATTTCGAGGTAGTCGTGGGGGAAGCCCTGTTAATGGCGCAGAAGGCGTTTCAGAAACATTTAGAGGATTACTATTTTGACCCCGCTTACTGCGATATCCGTTTCACGGCGTGGGTGAAGTCAGACGATTTCGCCGAGAGACTAAAGCGGTTCGAGATAGAGGACGAGGTAAAGGAGGTAAAAAATGGAAATTAAAAACAGATTTACGGGCGAGGTGATTTATAAGAGCAAGGGAAAGATTCTAAGGACAGTTGTCGAAGAGGCAATTGAACAGAGAGCCAACCTGAGTGAAGCCAACCTGAGGGGAGCCAACCTGAGTGAAGCCGACCTGAGTGAAGCCAACCTGAGGGGAGCCAACCTGTGGAGAGCCAACCTGAGGGGAGCCAACCTGAGTGAAGCCAACCTGAGGGGAGCCAACCTGAGTGAAGCTAACCTGTGGGGAGCCGACCTATTGCCTGATTTGTATATTCTAAAATTCCAGCCACCCAAAACAATTCTAAGAGGATGGAAATATTTGAGAGACGGTAAATCTCCTTATCAATCAGCTGAATATGAGGTTGGCAAGGTTTATACAGAAAAGGATTTCTCTACTGATGAGAGGATTACCTGTAATAGAGGCTTGAATGTAGCAACCCTTCAATGGTGTTTGAATGATTCGCCTAGTGATGTCGAGTTCATTGAAGTTGAGTTTTACGCCAAGGATATTGTAGCCATCCCCTTTGCTACAGACGGCAAATTTCGGGTTAAGCGGTTTAAGGTGTTGAGGAAGATAATCAGGGATGAAGCAGAGAAGATTGTGGCTAAGTTTTTAGAGCCTTATTGCAAGGGGGGCGAGGTAAAGAATGAAAACCAATAGTGGACAAAAATGTCCACAATCGGAAACAAAATGACCGATAAGAAGTTGGTGAGTGAGCGAAAAGGAGGCAAATAATGTGTCAAGCATTTTCAGCAATTGTAACCAAAAAGGGTGATGTTTTATGGGAAATGGGAATGGACTCCCATAGCAATCTCTTGGACAAACATAAAATTAAGGACGATACGGCAAAAAAGGGCGAGCTAGAATTTGCCCGTGTTGAAATCTCGCCAAAGAATGGAAGTTATCTAGATCCTGATACATGGGAATTTCATCTTGATGAAAGAATCAAGCCTGATTGGTGGAACAAAGGCTATGAGCAGTTTGCGTGGGATGCACATGAAGAGTGGAAGACTGCGTTAGACAAGATACTTGTCCGAAAACCTGTCGTCCATCCATTCAAAGATAAAAAACCACCGAAAAAGATAACCAAGAAACATTTGGATTTATTAAAACAATGGTATTCTGTCGGGGATTCTGTCTGGGCTTCTATTGGGGCTTCTGTCTGGGCTTCTGTCGTGGCTTCTGTCGGGGATTCTGTCGGGGCTTCTATTGGGGCTTCTGTTGGGGATTCTGTTGGGGATTTTGTCTGGGATTCTGTCTGGGCTTCTGTCTATGCTTCTGTTGGGGCTTCTGTCTGGGATTCTGTCTGGGATTCTGTCAGGGCTTCTGTCTATGCTTCTGTTGGGGCTTACACAGGCTCGTTTTTCAATCTGCCGAGAGAAGCCTGGAAATACACAGAAAAAATTGAAACCGAAGATTACCCACTTCAGCCACTTGTTGACCTCTGGGAAATGGGATTAGTTCCCTCCTTCGATGGAGAGAAGTGGCGGTTGCATGGCGGTAAAGATGCTAAGGTTCTGTGGGAGGGGAAGATTCAGGAGGCGTAAATGACCAACAATAAGTTGTCGCAAGTGCCGGAAAACGGGACTAACTGCAAGGTAAAGGAGGTGAGGGGTGAGAAAGCATGAAATCACCGAAGAACTCATTAATCTGAGCAAACTGGCTAAAAAATTGGGCTTTCCACAGGATGTGGAGAGTGGAGACTGGTATGGATATATGACCTATACTGATGAAATATTCCTACTTGCTGAAGATGAAATGCTCTGGGGGAAAGAAACAGAAGAAACGGCAACGCATCTCATCCTCTCCTTCTCCCGATGCTTGGAGTGGATTAAGCAAAGAGGATATGAATGTTGGAGATGTATGGATACTTGGGTACACCTTGACCGTCTTGTTCAGTTTGATGTTTGGGATGATGTATCTAGCAAACCGATGGTGATGGAAGTGAGCAAAACCCACCATGAGGCAATCGCCAAAGCGGTGGTGAGAATTCTGGAGGAAGACAATGACAAAGGATGGATTTATGGATAGAAAGAAGGATTTATTGTCTGTTTTAGAAGATTGGCATGAGCAATATACCCTCCCCTTGCGAGTGAATAACGACAAGCTTCAACTTCAATATCAGAATGAGACACACAGAGAACTCCGCAAAATCGTGGAGGAGTATTTTGGAATGATAAAAATCTTGAAAGAGATGAATGACATCCTATGCGTTCATGGTCATTACGATTATTCGGATGAGAAAACTCTTTATGCTCTTGGTTGTCAGCTAGACAAGGCATTTAAATTAACAGAGCAATCCCCTGACAGTGTTGCCCAAATGGACAACAGTCAGGATACAGACAACGAAGAGATGGACAATGGAAATGGAATATGAACCCAGATTCTCATATGCACTATTAAAAGAACGAGAAAAATTGGCATACCAGAAAGGCTATCGAGCAGGGATGAAAAAGCAACAGAAGCTAAAATCCGCACAGCAGGAAAAGCTCAATACGGTGACGATACAGACGATACATGATTTTGTTGATAAGGAATGGCAGGCTGGGGAATACGGCTATCCTGAATCCTACGAGGTTGGGGGGATGATAGCTGATTTTATCAGGCAAGTGCTGATGACAGAGGTGGAGGAAAAGGAGGACACCGATGAAGAAAGTTACTAAAAATAACAACAATAGCGTTGCCCAAATGGACAACAGTACGGGTGAGGACAACATAGAGGTGGAAGATGGCGATTAACAGTATCATACGCAGGCTTAAAGGTGTTCCTTATTTTGTTTGTGCAGTGTTGGACATAGTTCCCCGCGCTGTCGGGTTTGATGACCACACATTACATCGGTTCTTTGCCCGACTCGGCGAAGGTGGCGTGGACTATATACGCATCTTCCCCTTCTGGGGGAAAGACGTACTCCCCTACCGCACCGATCCAGACTATGGGTGGGACTTGGACCTGTGGAACATGGAATACTTTACCCAGCTTCGGCGCGTGGTAAAAGCATCCTATGAGTGGCGGATAGGGATTTACTTTGACTTCTTTGACCATTGCGGGACGAAGCAAGACAACAAAGACTGGAATCCCTGGTATCACAACAGGCAGGGAATAAACGGCATCTATGACAAGAACATCAAGTATCACAAGGAATGGATAAAGAGGATTATGCTTACCGTCGGGTTAAGAGGCGGGTGGTATGACAAGTATGACAAGTGGCACAAGATACGCCCGAATCTATTCGGATTAGGAAACGAGCTTAACAGCCACGGTGCGTGGGATACTAATAAAGAGTATCATGATTGGGCAAACTGCTGGGGGTATGGGCTTGCGGAGTACATGCGGACGTTGGGCTACAATAAAGAGGTGATGTTTAGTGCGGAAGAGAAGACAGCCCATGCCCTCAGAGCATATATTTCGGACGATAAATATGTGACTCATCTGCATCCGAACAATCCGTTCAACAAGAAAAGCACTGTACGTCAGTATCACGGGTGGATAGACAAGTTTGCCTGTGAGGACGTGGTAATTAACACAACCAAGCGGAAGATAGCCTACTCGGATGACGGTGTAAACTACAAAAACAGGGAAGAGAACAACTATGACGGCATCTGTGTCAAGCAGGGGGATAAACTCAAGTATTGCTCGGCATCTACGGGGTCGGTCAAGAGACTGTGCCGGTATATCAAGAACAACCTGCAACACAAGTGGCAGTTTCACCACATAGAGCAGTTACCGAGGTCCGTGTCCGAGGTGGGTCAGTCGTTGGATGATCTCGACCAGCACAGGGACGTGAACATATACAGGCGTATCGCCAAGAGCGTGTGGGGTGTGGACATAAGGAGAAAGTACCCACGGTGGCTGTATGAGAAACATGGATTAAAACGATGAAACGTGAAATGAATCAGATTCACAGCGGTCAGCCGGAATCGTACAAGACTAACCGTATCTACAAGGGAGTATGTTGCGACTGCGGACTAGAACATCTGGAACTCTATGATGTCAAGAACAACGAGGTAATAGTAACCGTGTTCAGGGACGACTGGTGTACAAAGGAGAACCGGAGGCAACTGACCAAGAGAGAACGGCGGACGATAGTAGAGGCTTTAGGTGGTACGATTAAATGATTTTGCCCGATTGCGGAAGCGCATGGGGATAAGCCAAAGAACAATGGCGCAACTCATTGATTCTACACAAGCTATGGTAGCCAGAATGGAAAAAGGCGAGGTGGGATTAATAAAAAGTGCAGAAAAACTAATAGCTGAGTATGGGTTGGGAAAAAATGACACAAAAACCCCCCTCAAATTGCAACTCGTGAATCAAGAGCCATTGCAAACAAATGAGTTACAGTGTACAAAACTTGAACACTCATTATACTTAAAAAAAGATGAGACATCGAGGGATTGGGAGCGTTGGTGGTGGAATAAAACGAACAAGCTATGCTTACAATGTGCCTTGCCGTGCAAGCAATCATCGCGGGTAAAGATTATACTTTGTCCCCAGTATCAGAAGAAGGATTAATATGCTTGAATTTTATTATCGGAAATTTTTTTAATGGCTGAACGAGTAGATATTTTAGGCAAGCGAGACCACTGGTACCAGTTCTGCAAGGCGATGCGGAAGGAGAAGCTGTGTGATCGGCGGTGTGATGAGTGTTTGGTGAGGTTTGCCCGCGACGTGCAGATGGAGTGTCACAGGAAACACTACTACGTGGGACAGGCGGTGCAATTTATGAGTAGGAGAGGATGAGCAAACACAGTTGGATAGCGGATAAGGACGGCGTTCTGGTGTATGAGACAGAGAAGCCTGGGCGCATTTCCAAGTATGGGTTTAAGGTATTCCTTGACACGGCGAGTTATACGGGCGAGGAACGGGTTGTGGTCCACGGCTTCTACATCAATAAGAATGGCGAGATGAAGCGGCGTTCCTATAACACAAAGATGACAACGAAGGACGGCAAGGACTATTACCGCAAGAACTACTACATAGTAAGCATACCCAAAGAGATAGCAGTTGATGTAGCATTGGCTATTGCAGAGGTAATGGATAGTGCGGTGTCAACCGCGCCGGAAGTAACGTCGAAAGAGAAAGAGATAGATCGAATGATTAAGGAGGGTTTGGTTTAATATTTAGTTACTTGACTCACGCCTTCGGCGGGGAAAAAATGATACACTTGCCGGTTATCGGGTTCTTTTTTTTCCTTCCTATGCCAGTAGGAAACATTCAGCTTTCCCATACAATCCAGTAAGTCCTTAGTCAGCCCCGTAGGATAAGCCACCCACTCTTTTATCAAGTCGGTGAAACTCTTCCTAATATAAAACTCACCATTCTCCCCAGGCATTATCAGGCTTTGGATGTCATAGTCCTTAGAATCCCGCCGAGTATCAGGTCTCAGCGGTGTGATTCGGAACAGCACTCCCCTCTTCTTAGCCTCAAGCACAAGGTCTTTCATGATGTAACCCTGTTGTGCCGCGGTGTCTATCCTCCACCCGCGAGGCTTAAAGAGTTCATTCGCCGCGAATACCTCATCCTTAAATATCTTCGGGTCTTGAGGTCTGCCCGCCCACGCATAGAAGATGAACTTCTTCCGCGAACCATAAGGCTGACCGCCGACTACGATGGCAGTCCTCGCACCACCCTTGATGAGCTTGGTTTCCGAGAAGCCGTGCGGATCTATCATGCCCCAGAGTTGAATCTTGGACAGTTTAAACTCTTCCTTGTCGTCCTGACAGATGACCCACTTCCCGTCCTCCCTGTCCTCCAGAGAGTACCAGTTAAGCCAGTCATAGTTGAACTTGTTCAACCCTGACATCTTGCGGGGATTGTTCTGGTGCTGTGACCAGAACTTAATCTGTTCCTCGCGGCTTGCCATCATCTTGATATAGACTTCCGTGGAATACTTGTCATCGGGCGAGTTGGGATAGTTGCTCTCTTCGTGGGCAACGTCAGGATGCTGTAACCATTTCACATTGGGACGGTCTTCATCGTCCTCCAAGGTTTCATCTTTGAGCGCGGGAACTATGAGCCATTGATATTCGGGGAACTCTCTCTGCACATAGCATCCATAGTCCTCGGCTGACCAGTGCGTACCTACGATGCCTACCTGAGAACCAGAGGGACTGTTAAAGTTAGGGTTGACCAGAAGCTCTTGCACGTTGTCCTGCCATGCGTAGATACCTTCCATGACAAGCGCGGACTCCATAGCCTTCTTACCAACGAGGTCGTCTATGTGAATGTCGGTGTAGTGTCCTGATTGTGCGGCACCCCCCACCCCGATAGAGGTGATGTTGGCTTCGGAGTAAATACCCTTATGCGGAAGGTCGCAATGTTCCGATGACCAGCGGTGAGTCTGTGTCCATCTGACATTGACAGCCTGGAGTTCTGGGTAAACCTTGCGGAGCAATTCATTGTTTAGCACCTGTTTCTCTATAAAATCAAGAAACCGAGTGGCGTTGCGCTCATTCTCGGATGCTATCAATATGCGGGATTCATTGTTTCTCAGGTATTTCCAGAGGGTGCCCCACTTCGTGAATACTGTTGATTTAAACCACCCCCTAGGCATGAAGATGGCTTTTCTTTTCAGGGAGGGGTCTTGCCAGAAATCGCACAAGACTTTGTGTATGTGTTCATTGATGTCTCCGCCCGCATCAGGGACAGAGCCACCGATGATTTTAACGAAGTAATAAAAACTACTGTCGCAGAGCTTTCGCAGGAATGGAATTGAGTATGCTGTCAATATGTGCCTCTTCCTCCGCCGTCAACTTCTCGACTGCCTGTGCCTGAATCTGTTGCGCTACCGCTTTAGCCTGTACTTTGTCCGGCTGTAGAGCGTGGTGAAATCTGCCCAGAGTCTTGATGGCATCCACCTTCGCCTTGAGTGCCGTGGCATTATTGCCGGAGTCGTTGATGATCTCTAACAACTTCTCTCGGCACAGCTTTAGGTCTTTATCTTTGTGTTTCTCTATGGGATTAGGTTTCTTCTTAGTCATTTGATTCGTTTGATTAGCTCTGTGATTAAAGCATCTGCTTTATAATATTCTTTTAATATCTCACTATGCGGTTCATTACCCAACAGCATGGTTTCTATCACACCCTGCTTGGTAATGATTCCGTCTATGATTCGGCGTTTACTCTTTAATTTAAGGAAGTCCATAAATCACAATACTGCGGATGATATATATCGCCAGCCCTAAAATACTGCCGAGCACTATGGCATTAAGCCACTTGAGCCACTTGACATTAGACTTAATGTCGGCGAGTTCTTCCTTCATATGTACCCAGTGGTTGCAGAGGAACTCTTCCCACTCTTTCTTGCTTAAAGGTTCTTCAGACATCTTTGACGGTTCTCCCTAATATCCAACCTACAAACATCGCTCCTGCCATGATAAACTCCACGGGTACGCCTACAGAATCATGTAGTATTATTAATATTAAAAACGTCAGGAATGCTGGTCCTGCGAGTTTAATTAAAAATGACTGCACCACGGATAACCCTCTCTCTGTTCAAGGTAATTCCATACCAGAAGACAACTTTCTTGCATCCCTTTGTAATCTCCAGCCCATATACAAATTCTTTAAACTCCGAATTGGTGAAATGCCTCTTGTTGTTATGTATCCAGCCAACCTGATAATCGTTGAAAACAATGTATAGCGACGGCACATAATGAGGTCTTTTAAAACTATCCCACCACTCTGGACTAAACCTCTCTGGGGCATTCCCGTCATATAGGGTCGCACATGATGTCAGGAAGAAGGCTGATAATACAAGTATTCCAAGTGATGTTTTTTTAAAAATTCCCATAACATGTCCATGTTGTTAGAGAAGCAGTACATTTCCTCATAGACATTCACCCCGATGTACGCTATGCCTACCAACTGCCCTCTGATGTTAAAGATTCCTGAACCTGAGTCGCCAGGTCCGCTGGGATATACCGTCAGAAAATGGTAGTCTACCCACTTCGACAGATGTAGTCTGCCATCGGTGTCTTTGCGGAAGAACCATTTGAAATGAGATGCGTATCCGAACCGTAGGAAATAAGCACTGCCCCCGACACTGCATCCGAACATCACTTTCTCGCCAAGGACTACATCTTTCCTGGCTATTAGTATTCCAGGATAGCCGAGATTCTCCCGCAAACGAATCATGGCGTAGTCGTTATAGTAATCCTTGTCTTCCTTGTTCTCGGTAATGGCGATAAGGTCTGCCTGTATCGGGTGGTCAACCTGCTGATGGAATACCCAAATCTTCATGGAATAGGTGTTCTGGCCGTGGTCGAATAAATGCCTTACCGTAATGACGTGGTTATCTTTCAACAGCGTCCCAGAGCCTATATATGCCATGGCCTTGACCGGTTTCCCGTCAGTTGTTTCGTCATCCTTCAGGGGTACTCTCAGGACACCTGTTTTCTGATAAAGACGCTTGGTGTACTCTTCCTGCGACATGTAATAGTAAACGGCGATAGAAACTATGTGGTTATAGACTTTCTCTACCGTCTTCGGCGGGGCAAAATATGGATTGGGACGTTGGGAGCATCCCATCTGAAACAGAAACAATAAGACGCACGTAATTACAATATATTTACGCACCTACCCCTCCTTCTTAGACACCTCCCTCACCGCCTCTCTCAATAGCAGGCGGAGAACTTGTTTGAGGATACGCTTTAAGAACTTCTTCACTTCTTTACATAGATGTAATACAATCCCGTAGCCTCACCGAATACGATAGCACCATACCCGATAAGTGCGAGGACGGAGAACATCTGTGCTTGTAACAGGAATACGGCAGTAGCACCGAAGGACGCGGCGGCTGCAATGCCCAGATTCAAAGCTGGGGGCAAAGAGTCCTTTTTGGCGAACATCTTGACGATGTTCTTGATACCTTCGATGATACCGATAACGCCGATTCCGAATAATGCCATAATCGCGGCGACAACTTCTGGTGAAAATTGCATGGTTTACCTCTACTTTTCAAGATACTGCTTAAAAGGCATTCTCGTTTTTGACTCCTCAAGCAGTAGTCTTTCTTCCGTAGTCAACATCCTACGTTTTATTGCAGCCTCAATGGACTGATCTGAAATGGGTATTCTATATTTTGTGGACAATTCAATCGCCTGATCTAACTTTCCCTCGGTAATCAGATTGCTAATTTTTTGTTGTAACTTGCTGTATAATTTATCGCTAAGTCTTTTTCTGGTTGCCTTTTCTTGTGTTCGGCTTTCAATCGAGGGGCGAGCAAAAAATGTTCGTGCAACAATGTCCTTTAAATTTTCTTCGTATAAGAGCTTTCCAGTTGTTGGTGAATGGATGGGATAGGCCCCTTCTTTTCCTTCCTTTAATGCCTGGAATGCTTGGCGCAATCGTGTGGATTCAACGGGTTCCATTTCTTGTAAAAGAATATCGAATCCGTCCACCTCTTCACTTATTGATCTCCCGATGTTTTCAGCCGTTTCAATGGCTGGACCAAAGCCATATGGAAATATCCCCCCACCGCTTTTTGGTACTTGCTTTAAATGATATTTCAGCTTAACTAAATCTTTATCTTTGATAGACCGCAAGGCTTCTATCGCTTCCCCAAAGTTAATACCGATACCCAAAGCATTAGATAAGTCAATGCCGAGAAATTCATCTAAAGCTGTGCGTGTGCCTTCTGCCATGGCTAACCATCCGATTAATTTCATTGGATTCTCTTTGGCGATTTTAGTAAGAAATTCCAATTCTTTAATCGGGTAACTCCAAAACTGAAATGCCACCCCAGGTCCTTTCCGCAATGCTTTTGGCATACCAACTCGCCCATAACGAAATTGGTTTTTATTTGCCATGGCGATACCTTCTTTAACCGCAACTTCTTGCGGCTTTCCTTTTCGGAGTGCTCGTTGATATCCCGTAGCAAATGCATGGCGTAAATTACCCTCTTCTGCCTTACTGAAAAGATATCCAGCAATAGCACGTATTCCCTCTAAGGAATTATGAGGAACGGTTCCTTCCATTAAGACTTGTGGTGTGGTTTTGGCTAATCCCGTTGATTTAAATAGCTGTCTCCCCTCATCTGTTAGGCCATATACATACCCCGCCATTGAATTTGTTGGACCAGCATCAGCAAAGGTGTTTATTTTCTGGGTTAAATTGACTATGGCTGAACGTGGATTAAAACCTAATGTTTTTATCCACATGAATGATTTAATCGTACCCCAAACTGAGTCTAATGGAGTAGCATTGTACCCCATAAATTCACGCAAATACCACTTAGCATAGGGGCGCAATTCGGATGGGAGATTGTTGTACTCTAATATGGATTGTTTCACGGCTGGCTCGTCAAATATTTTCCTAGCGATTCCAGCCAAGTATGCTCGGTAAGCCTTAACAGAGGATATGTTATATCCTGGCATCCCTTTTCTTTTTTCAAAAAACCGAAACCTTACTTTATTCGGCAATGTTTCGTATAGAATCTGATTGCCGCTACCGATTGTATCCCTGCTGGCAATTAACTGTCTTCGCTGTCCATCTAATTTGTTAAACTGTGGAGAATCTGGTCGAGCGTTAGAAATCTTTTTATTAACGATAGCCAATTCCTTTTCGATATAAGCCATGATTTCGCTTCTATCAAAAATGTGTGGAATATAGTCACTTATTTTACGAGAATACATATCATATACGGCTCGATCATTTTCTCCCAATGCGGAAATCCATTTTTCCGTGGGATGAATCTTGGCATTAGCTCGCTGCCACAGCTGACTCTCTCTTTGCTTGCCAACAACGCTTTCACCCCACTTGCGAAGATAGCTGTCAAATCGCTCGCCAAGAAATTTGTGCCATTGCCGAGCAATGATTGGAGATGATTTAATAGCAGATAATTCTTGGGGGGTAATGTTATATTGAGCCGCCGTTGCCTCGTCCATCTTGAGCGCAGAAGCTAAATCCAGTTGGCTATCCCTGACTTTAAAAACCCCAGTATCTAATGGGCTTCCTTCTTTAATATTACGCGATGCTTCTTTAAAAACATCCCATTCCCTTGACATCCATTCTAATTTTGCGAGATCGGCCTTATTGGTATAATCCCACATCTTTTTTCCGGCTGGAGATTTACCCAAAACTACATCTGGTGAGTGAAATTGGCGTTTCAAATAGTTAAATTTACCAGCAACATCGGGAACACCCATACTATCAAGGGCAGCGCGCAGGTCTAAACCAGCGTGTAATTCCATCATGGGGGCCTCTGGTGCAGATTGAGACATCTTTGCCGAGTCAGCTATAATCTGTTCTGGGGGAACTTCATCTGGGGGTGCAAAAATCCTTTCTTGTTTAATTGCACCATCTTTGAGTACAGATGTCGTTTTGGTTGGCGGCATACGTTGTTCCGATGCTATGATCTTCTCAACAGCTAAGTCCCCTGGTAGTTTTTCCAATGCCGCTAATTGCTCTGGTGTAGCCCCTGCTTTTTTAGACAGGGCACGAAAAGCCTTCATGGTTTTAGGAACGGTTTTCGTTATTCCCTTAACCATTGGTGCAAGGATTAATAGAGTATTTACCCCTAGCCTAGCATCTTCTTTTGCAATTCTACCCCTACTCACCTGATGAATGTCAGATGCCACTTGTTCTACTAATGGAGTTAATGCTTGTTCGAATGGGGCCTGAAGTGCTGTAGCAATCTCCCTTCCTTTTTCAGTTGAAACAGGAGTAACAAGAGATTGGGCTGTTTCTGACGCTAACTGTTCAGCCTCCTCTGGAGATTTGCCCTTGATGCGCTCAAGCCATCCGCGTCCAGTTCCAGCAATAGTTCCAGCTATGCCAGTAGCGGTTTCCGAAACAGCCTCTAATGGTGGAAGAATGTTTTTCTGAAATGTTTCTTTCGCAAATTCTTCAATGACACCAGGCTGTTCTTCCAAATGTTTAGCTGAACGCTGAATAATCTCTTTGCGTTTTGTGGCCCGCTGTTTTGCCTCTGCCATCTCTGGTGCGAACAATGCTTCTGTAGTCAGGGTTTGTTTTTCTTCTTCTCCAAACAACTCCTGTGTAGTTTTTACCTGTTTTGGAAACAACTCGTCAGTTGTCTTTATTATTTGATTTTGGTCCAAGTATCTACGCCTGTTTTTTGCCAGGTTCCCTTATTTGGCCCCTCTGTAATTACTCGGATTTCACCTTTCCCATAAAGTGATTTAGTTAATACAATTTCTTTTTCTTTTTCTTTATCTAATGCTTCTAGTGCTTCATTCTTGGCTTCCAAAAACATCTTTTTCATTTCTGGGTCTTTGCTAAAAATAATGTTGGTAGAATTTAAATTAAATTCACGTATAATCCTAGCGCGTTCTCGTGAATAATAAGTATTTATATCGGCCAGTTCGCCACGAAACTCTTTATCTGGATCACGTCCAAATTTTCCTGTACCAGCCCCTCTGGCACCAGCTTCCGATTCTGCCTCTATTTCTTCAAGCGTTCTTCGTGGATGTACCCCAATAGCTCTTAAGGCCGCTGTTTTTGGGTCTACTCCAAGCTGTTGAAATGTTGTAAATTTTTCCATGAACGCTGAAGGTTTCTCCGGTGTCGGGGGACGTTCCTCATATCTTCGGCGTGTCTCTACGTCCTGCTCATATGCTCTTGTCCGGCGTTCTCCAAGCTCATGTTCCTTTTCCCACTGCCCCTCTTTCCTCTCTAAGAGCTTCATCTGCATGAACATATTCAACAACTGGCGTATCATCTCATCGCCGCGACTCTGCTGTGCAAGGGCATACTGGGTCGGTGCGTTGTTATAATAAACGGGCATAGTTACCTCCCCAACATGGATATGAGATACTGTATCAGTTGCGGGTCTTGAAACGGATTAGACTGTCCTAGGTTCGCCGGAGGCACTGGTGTCTCGCCCAAAGTCTCCGTAGGTTTTTTCTCGCCCATCCTGTTCATCATTTGCATCATCATATAATTGCGGAGCATGTCCTGAATGACATTGCCCCACATGAATTGTCCTGTGTTCGGGTCGTTATACATTATTTCCCCCATCCTGGTATAAACGGAAGCAAGCTAAGAAGCCCGCCGAATAATGAACCAAGCCCCGACTGTCCATATTGCTGTGCCGCTAACTGAGGCTGTAATCCAATATACCCCATGGCCTGTTGTAACCAAGGACTATACTCAGGTGCCATCCTCAAGAAGTCCTGATAAGCCCTGTCAAGATCCTGTTGCATCAAGGACTGTTGCTGTGTTCCCATGCCCCACATCTGTTGTGCCCAATCCTGTGGTGCCTGTAGATACTGAGAACCCAAACTCTGTAGTCCGCCAGTTGCCTGTAATGCTCTGTTCCGTGCCGCTTCGCCTAATCCCGCTATGCCAGTACCTAACCCCTGCATCAAACTACCAGCACCCATCTGTCGGCCACGTGCCGCTTCCTGTGACTGTAGGTATTTGTCCGCAATGTCAGCACCATACTGGGTGGTCATCTGCCGCGCTAAGTCGCCCAACTGATACCCAAGCGGTGAGGATTGTCTTAATCCCTGAAGCCCTGCAGACTCGATAGCCTGGTCTGCCTGTCGCTGGAATAGGTCTTGCAGGTAGGGCAACTGTGCCTCAGCGTATCCCGTGATATCCACAGGCATACCGGTCTGCATCATGTTCTGTCCGAACTGTGATGCCTCTGACCATTGCCACGGCACTTCTGTCGGATTGCCAAGGGCGAAACTCTGATATATCTGGTTGGCTAGATCCCACTGCTCTGGATATTGAAAGCCCTGCCCTGGTGTCACATCGGCACTCGGATAATAGGGTAGGTCAGCATAGTCGGGATTAAATAACCCCTGTAGCAAGTCGTGAATAGACTCAGTTGGCATTTTCTCCCAATCTCCAGGGCTACCATACGGATCTTGTAAATAATCCTTGTCCAATCCTTGAGACCCTGGCCTAGAGAACCCGTAGGCTTCCCAATCCTGCCCTGTCTGCTGTGGCAATCCCCAATCCCAGAAGTCCTGACCGCTTGCATACAGATTAGCGATATCCCTGACATTCTGGTATCCATAGTAAGGATTGTACACGGCATCATCTCCCCAACTTGGGTGTCTGTACCAGGGCTGTTCGGGTGTTCCAAACCCAGGGTCTGGATTTCTCAGCCACCAGTTGTATGTGTTCCCTGGCATCCAATCAGGCCTAGACCAATCATAGTTGTTAGGTGGAGGATTGTTCGCTGGGTTATCTACGGGTATCGGCTGGTCTCCGGTCGGACTGACGGGAGTTTGCATTGGCTGTGTCCTCAGTCCACTGCGTGCTCCTCCAGAGAAAGCCTTTGCTAATTTTTCGGCATCAATCATAAAAACCCCCTGCTATCGAGTAAAGCGAGGATTAGGCATTGGAAAACCAGGAAGTGTGTTCATTCCAGTGGGCTGTGGATATGTTTTCTGTGGAGGTCTGCTGGGAATGGCTGAACTAGGAGCACCAGGGACGGTATTCTGCGGAAGCCATCCCTGTCTTTGAGCATAATTATAGTAACGGTTGGGCATTTGCTGTCCAGTTAAACCCTGATACATGTTAAAGAACCCAGGTGCATTAGCCTGTAGTCCCTGTGCTGGGTTTACCCATTTCTTCCAAAACCCTGGTCCTTGCTGATTTCTCATCTGTGCGAATTGCTGCCTCAGGTTCTCATAGGCGTTGGGTGCATACTGTTGCATTCTCTGCATCTGAGGCTGATAATATGAGGCGAAAGACCCTGACGGTTGCCATGGGCTTGGTCTATTCTGCATCTGTGACATCGGATATCCTGGTAATGTATTCTGTCCATAAATATTTGGCATATTAAATCTCCTTAAAAATACCACTCCTCAAGAGGAGTCATATATTTTTCATAAATCGTTTTACGTCCTTGCATGACTTTATCAAACCTCTCTACCGCCTCGGTAAACGATGTCTTCATCTCCCCGCTGGGCTGTAACATTCCTCGCAAATACCTAGTCTGTATCGGGTTGTGCGGTGCGAGGTTAATAAGTCGGCTTTGAATCATGCTTTCTTGCGCCCCTCTCTGTCGCTGCGTTCTCTACCGCCACCACCACCTGGGTTGCTTGGGTTATAATTGCCACCCCTATTGATGAGTTCGTTTATGATTCCAATTACAGGATCAACACCATCTGGCTGATAACTTGCATCAGAACCGGCATAGTCATTACCGCCCCCGTCTCCACGCACGGGGAGATTCCAACTATTCGTTGGGTTATACATATTGGGTACTGGTCTGTATTGCGGGCTTTGTTGTTCCCATCCCCAACCACCTATGCCGGACATGGTTTTCATCGCCATTTTTTGAGCGTCTGTCATGGGTGCTGACAACTGCCCAGGATATGGCGTTGTTCCCTGTTGCATTCCAGTAAGAATTGGAAAATACAATCCGTGCATCATAGCTTGCTGTTCAGGAGAACGCAGGTTTTCAAATTCTATCGGCTCACCGCCGAAACATTGACACATATTATTCCTCCTCTCTAGTAAGTCCGAGGATATAGCGAGGAAAGAGCTTTCCTTTCCACTGAAAATCTTTAGGGCATTCTCCATCAACCTTGAATCCGACCATCTTGCACATCTTTACAATCTTCGGGTCGGCAGTCTGGGCAGTAATCCGCTTCAAGTTAAACTGCTCCATGTATATATCAATCAACTCTTGACTCGCCCTGACCAACTCTTTTCCCCATATCTTCTTATCTAATAAATTGAATATCATCCCACATTTAAAATCTGGGACAATGTTTACAAATCCTAATACTGCCTGAAACTCTCCGGCTTCATACACAGCAGTACCCAAAGTAAAAAATCCGCCCTTAATCGCATAATCCACATACTTCTCATTCCGGTGCTCATCACTCGTTTCAAGGTACTTGGTAAGCAGGTGTTCCTTTAGAATAATCAGCTTCTTGTGGAACTCGATACTCTCATAATCGGGAACAATCAGTTTGTAAGGTTCTGGAGGGTTCTTGAGTAAGTTCCAGTCCACCTGTAGTTCTTCTTCCATGTTTCACTCGCTCTCGGATAAATCTCATACGCCACGTCTATGTGAAGATGATAAGAATACTTCCCTATCCTCAACTCCGGCGTAACCTCTTGCACAACCTTGTATAGCTGTTCTATGTTATGTGGCTCTACCTTAATGTCTAAGGCGAGTCCAAACTGATGAGCACTCAGGGCGGTGCCGCCTATGTATTGATTGTATCGCGGGCACCTATACCCTGAAGTTATGTTAATGGGTGCACCCCAGCGTTCCCTGATAAGCGCAAAACTCTCAAACAGTTTATCAAATGGCTCGTCCGGCTGCATGAGGTCTAAATCGGGCGGAAATTCATGACAGTCTGGGCAAGCGTATTCCTCGTTCAAAATGTATTGAGCTACGTATATTAGTCCCATGTTATCCAACTACATATGCAGTAAAGAACGTGCCGATAATCACATCACTCCCATATATGTCTACCGTGTTGTCACCGCTATTGGATACAGCTTGCAATTCCAGGACATCCCCCTCGTCCAACTCCACCATGCGAGCCATGGTAACAATGGCATTGCCAGAACCTGGAACATAGAAATGGTCATACGCCAAATCTACGGTATCCACCTTCCTTATCCTGCCCCCGTACCACTTATCTGTAACGCAGTTGGTAAAATATATCGAAGCACTAATGCACCATCGTCTGCTGACAGGCACGGTGAACTGATGAGTGGTCGCATTTAGACATGAACCATGATTCAAATCTGCCGTATCCAGCTCCACCTTAGTCCACGTGCCATTCACCAAGTTGGTTTGAGTCGTACTCAAGTGTGCGGAGACCATGTACTTGTAGTGGTCAAACTCGGCAAGTTCCTGTACCCTCCGCGCCTCGAACTCTATGTGTTCGCGGTGATGGTCACGCGCCCACTGAATCAATCCTTCAATCTCATCCACATACGGATAAGACCATTCTTGAGGTTCTATTAATCCCATTAGACGTTAAATGCAGGTCCGCTCAACTCGTAAAAGACTTCGAGCTTTTCTATCTGCACATCCTTTCCTGTCGCCCCTTCACTGACCACAAATTGGAAGGAGTACCCTGTGTCTATGTTTTCCATATCAATAAACTTCAAAGTACCGTCGCCATCTCCCACGGCTTCCTGATCCCATGTGGCGAAGTTGGTGTCGTCATTCTTTTTATAAAGAAGATTAAGCGTGGTGGTCGTTGTTAAATCCCTATACCACACCCTGACGTTATAAACAGTCTTATTGTAGGATGCCGCCTCTTCGTCCTGATCGGAGAAATCAAGCCGCGGTGTCACGGCATAGAAGGTAATGGCTTCATCAAAGTCGTTCTTCTCACTTTCAGAGAAGTAGCCCAGTTTGCTATTACTATGAACCATCACCTCTTCATCGCTAGAGAGTGTCCACAGCCCCATGGAAGTACCGGTGTAAGTCGTGCCGTGTGTCCACAAGTTCCATGTCCTGTCCTTGTAGTTGTAAACCATCATCCGCCCGCCCGTATTCTCTCTCCATATGAGTTCGTTCTGACGGGCGTTGTGAACACCAACCATATCGTCAATATCACCAACGGCAATGTTGTCAAAGACCTCGCGGGCAATCGGGTCGCCTATCGGAGTAGCCTTCATCCCCTCTACCATGTAAAAGTTATCCCTGCCGGCAAAATAGTTTGTGCCATTTGCATTAACAATGCTCGGTCCTGACCAACATCCTATTCCTGGCTTCTCTGCCATGAAGGATATCGGCGATGTCGGAATCCCTGTCCTATACCCGAATATCATCGAGTTCTTTGTATAGACAACGAGATATGATCCTATTTTTCCAAGTCCGGTTATTTCGTTCCCTGATGTCAATAGTTCTGCAGACCCCGCCGTACTGGCTGTCCAGTCAGTCGGGTCGCCGTTCTTCGACCATTGAATCAGCGTAGGCTGGTCATCCTTGTATGCGAGTACGAGCCTGTCGGCGAACTCAATACAGAACTTGAACTTTGTGGCGTTAGTGCTGTCTAGAGCAGCAGCATATCCTGAACCATCCCAGTACCACACATGCTCGTTGACGTTGCAGAAGATGAACTTGTCATCTGCCACGCAGAACGACCAATGGGCTGGATTGGTCGGTGCTGTAAAGACCTTGCGGATTAAGCCATCTTTTTCACTACCCGTCCAATCGCCTGTCGTGCCATTGGTGGCATAGTTCGGGGATAGCGTACACTGTGTTTCGCTGTCAACCGTAGCAATCGCCGCCCATGCCGTATCGTCCTCACTGTCTGAATCGTGGTCATCGTCCAAAATGAACTCATCTCCAGCTGCCACCCCGTCTGTCTGTATCGTAGTTCCAGCCTTGAAAGTGACTACAGAATGTATGGCATCGGTAATGGATTTTACGCTGTCATCATAATCGCCCGTATTGGTCTTGTATGAGAACGTGTTGCCGACACCTGTTTCCCGTTTACATAAGTCCACGTCCGTGAGAAACAACTGATAGCTTGTACCGTCTTTCTTCACGAAGTCTGATATGCCATAGACTTTTGTGCCGACACTAGTGCGGTCAGATACGATTCCAGGTCTAAGCCTTGCAGCCCCCTTGCGGGTGGCTATGTTCTTACTGTATTTAAGAGCCCAGTCAAAGACCAAGAACTGGGACGGAGTAATAGAGTCCGACCACTGTGCAGTCGCCCCCATCATGCCCAGAGGCTTAATCGTATATTTTCTTCTTGCCATGTTAGTAATGGTTTGTCAAATACGGATAACTCGGCACTCGCACTTCTTTGCGGGATTTCTTTTCCTGGTCATAAATGCC
>Ga0180438_10003924_pt1 | contig 21934 bp, 12 predicted proteins | sample SS_ome_12_FD_132455 | JGI IMG/M metagenome (GOLD analysis project Ga0180438, IMG submission 132455) | Hypersaline lake sediment archaeal communities from the Salton Sea, California, USA - SS_3_D_2 metaG | ecosystem: Environmental > Aquatic > Non-marine Saline and Alkaline > Hypersaline >...
AGGCAGTTATATCTTGAACGCTCCCTGGATAAAGAGACTCTTAAGGTTTTTCCATTTGCTGAAGAAAAAGATGGAGAAAGAAGACGGTTATCAGAAGAAGAAATTGCTAATCCAGAACTCATTTTACAAAAGGGAATTAGACTATTTCAAACTCAGCCACTCCATAGTCAACACTATAGTAAGGAAAGATCCAAACCTTGGACATATAACGGAACTACCTACACAGTACCTAACAATCGACAATGGTCTACTTCCTTTGAAGGCTTAGAAAGATTATCTAAGCTGAAAAGAATAATCAAGCAAGGAAACACATTAAGATTCATTAGATATTTTGATGAGGCGCCTGCTGCAACTTTGTCAAACCTATGGAATGATACTGCTACGTTTACTCAAAGAATATATTCTGTGCAAACAAATGAGAAAGTTATCATGCGTTGTATTTTGATGACTACTGATCCCGGAGACTTGGTTTTTGATCCAACCTGTGGTAGTGGAACTACAGCTTATGTCGCAGAGCAAAGGGGAAGACGATGGATAACGTGCGATACTTCTCGCGTGGCCTTAACACTAACGCGACAGAGATTGATGACTGCTTTATTTGACTACTATGATCTTGCCCATCCAAATGAAGGTGTCGGCAGTGGTTTCAAATACAATACTGTACCGCATATCACATTAAAATCAATTGCTAACAACGAACCTACCATCGCTGAATTTCTCTATGATAAGCCTTTTGTCGACCTCAAGCGCACTCGAGTCAGCGGTCCTTATACCGTTGAAGCTGTTCCAGCTCCTGCAGTCAAATCTGTAGAGGAACTTCTTGAGGGTTCACCTCAACCTAGTGATACATCCGTCGCACGCTCAGGCGAAACTATTAGACAGGCAGAGTGGCGTGATGAGCTCTTGCGAACTGGTATTCGTGGTAAGGCTGGCCAATATATCCGATTTTCTCGCATAGAACCATTACCTGGTTGTAGATGGCTTCATGCAGATGGAGAAACCCGCCCCAGTGATGAAGGAGCCAATTCTTTGCGAGAGAAAGGCACAGCTTATGACCCTCAGCGGATTGTGATCTCTTTCGGCCCAGAGCACGCTCCTCTTGAACAGCGCCAAGTTTCTCATGCTATTGAAGAGGCCCAAACACTCGTCCCGAAACCTAAACTTATTGTTTTTGCTGCTTTCCAGTTCGATTCAGAAGCGGCTAAAGATATCGACGAAACCAATTGGCCTGGAGTTACCTTACTGAAGGCGCAGATGAATGCTGATCTTCTCACAGAAGATCTGAAAAAGAAACGCTCCAGTAACGAATCGTTCTGGTTAATCGGCCAACCGGATGTTCATATTGAGCTTATTGAAAAGGGCAAGGATAAAGGGAAGTATTTCGTTTCTGTTCACGGATTCGATTACTACAACACAAAGACTGGTGGGATTGAATCGGGCGGTGCTGATAAAATTGCCCTTTGGCTTCTCGATACAGACTATGATGGTCGTAGTCTTTATCCTCGCCAGGTGTTTTTCCCAATGGCCGGAAAGAATGAAGGCTGGGCAAAATTGTCTAAAAACCTCAAGGCAGAGATCGATGAAGATTTGATTGAAGCCTATCGAGGCACGGAATCGCTTCCCTTTGAACTTGGCGAGCACCGACGCGTGGCTGTAAAAATTGTCGATGATCGTGGTATAGATAGCTTGAAGATACTGGAGGTGGACTGATGGCGAAAAAAACCATTGACCGCCTCATAATTAACTCACCTTACGAAGAACCTCATCAACATTGGCAATATAATAGAGAAAAACGACTATTCAACTTGATTGATGGTCGTCGCCCTGCTGGTTATGTGGTGGCATCTGAGAGCTCGCAAGCTTATGATGACCCAGGTGTCTTTGTCGAGATTCCACTGGTTAATCAGATTCGTCCACGCGTAAAAGCATGGCGCGAATCCGGCTACCCCGGTGTGAGCAGTATTACGAAACGCTTACTTGAATATTGGCAAGATTCAGAAGAGTTCGAAGCTCGTCGCTTTTTCTTCTGCCAGTTAGAGGCAATCGAAACTCTGATTTGGCTTACTGAGTCACCTGCTGCTGAACGAGTCGGTGTTGATATTCCTAGCGATGGGGGTTCTTTTATTCGGCAATGCTGTAAAATGGCTACTGGTTCTGGTAAGACTTTCGTAATGGCCATGGCCATTGCTTGGCATATTTTGAATAAGGTTACCTATCCCCAGGACACGCGCTTTTCTAAGAATGTACTTGTTATAGTTCCAGGTCTCACAGTTAAAAAACAGAATGAGAAGAGGTTAAGCCTATCTCATCCTGACAACTTCTATGTAACATGGCGTATTGTTCCACCACCGCTACTAGATAAGCTACGACAGGGTAAAGTTTTAGTGCTCAATTGGCATGCACTGTCTTGGGATAGCGAGGAACAAATCAAGAAGCGACGTACCATAGACAAACGAGGCGTAAAAAGTGATGAAGCCTATACACGTGAGGTGTTAGGTGATTTAATGAATACCCGTAACTTGCTCGTCATCAATGATGAGGCGCATCATGCCTGGAGGGTTAATCTGGAGGCTATTGGAAAATACCTTCGGACTCGCGATCTTAAAGACAGTGCTGAGGAGGCAACTGTTTGGATCGGTGGTTTGGATCGACTACACAGAACCCGCGGTATTCTAACATGTTATGATTTTTCTGCAACTCCATTTATGCCTTCAGGTAAAAAGACAACCGAAGAAGCATTATTTGGATGGATAGTAAGCGATTTTGGCCTTAATGACGCTATAGAGTCTGGCTTAGTAAAGACACCTCGAGTAGTGATCCGCGATGATGCCATCCCTGACGCCAAGACTTATAAATCACGTCTCTACCATATCTATAATGATCCAGAGGTGAAAGATGATCTTAATCGTCGCGCTAAATTGGAGGAGCCGCTCCCTGATCTCGTATTAAATGCCTATTATCTTCTGGGCTATGACTGGAGAGAGGTAAAAAAAGCTTGGGAAAATGTTGGATTTGCCACGCCGCCTGTAATGATTACTGTTTGCAACCGCACCGAAACTGCTGCACGTGTCAAACACGCTTTTGATACAAAACATATCCGCATTGATGAACTATGCGATCCTGAGCGTATTTTGCATATCGACTCCAGGGTGCTGAAAAAAGCTGAAGAGCAGGAAGAACCGGTTGCATCTCTTGGTTTAATAAACGAAGAAGAATCAGAAGAATATGGATCCGTATCTGAACGTAAGTTAACCAAATCTGAGCAAGCCGAAATTCTACGTCTTACAGTGGATACTGTAGGGAAAGTTGGAAAAGAGGGTGAGAAAATACAAAAGGTCATTTCAGTAGGAATGCTGAGTGAAGGCTGGGACGCTAAAACTGTAACGCATATTATGGGCCTTCGCGCTTTTACCAGTCAGCTGCTATGTGAGCAAGTCGTTGGTCGTGGCCTGAGACGAACTTCTTACGAGATTAATCCTGATAGTGGTTTATTTGACGCTGAGCACGTTAATATTTTCGGAGTGCCATTCACTTTTTTACCCCATGAGGGCGGAGAGGGCGGACCTCCTCCCCCCCCAACCCCCAAAACAGCTGTAGAGCCAGATCCATCTAAAATTGAATTCGAGATCAATTGGCCTAATATTGTACGTATTGACCATGTATTACACTCAGAGCTTACACTTAATTTATCAAAGGTACAAACCCTTGAATTAGATGCATCGAAAACTGCTCAAATAGCCGAATTGGCGCCTGTTTTAGCGGGGAAGCCTGATGTAACTAAAATCAATCGTATTGAATTAGAGCGACTGGCACATGAATTCCGAACTCAACGTATCATCTTCGAAGCTGCAAGAGATATTTTTGATCAAATGAAGCACGAATGGCGCGGAAACCGCGAGATTTTATTGGCTCAATTAGTTCGCCTCACTGAGCAATTCATCAAATCTGATAGAATATCAATTAAGCCTCCTCTTTTCTATCAAGATGATTTACGGCGACGATTAATCATAACATTAAATATGTCCCGAGTGGTTCAGCATATTTGGGTAGCAGTACGACAAGAGAATACAGAACGCCCGGTACCTATTTTCAATCTTGACCATCCTATCGGATCTACTAGTGATATGAACACCTGGTATACCGGGAAACCTTGTGAGCGAACACGAAAATCTCACATCAACGTCTGCGTATATGATAGCACATGGGAAGCATCTGACGCATTCATTCTAGATGATAGTAAACAGGTGTCTGCTTGGGCTAAGAATGATCATTTAGGATTTGAAGTTCTATATGTTTATCGTGGTATCGTTCGGAAATATCGTCCAGATTTTTTAGTTCATCTTGGGTCTGGCGATATGCTGGTTTTAGAAACCAAGGGACAGAATACAGAACAGGACAAAGTTAAGCAGCAATATCTAAATGAGTGGATTGATGCAGTCAACTCTCATGGTGGTTTTGGTAATTGGAGATGTGCAGTGGCTAACAATCCAGGTGAAATTAGGGATATTCTTATTAGCAACCAAAGAGGCTAACCAGGGCATCCACCTGACGGGCTTCGCCCGCAGGTGATGCCCCAGACGTTAGACATTCTCTTTTCTAACCTTTTACAAGGATTCGTCGCATATGCCTGTTGACTTCAGACTTTCGGAAATAATCATAAGTCAGTTTCGTGGCATACGGGAACTAACATTAGAATTGCCAGACAACATTCCGACCTATGTAGTTGGACCAAACAATTCTGGAAAGTCAACTATATTAAATGCACTAGCTCTTTCAATGCGTGGTGGTGGATTTCACACATTCACACCAAAAGCCTTTGATTTTTTTCATTCAACCGATGGTAGTTCTTCATCGGATTTCAGGATTGACCTACTATTTAAAGCCGATAAAGAAGAATACCTTCCTGCTGTACAAGGAGTTGGTAATCCAACAATAGTACACGGTATTAGAGTACTTGGACGAACCGACAAGAGTGGGCATTACCGTCATAGGCATGTATTGATTGACCATAATCACGAGGCTATTACGCAGTCTCCCCGTACGCCGCTTAAAGGGAACCTAAAAGAAAAATTTAAGGATCATGAATTAGGGTGGACCCAATACTATGCCCAGCTTGACGATATTGCCAAACATCTTCCTACAGTATGGTTTTTAAAACCGGATAATCTATATAAGTCCCTTTTCATATGGCAAACTGGACCCCTTCAACGCCTTTCCAAAATATTAACCGATAGATTTCTAAATACCGAGTGGGAGTTTGAATTTGATGGAGATATCCGTCAAATGCCATCAACTCTTAAGACCGCTTATAATTTTTTCAAATCATGTGTTGCTGAGTTCCCATTTTGGACTAAGGAACTCAAACCAAAACTCGAGAAAACACTTGGAACATATTTAGGCAAGTCAGCTAAATTAGCTTTACAGCCGGACATACTGGTCTTCAATGACTGGCTTCAACAACAATTGGCGGTGTCATTCTCTGCAGAGGCTACTGGCCCATTGACGCCATTATCGAGCATGGGCGATGGATGGCAGGCATTAGTTCGACTAGCTTCACTTGAAGTACTATCTGAATTTGAGGATGACAGGACATCTGAAATTCTATTGCTATGCGAGGAACCCGAAATATATCTACATCCTCATCTTCGCAGAAAACTCAGGTCCATTTTAAACAGGCTTGCTTCTAATGGTTGGCTAGTTGTTACATCCACTCATGCACCAGAACTCCTATCATTTCAAGTCCCTCAATATATAGTTCGCATTTGGAAAAACGAGGAAGACACTGGACGTGGACATTTATTCACAGAGGATATTGCAGATGCAACTAGGTTTCAGGAGAAACTAGAAGAATATGGTAATCACGAGATATTACTGGCTAATCGAAATATTTTCTGCGAAGGTAAAGATGACGTTTTCGCTATGAAAACATTTTTTAATAAGTCACAAGTAGATCTTGATGCACTGGGTGTTACAATACTCGGAGTTGGTGGTTGCAGCTCGCTCCCAGATTATGCACGAATGTCAAACAAACTCGGTATACCATGGTGTGCACTTACAGATGAGGATTTAATGTCCGACGGTTCAGAAAAACCAAATACTGCGGAAATTCGAGATCAATTGCAGAATATCGCTGAAGATAATGATTTAATTCCCACTTGGCCTAATTCTTTAGAAACTTGTCTTGAGTGTACCCAGAGGAAAGCAACTCCAGATTGGCAAGAAGAGAACATTTCTCCGTTAAGTATAAAGAAATTACGATCCAAATATCCTAAATTCATTTCTACATGTGATAAGATTAAAGCATGGCTCGAATGATAGAAAATGCCGAGATGTCTAACAAGGGCATCCAGGCGACGGCTCTTTAAAGCACATCTAGTCTAGTCAAAACAAGCACATCTCCACCGCCGCGCCTGATGCCCCAGCCGTTAGGTTTACTCAGTACCGACCGAATGTACATAAATGAACACTTTGAATATTCGTAACGGTTGATTTGAGAACTCCGAGTTCGTTGAACCGTACCGCCGCAGCCTTGTCCTCACGACACACTTTCTATGTTCATCAAAGTGTTCTCAACGTCGATCGGTCAGCAATTGTGTGAATTCGGCGTCTTCGATTTGAAGTCTTGACCGTCAAGTCCGTCTTGAACGCACACGTTGGTTCTGGCAAGGCTGCGGTTTCAGATCCCTCGGTCTCATCAACTGAGTAAACTGTGACGTACGGACCTTAACTGTCACCCATGTTGCCAGACCAAAGTGTCACCTATGTACCTGGGCTATTGCCAGATCAACCGAAAAACCTAACAAGGGCATTCAGGCGACGGCTCTTTACAGCACAACTAGTCTAGTCAAAACCTGGCCCTGCACTCGCCGCACCTGATGCCCCAGCCGTTATACGCCCTAATTCACTGGAAGGTAGTCGATGACAGAACTGGACAATCGAATCATACAGGCACTCGAATCCAGACCTGGTCAGAAAGCAGGTCAGATTGCCGCAATCCTTGGCGTCGAAAGGAAGCTTGTAAACTCCGCGTTGTACGGGCAGCTCAAAGAGCTTGTTCAGCAGGATAAGGGCTACCACTGGTATCTTAAAGGGTCGCCGGTGCTTGACAAACGCGAGGGAAAAGGCCCCAAACGCCTGGATACCCCACTTGCCAAACTCTGCCGCTACTACTTGGATTGCCTGAGCCACGATGACGTGGGCGGCGTAAGCGAGTTCGCATCATCCAAGTACGGCCAGCCCAACTATGCCGAGCTAGCATCGTTACCGATGTTTGATGAGACGGGCAATGATCCTTTTGACTCCGAGGCTGGACGTATACTTCTCAGTAAGGTTCGGCGCGATCGCAATCGGCAAGCGCTATTCTTAGGTTATCCGGTGCGACTAAACCTTATACGGTCGCGTAAATCCAACTGGCAGGGCTTTAAGGTCGAGCCGCTTTTACTCTTTCCATTCCAGGCAGCTAACAGCAGATACGTGAATCCCACGCTGGGAGACGACCTACCGCAGATCAATTTCCAGGCCTTGCGCTCGTTGTCAAACATGGGCGAGACAACCTTGATGGAGGAGGCGATCCAGCTAGCCGAGGAGCTCGGATTGGGCAATGTGGTTGGTGAGCAACCCGATCTCGATGAGCTGTTCGCACGACTACGAGAAATCCGAGCGGACTGGGATTGGCAAGAGGACATCGACCCTTATTCCCTGGGCGGCGGAACTCCGCTGGCCAACTTGAGTCAGCAAGGCATCTACAACCGGGCTATTCTCGTTGCTGCTGAAAGATCCCCGTATACGAAAGGGCTCGAATCAGAGCTCGGAATGCTACAGTCGGTCGAGGAGAACAAGTATCTCGGTACAGCCCTTGGGTCATGGCTTACCAGGCAGACAATCGAATCGCCGCCCGCCGACCAACAGGCCCTTCTTGAGGTCCTGCCGTTGAACAGTGAGCAGCGTCAGGCTGTAAGACAATCCCTTTCAAATCCTTTGACTGTAATCACAGGCCCGCCCGGAACAGGCAAATCTCAGTTGGTGGCGTCGATCCTTGTCAATGCGGCATGGCAAGGTAAGACTGTCTTGTTTGCCAGTAAGAACAACAAGGCGGTTGATGTCGTCGATACTCGGGTCAACTCGCTGGGGCCTCGCCCAGTTTTGCTTCGCCTCGGAGCAAATGAATACCAAACTCGACTCGCGGACTATCTCGTTTCGTTACTCGCTGCTACTGCTACCGCGGATGATCACGAGCGATACCACGAATGTAACACTGCACACACTGAGCTGCAGCGCCGGTCAGACGATTTGGATGCAGCCTTCCAGGCAATAGTGCAACTTCGAAACGAAGTTGATGCTCTCGAGCAACAAGTCGAGCAAATACGAAATGAGATGGGAGAAGAGATTTTTATACAGTTAAGGTCAATCGACCTGGACAAGCTGAAGCGTTCTACGACACAGGTCCATGAAGCTATAGATCAGTCAGACAGATCCAAGCAGCCATTTCTAACAAGGCTTTTCTGGCGCTTCATCCGAGGAAAGCGGTTTGAACATTTGGCTGATGTCGTCGACAACTTTCAGAATACTGCACAGCAGCTGTGCTTACCGCTACCTAAGGGCGCGGTCGATTCGAATACGATTGGCCATTGGATTCTGTATAGCCCTAAATTGGCCGCTAGAGTCTCCCGAGTTGCTAAAGCCCATTACTACTTTACTAAGCTGTCTTCTCTGACTTACGAGAATTCAATTGAAGAGCTGAGTCGGTTGCGAAGGAAGCTTACAGACGATCTCTCCGCCAACTCAGAGGCACTATGGCAGGCTTGGTTGCGGCTTCAGCCCGCTCGCATGAGTCCCGAACAACGCAAGCTTCTTGGAGATTACAGCGCATTGCTAAAGATGATCGTTTCCGCAAATGATCAGAACCGCAAGTTAGCGCGTGATGTTTTCCGACGGTACTACCAGTTATTTCCTCAGATCACTTCAATCCTATCTTGTTGGGCGGTCACATCACTATCCGCTCGGGGCCGAGTGCCTTTCGAACCGAACTTTTTTGATTTGCTTGTTGTGGACGAGGCCAGCCAATGCGACATCGCTTCTGCTCTTCCTCTCCTATTCAGGGCTCGACGAGCAGTTGTGATCGGCGACCCTATGCAGCTCCGGCACATTAGCACTCTGTCTAAGCAACAAGACCAGCAGTTGCTAAGCAAACATGACCTGGTTTATGACAATCCGGGATGGGCCTATTCGCCCCGTTCTTTATTTGATCTTGCTAGCAGCCTTTGCCGAAGTGAGGATATCGTCGCCCTGCGAGACCATCACCGCTCGCACTCAGATATCATCGAGTTCTCGAATGAAACTTTCTATGAGGGGCGTCTTCGAGTGGCGACCAGCTATGACCGCTTGCGCCGTCCTCGAACTGATGAGCCGGTGGTGAGGTGGGTTCACGTTCAAGGTAAGACCATACGTCCAGGAACAGGCGGAGCCGTTAATGATGTGGAGGCACGCAAGGTTGTCGCCGAGATAGAGCACCTTATCAATCAAGGCTATCAGGGCAGTATAGGTGTCGTCAGCCCATTCCGGGCGCAGGCGAACCGCATCCGGGATTTAGTTAATCAGCACGATTCCCTCAGCTCACGACTCGCCAATTTGGACTTCCTGGCGGATACTGTCCACAAATTTCAGGGAGACGAGCGCGACGTGATGATCTTTTCGCCAGTAGTGTCTGCTGGCGTGCCGGAAACTGCTTTGGGCTTCCTACGAAGTAATTCCAACCTGTTTAACGTCGCAATTACGCGGGCAAGAGCTGCTCTAGTCATAGTCGGCGACCACGTTGCAGCAATGAACTGCAATGTAGACTATTTAGCTCGGTTTGCCTCTTACGTCGACCGGCTTTGTAACGGTACTCAATCTTCCCAACCAGAGACACATATTGACCACGGCCCCGATTATCCGGTTGTTTCGAGGCCAGAAATAGTCTCAGAATGGGAACGACTTTTCTATCGAGCCGCTTATGCCGCAGGCGTTCGGCCTCTCCCGCAGTACCCAGTGGAGAAGTACATGCTGGATTTCGCCGTGGTCATTGATGAGAGGCGTCTGAACATTGAGATCGATGGAGAGCGATACCACCGTAATTGGGACGGCGAGTTGTGCCGCAGAGACCAGATCAGAAATCAGCGTCTTATGGAGCTTGGCTGGGATGTCATGCGTTTTTGGGTCTATCAGGTTCGGGATGACCTTGAACAATGCATAGCCCGAGTTCTTCGATGGACGCATAGTAACCAAAGAACAGGCGTATAACAAGGGCATTCAGGCGACGGCGGTGTAAAACAAGGTATTACTACAGATCAAAACAAGCGCCACTCCGCCGCGCCTGATGCCCCAGCCGTTAGGTCTACTCCTGAAACAGAGAAGGTATAAATCGAAAAGAGTATTTCCATGATCCGATGATCTTTTCACCGTCCTTGTATCAACCATTCCACTTCAGGCACCGCAGCCTTGGCCTCTGTCATGCACGGACAGTCGTTCTTCCAGAGACGTTTCAATGCAGCTCCTTCTCAGATAGAGAAGATTCACCTTGTCGTTGGGAGGTCTTGGCTATTGTCTGTTCCTTAGGGAAGATCACAGCCGGCCAAGTCTGCCATTTCAGGTCATCTTTTAAACACCGTATCTCCATCGGCTGTGCCGGCATAGAAGCGTGAGACCTAACAAGGGCATACAGGTGACGGCTCTTTGAAGCGAATCTAAACCAGTTAAAACAAGCGCCACTCCACCGCCGCACCTGATGCCCGGCCGTTATCCCGAATCGATCACCTAGGATGCAAAATGGCCGACCTGAATCCGATTGACGAGCATCTAGGCGAGCTCCCAACCGTTCTGTATAAGTACCGCACATTTGACAGATGCGGGTTCGGAGTCGCGATGGGCTTGGGCGGTGTCGCATACTTCGCCAGTGCTTCAGAGCTGAATGATCCTTTCGATACCCGATTCCACCCCTCCAGTGTCTTCACGCGGCTTAAGGGAGATGCGCTAAGGGACTATCTGGCCAAAAAAGCCCTGCAGCACGAGCCCCGGGCCACTGAAGCTAGAGTTGCTGAACTGGTCAGCCTCGGGGTAAAGAACCAGCAGCGGATCTTGGCGGGAGATCTGTCATCCTTCGAGGAGGTGATGGAGATCCAAGCCAAGAGGCGAGGCATACTGTCCTTAACCGCAAAGCCCAACCATCCGGCTATGTGGGCGTACTACTCTGATAACCATGAAGGCTTGTGCATAGGCCTGAGGACCGAGGCGATAGGCTTGCATCAGCGCTCGTTGCTCGAGCAAGACGAGCTAATGATGCTCAGCAAGGTGAAATACCAAGAGCGCATGCCTACGGTAAGCGTCGATATTGGACCCAACGGAATGACCGAAGAGGAACTTGCGGAGCTTGACCGGACTTTCTATACAAAGTCCAGGCATTGGGAGCACGAGGAGGAATACCGAGTGCTATACGACGGCTATATCTCAAAGCCCTATGTCTTTGGGGCTTCGGCAGTAGAGGAAGTGATTCTTGGCCTGAACGTTTCGACCGAAGACTCGGCGTCATTCATTGCCAAGCTTGACCGAGCAGGTTCTCAGACAGTTGTCAAGCAGGCAAGACGGTCTCTGTCAGAGTTCAAACTTGAATTCGATGTCGTGAGGTCGGGATAACAAGGGCATTCAGGCGACGGCTCTTTACAGCGAATCTAAAACAGCCAAAACCAGCGCCACTCACCCGCCGCACCTGATGCCCCAGCCGTTAGGTGCAATCAAAAAAGGAGCATATTGTGACCAAGAAAGAGTTCATGAATTCGGTGAGCAACGGTGAGGTGGACATTTTACAACAAATGTTGGATTTACTTGATGCACAAAAAGTCGACTATTGCCTTATCGGAGGCCTCGCGGTCAATGCCTTTGTCGAACCCGTCGTCAGTTTGGATCTGGACCTGGTCGTGGTGGCAGAGGCCATAGACGATTTGCTTAAAGAGGCAGAGAAGATCTTTCGTATCGAAAAGTATCCTCATAGTATAAATCTCAGTAGCACCCAATCTGATTTGAGAATCCAGTTACAGACGGATCCTTGTTATCAGGACTTTATCCGTCGTGCCTCAATGAAAGATGTGATGGGGTACGAAATGAAAGTGGCGGCAGTGGAAGATGTGCTGCAAGGGAAAATATGGGCCTATCTGGATGATAGCAGACGGAAAAGCAAACGACAAAAAGATCTCGCTGATATTTACCGTCTTATCGAAGAGTATCCTTTCTTAAAAGATCTTCTTCCTGAGTCGTTGAAAAAAGAGCTGTGAAATAGAATTTTGATGCACCTAACAAGGGCATTCAGGCGACGGCTCTTTAAAGCGATTCTATTTGAGTCAAAACAAGCACATCTCCACCGCCGCACCTGATGCCCGAGCCGTTATGCCACTTTACATATTCTTAAGGATCAATATTATGAATTCATTTCTGAATGCCTTAATGACTGTAGCCCTCGGATGGGTAACTTTGGCTCTTGGATGGTTAGGTTTTTGGGTACGCAACAAGCTTCGCCGTGCCCACCAAATGGAATCAGAACGCGACCTTGAAGCCAGAAAGGCACTTGAGAAATTACTAGATGTATGGTCAGAGCGGTTATCACTTATTTCGAGTCAAAATAAGCCGTTAAGTCTTTCAGTTCATGACCTTGAGGAGATGAGTAGAAAACTTGTTGTTTGGGCACCAGATGAGGTCTTAATCCAATACGAATCCTTTTTGGAAAAACGATCTCCTGACATTATTAAATCAATAGATGATCATGAGATTCCTTTTGGGATGGCGATTCTCGCTTTTAGAAAACATCTTGGCTTCCGTAATAAGCGTGACAAATTGACGCCTAAGCGTATTCTTGCAGTTTTTAAGGCTGGGTGGAAAAAACCTCTATAATGCTAGATTTATTATTGGAGATCAAAATGAAACTAAATGTCAAGAATTGTGTAGTCTATTACTTCTTACTTGAACTATTTCTCTTTGGTTCAGTCTCCGCTGACGATAGCGATTTGGCATGGAGTACTTACTTAGGAGGTTTTTATCGTGATTTTGCTTATGGAATTGCTGTTGATGATAATGAAAATGTCTATGTAACAGGCGAAACTGCATCTCACAATTTCCCTGTAACCTATGGTGCATATGATACTATTTATGAAGATAGTGCTGATGATGCCTTTATAACGAAGCTCAATTCCGATGGTAGTTATCTTCACTATTCTACATATCTTGGAGGCTTAAGTAACGATATAGGTTGGGCTATTGCTGCGGACGATTCAGGTAACGCATATATCACTGGGCGAGCTTCATCAAACACATTTCCTATTACTCCTGGAGCTATCGATTCTTTCTGTGACACGCATGGAGACGCTTTTATCGCAAAGCTAAGTTCAAATGGTAATACTCTTTGTTATTCTACTTTTCTTGGAGGCAATCTAGGCGATGAGGCTTATGATATAGCTGTAAACTCACATGGCATCGCCTTTGTCACTGGAATAACTTCTTCAATCGACTTTCCTACAACTCCTAATGCCTTTGATACAGTCAGAAGTTCATTAGAAGCTTTTGTGGTAAAGGTTAATCCTTCTGGTACCGAGTTATTATATTCTACTTTTTTAGGCAGCAGTAGTAGCGATTATGGATATGGAATCGCAATTGATTCAATCGGAAATAGTTATATTACCGGTTATACAAACGGCTTAGATTTTCCCACAACAAATGGTGTGTTTGATACCTTACACAATGGTTCAAAGGATGCTTTTGTAACGGTATTGGATTCATCAGGTAGTTATTTGCATTTCTCTACATATTTGGGTGGCAATCAAGATGATCAAGGTATTAGTATTACGATAGATAAATATTTCAATGTATACATTTCTGGAACAACAGCATCAGAGAATTTTCCAACTACCCCCGGTACATTCGACTCCACCTATAATGGTTCTGTTGATGCTTTTGTTACAAAATTATCTCCTGATTTATCAACATTAATTTATTCAACGTTCTTAGGTGGTACTAGCCCTGAATTTTCAGTACTCAAAATGAGTGGTATTGCAGTCGGAGACTCATGTAATGCATATGTTACTGGAATCACTTATTCTTCTGACTTTCCTATTACACCAGATGCTTATGACACTTCATTTTCTGGTATAGATGCATTCATTACAAAACTAAACATTCTTGGTAACGGTCTCTCATATTCAACATTCTTAGGTGGGTCAGGAACTGATTACGCCGATGATATTGCAATTGACTCTATAGGTAATGCATATATATGTGGCAAAGCAGATGACGGATTTCCTGTCACACCAGGTGCCTATGATGAAACTCAAAATGGGCAATATGATGCATTTGTGGCAAAAATGAATTTGGCAGATCTGCATCCTCCAAATGCCATCAATGATCTTAAAGTACAACTACATGGTGGTGCTAAATCCTATTGGGGTAATATATATTTGTCATGGTCCAAACCATTCGATAATATGGGCGTAGATCATTATCTAATTTACAGAAGCACTGAACCTTATAGTTTAGGTGAAATACATGCTGTTACAATTGACACAGCATTCTTAGACATTCATGTAGTTGGACATCCGTATATAAATTTCTTCTACACTGTTATAGCAGTAGATGGCAGCAATAATCAATCAGATTCTTCAATACAAGTCGGTGAATTTGATAGGCCATGGATCATGGGCAAGAACTAAACCTCTATAGTACTATCCTTTCCTTTATTCCACCAGTGGCATAACAAGGGCATTCAGGTGACGGCTCTTTAAAGCGGATCTATTCAAGTCAAAACAAGCGCCACTCACCCACCGCACCTGATGCCCGAGCCGTTAGACATACTCTGGAGAATCAAAAGTAGTCATTTTCCCTAATGTGAATACTAACAACATAAGTCCTAGCTGAATTTCCGACCCAATAGTTCTTTCCACCAAGCCTTGAAGCCTTTGTAAACGGAGATAGTGAGTTCTGAGTAGTCTCCTGTCCCGATGTCGTGCCCTGTCTCGCAGGAGCTCTATTCAGATAGAGCTGCCTGCTGAGTCTGTTGCCATCTGGTCTCTAAGTCAGTATCGTTACCTACCCGTGGTTAATGGTCTGACCTTCGATACCATCAGCACCGGTGAATATCAAACGGATGTCTAACAAGGGCATACAGGCGACGGCTCTTTACAGCGAATCTAAAACAGTCAAAACAAGCGCCACTCACCCGCCGCACCTGATGCCCCAACCGTTAGACCTACTTTGGGAAGTCAACAGAAGTAGTCATCCCTAATGTGAATAACCGAGTCCTGAATCCTAGCTGAATCTCTCACCACTCAGCTCTTTTCAACTGAGTCTTGAAGCCGTTTGTAACGTTGTCACTGAATTCTCTCTTTCACCTGTTGAAGGTCTCGAGCCTCTGGTCCGCAGGAGCTCTATTCAGATAGAGCTGCCTGCTCAGTCTGTCGCCATCGATTTTCTTGGGCAGTATCGCTACCTTCTCGTAAATGACGGCTTGGCCCTTCGACACCATCAGCGCCGGTGAATATCAAACAGGAAGTCTAACAAGGGCATACAGGTGTCGGCTCTTCGAAGCATAACTAGTCAAAATAAAACCCGCGCCTGCCACCGCCGCACCTGATGCCCCAACCGTTAGCCACTCCCTAAGTAAGGAGTTCAGTATATGATGATCAATAGAGTCTGGTCCGTCACCCTCACAGTCAGTGATCTCAAACGAGCCGTCCATTTCTATGAACAGACATTGGGATTGCAGAAAAAATATGCTTTCAAAGATTACGCTGGATTTGACTGTGGGGGTGTTGAGATCGGATTGAAAACTTGGGGCCAGTTGGAGGATCCTCGTCAAGGTGAACCTGTCATTGATTTGTTCGTTCAGGATCTGGATCAAGCGTACCATGAGTTGAGTGACAGTGGTGTCATTTTCTCACAGGAACCGACAGAGACCCCTTGGGGCGCTCGGATTGCCATCTTCTCGGATCCTGATGGTAACACGTTACAATTGACAGAAGTAGATTGGGGCAAGTACTTCTCCGCAAGTTCACCTAAGTAATTTGGAATAATAAGCTTTCACGCGGGGTGGCTAACAAGGGCATTCAGGCGACGGCTCTTTACAGCGATTCTATTTGAGTTAAAACAAGCACATCTCCACCGCCGCGCCTGATGCCCCAGCCGTTAGACCACTCGATAAGATTGTCATTATAGGATGAGAGGAGTAGAAGAGTGCTAGTGCATAGCGTTCGAGCTCAGAACTTCAGGCCATTTGCTGAGCTACAGGAGCTTCGCCTTGGGGATCTGACGACGATAGTCGGCAAGAACGATGTCGGTAAGTCGAACGTGCTCCGCGTTCTACAGCTATTCTTCGAGAAATTGAAAATAGGCGATATTGACGTGCATGACGGTGCCTCGCCCGACGCTGATGTTGTGGTCGAAGTGACATTTTCGCATCTACCCGAAGCAGTGGAACTGGAGCCCGGAGTTTCAACTACCTTGTCTGATGAACTTCTCGTTAACTCTGATGGGTTCCTCCACATCAGGAAGACTTTTCCACGATCAAATCTGTCTAAGCCCCAAGTATCCCTAACAGTTCTGGACTTTAGCGACGACTCCTACTTCGGTCTCGCCAAGCTGAAGGAGAAGGATCTTAACTCTAGATGTTCTGACGCAGACATCGATGTCAAGAAATCGGGTAGAGGTATAACAAACAAGGGAAAAAGAGAACAACTAAGAAATAAAGCGGAGCAGCTGGGAATCACGAAGTCTGAGAGGCCTCTTGAGTTAACTAGCACCGATCCTCTATGGAGAACAATCGACGGCATGCTACCTGAGTTCGAGATTTTTGAAAGCGATACTCGCCTAGGTGTGGATGAGACTACATTCCAAAGTCAGTTTCGCCCAATAACAAGGATGGCAGCTGATGAGCCTGATGTAGCGGGCGCGCGCGAGGTCTTCACAGGTGCTGTCTCAAGGGCTCTGCAAGATGAGGTCAATAATATCTACAAACACTTGCGCCGTTACACCGAGGATCTCATTGGCCTCACTGTCCGCCCGAATTTCGCTTGGGACAAAGCTGTCACCTTCGATATTCTCGGAAAGGACCAAGACGGCGTTGAGCACTCGCTTGACCGCAGAGGCAGCGGAATGCGACGACTTCTCATGGTCGCTTTCTTCCAGTATCTTGCGGAACGCGATCGGCCAGTCAACGGGAACTACATTTACGCAGTGGAAGAGCCTGAAAACTGTCTTCATCCAGGATTGCAGCGTGATCTTGTGGAGTCCTTCCGAACGTTAGCAAGCACAGGCACACAGATACTCATGACAACGCACTCTCCCGTTTTCGTCGGCGCTTCTTCTGTAGACCAGCTTGCACTGGTGACCCGCTCCGGAGGTGTTGCGAAGATCACTCAGGGCGACGGTCTCAATCTATCAGAAGTCGCCGATGAGCTGGGCGTCGAGCCTGCCGACCAGATCACCTGCTACAAAGCTTGTGTATTCGTTGAGGGGCCCTCGGACATCCAGATGCTCACTTGGATCGGCAGGACTCTCCACGCAAGCGGTCACCTCCGCGCTGATCCTGTTGAAGAGGGAGTGGGATTTGTCACTTGTGGGGGAGAGAACATAAAGGATTGGGTAAATCGACGGGCAATGGGACGCCTTAGCCGAAGATACGCTGTGATTATCGACAGCGATCGCTCAAGCCCTGACCATGTTATTCCTGGGCGAAAGCTAAATTGGAAGAGCAAGTGTGAAGCAGATGGTGCCCACTTTTGGATACTAAGAAAGCGCGAATTGGAAAATTACATCCATGCTGATGCTCTCGACCGCGCTGGTTTCGGTTCTGCTTCCTACAACGCCCACACAGATATGAAGAGCAAATTTGGACCCAACGTTCATCGAGCTGCCGAGAAGATGTCCGCAGATGAGATTCTGGCGATGGACACATATACCGACGATGGTGAAGAACGCCATGAGTTAGTGGACATTCTCTCCGACGTCATAAATCTAGTGGTTTGATGTCGAGTGGTCTAACAAGGGCATCCAGGCGACGGCTCTTTACAGCACATCTATTTCTAGTCAAAACAAGCACATCGCCACCGCCGCGCCTGATGCCCCAACCGTTAGACATACTCTGGAGAATCAATAGTAGTCATTTCCCCTAATGTGAATACCAACAACATTAGTCCTAGCTGAATTTCCAACCCAATAGTTCTTTCCACCAAGCCTTGAAGCCTTTGTAAACAGAGATAGTGAGTTCTGAGTAGTCTCCTATTCCGATGTCGTGCCTTATCTCGCAGGACCTCTATTCAGATAGAGCTGCCTGCTGAGTCTGTTGCCATCTGGTCTCTAAGGCGGTATTTCCATCTTCCCGTGATTGATGGTTCGGTTCTTCGATATCATCAGCACAGGTGAATATCAAACTGATGTCTAACAAGGGCATACAGGCGACGGCGGTTTAAAACACGGTAGTACTACAGATTAAAACAAGCGCCACTCCGCCGCACCTGATGCCCCAACCGTTATGTCCTTCCCAAGGGCAGACGACAGAAAACAGATTGAGTGTTGAAAATAGAGTAGACTGCTAAAAGAGAATCCCGAGTTGTTTCGAGATTCTGAGATCGACCAGAGAAAACTGCGCCGCAGCCTAGCCGCTGCTTCCATCACGCAGAGAGGTCTCGTGAGCGTCTGAAGCGCTTGTTCCTCCTTTGTCCTGATGTCGAAGTTTCTTTGAACGTCCGGTCACCTACCACGTCGCTGAGGCTGACGGCGCAGTGTCCTCGGAACCACCCGAGGAGATTTCCAACAAAGTGCTTCTCTCGCCGATGGTGTTGTCTTGGTATGAACCGACAGAGGAGATGTGAGGCTGGGTACATAACAAGGGCATTCAGGTGACGGCTTTTTACAGCGAATCTAAACCAGTCGAAACCAGCGCCACTCACCCGCCGCACCTGATGCCCGAGCCGTTATGTACACAAATCAAGAAGGGAGGATCCGATGAAAAGGCTGCTTTACATATTCACGTCTATCACAGTAGTGATTTTATCACTTACTAGTTGTGTTTCAGTAAAGGCTATTTACAAACCACCTATAGTAGATAATTCACCCTTAGAATACTCGAAAGTAATCAATAAACCTTTTGACGAAGTTTGGGATGCATTGATTAATTATTCCGCGAGCACTTTTTTCGGTATAGAGAATTTCGAGAAGGATTCTGGACTACTAACACTTTCATTTGGAGCATCAAATCCCCAAGATTATGTGACTGGCGGTCATTGGAAAGCAGATGTCGTTTATGGTATGAATGAACTTCATTTTGATGGCGATTACGTTGAATATTTGTCGCTTCATCAAAATGGAAAGTTAACTGGTAAAATGAATATTGTCGTTAAAAAGATAAATGATAGCAGCACTCAAGTAATTGTAAACGCAAGATATGTTTTTTCAAGTGTTGTTATAGATGCAAAAGGTCGTACTCAAAGCAATACCTGGAGTTTTAATACAGGTGCTTGTCAAGAATTAGCCGTTACTAATGCAACCAAAGGTACTCAACCAACGAGAACAATATGCCCTACCTATAAAGCAGAGAACGCTATTTTAAATGCTCTGGAATAACATTCCAAATGTTCTTTGTCAATGGTACATAACAAGGGCATTCAGGTGACGGCGGTTTAAAAGAAGGTATTACTACCAGTCAAAACAAGCGCCACTCCGCCGCACCTGATGCCCCAGCCGTTATGCCGAATCTCTGAGTATGGTAGTCCATTCATTACAGTTTTAGAACTGTTGTGCTATTTTTAAGATACGACACTCTTTTATATGGTTCCCTCTTAATTTCATCATTTCATCTAAGGAGGTTCTAAATGCACGAGGAACCTGGAAGCTCCAACAAGATTTCACCCAAAATCATAGACTTACTCAATAAGGCACTTCAACTTGAGTACACCTTGATTATCCACTACCCTCGCTTGGCCAATAGTATTAAGGATGCTGAAACGAGGAAATTAGTACAGAGTCTGGGCACTGCTTCTGTTCATCATGCTGATGTCGTGGCCGATGCCATTACACAGCTTGGGGGAAATCCAGTTTGGTCCTTTACTCCTTTCCCGGATATCTACGAGTTACTTCACATTTTCCAGATTCAACTACAGAAAGAGAAGCAAGCTTTAGAATTGCACCGTCAGGCTGCCGATTTAGTTCCGCCTGGGCCGCTCGTCGACGCCATTAAAGCTTTAGCTAACGAAGAGAAAGCTCATATCTCCATCGTCGAACGCGTTATCTCAAAGCTCAAGAATTCTTGATTAATGCTCGAGTCCCTATTCCCTGTGAGTCAACGTATTCATCGAATAGTTTTTCACCTGAACATCTTTGGTTCGTCAAAATCAATATTTGAAACTTCGGCATAACAAGGGCATTCAGGCGACGGCTCTTTACAGCACATCTATTCTAATCAAAACCTGGCCCTGCACCCGCCGCACCTGATGCCCGAGCCGTTAGACCCTCATTTCGGTCAACGACGTCATCGATTTTAAATTTGACATTTCACTCATTCAGATTCTCGATTCACAACGAAGACAGAGATCTCTTCATCTGAGGCTTGACGCCTTTGCCGACATTGGTTCCTGAGTCCGTGCTCATTTCCGGAAGAGCTTTCGATACGAGAGAGAGAAAATGGAGTCGTGCGGCGATCTATTTATCTTTCACGCGGCTTGTCGTTCGGCCCGTGTGAGCCGCGGTCCCGGGTAAATTTCCGGCTTGTGGTCTAACCAGGGCATCCAGGTGACGGCGGTGTAAAAGAAGGTAATACTACCAGTCAAAACAAGCTCCACTCCGCCGCACCTGATGCCCGAGCCGTTAGAAGTACTTAAAGGGTAGGAGAACATGATTGAGGTTCAAGACGGACTCTATGTTGGTAATGAGACTGACTGCAGGGTTGGTGATGATGAGTGGGCTGTTGTTCATGCCTGCAAGAGCCCTTGCCACCAAAGGGCAGTTGGGTACCGCGGAAGCCTATCCCAGGATCACCCTCACTACTTGGTGTTCAACCAAGGCACGGATCTGTACCTGAACCTGATCGATCCTCCAATCCCGCTCTTCATGACAGAGTCCTTCACCTCATTTCTAGTATTTGCGCAGGCTCAATTGAATGAAGGCAGGAATATCTTGATTCACTGCAATCAAGGAGAGTCACGGGCACCTTCATTGGCGCTCCTATTCCTTGCGAAGATAGTTGGCTCGATTTCCAATGAGTCCTATGAGGCAGCAAGATCTGACTTTAAAGCTCTCTTCACGGGATACTATCCAGGAAAGGGAATTCAGAAGTACTTGTCTGATAACTGGAGTGACTTCGATGACTTCTAACAAGGGCATTCAGGCGACGGCTCTTTAAAGCAGATCTGTTCTGTTCAAAACCTGGTCTATCTACCCGCCGCACCTGATGCCCCAGCCGTTATGTCCTTCCCAAGGGCAAACGATAGAAAACAGATTGAGTATTGAAAATAGAGTAGACTGCTAAAAGAGAATCCCGAGTTATTTCGAGATCCTGAGATCGACCAGAGAAAACTGCGCCGCAGCCTAGCCGCTGCTTCCGTCAAGCAGAGAGGTCTAGTAAACGTCTGAAGCGCTGGTTCCTCCTTTGTCCTGATATCGAAGTTTCTTTGAAAGTCCGGTCACCTACCACGTCGCTGAGGCTGACGGCGCAGTGTCCTTGGAACCACCAGAGGAGATTTGCGACCGAGTGCTTCTCTAACCGATGGCATTGTCTTGGCATGAACCGACAGAGGAGATGTGAGGCTGGGTACATAACAAGGGCATTCAGGTGACGGCTTTTTAGAGCGAATCTAAAACAGCCAAAACCAGCGCCACTCCGCCGCCGCGCCTGATGCCCCAGCCGTTAGGTCCCTCCCCAGGGGCCAACGAC
>Ga0180438_10003925_pt1 | contig 21929 bp, 16 predicted proteins | sample SS_ome_12_FD_132455 | JGI IMG/M metagenome (GOLD analysis project Ga0180438, IMG submission 132455) | Hypersaline lake sediment archaeal communities from the Salton Sea, California, USA - SS_3_D_2 metaG | ecosystem: Environmental > Aquatic > Non-marine Saline and Alkaline > Hypersaline >...
GCGGTTTATCTATGCCTTGCCGGAGAAGTATACGGAACGCCTAATCTGGTTCGTGACGGCCATGCCAATGGATTTCTTGCGCTCGAGGCAGCGGTAGATAAAAGTGTGTTTAAGGTGACACGTTCGCTGAAGCACAACCCCAAGACCAGGGGCACGAGCATTACCCACCGGCTGGAAGCCGACTGGCTGAATGCCCCGTTGAGCAGGAAGGCGGATATTACCGCATTCCTGGCTCCGTACATCGGGGTATCAATAGCTGCTCTGGATCAGGTATCATTCGCACTACAGGGTGCTTTTGATAGTCTGATGATGGCAGAGCATACGCCTCGGGCAAAGATGCTGAATACCTTCATGGGACTGGACCGGGCTGAGAAGCTTCGTGAGGTACTGAAGAGTAGTCAGGATCTGCTCGCGGATCTGCCGGATCGTACAGAAGCGCTGAAGGAAGCCGCACTCCAGGAAGAGGAGCTTGAGCAGCAGTTCAATGAGGCCGACGGTATCTACACTGCAGAGAAGGAGCAGATCACTGAAGCAGCCGAGCGCGCGTATGCGACGGCACTGGTGATCAAGGATAAACCCTCCAGCAAGACGCGGGACGAGCAGCTGAAAGAATACAAGGCCGCAGAGGCGGATTTCCTGCAGAGGATTCAGAACGCTGAAGCCGTAATAGCTGATCGTGCAAAGAAGATCGAAGACGTGACACCACCGGATACTCAGGAGTATCTGAAGTATAAGGAGTGGTCAGCGGCCGACGATGCGATGTGTACTGCTGAGTCCGCATACATCGAATGGGACCGTGAGGAGATAAAGCGGCCGCCTGAGGATACGTATGAGCGGTGTGGTGAAGAAGTCTTGACGGCGCTGCTCGACGCAAGGAAGAGGATCGACCAGCTCACTGAGAAAGTCGAGTCCTATGGTACCGGTGTCTGCAAATCATGTGGTCAGAAGCTCCCTGTTGATTTCGATATCGAGGAAGTCAAGAAGGAGCTGGCAGAGCTGCAGGAGCAGTATGAACCGCTGAACAAGACTTACGAAGAAGCGAAGGCTGTCATACTTGAGTACAATGAACAGTCCCGTAAGCATCAGGAAGAGCGTGAAAGGCGGAAGACAGCATGGGACCTGGCTGTTGCCAAGTTCAAGCGCCTGGACGATATGTCCGGGTTTGACGAAGACGCCTATCATGCAAAACTGGCTGTGTACAACGAGGCAGCCTCGCTCCAGCAACAGCAGAAGAAGTCGCAGGAGTACCTGGATGCGCTGCGTAAGGACTATAGTGATGTTCGTGTGAAGATCGCCGAACAACGAAGTCTCGACGTGGCCTCTGAGGAAGAAATAAAGCATGCGGAGAACTTGATCAAGGCCTTCAATCTGGCCAAGCTCAAGATCACGGAAGCAGAACGTAAACGTAATGGCTTGTACGCTCAACTCGAAGGAACCCGGAGCCGGATCAAAACCCTCGAAGAGGACATTGAGAAGGCCAAGGTGAACCTGGAGATGACGGCACTCCTGCAGTTTGCGCGCGACCAGCTGCATGTTGAGAAGCTGCCAAGGCTCGCCGCCCAGGGCAGTATCCGGGTAATAAACCGGGCAATGAAGAAGTACCTGGACATGTTCGCTTTCCCATACGGGTTCCGCCTGGATGAGAACAGCGACTTTGTCGTGGACTTTGAGACAAGCGCCGGGCATCCGGCGGCCATCCTTAGTGGTGGTGAGCGAGTACGTGCAGCGCTGGCCATGAGGTTTGCGTTGATGGATGTGTTCAGTGCCGGGTGTGGAATCCTCATCATTGATGAGCCCACAACAGCTCTGGACAGCGAGGCGATTACCGCCTTGGTCGAAGTCCTCGGGACTGCGGCATCCTACTTCAAGACCAGGAAAGTCAAAATACTGTGCCCGACTCATGCCCAACAACTGGCATCTGTGGCGGATACGGTCATAACCATAGGAGAGACTCTGTGAAATTCATCAGAGAGTTGTGCAGGCTGTTTGAGAAGCAGCATGTAACCATTGCAGGGATCCATGAGGGGCGGCGGATTGTCGCTGCCACCGATAGGCGGCTCATGGTCCTGGAGCGCTACGAAGAGTCGGACGAAGAGGATAACGTGGAGTGTATCCCGTCCTTCAAGATCGGCTCGATTGATCCGCCTGTTGACATTCCATCGAAGCTCGGGGAAGACGGAAGACCGATACTTCCAGAAGGAACTGAGATGGTCACCTCGGCGGAAGAGGCCAAGGAGTACAAAAAGGGCGAGCTCGAGGCGGCCGAGGCCATTGCGGTAATTGGCAAGCTTCGTGCGGTTGAGAAGCCACTGAAGCTGCCGGTTAACCTCCATACGCTTAAGGAGGACTGGCTCGCATTCCGCCTCGAAGGCGGCCATATGTTCGTACGTACCGCAAAGGAGTACGGCGATCTCGGTGAAGCCACGGAAGTCGACATGGGCGCCTGCGATGCAGAGTTCAACTGCTGCTTCGCAGTCCCTGTGCTGATCTTCAAAGTCTGTCATCAGCTCGCTGATGGCGAAATCAAGACCAAACTCAGCCGCACCAGAGACAACACCTTCGCGGTGTTCGAAATGAAGGATGCCGGCATCTACTACTCATGTAAACCATTACTAATTGTGGAGAACCCTGTGAAGAAGGCAGAGCAAAAGTCCGGAACTCCGAACAATGAGCCGGAAGAGAAGAAGTCCGAGGAACCTAAGGTAGAAGAACCTAAGGTAGAAGAACCTAAGGTAGAAGAACCTAAGGTAGAAGAACCGAAGGCGGAAGAGCCCAAGGCGGAAGAACCGAAGGCGGAAGAACCGAAGGCGGAAGAGCCCAAGGCGGAAGAACCGGAAGAGGGTGGCGAAGAAACGCCGCCGGATGGCGAAGAAACGCCGCCGTCAGAAGAGAAGAAGCCGGCAGTAGAAGACGTGGACCCGCTGGTGGCTCTGGACGAGATCATGCCGGGGCTGATGAAGGCCCAGCTAGAGCTGAACCAGGACACCTTCAAGCAGATGCGTGTTCTGATCCGCAATGTCGGCAAGCAGTGCCGTAAGGCACTCAAGTCCCAGGCTGATCCGGAAGAGGTCAAAAGCCTGAAGAAGAAGCTGGCGGCAGAGACCAAACGTGCCGATACGGCCCAGGCGGAGCTTGAGGCTCTGAAGGGATCGCTGAAGGCACTCAAGAGCGTCCTCTAGCCATGCATGTAAAGATCGGGAGAACATTCAGCCTGTGTACCATGAAGCCTTGGATCAAGGCTCTGGAGGACGAGCTGACGTTCACGAAGGTAAACCACCAGCACGGGTACGTGCGCAGCGGGCAGCCGAGGGTGACATTCGAGACTAAGCGTCTTTATCATGTCCCGTCGACCAAGCCTACTGAAGGCACGTTCCCGGCTGGTCTGCTCCCTCGGGCGCTCGATTTCCTGAGCAGCCGCGGGCATACCTACGAGTTCGAGGACTTCCGTGACATCACCAGGTTGAAGCCGAAACCTGACTTCAGTCGGGTTTCCGAGCTTCGGCCGGGCCAGGGCGAAGCTCTTATTCAGATCGCTCATGCCGACTGCGGTATCATTGTGGCGGCAACAGCATTTGGTAAGAGCTTCATCATTACCCAGGCCGCCAAGATGTATCCCGATCTCCGTTTCCTGGTCGTCTCGCCGCGCGTTGCAGTTGTCAACAGTCTGTACGAGAGGCTTGTTGAGGAGTGTGGCGCCGACGAGGTCGGCCGGGTTGGCGGAGGCAAACGGGTACTTGGCAGGCGTGTGACGGTGTCCACCGCGCGGTCTATGCACAAGGTAGATCCGAGTGAAGTAGACATTCTGTTCTTCGATGAGGTACACGGCGTAGGTGACAACGATGTTGCCAAGACGATCGGGTATTACGATGACTGCAGGCGGTTTGGCTTTACGGCCAGTCCCGTACGTGGTGACAAGTCCGAGATGTGTATGGAAGCTCTGTTTGGCCGGTTCCTTGTTGAGGTGTCCTATCAGGAGGCTGTGGATCTGGGCAATGTCGTTCCGATCGATGTGTATATGGTACGTGTCGGTGGGTTCACGATCCGCACGGATAACAGTTCCTACAAGAACAAGCGGCTGAGCTACTGGACGAACGAGCCCAGGAATAAAATAATAGCCAAGGTAGCCAGGAAAGTTCCTGAGGATCAGCAGTGTCTGATCTTTGTGGAGACCCTGGAGCATGCGGTGCATTTGCATAAGCTGCTCCCCGAGTACACCATGGTGCATTTCGGCGCAGTGAAGCTGGATTATCTGGCGTATGAATGGCGGAGGATGAGCCAGGCACAGGCTTCTCGTTCCGGCGGCTGGGCAAGAACAGGCGATGGATCCACCTGGAGGCTAAGCACTGTAGAGGACATACATAATGGCACGCCCATCTACTGTTGGGCATGCAGCAGGAAGACGGACAAGAAGTTCAAGGAAGCGGCAGTTGCCGCAGGCCGGGAAATTCGGTTCCTTGGACGTTTGCAGGCATTCGATGAGATCGCAGATCAGGGTATCGCGGATGTCAAGGAAGGCGACTACTATCTCATCAAGCAGGAGGAATACATCCTGGATGTGCCGAAGTCGTCGCTGAAACTCACGGCCAAGCAGAAGGAGGAGTTACGCCGGAAGTTCGAGTCCGGGGAGCTGAAGAAGGTAATCGCCACCACCACATGGAAGGAGGGCGTTGACTTCGAGCAGCTTGAGACGGTAATCCGTGCAGACGGATCCTCCAGCAAGGTAGTTAATACACAGATGCCTGGACGGTTGAGCAGGTTGTTTGAGGGGAAGGCCTCAGGCAAGCTGATCGACTTCCGGGACGAGTTTAACGATTGGGCACGGAACCGGACGAATGTCAGGCTACGTGTATATCGGGAGCACCAATGGAGCGTACACAACTGAAGAACACGGCATTAGCATTGTGGGGCTTCGTGCCCGAGTGGTCCACAAAGCTGTGTGATGAAATAGTGCAGAGGATTGAAGCCGCCGGCGTTCTGCCGGCGGTATACCTCCGCGCCGTGGCCACGAATAAGAAGGTACCCAGTTCTCATCTTGTTCATAGGAATGTGATTTTGTCCCGGAAATGGGATGATTTCCTGAACATCGAGTTGCAACAGATGCAGGAGGAAGCTAGAGTAAAATTCGATTCCGATAAGGTTGAGTTTCGCAACGCATTGCTTGTGTGCAGGGGCGATTATAAAGAGTCATTGGAAGACCTTCATTTCAACCTCACGAACATCGGTCGATACAGTATTGCATTGTTGTATGGCCTCGAGGAGACGGCAGAAAAGTTCCGTGTCGATGCAGAGATTGATCGACTCCGGAATCCGTATCTAGCGGCCAAATACGACGAACTTCAGGAAGATGATAATGTCGAGTAGCGACGCGAAGTTCCTCGTCGTGGGCTTGTACGTCCATGATGACCTGTTGGCGCATGCCTCCAGGAATTTTGAAGGGTATGAACTCTTCAATGCGTTCGGTGATCCTGGCTACCGCATTATGTGGAATTGCATCAGGGACACCTATCTCACTACCGGCGAGAAGCCGACCTTGCTTATGCTTCTCGAACGGACTCCGCCGATGTTGGAGTCGATTGATGTAATCGCACGCCGGACGGCGAACCTGCAGATTGCAGACGCTGTAAAGACTCTTTCACTATTCGATGGCAGTGAGATCATCGGACGTGAGCACACCATGAAACTGCTGGAGGCAGCCAGTCGAAGAGCAGCGAAAGATAAGCTGCTTGGAATAAACTCGCTTGACGAAGACACGACCCCCGCGTTGATTGACCATGCGGAGGGTGTGGCCAGGATGCTCAAGAACGTGGCACCTAAGCAGGGTGTGCGTAAGCGGCCGTTGGCCCCGGAGCAACGATCCCTTCTACTGCGGGCTACAGCTCGCTGGAATTGGGGCATCGACTACTGGGATGCTGCCGGACTTAAGTGGTATAAGAAAGAGATCCACGGACTGCTGGGCCCGACCGGCGGCGGCAAAACCGTTAATGTGACGAACATCGCAACGAGACAGCTCAAGGAATTCCGCAACGTCATGATCGCTCTGTATGAGCAGGCTCTTGAGGAGGACGTGGAACAACGTATCCTCAGTAACCTGGCCGGAGTGAGCATGGATGAACTGCGGGACAGGAATGAGTGTGATATTTCGCAGCGTGTTCGTGATAAGATAGAAACAGTCTGTGCGCAGTATGTTGACCGTCTGGTTGTCCTGGACATGATTGGAGAGGATGCCGGTAACGGCGGTGTGGAGGAGCTGAAAGCCCAGATCGCAGAAGAGAAGCGTGAGACTGGCTTTGAGCCCGACCTGCTCATCATCGACTGGCTCGGTGAGATGGTGATGCGTTATGATGGCCTTGGTAACAGTGATGCGGCTTACCGCCGGTGCTGTGAGAAGTTCATGTCCGAGCTGGTACAGTTCAAGGAAGATACGGGTTATGCGATACTGGTGGTTCATCAGACGAATACGCATGCCCAGAGTCTCAGTCCCGCGTCAAAGCCGAATAAAACGATGGCGCACGAGTTCCGGTCATTCGCAAACAAATGCGATACATGCTGTGTACTCGGGACAATGGACAGGGACGAACAGGTTTGCTGGTTTGTTCCTGATAAGTCCAGGCGTTCCAATGCACCAGATCGTATCATCAAACTGGACGGCGCTTACATGCGGTTCAGTGATGCGACTGATGAGTACGAGCCGATGAACAACAGGTTCGTTACCAGGGCGGCCGCGCAGGCTGTTCGGGATGAGTTGGAAGAGCAGATACAGCGGGATAATACGAACTACATGGGTGCATGATGTTAAACCCGGCTTTGTATAAAGCCCTGTGTACAGCGTACGGTAACGTCGACGTGCATAACGAAGACGAGCCTCTTGTGCTTGGCGGACTGCCGGTAAAGGACGTTATACAGGGCAAAGAGAACAACAAGATCACCAGTGATATGGTGGAAGAAGGCGGTGAGTACTACGCGATCAACTGCCCGTTCTGTAATGACACCAGAAACCGCCTGTGGGTTTGTCATGCCTGGGGCAGTAAGCTGACTAAGAACGGCCTGGTTTATCAGGTTAGTAAAGGTGTGGCACATTGCTACAACGAGCACTGCCTGCAGTCCTATAATAACTGGAGGGACCTGTGTGACGCCATTGCGGGTAAGACGGTTCCTCAGATCAGTGCCGCAGGCGCTGAGTTTGAGAGACTGGTCAGGGACAATGACAAAGAAGTCCCGTTGCCCGTCAGCAACTACTATGTCGATGACCCGTATGGTTCCCAGCAGGTCAGCGACTATCTGGTGGAGCGAGGATACAACCTCAACGAACTCCGCAACCACTGGGACTTCCGTGCCGGCAAGATCCATTTCTACGATGTAGATTGTGTGCTCATGCCGGTTGTGTGCCAGGGCAAATACCGCTTCTGGCAAGCAAGATACCCCGTAACCGGGAAGATACCCGAGTTCTTCAGTGACGGTCGTAGGAAACCAAAGTACTACATTCCGGCCGGTGCCAAGAAGTCCAGGGTGCTGTACAACTTCGACAGGGCCGTCCAGACTCAGGTGATCGTGCTGGTAGAAGGAATCTTCGATGCAGTACGGGTAGGTGCCAGCGGCGTGGCAATGTTCGGCAAAAGGCCGAGCACACGTCAGCAGTATCTGCTTTCCAATCATGCGTTCGACAAGACGATCGTGTGGATTCCTGATATGGATGACCCGGAAGCGCTCGACTACGCCAGGAGCTACTGTGAACGCTGGAACACGGCTTCTATGTTTAACGGCGGAGCGCATGTTATTACACTGCCGGACGGTGATCCGGCGGATCATACAAGGGAGGAGCTATGCAGCTTGATAGCTCGATTAACAATAAGGCCGTAAAGATGTGCGGACGGGAGTTCAAGCTCAATGCCTGGACTCCTGATCAGGACGTCGTGCTGGGAAAGCTGATCGCGATTGACACTGAGACAGAGTTGATCAAAGATCATCATTTCCCGCCGTTGGTGCTTCTGCAGGTTACGGCCGGTTCCCGAGTGGACCTGGTTCCGTATGATCTGGCGGAGCAGTACATGTTAAAGCTTGTTCGGTATAACCCGGGATCCAAATACGTGTTTGTTAATGCGGCGTTTGACCTGGGTGTGCTGGCCTGTGGAGATCTGTATGATATGATCGACAAGGGCCAGGTAGTGGACATGATGGACAGGTATAAGCTCTTTGAGATCCAGGATCGTGGGTTTGTTCGCAAACCTGCGAGTCTGGCGAACATGGCGAAGAACATACTTGATGTCCAACTGTCTAAGGACGCGGATGTCCGTCTCACGTTTACCAGGGATAAGCCACCATCAGCGGCGCAGCTGGAATACGGCGCATCTGATGTGGTGGCCACCTGGTGGCTGGGTTGCCGTATGCCTGAGATGCCGACTGAAGCCGACTCACAGATCATGGGGTCGGTTGTCCTGGACGCGATCAGCCGTAACGGGATGCTCGTGGACAAGGAGAAGTTCGATGAGGCCCGATCCAAGTTCGAGCGGGAGTATGCTGAGGATCTCGAGTTTCTTGAGCTCCATGGCTATAATCCGCTGCTGAGTAGGACAACGAAGGAAGTCATGGCCGACGGCCTTGAGGTACTTGGCATTGACGTACTTCCCAATAAGTCGAGCGGGCCGGTGTATGAGTACATTCTGTACCGGGCGATTATGGCGCAGCACAAACCGCTGGAGGAATTCCGCAAGTTTGTCCAGGCGTCTATCGCAGAAGCAGATGCTGAAGAGTGTGGCCCGTTATGCCAGACACAGCTGATCGACATCTACGTGGAAACCATCCAGTCCGACTTCGACGGCAAGTTGAAGCGGGATCGTCTTGAGCAGGCCAGAGAGCATGTGAAGACGGTTTCAGACAGGACGCTGGACAGGTTTGCAGCGACGGTTCGAATAAACCCGTTCAAGCCGAAGAACAGGAAACTGCTGGACAAGTTGTTGCGTGGACTGCTCGATGACCGGTTTGAGTATAATGACGGGGTACACCCGCCGATGCAGGTAACCGGCCTGGGATTGCGTGACATGGCCAGGGACGATAAGCTCTGCATGTGGCCGATGGCCATGGTGCTTCGTGAATTGTGTCGGGCAAAGGCGGGAGTGATCCCATCGATCAAGGAGTTCGACCAGAAGGAGTTCTCCCAGTACATCCGTAACAAAGCGATCTGGTATGGCAACTTCTCTACGGAGTGGTCAGAGTGTATGTCGACAACGAAGTTCATGCAGGCCAGGCTGATCGGTATTGAGTCCAAGAATCCTGAAATCAAGTTCCCCCGTACGGACAAAGGAAAGATCCAGGTATCCGGCAAGGATAAATGGATATTCAAGAAGTTCGGGATTGAGGACAAACTCGTAGAGCGGTACATTTCGTTCAAGCATAACGAGAAGATCCTCTCCACCTACCTGAACACGGAGTTCATCCGTGAAGACGGCAGGATCCACACACGCTACGAGAACTACGTACGAACTGGACGCACATCCAGCAGTAAGCCAAATGTGCAGAATATCCCTGGAAGCGGCGGGATCAGGCAGACGTTTATTCCGCCTCCCATGCATGTACTTGCGTCTATCGACTACAGCCAGTTGGAGTTGTGCAGCCTGGCGCAGCACTGCTACAGAGAGTACGGCTACAGTCGAATGCGTGAACTAATCAACGCGAAGATTGACCTGCACAGCTGGTTCGCTGCAAAGACGTCCGGCCTGATTACCGACGAGAACGACTATGACGGTACATCAGAATCCAGGGAACGTGTTATAGAACTCCTGGAAGAGGTCAAGGACCAGAAGATACGCAAAGACGCCAAGGCGGCCAACTTCGGCTTCCCTGGCGGCATGCAGGAGAAGACGTTCCTCAAGACCCAGCGTGGTTACGGGAACATCGACATCACTCTGGAGGAATGCGCAGAACTCAGGCTTAACTGGTTCAAAGCGTTCCCTGAAATGAACAAACACATGGAGCCGACACCTGATGTTGTTACCCCAAATGACAAGCGTCGGTTCAACAATGAAAATATACGGCTGTACCGTGCCCATAACATCATGGGCGTGGTCCGGCGCAAATGCACGTTCAACAGTGCATGTAACTACCCGTTCCAGTCCCTTGCAGCCCTTGGCGCCAAACGTGCCCTGTGGGCTGTATGGCGGGACGGCCGCTATGCCAAAAACATGATCAACTTCATTCATGACGAGATCCTCTTCGAGCTTCCTGTTGAGACAGCAGCTGAAGATGTCCGTATCATCCAGGAGATAATGGAGGATGCGATGAAGGAGGTTATACCCGATGTGCGCATCGAGGCAGAAGGTTGTCTTATGGCCTGTTGGGACAAGAAAGCCAAACCCGTTTTCGACATGTTCGGAAACTTAACTGTGTGGTACCCGGAAGAAAAGAAAGACGGGGCCGCCTAAGAAGGAGAAGCAATGCGTAAAGCAACCACGAGTGGCTCCGCTGGGAGCCAGAAACTGTTCTTTGTCCAGCAGGAAGCGTTCAATGCCGGCTGGAGTGCGGAGTTCACCAAGCTTGGAGCCCCCACGATTATCCGGCTTTATCCGCATTTCATCGGTCAGGAGATGCAGCCGCAGCTGCTCTTCGAGGGCAACAACCAGGGAGAGGATCTGATCGGTGATATCGTTGCCGAGTATTCGACGATCTCCCACTTCGGCCCCGGCAAGATCAGCGGTGTCGTTGAGCTCCGGGATAAGGAGGACGGCGTTGCGAATCCGGTAAACGTGCTGTACAACAAGCTGAAGGAACTGGCTGAGTGTGATGCTACTCAGCTGGCCCCGCAGCATGTAGAGCTCTACCGGCTGGTTCGTACCTGGGTGTTCGGTCGCACGAAGCCAGGTGACAATCGTCCAAAGATTGTTGAGCCCCGGCCTTCCTTGTTCATGCGCGGTCTTGCGATGCAGCTGCGCGGCCAGGTGCCGGAGAACTACGTGACCAAAGCCAGGGAGCCTCTGCATAAGGTATTGTTGCGTGTCAGCAGCAGTGCAGCCAAGTCTGTTATCAAGGGCATGACCACGGCATTGGATCCGTCCAAACCGCTGAGTCCGGAGAACTCCGAGCTGGGCGATATGATCGGCCCGAATGGCTTCTCTGTGAAGATCTCTGATTTCACGGAAACCAAAGAAGACAGCATGTCGATCACGAAGTATGTGGCAGAGCGGGATCAGCCGGTGGCGCTTGATCCGATGGTCGTCTGGCGTGACGTGTATGAGAATGGCAAGTATAACGACTGGGATAATCTGGTTTGTCGCCTGACAGCGGCAGATCTGATCCGTCGTCTTGCCATCGGCGTTGGTGACCAGGCGATTCAGTATGTGTTCGGTAACCATCCGGTGTACGCCAAGTGCCTGCCGGGTAACACGGTCCACTTGCAGCAGCAGGCTCCAGCACCAGCACCAGCCCCCGCCCCGGCGGATAACCTGGTAGGGCTTGAGCCGGATCCGATCAAGTCGAATCCAATGTACGCTGCATTGGCTGCAACGGGACTGCCGCACGAGGCTATCGTTGCTGCTATTCAGACTGCCACGGCAGCGCAGGCTGCACCGGCCCCTGCTCCTGCACCGGCCCCTGCTCCTGCACCGGCCCCTGCTCCTGCACCGGCCCCTGCTCCTGCACCGGCCCCTGCTCCTGCAGCGGCTGCGCCAACGCCTGCACCAGCCCCGGCTCCGCCGGCCGCACAGCAGGAAGGCGAGCTCACCATCGAAGAGCTCACGCGGCAGCTCGAAGCGGCGCAGCTGCGTCGTGCCGCAGCTGAAGCTGAAATCCCTGACGAAGACGAGTAAGGAGGAACTATGCTAGAGCCAGCGGAAGTACTCGAACTCCTGCTGACCAAGGCACAGGCCAAGTTCGGCAAGCAGAACTGCTATGTTGCCGCGGATCATTATATCCGGCAATTCGGCATTCCCTTGCCGAGCTTGGCGCTCCAATACATGATCGGCGTTGAGAATCTCCCGCTGGGCCGTTTTTACGGCTTCAGCGGGCCTCCGCAGAGCATGAAGAGTAGTATCGTATTCTGGATGCTGCGGAACATCATGGAGCAAGGTGGTCTTGGCCTACTGGTCGAAACAGAGCGCAAAGTATCCGATACCCTGATGCAGGGGATCATCGGACCATTCCTGGCACAACTGCTGCAGTTTAATGCAACAACCCTGGAGCAGGCGCAGGAAATGATCAATACGGCATTCGCCTTCTACAAGTCGAATGTACCCGAACGTCACCTTCCTTATGGTATTGCCTGGGACTCCCTTCGTGGTGTCTTGAGTGAGCAGACATCGAATAAGATTGACAAGGAAGGTCATTACACCCGGCAGTACTCAAGTGAGGCCCATGCCATAAGCCCGTTCTTCGCCAAGATGGTGGAGGAGTTATCGTTCTGGCCGATGACATTGTTCTTCGTGCAGCACGAGAAGAAGCAGCAGGCGGAGGGCCAGAATACGAAGGGCAAGACCGCACTCGGCGGTGATGCACCTAAGTTCCATAGCACTGTGCTTACACGCTGTGGTGTTCTAGATAAGGTAAAAGAGGGTGCCGCAAACCCGTACGCAACTGTCCAGTTCAAGACGATCAAGAACAATCTTGGTGTCCTCGGTAAACGCTGTGTGGTAGACATCCACTTCCAGCAGCGTGTGACAGAGGAGGGACAGACGATCCACAACTACTGGTTCGATTGGGCTAAGGCTGACTGTGACTTGCTTCTGAGTAAGCACCTGGCCAACAAATCAGGAGTGAAGGAAGTAATCAACCTCGAAGAGCATTCGAGTAACAAGGGGTACTATCGGTGCCCGGAATTGGATACAAAGAAGTCCACAGCTTCCGAGGTCCTTGAGATGCTCAATGCTCCGGAAAACACGCAGATGCTGAGCGACTTGCGGAAGCAGCTGCGGATACAACGTAACCTTCGCTTTGATGAGGTCGAGTGGGTGCAGGACGGTGGAACCGCCAAGAATCCCATGTTCGACTGGAAAGTTAAGGAGGGCGTCGACTTGAAGTCGGTAGTCTCAATAAGCGAAGAGGAGTTCGCCATGCAAGAGGAACCCAGCGACGAAGTCAAAGATGGCAAAGAAGCTGAATCCTGAGGAGCTGGTGGCGAAGCTCAAAAAAGAGGTGAGGCAGGTCCAGACGGGGCCGAACAGGCGCATAGTGGCGAAAGTCCTGCGTCAGCTCGGCCCCGCCTTCGGGCTTTCTAATCACCTGGTTTCCCGTGTATGGAAGGATATGCAGGAGGACGGAGATCTGCTTGAGGCCGCAAGACGTGATGCCAAGGAAGGGCATCTGATACCTGCCGGTCTTGTAATCGGCGGGCATAAAGGATTGACACTACCGGATATTGTGTCGCTGAAGTTCAGTAAAAAGTCCTGGTGGAACAAGCTGATGAACCTGATTACCCTCCATGAGGAGGTTATCTGGGTGCTGCCTGTCAAGAGCCTCGGATATTGGGTTATCCACAATACGACGGTAGATCCGGATAAACGCCATCCGGCATTCGTGATCCCCGCGATCCGTAAAGGACTCAACCACATCCAGGTTATCCGCCTGGAATCATTTGTAAAGGAGATGCGCGATGAGCCAGAGTAAAGAGCTTGTCAAAGCGGAAGAGCCCCCGAAGTGGGATTCGATCGAAGAGATGGTCGAGTACTTCAATGAGAACATAAATGCAGCTATGATCTCACTAACCCGAATTATGTGGGAAGTGGGCAGAGCTGGCCACGAGCTGTGCAACGAAGCCAAGTATGGTGACGGTGCAATCCCGAAGCTTGCGGAAGGCATCAAGAAGGGCACCTCGTGGGTGTATGAATGCATTCACATGTACGAGGCGTACACCTGGGATGATGTCAAGCACAAATTCCTGGACAAAGGCATCCCGGCGTCCACGATTGTTCGCATAGGGGCCATCAAAGATGAGGGTACCCGGAACTACGTTGAGGACAAGCTGCTCAGCGGGGAGATCACGTACGAAGACATCTCCAAGGCCAAGAAGGAGTACACCAGCGTAGTCAACAATCCGGAAGTGAGTCATTCCGAGATCGGTAATGGTGAGGAGCCTACGATTGCGGAGCGTAATGCATCCGGACAGCTGCCTGACGATGACCCGGACAATATTGCGGCGGCGATCATTCGCAGCCATTTTGGAAAGCTGAAGCGTATGGCGGAGGAGCAGATGTCGCTCATGGAGGACACGTTGGTGGCCCATGATAAACTCGGTGACATCAGCGACGAGTCTTTGTACGAGCTTTCCCAGGACAGAATTGTCTCGGCCGGCGTCGTGCTGAAGAAGCAGATCATGTACATCGAGAATATCGTTGATACGATCAAGAAACTCGCTCCCCAGGAGTTTGAGGAGTCCTGATGATCTGGCTTGATCCGCCCAAAGGATTCAGTGTGGACCGACACATGGCCAAGGTACAGAGTATTGCCCGCAAGTTCAAAATGTATGAGGGCAAGAAGATGAGCAATGCGGTATTGGAGGACATGTGCGCTGAGGTCGTGACTAAGATGCGGTACTCGAGCGCGCCCTGTCTGCGTACATTACTGCCTTCGATTGTTCCCGGCAACGGGGACATCATCGATGGTAAAGCGCTAATGCGCCTTGGTATGTTCCTGCTGGAGCATGGGTCACATCTGAGTGCCGGTAAGTACATTTCTGAGTGGAATGGAACTCCGACCCTCTGGGCGGCAAGTCTGGTTACAGACTCCAAGTGGGACAAGACAGTGAAGAAGGGCCAGAAGTCGAAGTACAGATTGGCGACGTTGGCACTTAACGGTCCTCCGGCCGGTATTATAATCGAGACACGGGTAACTCCCAGGTATGCGGCATACCTGCCGATGATGCTGGGGGTATCTAAACGCACGAAGATAGATGTGCTGCCGGCGGACGCCATTGGTATGGTGTTCTATGGGCAGTATGGTTCTGTTCCGGGCATGCCATTTGCTCTTCGTGAGAAGCGTGTGTCGTCTGCAATGAAAACCAAGAACAAACGACTATTCCAAAGGAGGCATCCAGATGCTTCAGTATAGAGAAAAGAGAACCCAGAAGTTCTATGCTCCCGGGCGTGACATCCTCGGCTTCTACCGGCCGTTGAACCTGGAGGTCCTTGAGATCCTCCGGGAACGACATCCGGACAAGCAGGCGGAAGTCAACAAGCTCGAGATGCTGATGAACGCGATCATCAATGAGGCCACAGCAGGCGCCCGTGGCTGGGATCTCGAGACGATCATCCATATGGTTAATGAGACCATGAAGGACGTTGATGATGACATCCGTACCGAGTACGCGCTGTTGTTTGTGTCTGCCATGACCTTCCGGTATATCCTGGGTAAGCGGGAAGTTCCCGAAGACCAGGTGCAGGATGAGGAGCTCGGTAAGGCATTCGGTGGTGTTTACATGCTCGGTATGCTCCCGGAGGAGCTGGCTGAGAAAGTACGTAAGCACCTGCTGGCGTATAATCATATGCCGAAGATCGTACTCGAGAATGAACCTCCTTGCGAAGTCGTGGAAGTGGAGGAAGAAGATGGCGAAGACGATCAATCGTCGTAGCCTGAGTGAACTGCGGCGCAAGTTTGCGAAGAACCCTGATGTAGCCCTGGCAACCTGGTACTTCATAGAAGACAGTGAGCATGGCTTCGTCAATCTACGCGGCGTGCGCTTGCTTATACTTGCACGTAACAGGATCAATGTAATGCCAGGTACCGTCACTCGTGATGATTCCGGCATGCAGCAGATTCTGTTTTCAAGTACCGGGTTGTGCCGAATAAAGAACGGCCACCGGCGCGGTATGATCATAGAACCTACCCGACTCCGAGTTGGGGAGAGTGGTCTGCCGACCGGCCTGGTTAAATCGTTGTCCAATGGGACGAGGTCCAACTCGATCCGTATGAGTGATGATCGTGACCGCCGTATAGTGCAGCGTTTGTGTGAGGCCTATGAGGATGCCGTCGACCTGGGTGCAATCGTGCCCCCGACAGCATATATCCGGGCTAAGTCAGATGAAGATCTGACCATGCGACTGACCGGCGAAGTAACGAAGAAGCTCATGGCCCTTGACGGCTACAACAAGGAATTCCAGATGGAGGATAACTTTCATAACCTCATCAGGGAGTTCACCATCCCGGCGGATGATCCAGGCTACCGGCTGTACCCGTTTGATATGGTGTGCGGCAATGGCCTTGTGGTCATGGCAACCAACGAAGAGATACCTCCACTCCTGATACCGCTGGATAAGCTGAAGTGCGAGGTACCAACCATAAAGGTGCGCATATGAAGTTGAAGAGTACATTGGCCAGCTTCGGGGTATACCCCGAGTCCTGCATGGCCGTGTCCCTTGCAACTGACGGATTGAAGCAGGATGCGAACATTCTGATGGTGGCCTTACAAGGATTCGACGAGAGGGATATGGATATGTCCATGTTCATCTCTGGCGGAGATGTAATGGCCACCCAGAGGTTCACAGGGATCCCGAAAGAGGTCTACGATGATCAGGCTGTCAGTGCGAAGGATGTAGGCCAGTTCCTGCAGGATAAACTGGACGAGTTCGGTGTGCATAATCTGATCTGCCATCAGGGCTTCCAGTTTGTGCAGCCCAGGATGCTGGATGCAAAGCTTATGCGCAACAGCATGTCTTTTGTTGACATCGGACTGTTGCATAAGGCTCTCCGGTTCTGGACATCGAATCTCGACCGGGCCACGAGTATGCTGGATCTGCAGGCAAAGATCAAGCGTATGGGCGGCAAGAACCTGATCAGTCTGAAGAAACTGGCCGATCATTACGAGGTCGATAAAGACCTGTCGAAGTCTCCGTATGTACCTGTAAACAATGCAGAGATCATACGCAGGATCTTCGAGAAGCAACTGGAAATGGAACTGCCGGTCTAGGGCCGTGCAGCAGAGGAGGTCCGGTCAGGCGTGGGCCTGTCTTCGGCTCCTCTACCGGGAGCGCAACGCTCCCCTTGGCAGTAAACGCCGGCGCTGCGCCGGTGAGGCCGTCGGTGCCTTCCTCCACCGGCACGGTGGGGGTGTTCGACTAAGTGCCAAATTTCCTCGATAGAACCTGGTTGCGCAACGTGGCTATTGTTATGATGTCCTTGGAGGTCAGAGCGCTGTTACCAGGTAAACCTGGTAAACCCCTCTGGTTCTTCACTATAGTTACCACTGCCAGATTTTTCTGCACAACAGGTACACAAAAATCGGGCATGGTAACTATACTTCGTATCGAGACTTAAACAGTTGACAGAATTGGTCGGTGCAACGCCGTACAGTTACCGGTCCAAGCGAGTTCCTGGCGGCCGGGCCGCCCGGACGGGTGATGCACCCGTCCTTGAGCACACAAGGGCTGTGATTTTCACATGCTCGAGAATAATCCTGGCGCTCGTGACCTCGCTTGAATTTTCTCTCATCGAGCAAAAATCTAGTGTCAACGACACACCAATCTGATAGAACGGCACGGCGTAACGTCGTGATGGTTGAGCGTTATATATGCATCCGGGACCTCAAGTCCCCAGCAGACGATAATGTATCATCATCGTCTGCATAGCGCTCAGGCAAGCTTCGCCTCACACCTCAGTGCCACGCCCACAAAGGTGTGAACGAAGCATTCCTGATCGTGTATCAGATCCACGCACATAGCTGTTAGAACCTGTTGGTGCAACGCCATACAACGTTCCAATAGAGGGGCTTTCTATGCACTAATTTAATAAATTAGTCTAAGGCTTCTCATAGAGCTTGCTAATTGAACAAGTCTCCTCCCGCTACTGTCAGGAGAAGCGGCAAGAACAGGAGGGATATCGCTCCTTCCGACCTTGTTCAATCTAGCAACTCTAATCGAGTAACAGATACCACCCATTAGTGACCTCGGTCGCTAAGACAAAGTAGTAGTAGTCGCAACGACTGCAACGCACAAGGGCCCTCCGGGGTTCTTGTTGTTCTGCTGCTGCCTGCCCACGAGCCAACCCAGCAGCAGTACACAAGCACGCGGGCCCCAGAGGTGCCCGCGGTTTGTATATGTTTGTCAACATAAGATGCATAGATAGTGGCGGTGTTACGCCGCCTTTGGCTATTGTACTGAGGTGGTCAGTACCCTGTCTCCTCTGCCCAGGAGCAGTAGTATGCATTTGATCAATCGAAAAGTAAGTGGTGACGCAACGTTACCGAGTTATCTGAGTACCCGTAAAATCAGCGTTGTTCCGGGACCGCGACCTGGTGTATGGACTACACATGTTCCGTCCAACCCACCAGGCGCTATCCCGGATTCGCGCGCAGCATACAAGTACTCTGCGGTAGTTTTCGATAAGTGTGTAGTCACGCCAGGCGCTACGCCCGGGCAGAACCAGTATTCTGGTTTTCTGTTTCCTGAAGAAGTTAGGCCATGCTGTTCCACGACGCATGGCCACCACTCTTCAGTCCACACGTGGTAGTACACAAGAACAGTACAGGCCGGTGAAGCACCGGCGTCGTCAGTGGTCATAGACACCCACTGACATCCGAGGGACCGCGATCCTAAAGGACGCCGTCCTTCGTCCTATTAGTGTTCAACGATGGTACCCGGCGGCGCTACGCCGCCAGGCCGCCTGGTCCTTGGATCAACGGCCCCATAAACTCGAGCAGAAAAACTCGCTTCGTCAAGAGCAAAATTCGTCTGCAGATCTGCTACGCTTATGCACCTCATAAGCTCCGCACATCCTTGCCGAATTTTCCTTCTCCTCCTCTCCCCTCCCTGCTCGAGTTTCTGCTTAAAGCATCGTCAGAACCTGGCGGTGTTACGCCGCCAATGTTCAGGGCATATTGAATGCCCGCCCAATTTTCAACTTCGGTGAAGTTGAATATTCTACCCCACGACTGGGCAACCCAGTCAGCGGTACGAAGTGACGATTTGTTCGGTAAGTGATGGCGTTACGCCATCGGTACCCCAACATACCCAGAGATCAGGGCTAGACGCACGCATCCAGTAAACTGTCTACTAACGTCCAGCCGCAGACTGCATAGCCTGTTCGGCTGGATGCCGATTTGTCAGTAAATCGACATTCTGCGTTCGGCAGACAAGCCTGATCGCCTCAGCGAACAAGCGGATGTCTTTGACGGTGTTCCGCCGTCTACAGCCATGCTGTACAGCACGCATGTGCCTATCCGGATAAATCCGGAATGAGCCTGTTGATCCGCAATTTTACCAAGGTACTGGCCAGCGCTACGCTGGCAGTGGTCGCCACACAAAGGTGATCAGCTCTGAACACGAGGAGACTACACCCCTCGGCTTCATTCTTTGCCGATGAGGTTTGTCACCCTCGTGCCCCACACAGGTTCACAAGCAGCGCGCAGTCTGCGCGCGCTTGCGTCCCGCGAGTGAGAGCTTGGTACTCACGACTGTCAAGGAAATGGCCGGTGTAACACCGGTATAGGTACGGGATAGAGGAAGTTCCGGCCAAGGTAAGTCACGCGATGCAGCGAGTAAGATACTTCGTACTCACTCGACCACTTCGCGTGCTTAACAGTTCAACCGAGGTTGACTGCTGCGCAGCAACCGAGGTTTCACTTGTTGCTTGACAAATTCGGAGGAAAGAGCAGGTGTTACGCCTGCAGGGTTTCTGGTGAACAGAAGATCCTCATTGGTGACCTGGTTAGCAAGGCTCGGTCTGCTCCCTTGGAACTGACACGAGCCAAGTAACCAGGTCCCCACATGTAGCTAGTGCAGCGCAAGCGCGTGCAGCTATCCTGTTTGCTCCGAAGCGTACGGTCGGAGGTACCCTCCGGCGTAACGCCTGAAATGCTACCGTCAGGTAGATGTTCAGATGTCCATTCCAAGGCGACCAGGCAACTACTGCGTAGATGCTAGGTCGCCCTGAAACTGGACGCGGATGTGGACAACCAAGTCTCTCCCATGGAGCACCTTGGTGGTCGACATCCTCAGTATGCTCAACCGTACGTTCTTATAGAGGTACATGCAGGTGCAACGCCTGCATCGGTCCCATATGGTGACTGACGATCGCCCGGAAAACCGCGCTTCATCTCCCTCGAAAAAGGGAATGAAGCTGCAATTTTGCCGGACCAGTGGCAACGACAGCTGAAGCTGTCTTTTGCTTTGCTCTATACGTGCGAAAGTGAATGGCGGTGAAACGCCGCCAATTTCCAGGAGCTCCTGGAGTTCCTGCAACCCAGCGCCCTGGGGGCGTGGTACGATGTACCACGCCTGCAGCGCTGGGTATGGATTCCATCACACTGCGGTGCGCAGATGTGACGGAACCTAGTTTCGTGAAAGTAAGCGGAGGTGTAACGCCTTCTGGCCTGGTGGTACATAGACTAACAGGTACAAACCCAGACGCTGCGGTCACATTACGCCAGCAAAATGCCAGCGTAATGCGACGTTGTGTCTGGGTCTGACGCATATCCAAACGAGCGTTTGGATCCGCAGTAGTTTCACGTACCCTCTTCAAGGAAGTATACGCAGGCGTTACGCCTGTAGCCCGATCCCTACCAAGGAGTTCAAGCATTCCCGTCCCGGGCTCTCGGCTCAGGGAAGGGGATCCTCAACCCCGGGACGGGAATACAATATACAGGCGTCGTCGAGATCGACGACGCTGTTATCGTAATGTTCCTTGCGCATTCTCGGCTGCTGATGCGGCCACAACCTTACCAGGTACCCTGTATCTACCAAGCAGTACACGCAGGCGCAACACCTGCTGTCCAAAGAGTCGATAATGTTCGAACGGACTTTCCTGATAGGTGGGCATAATCAGGAAAGTAAAGTGCATGGTAGGTGCCGGTGCAACATCGGCAAGCATCCAGCATCCAGGGATGCAGTGACAAATGTCCGAGCTGGAAAGCCGGACATAGCTAAGCATGCAGTACCCGCAGGCGGAACGTCTGCAGTCAAAATATGAACTGGCTGACATACCACTACGCAAGACGCGCGTTGCTCCTTGCTGGTTCAACAGCCGGGTCGCCGAAGCCGTAGTCTCGGCGACCAGGCTTCTGTAAAGTGCATGTAGTACTCGTCGGTGTAACGCCGGCAGGTTCGGCAATACCCGAATGACCAAGAAAGTACAGCTCGCCTTGTGCCGACGACTCGTCTTGCACCGTCGAGCTGTACAGCGGGTCCTTCGGCCCCTCCCTGAACCACACGTCACTCATCATCGTCGATTCGTGAGGTGGTTCAGGGATGTAAAGTACATGACTGTAGTTAGTAAGTGCCGGTGTAACATCGGCAAGCTCGAAGGCATCCAAGATGTCACCGAGCTGTGAGCTGCCCTTCGGGCCTGACGCCTATCGGCCACGGCCCTTCAGAGGCAGCCCCCAACATTCATCTCCTCGCGGTACGTGGCATACTGCCACACCGCGGGACCTTTTGTTGTAACTGCAGTACAACCAAGGAAGCATTAGACAGCGTACCGTTGTCAACTGTGGTGACTACATAGTGACCATAGAGCATGAAGGCGGCCGTTCGGTGCTCAACCCCTGGCAAGCTCAGGGGCATCGCACCAGCAGGCAGCCTTCAGACGCTTGCGCTTTCCGGCCTAAGCGCCGCTCGCTTAGTGATGTTCCTTGCATAACGATCTACCTCGAGGAATTGGCAGACGAACCGTCTGCAATAGTGCTGAGCAGCTGGAGCTCTGTGAATGCTCCGGCGCCGCAGGCTGCCGCTGTGCTTAGCCCTCGGCGCCGGCTCTAGCGGCCTATCGCCTACTGCTCGAGAAGTACATAAGTTTCAGGAAGCATACGGCGGTGCTTCACCGCCAGAGGTTTGGAAAGTCAAGAGATCAAGCCTTACTCCGGCATATGCATGAATGCATAACGGAGAAAACCACTGATAGCGGCAAAGCCGCCCACCAGCGGGGTGTTCCTGAACATCGTTTTCCAGGAAGTAGTCGGCGGTGCTTCACCGTCATTCGTCTGACTGCAATGATAGACAGACTGATGAGTGAGGGCCGTGCAA
>Ga0180438_10003928_pt1 | contig 21912 bp, 41 predicted proteins | sample SS_ome_12_FD_132455 | JGI IMG/M metagenome (GOLD analysis project Ga0180438, IMG submission 132455) | Hypersaline lake sediment archaeal communities from the Salton Sea, California, USA - SS_3_D_2 metaG | ecosystem: Environmental > Aquatic > Non-marine Saline and Alkaline > Hypersaline >...
TCTCAGGTCCGCGCCACTCAGGACCGCGCGTCTCAGGTCCGCGCCACTCAGGTCCGCGCCACTCAGGACCGCCCGTCTCAGGACCGCGCGTCTCAGGTCCGCGCCACTCAGGTCCGCGCCACTCAGGTCCGCGCCACTCAGGACCGCGCGTCTCAGGACCGCGCCACTCAGGTACGCGCCACTCAGGTCCGCGCCACTCAGGTCCGCGCGTTGCCCGTCGGGTTTAACACTCCACCATTTTATATGTTTGTCCAGGATCGTTTTCAGTTCATCAGGTGAGATTATCATCAGTCGCTCCTCCTCAATCCATTCCCGGCAACGTCGCCGCCCCCAGCCAGCGCAACACCCGGTCCACCGGCTCCTGGTGGGGCTCGACGTACTCCCACACCTGGGGCTTGTCCAACCACTCCGAGTGGCAACGGCTGTGCCTGCGCTGTATTTTCAAAGCCGCGGCGATGGGCGCATCCTCCCGCCATTCCACCTCGACCACCTCGTCCACGTCCACGACCAGGGCATTGACCGGCTGGCCCGTGACGGTGCTGATGCCGTCGTGCACCAGCAGCCGGCCACGGACGCCATAGCGGCGGATCTCAGGCTCCAGGTACATGGTCTTCGCCTTTCCCGTTCTCACCGATCAGCAGGTGATGGCAGGGCATGGGACCCGTCGTGATGCGTACCAGTCCGCCCCGCCGGTTTTTGACCGTTTTGGGTATCTCGTCGTCCACCGACCGCACCTGGCAGATCGTCGGCCAGCGGCCGTGCTTGCGGTGGTAGGCCGTGGCCGCTGCCTGGACCCGGTGGGCCAGGTCGTGTTTGGGGTTGCTGTCCGCCCACATCAGGCCGTCCATGACTGTCTCCTTTCACGCCCAACATTCCTCCCAGCCCGGCAGGGCGATCCGATGCGCCGGGTTGGCCTCAACCGTATACCAATAGGTGATGCCTTTGGTGGTTTCTCGGTGGCAAATCTCACACAGGCCGTCATCACCCAGCGGCGCGATCATCCAGCAACGCGGGCAGGCATCGGGTGCCGGACCCAGCCTGTTCGTTTGCCGCCGCTGTTCGGCATAACGCCGGACCTCGTCGGGATCGTAGTAGGCCCGGATCCGGCCCTCCACCTGGTATGAGTGCCGGTGCAGATCGCCACGCATGGTCGCGTTACTCACCGCCGATGTGGTGCAGCCCAGATACTCGGCAACCCGGTCACGGCTCCACAGTCCCAGGCGCAGGGGCGTCGGCTTTTCCCGTTCTGCCTTGGCCCTGGCAACGCTGGCCGGATCGAGCGCCCACCGCGCTGTCCCTCCCTGCTGAGGTACAGTTTTTTCACCGGCTAGTTGGCCGGCGTACAGCAGGGCATACACCTGCGACCGGCTGAGGCCCAAGGCGTCCACGGCCTCTCTTATTGTCATCGGCTGGGGGTCCATCATTTGCCTCCGTTGTTCTGTAACGTCCGTTCGTTCTGCTTATTGTCCAGGATGGCCGCCAATAGGTCATGGCCGGCGTCAATATAGGATTGTAGCGCCTCCATCTCGTCGCCCACCGGTTCCAGCACGGCCAGCAGGTAGACATTCCCTTTTGCCCGCCGTTTGGCCTGGCGAAAGCGCAGGTCGATGACAGCACAAGCGTCGTCCATGGATGATAGCAGTGCGGCGATATTCTCCAGTCGCTCCAGTTCGGCCTCGGCCTCCCTAGTTGGCCTGGCCACGACGGTCCTCGCGGTCCTGGTCCCTGGCCTGTTTCTCCGCCACCCACTCCCAGATCCGGGGCACAACGGCGCCCAGTCCGGCGGCCACGGCCAGTGCGGTCACGCGCCAGAACCAGGTAAAATCGCCGCCGTCGGCATAACACCACACGGCCACGCCACCCAGGATACAACTCACGCCGAAGGTGTAGGAGGGGATGCGGCGCAACTCGCCTCGTTCATTGGTCAGGGCCGGGATGATCTTCCAGGTGAACACGTGGCCGACGGCGATCACCAGCCCCACCGTTGTCAAAATCAGAGTTTCAGTCAAATTCACCTCCAAAATAACCCCCCTTTTCGCTCCTTTGTGCTATAATGAGAATACGGAGCCATGGAGGGAGCGGTACATAGCGACAGGGAGCACATCAAACGCGACAGCCTGAATCGGCTACCCGCTCCCTCCGCCACTGTTATTTGACGGCCGGTATTCTCGAAAGGGGTGAGTCCATTGGTCATACCATTACCGTCCCAAATCTGACAGTTCACTGTAGGGGGTCAGCCGAGGGGCTGGCCCCCTGTTCGTTGTCGTCCTCGCCGATAAAGCGGGGAGGGTCGAGCTGGCGATTCATACGCAGTCCAGATGTGAACCCGTCCCACCAGACTTCGCGATCGGTGGGTTTGCTGCGATAGCGATTATTGAGCCAGCCGCCCAGGATCAGGCAGCCGATGCCAATGCACAATACGGCAGGTACATCAAATATCATCGATCAACCAACTCCTTTCGGGCCGCTCGGGGCGGCCCCTTTGACAATAGGCTCCCCTGAGTGGGGGCCGGCGCGAACCGGCCCCCAGCTCGAAAGGAGGAGAAACCGGCGCCACTGCTGCGCCGGCGGGCAGGGCCGAGGGGGGTGGTGCCTCTGCACCACGTGCGGGGTCGCTGTGGTCGCAATGTGCGATGCGCCACGGTACTGCGTATTCAGTTTTTAGACCGGAAAACGGTCCTCGGCCCCGCACGCCGAAGCGGCAGGGTAGGTGGGGACACCGGGGATGGGGGGAAAGGCCGATGGTCACGCTGGCTCCTTGGAGGTTGAAACGTGGTGCGGTTCGGTAGATTCTTCGACAGCACCAGGCAAAGAAAAAGACTCAAGCTGCCGTCTCAGGGCGCTTTCTGTATACTGCTTGATGGTCTGGTTCAGTAGGGCAGCGTGAGCCTTGACCTGGTTGTGCAAATCAGTTTGGACAAGCACGTGCTTATAAGTCATGGTCGCTCCTTAGAAGGTTTGATACTTCCTGTAGAAGTTTCTACCGTTGATTATACCCTAAAATTGATACGGTGTCAAGGAGTTATTTCGATAGAAATACCATGAAACGTTACGTGTTGTAGAAAGGTTGACAGTTTTGTGTATGTACATTTACAGCCATCTGCTGTAGAATACGTTACAGGAGAGGGTAAGGGTGACATTGTGGATAGTTCCCCCCTTGCAGACTGGCTCATTGCAGAATGCGAAAAACGCCATCTGTCTTGGAGTGAGGCGAGCCGGAAGGCTGGGCTATCGCCTAATACTATATCGCAAATCGTAGGTGGTACATCTGCGGGGACTAAACGATTGGCCGCATTGGCCGACTACTTTGGTGTTTCACGGGAGTATCTGTTTCGGCTGGCAGGGTTGCTTGAACCGTTGCCTCCTGACGAGGGCTTTGAGGAGGCCCGGCTGCGGGCCAGTGCCGACGAGTTGGTCCGTCGCTGGCGGTTGGTGCACCAGTATGCGCCGGAGCAACTCGACACACTGATCAACATTGCCTATACGCAGGCGGTGTTGGTCCTGAGCACAGCCGGCGTTGACACGGAACACGACGAGGGGGAAGGGGAAGGGATGGAAACCAAAAATACAGGAAAGGAGGTGGAATAGGTAAAGCGTTGCGACCCGGTTTCGGCGGTCGCCATTCACATTGAGTATACCGCTGAAAACCCGAAAAGGATACGGGTAAACCCCCAGGAGGTCGCAATGTCGAATCAATCTCTGTTTTTTCAGTCCATTTCAACATTGTACCATCATCGCTGCGCTACTGTCCTGGACTACCTACTCGAAGAGACCGAAGGTCTGGTCGCCCAGATCCAATACCAAAAACAGATCCAAGCCCCGTTCTGGCACCTGCTGCTACGGGCCGACGGCACGGTGGTCCAGCTCTGCCGTAATCTTGCCGGCTATTTTGGCGAGGCGCCGCAGTCGATGGCCAATCGGTCGCTCTGGTCATTCCTGATGCCCGACCAGCCTGGTCAGGCGCAGGATCTGACCAGGCAGGCGCATGATCTGGCCACGCAGGTGCTAGAGACCGGGCAGGCGGTGACCCACATATTTTCCACCCGGTACGGTGGCCAGTGCGGGGTGGTGTGCTGCCGGGTACCCTGGCTGCAGGAGCAGTTGGGTGACCTGGTGGCCCTGTTCTGGCCGCTGACGGACGAGGAGGCACAGGCGGCGTTCGCCTTTCGCTCGTTCGACGGGCTGCGGACGTCGATGTTGCTCGATACACAGGGCCACGTCCTGGTTATAGATCCGATCCTGGCCCAACGGCTGGGCACCACGCCCCAGATGCTGGCCGGGCAGTGCATTTTTGAGCGGTTCCCGCCCGATAAGGTGCGGCAGCGGTGGGTGTCGTTCCAGGACGTGGCCTGGACGGGCCAGCCCCGGGAGTGGACGGAGACAGGCGACGTGGGTGTGTGTTATGATAATTACATGCTGCCGGTATTTGGTCGCAACGGCCATGTGGTGCGGGTGCTGGCGCTGGCCCGCGAACACGGGCGGGCGTTTGTCGAGGCCCAGGTGGCCGAGCAGGTGCACGTGGTGGAGTGAGGCCAACGCAAAAAGCCCCCAGCCGCCTAGTATAAGCGGCTGGGGGCTAGTATTGGGGCAAGCATCACCTCCCTGCTTGTTGGATGGCGTTAACGGCTATTGCTCCATGCGTCCAGGTTCTTGACCTGGCGTTCGAGTTCTTCAATACGGCTGTCCTGGCGCTTGATGATCTGCAACAGTTCATATTCCACCCAGCTCACCTCTGGCGGAGATGGGATGTCGTGTTCGGGATTGTATGCCCTCTCGATCTTTCCAACCGTCCACGTTGATAGCTGATCCATCGATCCTTTCCCTTTCCGCCCTGGGCCGTGGTAGAGAGGCACACGACCCAGGGCGCTGTGGCGCTCGTGGCGCCAGGGGGGGCAGGTGCCCCGGTTACAAGCTGGCCGCGTATTCCAACCACGCAGCCGCCGCTTCCTTCCAGCCGGCCTGATCATCGCTGATCGGCCAGCCCCAGTTGTCGCCTCGGACCTTTCTGATGCCATAGAGCAGGTGGCCAACACTGGTGCACTCGGTCCCACCGTTGCGTCCGTTGACCCAGGCCACCAGTTCCTGGCTGCTCATCGGCACGTCGCCGTTGCCGTTGGTCCGAGGCCCGAATGCCTCGTCCAGATCGGGTGTCTCGGGCAGGTCGCCGGCCTCGTGCTGCTTGGCCAGTCCGTCGTGGATGGCGGCCTCGGATGCCTGGTTCTCGGGCGTCTTGATCCAGTCGGCGTTCTGGTCGGTGTCGCCAATGTCCACCAGGGGCGGCGCCCAGTTGGGGCCGTTGTCCGGCGGCTCGAGCGGGGGATCGGGGTGGGAGGCGGGTTCCTGCAGGCCCATGGTGATGGCGATGGCGTGGAGCAGTTTGCGGATTTCGCGCAGTTCGGCCAACTGGGCGCTGGTGTCGGTGCTGGTGGCGGTGGCCGGGGCATCCACCCGCTCCAGGGCGATCACGTCCTTGTAAGGATTGCCCGCTTTGTTGAGCTTCTCAGAGAGTTCATAGATGGCCCAGAACCGGCAGGGCGTCTCAGTGCCGACTTCCAGGTCGCCGGGTTCGATGCCAACGGTCAGCAGGTCAGACAGGTCGAACAGGGTGAGGTCTTTGTACTGGTGACCTTTGGCGTAGAGGTCCGCCCGGGTCTGTTCGGTGCGGACCAACTTGGTGATCAACATTCGCTCACTCATAGATTATACCTCCTTTTCCATTCTGATGCCAGGGGTGACCCGTCGTGCTGTCACCCGTCCTGTTATGCTCACGTACTGCCACCAGGGCTCAGGGAATCCGCCGCAGGTTCCGGCCCTGACCCCACCCCCTGGCCGTCCGGCCTGGGAGTCGAACCCAGGCCCTGGCCTCCAAACTAACTCATCCACAGATACTGCACCTTTTTCGTCACCGGGTCCGGGCGGACCAGGATCACCGGCACATAGGCGTTGACTCTCAGTCTCAGGCAGCGGGCAGCCAGGCCGTTGGTGCGGCCATAGATGCCACCGGCGAAGTGGGGCGCTTCCTCGGGTGGGACCACAGGATCCACACTCGGGTCGCGCTTGACCTTGTAGGTGAATTTGTCGTAGGTCCCGCGCCGGGGCAGTGCCTCATAGTCCCGCTCGCGTGGCCTGTAGCTGATGATATAGTAGATTTCTCGATCCATGCGTCCTCTCCTTTCGTATTGCTCAGGATCTGCGACCCCTGCCCCGGCCACCCGAGAGGATGACCGGGGCCTTGTGGCCGGTTACCGCGGCAGGTTCCACAGACGGTCGCCGGTCCAGCCCGTATTATACCACGGGTCGTAGGTCCATCGATCATCATCCGCGCCCCGGTCGCCCATCGCCCGGCGGCGGGCTCGCTCTGCCTCTCGGGCCTTTTCGGCCTCGGCCAACCAGCGGGCTTTCATCTCGTCGGTAACGGGCGGCGGTGTGGCGATGCTATCGGCGTCCTGCAGGTAGCCATAATCTACCAGATGAGGCTTGCCATTCCGGGTATAGACCTCGCGCCGGACCTGGCCGTGCCTGCCGTTCATCTTGTGCGTGACGCGCCACAGGGTATAGTTCACGGTGTAACCCTGGAGCCTGGCCCACTGGCGGCACTCGTAGATGTTGTGGGCCGGGGGCTCGACCTCCGTCCCGTCCATCTCGACCTTGACCAGCTTGCCGGTTGCGCCCGAGGTCTCGGTGGGCCTGGGCGCCATGCCAACGTACAGGATGGTCAGGGCGAACTCGGACAGGTCGTCGCCTTGACCGTTGCCGGTGCCGGTGGTAGAATGGGAATCGCTGGGTTCCTCGTGAGAGGGCTCTGAACCGGGGGAGGTGGCCGCCTCCTCCGGTTCGCTTTGTTCTGGCGGGTCGTGGCTGTCCAGGATCGGATCTTTGCCCTGCCGCTCTGCCAGGACCTGGCGGTATTCCCGCTCTGCCTCGGCCAGGGCGGCGATGGGGTCATCGGCCTGGGCCTGCAGCTTGGCTTTTTGTTCGGCCACCACTCGCTCGACGTCGGCCACCGGGGCCAGGATGTAGGTGTAACCGAGGGGGGCGACCCGTTCGATGGCATGTAGGCCGGCCAGGCGGATGCCGGCTTCGACGTCGCTGTGCAGCTCGGCCTCGTCGACGCCGACGATGGCCTGCCCGTTGGCGATGCGGCCAAACACGTACCGCGCCGGGTAGTTGGTTTTTGTCTTTGTCATGGGGGGATACCTCCTTCTAGCCGTACACCCTGGACCGGTCCCGGTCCACGGTACGGTAATAGTGTTCGCAGACGTTCCTGAACTCACCGTCCAGGAACAGGCGAACCAACGACTTGCGCCATTTCCTGCATAGCCAGCACATGGTTTGCCTCCTGTAGCCCGTCGCCTGCGCCTCATTGGCGCTTACCCCGCGCCTCCAGCGACCGGGCCTTTTGCGGGATTGGCCGGGGAGAGGGAGGGTCCCCGGCCTTTTGTCGTTACAGTTTAGCAACGAACTCGCCATCCTCGTCGTAGATCTCGATGTATGACCACCCGGTGCCCTTTGGGTCATGAACCGGGCGATAGGACCAGTCATCGGTGGCGTTCAGTTCTGCTGCGACTGCCTCGGCTTTTTCTGGCGTGTATAGCGTTGCGGTAGTGTCCAGCTTTTTTAACATCTTTCCTTTCTGCCGGGTATTGTAGGCCCCCCGGCGGGGCGTGTTATCACAGGTTCACCACGATCTTGATCATCAGGTCGAGGAACTCCCGGCGCCGGCTCAACCCGTCCTTGTCGCAGAGCAGCCGGTCGTTCAGTTCGCCGTCCTCATAGCCCATGTCGAGCATCCGGCCAGCCGCATCCAGCAGCGCCCATTCGGCTTTGAGCTGGTTGTGCTCGGCCACCAGGGCCGGGCAGTAGTCGCGCTCCATGTCGTCGGGCTTGAGGCCCTTGGCCCGCAGGGCGGCGTCCACGGTGTCGTAGTACGCCTCCAGTGCCGGGCCATCCTCAGCGCGCCATGACCGGCTAGGGTCAAGGATCCGCTCACTGACAAGCCCACGTTCGGGGTACGGCTTGGTGAACAGTTCCAGGTACTGCAGGATGGCGGCTTGGACCTCGTCGACCTTTTCACGGGTGACCTTGGCCACGGTCATGCGGGCCAGCAGTTCGGCCACGCTGGCCTTGACCTCGGGGGTCACGTCGGCTTTGGTCAGATGGTCTTTCATGATTCTGTCTCCTTTCGTTCCCTGGTCGGGGCGGGTAGAGAGGCACCGCCCCGACCGATGGGGTGTTAGTGGTAGCAAGAGAAAGCTTCAGGCTTGCCGTCCCAGAGGTCGCACCAGCCATAGCTGGCCATCGTCAGGTAGGGCCGCCCATCGGGGGTGAATTGCACCCGCTTGCGCTTGGGCTCGCCGATGAACTCGTCGGGCACGGCCACGACGGTGCCGGCCATGGGTCCGTTTCGGGAGCCGCTCACGATCTCGGACGCGATCTTTCTCACGGTGACCATGCACTTGGTCACAGCCACCACCTGGAAGAAGTCCTGGTTGGTCTGTTCGTAGCCCCAGGAAAAGTTGAATATCGCGCCGATGGGGACGTCGTGTCCCTTGCCGTTGCGGGCCTTGCGTTTGGCCTTTTCGGCCTCTTTCCAGGCCACGTGCTCGGCCTGGGCCAGGCGCCAGCGGTTGATGTGGTCTTGTCGCGCTTTCTTGGTCAGGTAGGTGTTGTGAAAGTCGGGCTTGTTGCGCTTGCCACCGTAGCCGATGGCGGCCGGTTTGCCGTTCTTGGCCTCATAGAGGTAGACGACGGCGTTGGCCTCGGGGGCCTTCAGTTCGGTGCTGCCTTCGGGTATCCAGCGTTCCTTCCAGAATGTTGCGCGTGCCATTTCTCTCTCCTTTCGTTCTGTTGCCCTCCAGGTCGGCCACAATTGGCACGGCTCCGGGTCTTGGTTCTGCCGTTTTATCTCCTGGTTTGCCCCGGTCGGTGTGACTGCCGGGGCGATTGAGTTAGTATCCGTGGTTGTAGGCATATTCAGCCCGAGCCAACTCGTTGAATCGTTCGCTTTCGTGAGTGCCACATCCGCACTCCTCGGCAAACATCTTGCCTGACTTGAATCGGAATACCTGCGCCCCCCTGGGAAAGGGCTTGCGGCATCCAGCGCAGGTGCCAGGATACTTTGCCGTCAACCAGTATGGATCGCCTCGGTAATAGTCTCTCATTGCCTCTCTCCTTTCGGTTTGTCAACCAACATACCAACGCTGGATGGCCCAGCAGAAACGGACACGGAAGGCGTTGCCGATGTAGTGCTCGGTATAATCGGTGGTCAGTCCGAACAACTCACACAATCGGGCATTCGCCTTTTCGTCGTGAACTGGGAACCAACCGTCGTAACTGGTGCTGTTTCTGTAGGCCGCTAGTAGCTTGCGGGTCAACCATTTCGGGATGGCCGTTTCGTTTATCGTCACCGTCTCACTCCTTTCAGTTTAGATTCTGGCCCTCGTGGCTGCCGAGGATGGAGTCGAACCATCCATCATCGCGCATCCCGCGCAGCAGCCACCAGAGCCAGAAACTCTGATGCAGGTGTAAACTCACCTTGCCTCCCCTCCGTCCTTTGGGCCGTCCGGTTTCTCCGCTTTCGCCGCCTCTTTCGAGGGTGGGACCCTGGTCCCCGTTTCTTCCCCGACCCTTTCCCGGAGCATCTCTTTTGTTTTTAACGTCCCTTACCTTACGACCATAGTATACACGATAATATAGTTCTTGTCAAGACCCCAATATACCGAAAACCAGACAGGAACCTGACATTGGCAGACATAGGGACTAGACCCCTTGACAAGATAATAACTTTGGTGTATAATGGGGCCAATATTGACTCCAGCAAAGGGGAGAAACGTATGGCGATTAAGAACAACCTGAGCCGGCTACTTGGTGAGCGGCGCATTAAACAGGCCGACCTGGCCAAGGCTGCCAATCTGAGTTTTCAGACGGTCCACGACCTGTACCACGACAAGAGCGTGGCCATCCAATTCGAGACGATGAGCAAGATTTCCCTGGCCCTCGGGGTGCAGATTTCGGACTGGTTGCTGGTTGTTCCCGATCCCCCAAAGGAGGATGAGCCTGTCGCTTGAGAATATATGTTCGGGTAGGACCAAAATACCACTTGACAACCTGACCGCATTATGATATAATAGCCCTCGACGGCAAACGGGGTCGCCATCTATTTTGGCGATCCCGTTTTTTGTGTTCATAGGAGGTTACGACTCCCGGTGGCCAAGGTCAGGACGAACGACGACGAACAACGTATAACCTGCGACATCCCGAGCTGCCGCCGGCAGCGGTTGGGCCGCGGCCAGGTCGATGGCCGGTTTCTGGCCTCGCTGCGCTGGCAGGATGACGGCATGTTGTGCCTGACCGTCGTCTGTCCCGAGTGCGGCGGTACGCACACCGTCACCGTCCCGGCCCGGCAGGGAGCCGCTTTGACCACCTGAGACGCAGAACGACAAACGAATAACCCGGGCACCGAGCGGGGGACGGCCTCGCCGGAAACGGGCTCAATCGGAGCCGCCCACATCAGCCCCAGACGGGGGCAGTTGTGGGCGGTTTTTCATTTTACCGCAAAGGAGGCTTACACACAATGCGGAGCAAGCGAACCTTTTGGATCATCACCCTGGCCCTGATCTTGACGGCCCTCATCGGCGCCGTCTCAGTCATGGCCGCCTATCCCACGCAGCAGGCCGACGACTCGGTCCTCATCCCGCTGCTGCAGCAACTGTTGGCGCCCGCCGTGCTGGGCGCCGTCGTTGGCGTGGTGCTGTCGTTCGGCATCGAGCTTGTGCCATCCTACGAGCAGCTCAAGCCCAAATTCAAACGACTGGTCTTTTTCGGCTTGTGTCTACTGTTCAGTATCGGCGCTGGCGTGGCCATTCCGCTGATCGCGGGCAAGCCATTGGAATGGGACCCCATCGTCGGCAACGCCATTGTGGCCTCGTTGGCCGCCATGTCCGGTGGCACGCTGGCCCACACCGGCCGACTGCCAGCGGCATAGGATAACGCATGGAACCAGCCACCACCGTCAGCCTGATCATCGGCCTCCTCGGGTTTCTGACCGGAGTTGGCAGCCTGTTTGTCACCTGGCGCCGGTTAGGACCCGAGCGGCGTAAGCTCGAAGCCGAGGCGCGCAAAACCAACGCCGAGACCCGCAACATTGACCTGGACAGCCTGAGCGACCTGAACGACAACCTGATGGCCGAGATCGAGCGCCTGCGGGCCGAGATGCACCAGGAACGGGCCGACACCGCAGCCACCATCGCCACCCTGCGCCAGGACTTGGACACGGCCCGGGCCGAACTGTGCCAGACCAGGGCGGAACTGGCCCTGGCCCAGGAGCAGATCGAGGCCGGCAACGTGATCATCGCCCAGCTCCAGGCCGACAATGGCCGGTTGAAAAAGGCCCTGGCCCGTTCGTTGGACGCGGCCCGGCGGCTCAAGGCCGATCTGGACCGGGCGCTGGCCGAGCTGGCCACGGCGCAGAAACAGATCGAGGCGCTGGAGAATGGTGGCTCGTGCGGGCATGTGAACGGATGAATATACCGGCGGAGTCGCTGGGCGGGGTCCGACAACCCCGCCCGGTGGCGGTGAATATCGGGATGGGTCTTTCATCGCCCACTCTCCCACCTGCTACCGGGATGCGAGGTTCGACAAGCCGTCGCTACCCGGTACCGGGGAATCCGGTCTCGTTTGGGGGGACGAACCGGAACCTTCCCGGCGGGCGCTGCGATCCCGACGGCGACCCGGCCCGCCGGTTCATCTTTTTGGAATCTGACGTGAGGTAAGGGATTTCGATGCCTACCCCCTGGCAGAGATGGCGCAACCGCGCCAAAAAGAGGGGACCGGAGCCAGACCCGGCCCCGGCTCCCGACCAGCCCGTGTTGCTGGTCCATTTCGGCGACATGCACGTCGGCAGCAGCCTGGCCCTGTGGCCACCCGACGTCCCACTGGCCGATGGCGGCGGCTGGTTGTGGTCCGAGTTGCAGGACTGGTACTGGGCGCGCTGGCTGGAGTTCTGGCAGGACACGGCGGCGCTCAAAGAGGAGCACGGCGCTTGGTGTGTGGCCATCTCGGGCGGGGACGAACGGGACGGCGACCACCACGGCACCACGCAACTGGTGAGCGCCGACGAGGACGACCAGGACCAGGCCGTCGAGGTGGTCCTGCAGGTGGCCGAGCCGGTGGTGGACGAGTGGGTGTTTGTCCGGGGTACGCCCAGTCACGGTTGCGCGACGGAACGGTACGCACGGGACGCGGCCTGGCGGGGCTGGAACGTGGTCCCCAACGAGGGCAAATGGAGCCATTGGATCTATACCGGCGAACATGGCGGGGTACGGGTCGAGGTCGCCCACACACCGGGCACCAAGTCGTGGGTGCCGACGACAAAAGGCGCGACCTGTGCCCGGCACGCGCAATACACCAAGACGGAATACAACGAGTCGGGTATCCAGCCGCCCCACGTGGTCATCCGGCACCACGTCCACTACTGGCAAGGGCCGGGCTGTGACGGCGAGACCTGCTGCTTTTTCATTCCCGGTTGGCAGGCGGCGAGCAACTGGGTCATGGGCCGGGGGGTCAAGTCGGCCACGACCAGCAACTTTGTCCAGGGTGGGCTGCGGCTGCTGTGCCAGGGTGGTGTGTGGCGCCATTTCTGGTGGCTGCGTAGACCGGAATCGAGGGTAGCGTGGGCGAAGTAAAAGAGGTGGCCGGCGTGACCGAACAGGACCTGCGGCGGGCGGCCATGGCCAACGCCAACCGCCATTGCAACCGAGCCCGGGATCTGGGACCGGGCGAGTTTGCGGCCAGTGACTGGATCGTATTCGTCCAAGAGGAGGAGGGCAAGACGCTGAACGAGAACGCTGCCCAGCGTGAGCTGGACGACCTGGTGGCGGCCGGGGTGCTGGCCAGGACGGAGAAGGATGACAAACGCTACGACCCTCGCTCCAAGCGACTGGTGATCGCCTACTGGTACACGGGCGAGGACGGAGCCACGGAGGGAGCCGGGCAGGCGGACGCCGAGGGGCGCGGACCACCCTGAGTAACAGAGCCGGGCCGCCGGGTCCGCATTCGTCGACCTGCCGCTCCACGATGGTGCTGGCGCGCACCCTCCGACCTTTCGGCTAGAGGGCCAACCCCATCCAGGACGTCTCCTGATGTAGAACCGGTCGATGCACGGTATCTCAGGCCCGTCGACCAACCCGCAGGGCCGGCTTGTTAGGGGAATTATACCATAAACCGGAGATATTGTCAAGGTTTTGTCGTGAATTGTTTTGGGAATGGATCAGGGGGGATGAACGGTGACCAGGCGAACAAGAGCCCGACGGCGGGTGAGGTGCTGGCGGCGCTGAAGCTGCTGGCCCAGGCCCAAGGTTGGGACGCGGCCTGGGCGCTGTTGCCGCCGGGGATGCAACTGCTGGGGTCCTGGCTGGAGACCGGCGTCGACGGCCTGGGGCCGGAGCTGGCCGCCGAGGTGGTGGTCAAGGTGGCGCTTTGTTGGCAGGGGGGAAACAATGAAAAAGCGATTTGAGGCACTCGACGCGGCGTTGGCGTCGGTATCCTGGGACTGGCTGGAGCAGACGCACCCGGCCATTGCCGAGGCGTTGATCTACGAGGTCGGGCGCGGCGGTCAGCCCACCGACCTGAAACTGCACGTATTGGCCGCCGTAGGCCGGCCCGAGCTGGCCTTGCGGGTGGAGCAGGCGGCCCGGTATCTGGTGGCACAGGGGGAATAGGCGTGCTGGTGCGTTTGACCCGCTTTGAGGTCCTGGCCGCGGCCCTGGTCGGCGTGCGCCGGCGGCTGGAGTCGTGGGGCAGTGCGGAGACCAACAAAGTGGGCAACGGCTCGTTTGGCTGGCAGATCGACATTGAGGCGGCCTGTGCCGAGATGGCGGCGGCCAAGGCCCTGAACCTGTACTGGAGCGGGTCGGTGAATACGTTCAAGCTGCCCGATGTGGGGGAGGGGGTCGAGGGCCTGCAGGTGCGGCATACCGACCGGGACGGCGGCTGTCTCATCGTGCGGCCCGAGGACAAGGGCCACGAGCGGTTCCTGCTGGTGACGGGCCAGGCGCCGTTGTTTGTGTTGCGGGGCTGGTTGCGGGGGGACGACGCCCGGCAGGATGCGTTCTGGCGGGACCCCAACGGTCACAGGCCGGCCTGGTTCGTGCCCCAGTCGGCGTTGCGGCCGGTGGGGGAGTTGGAGGGGGTGGCATGACCGAAGCCCTGACGACGACCCTGCTCATCGCCACCGGTCTGGCCACTAGATACTCACCCACGACCATGGACACCGTCGAGGCCAACCGCTTGCGCTGGGGGCATATCACGCCCTGCCCCGAGTGCGTGGGCCGGGTGGCGCTGCTGGACTGTGGCCGGCTGGACGAGCGGGTATGGCTAGGTGTACCGGGTAGGGGTATCGTTGGCCCGGTCCACGTCTGCGACTGTGCGGCCGGGCAGCATGTGGCCATGTTGCGGCGGCGGGGGTTTGCGGTGGATCTGGGGTACGGGTTGGCCGTGCGGTTGGGGGTGGTGGATGCGCCGTTGGACGGGGTGACGGTGTGGGGTGCGGACCCGCGGCTGTGGGTGCGGGATGGGCGCATGAGGAGGGGGAGGCGGTGAGTGGATTCACCGGGTACGAGTGGGTGCTGGAGGTGGAGACAGGGCAGCGTAAATACAACCCTGGCCAACCCCGGGTCCCTGCGGGGCAGTCGGGCGGGGGGCGGTGGACATCGGGGAGTGGGGGAGGTACATCGGGCACGGGTAACGGTAGTCCCAGGGCCGTGGCTCAGGGCATCTTGGCCGAGGCACGCAAGATCGAGCCGGCCGTGACCCGGGCGGTGACGGGGGCCGTGTCGGCTCACGGTGGCCAGATGTACGGGTTGGAGTACCGGGTCAAGGGGGAGGGCTCGTTGACGCGCAAGATCAAGTCGGTGGTCCAGGAGACCGGTATGTCGCCCGAGGAGGTGGGCCGGACCCAGATCCGGGATGCGGTGCGGTACACGGCCCTGTTTGACAATGACAACTACTTGAAAGGCGCGACGGCGGTCCAACAGTCGCTCAAGGACCAGGGCTGGGAGCAGTACGACCACCAGTTCAAGAACTATTGGAAGCCGGGCGATGCCTACGACGGCTACAACTGCGTATTCGTCAACGACAAAGGGTTCAAGATCGAGCTGCAATTCCACACACCCCAGAGTATCCAGACCAAGGAAAAGTCCCACGCCCTCTATGAAAAGGCCCGTGTCCTGCCACCAGGGCCAGAGTACAGCAAACTGACGCAACAGATGGTCGACCTGTGGGGCCAGGTGCCCAAGCCGCGGAATTGGCAGCAGTTGCCGGGGAGGACGATGTGAGCAACGGGACACGGTATTTTGTGTTGGTGCGGGATGACCCCGGCCACGAGGGCGAGGCGCTGTCGGTGAGTCGCTGGGTTCAGGGGCCGGAGGTCAAGACCGAGCGGTTCGACGGTCGCAAGTGGGTGCACAATGCCAACTTGCTGGCGGCGACGGGGATCGGCGGCTCGGAGTCTTACGAGCGGGTGGATGAGGCAGTGGCCCGGCAGGCGGTGGGGGCGTTGTTCGGGCAAAAGGCCGTGAGTGCGGCGTTTGGGAAGTGAGTCTATTTACTTTTTGGCCGCCCCGGCCCACGGCGGGTATCGAGAAAGTGTTCGAGATGGGCCAACGTGAACACCAGGTGACCGCCTATTTTACGAGGCCGGAGATTGCCGGCGACGTGGACGTGGTACTTGACGGCACTGACCGACAGGCCCAGGTATTCGGCGGCCTCGGCGGTGGAGTACAGCCGTTCCTGGTAGCGGATGCCGCCGTCGCCGGCGTAGGGCTGGCGGTGGTCGTGGCGATCCGAGGTGATGGCGCCCGGGATACCGTCGGGGAAGGCGGTGCAGCGGTTGGGCTCGATGCGATGGGCGCAGCCCTCGCACTGGACGATGCCGAACGTATCCCGCACGTACTGGCGGGACAACTCGTTGAACTGGTCGGTTACGGACATTGACACACTCCTTTTGTTAGTTGGATATATTATACCCTATAGTCAGGGTTTTGTCAAGGGGGAATGGCCGGGGTGGGGAGAAGGACCGCCCAGGTGGGCATAGGTGCCTTCGCATAGCACCCACACACCACGCCACCCAGGCCCAACCCCGCTATAAAAGCGGAACGTGACGGATCACAGCCTTTTTGCACCCTATGTACGGTGAACGATGATCGAACAGTGGATGAGCGACGAACTGAAGGAGATCACCCCCCGGCTCACGGGCCAACAGTGGGCCGGCGTGATCAAGATCGTCCAGGCCGAATTGGACGGTCGCAGCCTCACGTCGCTATTGCTCAGTGCCGACAGGCCGTGTGCCAAGACCACCTACTATGGCCGCTGGGCCAAGGGCGGCAAGAGCAAAAAGAGCCAGCCAGGATGGGTGGACAATCCGAACTTTACCACGGCCCTGAAACTGGCCCGCCGTGACTATCGGGCCTGGCTCATGGAAGCCGGCACCTCGGAGGGCCTGATGGTCCTGGGTCGGGCCGCCGGTCCCAGCGCCCGCGAATTGGAACGGCAGGTGACCGGTGACCTGGTGGCCGTCGAGGCCCTGGGGCACGCCATGGACACGGCCATCAAACAGGGCAACGACCTACGGGTGGCCCAGGTGGCCCGGATGCTGGGCGACACATTGCTGTCCCAGGCATTGGCGCCTCTGAGCCGGGCCTTGGAGCACGACTGGACGCCCGATACCTACGGGATGCTGGTCGAGGCCGTGGGCCGTATTGCCAGCCCGCTGAACGTGGACCGGCAGAAGGCGGCCATGGGCATCCTCGACCGGTTGGACGATACGGCCACCAAGTCGGTCGTACAGGAAACGAGCGAACGTGCACAGCACATCAGCTTTGACCTTGAGCAGCTCCCTACTGAGGTCCTCCAACTACTCGCCCACGGCGGAGATGACGAGGGCACTGAGGGAGGCGGCCAGGGAGGAACTGAATAAACGGCGCCGGGACGCGGCCCGCAAGAACCTGCTGGACTTTACCACCTACACCTTTGGGATGTACAAGCCCGACCCAGCACACCGACTGATTGCGGCCAAGCTGGACGAGGTAGTCCAGGGCAAATGCAAGCGGCTGATGATCTTTGCCCCGCCACAGAGTGGCAAATCGGAATTGGCCTCTGTGCGGCTGCCGGCCTTCTGGATGGCCAAGCGGCCCAACGACCCGATCATCCTGTGCAGCTATGGCGCCAGCCTGGCCCATAACAAGAGCCGCCAGGCGCGGGCCATCATCGAGTCCCAGGAGTACGCCGAACTGTTCCCCGAGATCAAGACCGACCGGGCTAGCCGGGCCGTGGACCATTGGGAGTTGGCCTATCCCAACCGGGGCGGATTGCTGGCCGCCGGCGTCGGTGGCCCGATCACGGGCAATCCAGCGGTTTTGGGTTTGATAGACGATCCATTCGAGAACTGGGCGCAGGCGCAGAGTGAGACCATCCGCAAGAATATCTGGGAGTGGTACCGCACCACCTTCCGCACCCGAGTGTGGGAGGGTGGGGCGATTGTCATAATCATGACACGCTGGAATGAAGATGACATCTGCGGCCGGCTGTTGGTGGACCAGGGCAGTGAGTGGGAGGTTCTCAGGCTGCCGGCGGTGGGGGAGACCCAGGAGGACCGGGACAAGCGCAACGAGAAACTGGGGTTAGGAGCCGGCCTGCCTGACCCGCTGGACCGGGAGCCGGGGGAGGCATTGACGCCGTCCCGCTTTTCGGTGGGTGCGCTGGAGATGCTCAAGCGGGACGTGGGCATCCTGGGTTGGGAGGCTGAGTATATGGGCTGTCCTACCCTACCCGAGGGCAACCGCATCAAGCGCCAGTGGCTCCAGATCGTCGACGCCGCCCCGGCTGCCGTCGAGACCGTCTGGTACTGGGACAAAGCGGGGACGGCAGAAGCAGAGGGCGGCGGTGCCTACACCTCGGGCGTCAAGCTGGGCGGCCCGTGCGAGAGTGGCCGTTACTACATCATGGACGTGATCCGCGGCCAGTGGTCGGCGCTGGAGCGGGAATCGACCATCCACCAGGTGGCCGAGACCGAGGCCACGTTGGAGTGGGACGAGGCAGGCACCCACTATACCATCGCCCACCCCGGCCCGCCCATCTGGTTCGAGCAGGAGCCGGGCAGCGGCGGCAAGGAGAGCGCCGAGGCCACGGTGCGCAACCTGGCCGGCTTTCGCGCCCAGCCCGACCGGGTGACGGGCGACAAGGACGTGCGGCTGGAGCCGTTCGCCGTCCAGGCCGAGGCCGGCAACGTGCGGCTGGTGCGGGGTCCGTGGAACGGGGCCTTTATCGAGGAGTTGTGCGCCGTGCCGTTCGGCAAGTTCCGGGACCAGGCCGACGCCACAGCCGGCGGGTTCAACAAGCTGGCCGGGACCAAGAGCATGAAGTACGTACAGATGGACTGGTGGTGGGCGTGTGCCGAGCAGGTGCCCGAGCTGGACAGTGGGATGCCGGTGGTGCTGGCGCTGTACTCGGGCAAGGGGGAGGAACCCACGACCGACGCCTGTTTTGCGGCGGTGGCCGTGAGCCGGCACTGGTCGGATCCCAAGAATGTGGCCGTGCGGTTCTGCGGCATCTGGCAGCCGGCCGAGGGCCAGTTGCTGGATTATCAATCTATCGAGAACGAGATCACGGCCTTTTGTGGCCGGCACTCGGTGGTGGAGGTGGCCTATCTGCGGTCGCAGCTCCACGACCTGGCCCAGCGGCTACGCCGGCAGGGGGTGGCGCACTTTCGCGAGTTCAAGGCGGAGAGTGAGCGGGTGCGGGCGGATAAGCGCCTCCAGGACCTGGTGCTGGGTCGCCGGGTGAGTCATGACGGCAATCCGTTACTCGCCCAGCACATAGACGCCGCCGACGTGGAGAAACGGGGTCAGGACGGGATCCGCATTGTGCCCCGGTCGCCCCGGATGCAGGTGGGTGGGGCGGTGGCGTTGTCGATGGCGGCGGATCGGGCGTTGTACTACAATTTGGGGTAGGGGATGAGAAACCTTGCAGGTTTGAAAGAGATGGCGGGTTGTATTGTGCTGCCGGAGGGGGTATGGGCAGCTCTGGCCGTCCTGACCACTGAGGAGTTGGAAAACCTGCGTGCATTCTGGCGAGAAGACGGGACGTTCTGGGGCATTGGTTTTGTGGGACCTGGCGGCAAGGTTTGCAAGTATGGTGACAAGCGGCGGCGAGATGCCTGCGACATGATCGAATCCCAATACCGCAGAGAGATAAGGAAGTATCATGGATGACTGGGAATGGACGTTGACGATTGAGACGGGGCGGAAGGGTGGGCCGGGTAGTGGTCATCATGGGCACGCGGGCCGGCCTGGGCAGCGCGGGGGGAGTGCGCCGGGGAAGGGGACAAGGCGGGTCAACTATGATGATGTGCCAGAACTAGAGCGTACATTCACCAGTGCGGGCAAGGCTATTGAGTGGATGGATTCAGAGGGCGTGTACATGGTTCGCGGGGCCACGAGCAAGCAGATACGTGAAATCGGAGACACGTTAAAAGACATAAAGGAGAAGGTTGGCGGTCTACCTATACGGGAAATAGGGATAGATAAAAACTGGAACAGTGAATACAATCCAGGCAGCAATAGTATTACTATCAATCCCAACGATAATCAGGGTGGCGTGAAAGAGATCACCTTAAACGTTATTCGGAAAGAATTAGGTAAGGTGTCTAGCTTGATAGAAACATCTTATCATAAGCGTTTACGTGAACAGCGCGAGTTGTTACAATCAGGTGCTTATCGTGAGGCACATACCCTATACTGGTTTGAGGAAGGGCGGCACATTGAAGCGATAGTGCGCCACGAGATGGGCCATGCTGTCCACAGGAGATACAACGAGAACAGTGTGCGAAGCGCAAGCGGAATAATGACGGGGTTTGATAACTTGCGCAGGGAGGCAGTTAGAAAGGGCACAGACAGGGAATGGCGAGACGATTATGGTATCACCGCCCGTGGTCGTGATAGTTGGAACGAGTGCGTTGCTGAGAATTTCGTTGCCTGGTCTGTAGGTAGAACTGATCTAATGAACTCCAAGATGGTAGAGATGTTTGACTTAATCGCAGAACAAACAAGGCAGCGGCGTGCGAATATTGAGAGGGCCAGAGGGAGATAAAATGGACAAAGTCGTAGAGCCTCCATGCTTTCGATGTCGACATTTGCTGGTGTATCCATTCTGTACTGCGTTTCAGGGTGATATTCCAGACGAGATCCGGGAGGGTAAAAACAACCATTTTGAACCCTTTCCTGGGGATCACGGGGTTCAGTTTGAGCCAATTGAGGCTAATAAAGAAGGGGATGCAAAGGGCCTGAAGGATGCCCCTCCCACCACCTGAGATCCGCCACCTGTACGCCGCGCTGGTGCTGTCGTGGTCGGACGACACCGGCCACGCGGTCTACGACCCACTGTGCCCCGACGTGGGCCAGTGCTGCCCGACGGCGCTGGTGGTGCTTGACTATCTCGGCGGCCACATCCGCCGGGGCTGGACGAGGCGGGGGCGGACGCACTATTGGAACGTACTGGAGGATGGGCGCGAGTTGGACCTGGCCCGTTGCCAGTTCGACCTGCTGGACGACCGGGTGCTGCGGGATGGGGAGGTGTTCGACCTGACCCACGACCAGGCCCTGGGGCGCTACAGGACAAAAAAGAAGTACAAGCTGCTGGCCCGCCGGGTGCATCGCTGGCTGCGGGCCATAGAGAAGGAGGCACGGACAGGATGACAGATAGGACAGAGGTCCTAGAAGTGAAAGCGTATGATTTGGCATTGCACGCCGACGCCCGGGGCTGGCTGATGGTCGGGCCGGCTGATGAGCTATACGGCCCCATTGCCTATGCCTACGCCACAACCTGCTACCCCGGCGTCGTGAAAGCCTGGCACCGGCACGCCGAGCACGCCGACCGGCTGTGGTGCGTGTCGGGGATGGCGCGGGTGGTGGTGGTCTGCAGGCGGGGTGACGAATACGCAGAACCCGGTACCCTGGCGACCATCTGGTACGAGACGCACGAGTTCGTCATCGGCCCCCTGGCGCCCAAGTGCGTGGTCATCCCGCCCGGCTGGTGGCACGGGTTCACGCCCGTTGGCCCCGAGCCGTGCGTGATTATCAATGCGCCCGATATGGCCTACGACCCCGAGGATGAGGAGCGGAAGCCTATCGAGGCCATCCCGTTTCCGTGGCGGGAGGTGGATGGATGAGCAACCAACGGGTGATCATGGCCCAGGTGACGATGGACGGCTTTGGCAAATTGGAGGCCACCGTCAACCCCAACCTGGGCGACAAGGATAAGGTCGTGCTGGCCTGCCAGTGTGCCGAGCTGTACGCCCGCATGGCGGCCCAGGCGACTATGGAATCGGACGACGAGGGCAAACCCAAGATCCTGGTGCCCCAGATGGGGCTGCAGCTATGACCCGCTACCGCGCCACCGTGGCCACCGGCCATCCCGACGCCTTCGGCTACACCTTCAGCGAGCAGGCCATGGACAGCCTGGCCGACCAGGCCCTGGGCAAAGACGTGTACCTGATGTTCACCCAGTCGGTGGGGGAGGTGGTCGGCGCCGGGCGGGGTGAGGACGGGGTAACGGTGTTATTCGAGAGCGACAAGGCCCTGGGCGACCTGTACGTGGTGCCGGCCTTTCAGGGTGAGCGGTTACAGTTTTTCGGCCTGGTGCCGGTGCCGGCGGACAGGCACCTGGCGCCGGTGGAGGTGGTGGAATGAGTTCGCGTTACGATGGTCCCATCCTGGCCGCGGTGGACGAATACTGGACAGAAAATTGCCGGCCGCCCAGCCTGCGCGAGATCATGGCCCTGGCCGGGGTGCCGTCCCTGTCCACGGCCCGGTACGCGGTCGATGGCCTGGTGGAACGGGGCCGGTTGCTGCGCCGGCGCAA
>Ga0180438_10003929_pt1 | contig 21900 bp, 21 predicted proteins | sample SS_ome_12_FD_132455 | JGI IMG/M metagenome (GOLD analysis project Ga0180438, IMG submission 132455) | Hypersaline lake sediment archaeal communities from the Salton Sea, California, USA - SS_3_D_2 metaG | ecosystem: Environmental > Aquatic > Non-marine Saline and Alkaline > Hypersaline >...
CGAAATCAAGAGGTCCAATCACCTTTAAACAACGCCATCCGGTTTCAGCTTTCCAATCTGCTGGCACAATTTCTTCAGACAGAACAACAGAAAGCTCATCACTGGTTCGCGTGATGGACCAAAATGGAGAATGCCAAAGGAATTCGGGAATTGGATCATCTGGAGAGAGACGGCAGATCGCAAACCGTTGTGGCAGAATAGCAAGGGATAGACTTTTCATATCCACTTCATTTGCTGGTGAGAGGATTTAGGCGAACATGTCATTCGAGATTGTTCCTTCTGCGACCTTGACAACTGGTCCGATCATTGAAACAGAAAAGTCGTCAGAGACAGTGATTTCAATTGTACCTCCGGGCATGTTCACAGCTATGTGAGAGTCGCAGAAACCTAACTTATAGGCAACGGCTGCTGCCGCACTGCTACTACTGCCTGAAGCCAGAGTATACCCCGCTCCTCTTTCCCAGATCTCGATTTTGACGATTTTCCGATCACAAATTTTCATAAACTGGACGTTCGTGCGATTTGGAAAGCGAGGGTCTTTTTCGATAAGAGGACCCCATTTTTGGGCTTCTTCTGCACTGATCTCTTCACGAAGAATAACGCAGTGCGGGTTCCCAATAGTGGCTGCACAAAAAAGAAGCTCCTGACTATTTACAATAATCATCTCGTTGAGAACATCTCGAGGAGGTCCCTCAACAGGTATCTTGCGACTGTCAAAACTGACTCTCCCCATGTCAACAGTGACGTTTTTGCCTCCTTTGTGCACTTGGGATATAACCTTGCCTCCCGCAGTCATTATTATAAATGGCGTCTCTTGAACCAATCCTTTATCCCAGAGATATCGGGAGAAGATTCGTAAACCGTTTCCGCTTTTTTCTGCCTCGCTGCCATCAGGATTAAATATGCGTAAGACAAAATCACCTTGTGGGGATATGAATGGTCCAAAAAGAATGCCATCAGAGCCAATGCCATAATTCCGATGGCAAATCGATCGAATCTGGCGGGAGGTTAGCTCATCACCAAAATCTGCAGGATCTAATACGATATAATCGTTTCCAAGTGCATGATATTTAAAGAATTTCATGGGTACAGTTTTTCTTTTAGGCTTCATCTGACGAATATGCTCACCTGCCATGAGAAATAAGTATTTTATTTTCTTTTATTTTTTTGCAGTTTTCAAGGATATTTTTCTATTAGCGGTGCGGAATTGGTAACGAACGTTTCATCTGAACGAAACCGAACCCCTTGCTCAGAGACCACTGTTCAAGAATGTCTGAATTTGCTCAAGGCTCATTCCTTCTAGACCCAGTTCATTTACCCCTCTGCCTTGAGCCCAGTAATCAACGCAGTTGATAGCCCCAGAGAGATTGACGATGGCATCAGAGATCGGGGTAGGGATGTCTAAGAGTTGGCCCAGCGTAGAAAGAAGAACAAGACCATATGGTACGTCCTCGGTGACAAAACGGTCTTGCATGGATGCAGGGCCTTTCATCTTGATACCCGCTTCTATGCTGTCTACGCCAAAGGCCGCATCCATCGATGTGTTGAGAATGCGGTTATGACATTCCTCTAATGTCTCTCCTAGATTGTATCCTCGGGCTTCAAGGCCGGCAAAGTGATAAAGCTTAAAATCCAGCCGGTCGAGTATTGCAAGACGCTCTCGCTCCAATGCCTCGTAGGCACGGGCAACAGCAGGTGTCATTCCCTCCTTATAGAGATAGAATTCGCCTCCGGAATATTCGATTCGGGTCGCACTGAGGAGGACTGCGGCTGGGTGAACGATGGGATTGGGGTTGTTGATGGCTGCTTCAAGCACGTTCGCTGTTGGTACAATAGTGGGATAGATTTCCTGTAACGTAGATATTACTTCGCCAGTACGGTGAGCAGGGAACACGCCTGTGGGAAGGGTCACTGCTTCTATGTGGATAAGGACATGACCGGGCTGAGCTAAGCGTGTCCCATAAGGGAGAGTGCAGCACTCACACAGGAGCATGTCTTTGTCCACACCTTGTGCCTTGAATATATGGGCAAACTCAAGGCTACCGCCTGAGCCGGGCATCATAATAATGATCTGATCATCCTCCACGTAGGGCGCACACACCTCGGCCATCGTTTTGTGAGCAAAGGCAGGGACGACAACAAAGACGATTTCAGCGCCCTTGAGTGCAGCGGCGATGTCGGTTGTCACATGGTGAACCGTAACGGTTTCCTTCCGCTCTGGCCACTCGATGGTAATATGGCCTGTGTCGAGAACGTGGCGAATGTTGTTTGCAAAACGCGGAAGTTCAAACAGGCTCACTTCAAACCCATCAAGAGTTTTATGGGCTGCCATGGCGTGTCCGCCATTGCCCGCTCCAATCACAGCAATCTTTTTAACTGACATTTTGTGTTCTCCTTACTCATTATATGTTTTATGCGGTGCTGGGTCGTCTCATGAGATGCATATCATGCATTTTGCAGTGAGGCAAGATGTCTGATTCATCCCATGATTTTGTTCAATCATTCCATGGAAGATTTGCTAAGTCAACATTTCCTCCCGAGAGGATAATCCCTATTCTCTTTCCAGAAGCCTGTATACGGTTGGTCAATATCGCCCCCAGCGGTACTGTGGCTGAAGGTTCTACGATTGTTTTCATCCTCTCCCAGATGGTGCGCATGGCATGCACTATTCCTTCTTCTGTCACGGTGACAATATCTTTCACGTAGTGTTTGATAATAGGAAAGGTGAGACTACCGAGAGATGTGAGGAGTCCGTCCGCAATAGTATCAGGATTTATAGAGGGAATAATCCTTCCAGCATGAAAAGAACGATATGCATCGTCTGCCCTTTCAGGCTCTGCGGCAACAACATGAGTCTTAGGTGAAATTGCGGAAACAGTAATTACAGTTCCGCTGAGCAAACCACCTCCCCCCACTGGCGTCATCATGATATCAAGATTCGGAATTTCCTGGCAGAGTTCCAGGGCAGCAGTCCCCTGACCTGCGATTACTCGATAGTCATTGTAAGGATGGATAAATGCAGCACCAGTATGATCAACTACTTCAGCGAGACGCTCCTCCCGAGCCTTGAGTGTTGGTTGGCAGAGAATAATCTCTGCTCCATAATCAGCTACAGCAGCTCGTTTTATATGAGGAGCATTCTCTGGCATTACTACATATGCCTTAATACCTCGTAGGCGGGCAGCAAGAGCCAGCGCGGCCGCGTGATTCCCAGATGAGTGAGTGGCTACCCCTTTTGCAGCTTCTTGGTTTTCTAAAATAAATACAGCGTTGGTTGCCCCTCGGATTTTGAAAGCACCTGCCTTCTGGAAGTTTTCACACTTAAAAAATAACTCCGCTTCACACATTCTGTTGATGGCGCTACAGGTGAGAACAGGAGTATGATGAATAAAAGGCCTGATTCGATGAGACGCCTCTCTGATTTCCCTTATCGTTGGTTCATTCATAAAATTTGCCCTGCATTGCTTTGATATTCAAATATAGTCAACGCTCAAACCCTACGAAAAGACAGCCATGTCCTAAACAACAAGCAAATTTAAATCTACAAGACAACAAGCAATTACAAAATATAGCATAACGTCTTCTTTTCAGCTCCTTCGCCTGTATAGGATGATAGGGTAAGGGCATTGTGTAGCTTAGGTGTTGCTGGTTCTTTTCGGTTTTTCTTTCACATCATCTGCAAGCAGTGAAAACATGAAAGCGTCATACACAGTATCGCGGACAATAATTCGTTTCCTCAAAATTCCTTCACGCAGAGCACCAATTTTCTCTGCTACACGAATGCTGGCCTTGTTCTCAGTGGCGATGACAATTTCCACTCTGTTTAATTCTACCTCCTTGAATGCGAAGCGGGCCACACCTAACGCCGCTGCTGGAGCCAAGCCCTGCCTTGATCGGCTTGTTTTTACCCAGTATCCAAGATTTGCACATCTATCCGTAGGATTAATATTACTCAGTCCACAGCCCCCTAAAAAAGACCCGTCTTTTGAATCTATGATAGCAAAGGAGTACTCAGTTGCGTTTTCCCAGGCATCAGGTCGGGATTCTATCCATATGTGAGTATCTTTAATAGAATAGGCATTATGGCACCACCACATCCACGGCAAGAGTTCATCAATAGACTCACGGATTGCGTTAAAACAAGGCTCGATATCCGTAACCTGGTAAGGTCTCAGCATAAGCATATCATTTGTGAACCTAATGCCTTCAATTCGCATTACATTACCCTCCAGCGACTGGTTGGTCAACAATCCCATGATCTTTCATTCGTAATTGAGAATCCCCGAATATCGTTTAGGTAAAAAAAGAGTAAAATTTTCAGCCTTGGGCACTATGCTTTCGAAGAGAGAAAATCATAATCTTGTCCTGTAATATGATTGGAGAAGACGTCACTTTGTTACCCAGAAGTTCCCCTATCAGCACAACAAGGCTATTGTCAAAAGGCTTTTGGTAGTAGGTGAAAAGCCACTCATATAGTTCATGTTTGCTTTCGAATTCCCAATAGGTGTAAAATACCTCTGAGCGCTCAACCTCGAAATCACTTGCGTCGATTGCGTGAAGTGCATCCTGAAGCACTTGAGATTCATTGTGGAAAAAGTTACATACCTGTTCAAGTTCCCCATCATTTACTGGCTCCAAGATCACTACCCGTCCATGATCTTTAAGGACCCTTTTGGCTTCTCTCAGGGCTACGCTACTGTCCTGATGATGAAGTGAGAGAGTGAACAAAATTACGTCAAAAGACTTACGTGGAAATTCCAAACACTCCCCAGACCCGATACGTAAGTCAACACCCTCCATGTTTTTTTTCGCCTGGGCAATGTTCGCTGCGTCTGGATCAATTGCAACCAGTCTTTTTGCTTTGCCAGCCATCTGTGATGTGATTCGCCCATCTCCACACCCTATCTCAAGAACCTCTTGATCCCGCAAATCAGCAAACTGAAGGATCTTCGATAGTGTTATACAATCCCGATCTTGTTCCATGGATTAGCCCATTGAGACAGAAAAAACATGAGCAAGCCTGCGAACACCTTCCTCAATGAGAGATTCAGGTACGTAACTGTAGCATAGTCGCATGTGGTTTTTTCCACTGCGATTGTGATAAAAGGCTGGGCCGGGAACATATGCAACTGAGGCATCCTTTATCGCTTGTGGTAAAAGTGCTTCAGTGTCAATTTCCTTGGGTACAGTAACCCACGTATAAAAACCTCCTTGAGGTTTCGTCCAGTGCGCACTTTGTGGGAAATGATTCGCTAAGGCCGCTAACATAGTGTCCCTTTTCCGGCGATATATTTCAATGGCTTTAGATATCTGTCGCTCAATCAAATTTCTTGAAGCGAAAGCAAAGGCTACATATTGTCCAATAGTTGTAGAGCATTGATCTTGACCTTGTTTGGCTATGGTCAAAGTCTCGATCAATTCTTGCGGTGCAGTCACCCAACCTATGCGCACGCCAGGGGTAAAGATTTTCGAGAGGGTATTAATGTGTATAACATTCTGTGAGTCCAGGGATGCGAGTAATGGTGGAGCTGAACCCTCAAATCGCAGATTATGGTATGCCGCATCTTCTATGACTGGCACACTATACTTAGCAGAGAGTTCCATAATCTTTTTTCGACGCGTTTCCGAAAGTGTAACACCGGTTGGATTTTGGAATGAAGGGACGAGGTAAATAAATTTGGGATGCAATGATTGATGTTGCAAGTCTTCAAGCATCAATTTTAGCGCATCTGGCTGCATTCCTTTATCATCTAATGGAACACCGGCACAACGACCCTGATAACTTTTTATGACGTGGAGGGCAGCTACGTAAGCAGGTTCGCCCACAATCACAACATCGCCAGGATCCAGCAGAATTTTGCAAATTAGGTCTAAGGCTGCAATGGCACCTGTTGTTACTAGGCATTCCTCTATTTTTGAATCTCTGCCTGACTGTGTCATATATTCTGCCAACCATTCTCTCAAAGGAGTAATGCCTGCTGTTGGTCCATAATTCAATACAGTGTGTCCTTTTTGTGCGACAATCTCTTCGTAGATTTCTTTGATTTCCTCCAAGAGAAAGGTTGCAGGATCGGGAAGTCCACCTGCAAAGGAGGTAACCTCAGGTCGTTCAGCTAATTTCAAAATTCCAACGACATCTGAATGTCCCATTGAATTGATACGGCTGGAGTAGAGGGTATTCCAGTTCATTGTGTATATCCTCCTAAGATAGTAAGCCTTTGTCACGCTGGTATCATTACCTTAAATACTATGCAATTATCCCTCTGTTTTAGGTAAGGATACCATTTAATACCGAATGATTTATTTCCTAAGTTTTACAGCTGTGCCGTAGGCTAAAAGTTCAGCGGCACTCCCTATCACACTGGTAGTCATGTAGCGAAGATTGATTATAGCATCTGCCCCCATCTCTTCAGCTTTAGCGATCATCCTATGAGTAGCTACCCTCCGTGCTCTTCCCATCATTTCTGTGTTCTCTGTCAGTTCCCCACCAAGAACTAACCTGACTATGGCAGAGAGATCTTTTCCAAGCCATATAGCAAAGATAGTATGACCCTGAACAAGACCGAGAATCTCGGTGATCTCTATGCCAGGTATTTCTGCTGAATTCAAGAGTAATATATGAGGTCGGATTTCATTAATCGGTATCTCTTGTAATGATGTTTTAGGTTTCATTTGTTCGAGAGCCACAGTCGCCAAGACCAATAAAATACCGCCTAAAAGGCAGAAAACTGCTATTCTAAGCCACCAAGGCATAACTGGATCGTCGGCGATGATCACATACCAGGGCATTCCAGCAAATATTGCAACGAGCAGCCCGAGCACGAAAGCCACCGAGCCAAACATGTCGAAGTAGTTTCATGATTGCTACTTCCTGTAAAATGTAATGTGATTTCTTATATCCATCATACTATTTCATCACATATAAAAAGGCCTTATAAAGCGCTGATCAACTGACAGCAAAGCAAAAAGAAGCGTGAAAGAGAATTAAATCACGCGTGAAACAAGATTAAGAGGAGATTTGTTCCTTTTCCTTTTGCAGATGGCATTGGACTTTCTACAAAGGCGATATTATTGAAATACAATATTTTCTAAAAATTCAATGCTGTCACCTGAATTCTTATCGTGGAGCATCACCTTAAGGGCATAATTTCCAGCTGAAACACCGGTCATGCGAAAATTAAAATCCAATTGAGTTTCAGGATTGGGAACGGCGGATTCCAATTTAAAGTGGCCGAATTCTTTTTGGCTGAACAAAACCTTATTCTTTGCGTCCAAAAAGTAGAAGTCGGCTGTCATGTGGGCCTTTCCATTCTTAACTTTGTAGCCGAGGACATGGCAGGCCACATAGATTCGTTCGCCGGATCTATAGGCATTGTTTTTTCTGTACTCAAAACTGCCACTTTTGGGGACCAGCCGCACATTGGCTACCGTGAACGGGATTTCCCGCCATACGGCGTTCAACGCATGCTTGAGCTGCAAGGCCGCGTTAGCCTTACTCCCCTTTGCATAGTCCAACTTGGCCATTTCGATGAGCATGACGGTTTCATCCTTTGGTGCGTATGGGGATTGGCCGGCATCTCTTTTCGAACCATCCTTATCAATAGATTTTACCGTTACTTTTTGATAATTTTGAGGTACTTGAAACATGGCGTCATCTACTTGTCCCTGCTTGATATTGGTAAGCTCCCAACATTTGTTCTCATCGTGATAGCAGGCCTTAACAGGGAAATTGATTGCTGTAGCCACCCATTGGGTCACCGCAGCCTTCTTTTGGTTTGGTAGGAAATATTGGTACTTCTTGCATTGATAGGTGCCTATTTTTTCCGATCCAACGTGCTTTTTAATAGCGTTACGAGTGATTGCGCGCGGAGGGATAAATCCGCATATATTTTTGGGTATCTCGACATACCGTTTTCCCTTGGGATCCAATACATGTGTGATATCCTTTTGAATATCCGCAATCAAAATTCCCTGATCAGACTCCTCAAGTTTCTCCATTCGCACCAGATTGGATTTTACATAAAATTTGCCGCTCTCTGTTGCGCGCTCCTCTATAACATGTAAATCCGCACGAAACTCAGCAGCATAGGTTACAGCGCAAATGCATACCCCGATGATGATCACCACTACTGCCGTAAGTCTTTTGCTGAAAAGATATTTTGCTCCCATATTACCTCCTTTTGAGCTATTTTATATAGACTACCTTCCTATATATTTCTTCAGCTTTTCATACAGCCATTTGTTCCCCGATTCTCACCAACATCACGTTCCAAAGCATGACCTCTCAAATAGGCCATGTTTCCCCCTCTTTCTCACAACTGTGGATGCCCCATCAACCATCCCTATCGATATACCTCTTCAGGTAGGTGTCTTTTTCTAGCTTTACGTTCCCATATCGATCGGAATCATAGCGTACCTCTCGACATAGTTAGCGGCGATTAACTCAGAATCGTAAAGCTTACAAGCACTTCATTTATTTTACGTTTCCTCCTTCTTTTCAAACACAAATTCGCAGTGCTCTTTCCCGTAGGCAATGGTATTTTCCCACGAATTGCCTCTATGAAATGTAAGACCAGGAAATGCTTCAGGGAAGAATCTGTGGTCCACTTTACAGAAAAGCTTTGTGAGTTCTGGAGTTCCTGCCTCAGCAAAGAAGTCATTAAATACGCACCGTGTAATGAGAAAGTGGCACGTATTGTCATCTTGTGTAATATATTCTCGTGTGTTGAATTGAGGTGCTCCTTTTCGATCGATCAGTTCATTGAAGGCCATCAGTCGCTTCATTTCGGATCCTTCGGCAGAATCCATAGAGTTCAAATGATTCCATTGTTCTTCGCAGCCGATTGAAACAAGGAGTTCTTCCATTACTTCAAACGCTTTGTATCTTCCGAGCCTCTCCCCAAGCCTTACATAAAGGGCGGAAGCGGAAGACATTCTTTTGATAAAATCCGATTCTAACCCCCTGATCTTTGACCAGCGAGTTTTGTTGAATATGGCGTTCTTTCTGACCAAAGCCTTAAGCAGGATGAGCGGCCATACTCGACCAATACGTGCGCTAACAATATATTTGATGGCTTTGATTTCTTTGAGTTTCATCGATGTGGATAAAACCGCACAGCCTCTTAGGCCAACCTTCATGCCGTTGTAAGACCTTGTGCTCTTATATGGTTAAAAGCGTGGCATCTGTCTTTAATATTTCAGTAAGAGGTTCCCCCCAATATTTTACCTCGATATTCATTTTTTCTAATATGTCTGTGACGCCTAATTGGTCTGTACAGGCCTTACATGCTGTTATGTGGACCCCCGCCCTCAATGCCTCTTTGATTTTTTTTTGAATATTGACGTCCTCACTCACCAATTTGGCAGGAGCACCCCAAATGATAAGGGTTACATGCTCCCACCAGCCCTTGAGTAAAGAATTAATACTATACATAAAAACCATTTTTTCTGCTGTAATTGGATTACCATTTGTCCATAATATGAAAAGATGTGATTTTTCTTTCATCGCAGCCCTCCTGTTTTTATTTATTCGGTCTGTGGATGGAGTAGGAATAGTATCTGTTTATCTTCATTTTTTAATCCGACCCTGTTTCCTTGACTAGATTACTCATGACCTATCAGGAGCAGGGCACGAAATTATGATTAGAGCGTAAAAGCTTCTTCCCTGCCGATGTATTTTTTTCTCAGTTTTGGTTTCTCAATCTTTCCTGTAGGGCTTCGAGGAACTTCTCCGAAAAAGATCTTGCGAGGTCTCTTATATCTGGGTAACTCCTCGCAGTAATGGAAAACGTCTTCTTCGGTCAGTTTTTTTCCTGAAACCACATCAATGACAACAGCAACGATCTCACCCAGTCGTTCATCCGGGAAGCCGATGGCTGCGACATCCTTTACATTTGCATGCGTATAAATAAAATGTTCAATTTCAACAGGAAAGACATTTTCACCACCTGTGATGATGACATCCTTTTTCCTGTCAACAAGATAGATAAAACCATCCTCATCCTCTCTGGCCATGTCCCCCGTGTAGAGCCACCCATCACGTATTGCATTGGCCGTAGCCTCAGGATTCTTGTAATATTCCCTCATTATCCCGTTACCACGAAGAATAAGTTCCCCTGTTTCACCACGCTCCACATCACGTCCATCCTCTTCAACAATACGTGCCTCCCAATTGAATCCTGGGTGTCCGATAGAGCCAACCTTATGCAGGTTTTCTGTTCCGAGGTGCATACAATTCGGTCCGGAGGTTTCACTTAAACCGTATGTGGTATCATAGTCCATATCAGGGAAGTATTCCTTCCATCGCTTGATCAGGGATGGAGGAACAGGCATGGCTCCAATGTGCATGAGTCGCCATTGATCGATTTTATAGTCCTTCAATTTTAATTCTCCACTATCGAGTTTTAAGAGGATATCCTGAGCCCACGGGACCAAGAGCCAGACGATGGTGCCCTCTTCTTCGCTCACAGCCTCCAAGACCCATTCAGGGGAAACTCCCTTCAAGATTACAGCAGGGCTCCCTACAATAAAACTGCCAAACCAGTGCATCTTTGCGCCGGTATGGTATAAGGGGGGAATAAGGATGAAATTATCATCTTTGGTTTGCCCGTGGTGCACCTTTTCCGTTATACAGGCACAGACCATGTTTTTATGGGTCAGGAGAATAGGCTTTGGGGTACCCGTGGTGCCAGAGGTAAAGTACAGCCCGCAGGGATCATCAAAACCAAGCGCAACCTGTGGTGGGGTAGCCGGCGCATCTTCCAGCACCTTCTCAAAAATATCTGCGTAATCGGGGATCTGTGTGCCGGCAAAGATATAATGCTTTATGAAAAGCTGATCTTTTATTGCATCTATCCGGTCGGTAAATTCTTCACCAAAGAACAGCAATTCTGGTTCCGCAACATCCACACAATATTTGATATCGGCACTTGTGAAACGAAAGTTGAGTGGTACGACCCATGCCCCTGTTTTGACGATACCAAAATAGGCAATAAGCCAATCAATGGAGTTATGCATGAGGTGTGCGACCCTGTCACCTTTCTTGATACCCCTGTCTAAGAGCACATTTGCGAAACGGTTCGCACGTTCATCAAACTGCTTCCATGTAATCTGCCATCTTTTCCTCTCAGCCGGTATTCTCTCAACAAGGGCGATCTCATCTGGATACATCCGGGCGTTTCTTGCTAACATTTCTCCTATATTGATGTACATATCAGTTATAGACCTCCATGCCTTGAGGATTGATAAAAGTATGTCTCATGATAGAGGTATTATAGGAAGTGGTGGTTTTTTGTGTCAAGGGTATCTAACGCCAGCAGGATTATTATAATGGGGGTTTCATTGAATCGAAAGGGATTCATTTCCCCTCTCATTTTGTTGCTGGGCTTTTACCTGGCTTTATTTTTCTTTTTTTCTGGCTCTCTAATTCTTCAAGAACCTTGAAAACAAATCGTGCAGGCCAGTCTGCCATACCACCACTCAGGGCTAATGCAACAGCAGTTGCTTCCAGAATCTCTTCACGACTTGTACCCACATCAGCAGCACTGCTGACATGATACTCAATTCAACCGTAGCATCCATTACTGATACTGATTCCCAAGGCTATCAGTTCTTTGTATTTCTGGGCAAGCACGCCATCTTTCAGTGCATTAGCTTCAACCTCCCGAAACTCACGAAAAGTGTTGATACCACTTCGGTACATCTGCAAATTGTACTTCTTCCTTGTCTTCCGTATCTCTTTACTATTAGGGAACATAGCGCCCTCCTTAATGAATTAAGCCACTACCGCAGAATAAAGCCTGCTGACTGTTGCTGTCAGCTGAAGTAATAGGGTAAGTGGCCTTATTTAGCTACATTTATCTATTATTGACCTAAAGCCATCCGATGTCCGCCGTGAACAAAGAGCACTTGCCCTGTAATCCAGCCTGCCTGTTCAGAGGCAAAAAATACAACTGCATGTGCGATGTCTTCAGGCAGACCAATTCTCCTCAATGGTATATCCGGAATAAGTGCTTTTTCTAATTCGGGTGAGATATACCCAGATTGTACCGGTCCTGGCGATACAACATTCACCGTGATTCCGTATGGGCCTAATTCTGCCGCGGCACTTCGGCTATAAGATTCCACAGCATATTTACTTGCGCGATACGATACTTCCCTCGGGCACCCCCAAGCGCAATCTGCACTTATGTTAATCACTCGACCCCAATGAACTTTTCTTTCAATGATTCGACGGGCGAAGATTGCCATGAGTATCGCAACGGCACGTGAGTTCACTGCAAAATGCCGATCGTGGCTGCCAACATCAACCGTTGATATTGCTGGACCTCCCTTCCATAATACATCATCATTACCGAGAGCCTCAGGCGGAAGAAAGGTATCTGCTGCATATTCAGCCGCATTATTTACAAGAATATCAACGTGCCCAAATGCTTTCTCCGCTTTTTCAAACAACAGAGTAACGTTTTGAGGGTCTCCCAGGTCACCGTCCCAATGTTCCGACTTTCCTCCGGCTTCCCGAATAGATCTGACCACCTCATTGGCATCCTTTCCCTGTTGTTTAAAGAAGAAGGGTAGCCCTGGTTCCTGTTTCTGGCTGCCAGATGAAAAATCAACTTGTTGGCGATATCCATGAAGAAATACTTGAGCACCATGAGAGGCGAATTGCCTGGCAATCGCTGCGCCAATACCATAGGGGTTATTTCCGCCTGTTACCAGCACAACTTTCTCTTTTATTCCTGGATCGATCATAACATTATCCATTCTTTGGAGATTTTAATGTCGCAGATAATCTGAACAAAAAGTGTCAGCTTTTTGCATCAGAGTTAACTCGCTCGTTATATGGCTATGCTCATTTCATTGTTACAATTCGATATTGAAACGAAATTGATGACCAATATCCCTACACAGTGGCCATGCTGAGTAGTTGGCTTGGTACTGTTGTTTTCCAATCCCGCAAATGAGTGAGGCGGGACAGACTTCACACTTTATGTCTCAATCCAACTTGTCATCTTATTTTTTACCTGAAACTCAAAACCATTTTTTTCAAGAAACTCTCTGATTTCCTCAAAGAGAATTGCCTTGTCTTTTGGGTGTAAAAACGATGCCAGCATGATTCTCTGAGGCCGAACTCCGGGCTTTTGGAATAGGTTGAGCGTGTAGACTGATTCTTGGTCACATTCCTCGTAATGCTCAAGCGTGAGAGCATGCAGATTTTCTTTGTCTATTTCCACTCTGGACCAAGGATACCCCTGAGTGCCATGGACAACGAGTGAATTCCCAGCTGCCTCGAGGACCTGTTTCTTATTCTTGAAGAAAATAGCAACTGGTATACCGATCGTTCCCAAAGAGCCAAAGACAAGCCAAACAAAGAAGAAAGGGCTACCTTCACTATATGTCGCGTATATGACAATTGCACTCACTGGCGCCCAAATCAGCCAGAAGGCAATGAGAAATCCAACATACACACGATCCGTGCGAAAATCTCGTGGATCGATTACATATCGTCCACTGGTTTGAATGGCCAACCTTTTTCCGGATTTCTCTTGATTGATCAAGGTCAACCAAAATGATACCCCAAGAAAGATGAGGGAGGCCAACTCTTCGATAATTCCTATTTCGCTCTGCATCCCGGAGGGCGAAGTAGCTATCGATTCTTCCATCTGAAATGCGACTCCGAAAAAAAATATACACGCCAAGGAAAAAGTAATAATACGTAAAGGCAGAAGAAGAAAAGCACCCAAGGTTGATCTGAAACAATCGGCACGTTTCCACGACATAATTCCGAGTAAAATGCATGCAGAACCGTAGGAAAAATAAAGGATACAAAGCGATAAAGGAAGATCATGAGGCCCCCATATGTCAAAAGCAGGGATAAAGTTCAAGATCCCTGATATGATGAAAAGGACGCTGACGATTCGGAGTAAGACGATGCAAGTAGTTCGAGCCATAAGTAAAGGAGACCAATCTTTGTTCACATACTACATTTGGGTGCCGTTTTCCTCGTTTGTTCGATCCTGCGGCAAAGGCCGCAGTCCACCGTGAGCTGCTTGTCGGTCACACTGCACACCGAACCAGCACCGCCATAACTTCTCAGAGAAAATAACGCTGTTATGGTACTTAATTATGCCGGAGCCCCTTATTATTCGAAGGCGCCAGCATTGTCAAAAAAAACGCAGTACGAGGCATTTCTCGAGAGACCTTTCAAATTGAGTATTTCTAATAATTTACCTTGTCAAGTCCTTTGAGGTTTAAAATCTTGCGCGCTTCCTCCGGTGTCGCCGGTTCAATACCAAATTCTTCTGCAATACGGATTAACTTGGCTACCTGCTCAGCACTGCTCTTCGCTAGAACACCTTTCTCCAAATAGAGGTTGTCCTCTAGGCCTACCCGAGCATGACCCCCCATCAACAAGGATGCAGTGCACATGGGGAATTGTTGCTTTCCAGCTGCACATACAGAAAACTCGAAATCACCAATCTGTTTTCTGGCCATCTCCAATAAAAATACGAGATCCGCAATGGTTGCCGGTATACCTCCTAGGATGCCTAAAACGAATTGGAGGTAAACAGGTTTTTTGATGACCCCCTTGTTGATTAAGAAGGCCACATTGTTGATCATCCCCGCGTCATAGATCTCAAGCTCCGGCTTCGCTCCATGCGCGTCCATGATCTCGATGTACTGGCGCATCGTCTTGAATGTATTTGGAAAGATAAAATCCTCTGTACTTTCCAAATACGATTTTTCCCAGTCGTACTTCCACTCTTCGACACCATCTGCAATATGGAACAAGGCAAAATTTAGCGAACCAGCATTCAGTGTTGTCAGTTCCGGCTCCAAATTCGATGCGACTCTCACTCGATTTTCCACTGGTTCCCCCAGTTTTCCTCCTGTGGTAAAACAGAGAACGATGTCACATTGCTTCTTCACTTCAGTTGCAATTTCCCTGTATAAATTCTGATCTGCGTTTGGCATTCCTGTTTCAGGGTCACGAACATGAATGTGTGCCACAGCTCCCCCTGCATTATAAACAGCGACAGCTTCGTTAATTAATTGTTCAGGTGTCACTGGAAGATAAGGCGACATGCTTGGTGTGTGTATAGAGCCAGTAAGTGCTGCAGTTATAATTTTTTTACTCATCTTTTTTACCTCCACTCATAAAACTTCTCATGATACATACAATGACCTGTTCTCATTAAATTCCTTGATAAAATCGTCCACCATTTCCTCGAGAGGATAATCGATATGCCAACCCCACTCGGACTGAGCACAACGATCGTCAAATATTAACCGCGCGCTTCGCTTGAGACGCGGGGTTCACACAGAGAGAGTTCTCTCTTATTTCTTTTCGCTGACCCCAGAGGAATAGGCTCCGCATTTCACAAGGCGGAGGAGAGTGATATAGCCAGTTTCTATGGTTCGCCCTGGTATCTCTTCTTTGGCTTGAATGTCACCGAGGGTTTAAACCTTTCAGGATAGCGAAAGCCCTCGGCCTCGACACAGTCCCCGTACTTAGCCCTAAGTTCCGGCAAAGGACCAACGTCCAGGGCATACATGGGGCAGGCTTCTACGCAGATGGGTTTCTGTCCTTGTTCCAGCCGTTCCAGACAGAGGTCGCACTTTTGCATCTTGGCGTTCTCTTCCTGGCCAAACTGGGGTGCGCCCCAGGGGCAGGCCTTGAAGCAGGCCTTGCCACAGTCCAGGTTTCCCAAGCATTTCTCACGATCAACCACCACTATACCATCCGATTCCCTTTTTATGATAGCTCCTGCCGGGCAGACCATCGCACAGGGAGTGTTCTCGCAATGACAGCAAGATAGGGCCAAATAGGCTACGAACAAGTCCGGGAATTTGCCTTTTTCTATAGTATGCACGCGCATCCAGTTAACTGGACCTGCGCTGAGGTCATGCCAGTCCTTACATGCCACGGTACAGGTGTAGCAGCCCGTACATCGGGTCTGATCAAAGTAGAATCCCATCTGAGTCATGGCATTCCTTCTTCCGCTGGCTCAACCTGAACAAGGGCGCTGTTCATGTGATGCGCCCCGCTGGGGGAATGAGCGTCGTCTGTTAGCACGTTGGCGCAACCTCCCTGATCCACGCCTTGTTCATCAGGGTTGTACCATGTGCCCTGGCTGACGTTGACTACCCTCGGCATAATGCGCTCTGTAACCTTGGCCGGGATGCGTATTTTTCCACGGTCGTTAAAGACATACACTAGATCCCTGTCCCGGATGCCGCGTTCTCTGGCGTCAACCGGATTTATCCAAATGGAATGAGGCTCGATCTCCCTCATCCAGGGTACATTGTGCCAGGTGGAATGAGCCCTCGTTTTGTAGTGAGTTGTCAGCAGTTGCAGGGGATACTTGGCGGCCAGGGGGGCATCGTAACTTTCAGAGTGTTTCAGGTACTTGGGGATGGGTGGGAGTAATGGATTGTTCATCTCCTCCAGATGTTCACAATAGATCTCGATCTTGCCAGACAGGGTGGGAAAGGGGTTGTTCTCCGGGTCCTCGATCTGTTCCTTGAACGAAACAATTGGCTCCGGGAGCTTGATCTTGACTACGCCGTTGCGCTTCATTTGCTCGTAGTTGGGGATATCTCCTCGAGAGCTGGCGATGAAACGCAGAATATCGTCCTCGCTCATGGCGCCAAGGCCCGGAGGGAGGCCCAATCTCTTGGAAAGCTCCCGGACTACCTCCAGATCAGATTTGGATTCGTAAAGGGAATCAATGGCCTTATTCAGGTATATGTAGTAGGGCGAGCCCAGCCATGCAGGGGCTATATCATTACGCTCCATGAATGTATTCACCGGCAGGATGATGTCGCCAAGCTTGGCGGTCGGGGTCATAAACTGCTCATGCACCACAACGAACTCGAGGGCCTTGAAAGCCGCTACGCCGCGTCGGGTGTTTGGATGCTGGTTGATAAAGTTGCTGGCCACCACATACGCCATCTTGAGGTCGGCAGGATAACCACCGGCGCGTCCGCGCAACATGGCGTCAAAGATCTTGGCACTGTGTATACGGGCACTATTGGGATTTGTGCCTCCCCGTAACTTATAGAGACTGTTTTTTCGGGGAGGGGCACCATTTTCCACGGGATTGCGCGATCTATACGTTCCGGACGTTGTCTCGCGGCTAGAATAGGCCCTCATGAACCCGGAAGCGTACCCCCCGTTAATGCCTATGTTGCCGGTTATAGCGATGAGCACGTTGGCTGCGCGGGAGTACTGTTCACCTCTAGCCGCCCGGGCTGGACCCCAGCCAGCGATGAGAGCAGCCGGCTTTGACAGGGCGTACTCCCGGGCAAGGCCAACAATGGTCTTGGCGGGTACTGTGGTGATGATCTCGGCCCATTGTGGCGTCTTAGGGATGCCATCTTCGTAGCCCAGTACATAGTCCCTATATCGGTCAAAACCCACAGTATACTTTTCGATAAAGGCCTTGTTTTCAAGATCCTCGGTGATGATGACGTGGGCCATGGCGATGAGCATGGCCGCATCTGTGCCAGGGCGAATGGGGATCCATCGGTCTGCGAAGGTGGCGGCTGTGTCAGTGTATCGGGGGTCCACGGCCACTATTTTGATGCCCTTTTCTCGAACTCTAGAAAGGGTGAAACTAGTTTCAGGGTCATGAATAGTGTTGGCCGGATTCCAGCCCCATATGATAACCAGGTGGGAGTTTAGAAGGTCATCTCGGGAGTTACCTGTCCTGATGGTGCCGTATGTAGCCATAGAGGCAAACAGAGGTCCCTCGTACGAAGCCACGCCCCAGATGCGGGTGAAACCGCCGAACGCAATAAGCATGGAAGCCACTGGAATTGGGCCGTGGAGCATGCCCTGGTTCCCTGAGCCAGCGGCCAGGAAAATACTCGAGTTGCCATAGGTCTTTTTTATTCTTGTCAATTCCGAGGCGACCTCATCCAGGGCTTCATCCCATGAGATCCGTTCAAATTTTCCCTCACCACGTTCCCCGATGCGGCGCAAGGGATACTTCAGCCTGTCAGGGGAATAGACACGCTGCCGGTAAGCACGGCCCCGCAAGCAGGCCCTTACCTGCGGTTGCTTACCGTTGTCGGTCTCTAACCTGAGGATCTTCCCGTCCTTGACATGCGCCCTGAGGACACAACGGCCACCGCAGTCATGGCAACAGCCTGTGGGCACTATGATGATATCGTCCTCGGATAGCGGCGACCTTTTCGTGATCATATTTGCCTCTTAAAAAGCTCAAAGTTCCGTTTGAAAATAGGCTTTTATAATTACCAATAATTGTCACTTATTTCAATACTTTCTCATTGTCGATAAAACAATATAAAGGGGTCTTTTTTTAAATAGTTCTTTTGCGTGCCATCTTCCTAATTTGTTCGAGCCTGCGTCGAAGGTTCCTGTCCACCGTGAGCTGCTTGTCGGTCACACTGCATACTGCACCACCACCGTAACTGCTCAGAGAAAATAACGTTGCTATAGTATTTAATTATACTTAGCACTGTTGTTGCCTTTGCGAAATGAAGGACCCTACCTTGGTTCAAAATGAAATTGTACGGTAATCCTACATTCTCCTCCTTTAAGTTTGAGACAGCGGCTGAGATCTGGAGTTCGGGTATATTTAAGCCCCATCGCGTCAAACCATCCCTCGATTCTCTCAAAGATCCCGCATTCGTAATCTGGAAGGAGCCCTAATTTCTTCATCCCTCTGTGGGCAAAGCAGTCTAAGAAGTGAAAAATTTGCGAGTTATTATCAGGGTAACTAATTTGAGCGGAGACAAAATCCGGAAAGAAGACGTGTTTTCCTAACTCAAACAATTCCTGGTATTCCTCAATATTTTTCGGGGATGGCGCCTCGACCATTTTCATCAAACGCCCGAACTCAATCTGCCCCAACTTTCTGCATACCCGAATATTCATAGGGCTTGCCTCAGCCATGCCGAACTTCGCCGCCACCTCACCATACCAAAGTGCGTCATGTGTCAACCAGTTTTTAATCAGGATGTTTCTGAGCTGATCTGAATTTATTGTACTTACTGCCATTATTATTTTCCTTTTTGTAAAAAGATGATCTTAACGGGTGGACTGAAAGGTGCGCGAGTGCTTTTCCGTGCATCCTTATCCAGTCCGATGTTAGCTTTTCCATTAATTATTCATTTTTACTATATTCGATTAAGGCTCCATGCAGTTCTTTTGTATATGAGAATACCGCAAATTGTGGGGCTACATATTCTCCTTTTTTATTGCCTCTTTTAAGAAAAACAATCCTGAAAGGCCTTTGTTTATTCACTCTCTCGATTAAGCCTTTATCATACTCTTGAAGGTGTTTAAAACAAATTGTTCCCTTTTCTAACTTTCCCTTATACGTGTGAAAGACATTTCCTTTGTAAACAAACATTGCATAGCCTATTGTTCCGCTATCACTATAAATCGATTCCTTTGAACTGAGTTCTATTGTATTGATCAAAATAGCAGCCACAATGTCAGCATTTTGATAATTGGTTATTATAAGACTTTCAGGAAGGTAATCTGGAAATTGTACTTTGGAACGGAGAAATTGACTGCCACATCCAAAAAGTGAAAATAAACAAAATAGCATTATACAAATGAAATATGTTTTTAATGTACTCATAACATTGTGCCAACTAACGTGAAATGAAGAGGTGTTTAAAACAATAGGAGCCCGTTATTCTCCAAAGGCCGATAGCGCTCTTCTGGCGATCTCTTCACCCCATTCCTGTACAAAATGTCCGGCTTCGGAATGCTCGTATGGGTCGGGGCAGTTCCGTATGTCATTGCGAAGTGCATGCATCACCGAAGGACCAAGCACCGGGTCCTTCATGCCGATGGCCATAAATACCGGTCCTGTCCATTTATTGCGCAGCCATTCGCGGGCGTTACGCGACAACACTGCACCGGGCGTATCCGGTCGATCAGGGACTATTTCTGGAAAACGGCGCACACCGGCCTTGTACCGGATATCTGGAAATGGCGCTTCGTAAGCAGCACATTCTTTTTCCGATAGATGTGAGCACGTGAGCTTCAGCAGCCGCCCAGCGGACATGTCAGGATTCTTGCGGACCCAAGCGCGCCAATCAAGAAACCCTTTAGAAAGTTTAATGTCTCCGGTACCGAGCGTCGTGTTCATAATCAGCAATCGGGAGATTCGATCAGTCATATCCATCGGAAGTGTGAGCCCGAGAACTCCGCCCCAGTCCTGGCATACAAGGGTGATGTTTTCGAGTTCTAACTGCTCAATAAACGATATAAGCGTGTTGCGATGAAAGTCGAAAGTATACACTTCTTCAGCCAGTGGTTTGTCCGAACGCCCGAAACCGAAATAGTCCGGAGCAATCACCCGATGGCCTGCACCTGTGAAAATTGGCATCATCTTCCGGTAAAGGTATCCCCACGTTGGTTCGCCGTGTAGGCACAGGAAAATATGGTCAGCATGTTGAGGACCTTCATCCACGTAGTGTATCCGCAAGCCTTCAAAGCCTTTCAAATCATCGATGTAGGCTGGATCATAAGGAAACCCTGGAAGATCGACGAACCGTTCCTCCGGGGTTCTTAACACTTCTGTAATGGTGATGCCTCCTTTTGCTATAATTACATATTTATCAAATGCATAACAAAAAGCTTGCCGGTCACAAACGCATAAGTGTTGTTTGGTCAGGTAAAGCGACTGTTCATTTTATTTTCCCCATAATTTTGGAAATACAGCCCATACCTTTGATTTATATTCAATATATTCATTACCAAACGTATCTATTAAATATTGTTCTTCAATATGTATTAATGTACGAAAAATTATGTACATAAAGATAGGAATGGTGATTCCTAAAGTTGAACCTCTTAATATTACAATACCAGGCACAATAAAGGAAATCCATGATGCATAAATAGGATGTCGTAAATATGCATAAACACCTTTTTTGCATAACGTGCCTTCATAAAAATATTTATCGATTGTAAAAGCAGGAATAAGAAAGATAATTAATCCGATAACAATTAACAAAATGCCAAGTATAGTATTGATTAATATTGAATAGATAACAAATCTATATTCTGAAAATACTATATTTTGAATAGCAAATACGATTGCTGCGTATATCAAGGATATTATCGTAAATTTGGGGCCAACACCCCACCTTGTCATTTGTTTCGTATTCATTTTTTATGTTAGCGTTCGAGATCGGCGGCACGGCTTGTCCGTGTCCGCTGAACTGGCTGGTTATATGGTGTTTTTCATAACTTTTTCAGACATTCTACCCATAAGCTTTTCATTTGTACTAAGGTGTTGATGAATAATCATCCCTATAGACCAAAGGGTACAACAATGAATCATCAATTAATTTAGTGGTGCTATTCTAAAACTTTTATCTTATGAAAACTGCCTGTAACACTTCAATAATACGTTCACCATGAAAAGGCGATTCCCTAATACAATCATCCGCATCACTTAAAATCCGTTTCAAGCTTCCCCAAAGTGTATACTTCTTGAACTTATCATCACGGTAGATGCCCATGGCCTCAGCAACAAGATTGACATAATTGGTGACACTAAAATCGTAGTGAGCTTCTTCGGCTGCAAAAATCTGGTTGCAATAGTGACAAACAGTAACTAATTGCCTCGCTCCGGTCTTGGCAGCATCTTGGAGGCGCTCTTTACGAATCTGAGCGAAGCTTTCCGGAAACCAGCAGATGGCCCCACTACCGCAACAAAACGTTTCCCGGCCATGATGTTCCATCTCCTTGAGCGTCACCCCGGGCAACTGCCGTAAAACCTCATGGGGGCCATCGGGGTCAACCCCCGTGTAGGTCGACTTACAAGCTTCGTGAAGCGTGACTGTCCCGGCTGCTGCCCTGGTAAGCGGTAGTTTGCTCATGTTTGCAGCTAAATACTGTGGGAATGA
>Ga0180438_10003930_pt1 | contig 21893 bp, 41 predicted proteins | sample SS_ome_12_FD_132455 | JGI IMG/M metagenome (GOLD analysis project Ga0180438, IMG submission 132455) | Hypersaline lake sediment archaeal communities from the Salton Sea, California, USA - SS_3_D_2 metaG | ecosystem: Environmental > Aquatic > Non-marine Saline and Alkaline > Hypersaline >...
ATGCAGTTTGTGAGCACCGCTGGCTATCCGCACGGTGACATCCACAAGATGTTTGAGAACAGTGACCAGAAATACTGGACCACGTTCTGTGAGCGGTGTGGCTATGAGCAGGTGCTTGCGTTGGATTTCCCTGAGTGCATTGCAGAACACCCGGCGCACAGCCCAAGGGCAGGCCAGGTCTACTACATGTGCAAGAAGTGCCGGGGGGAGATTGTGGACACCCAACGTGGTGCCTATGTTCCCCACGGTGATCCCCACCATGAGGTGTCTGGCTACCATGTGAGCCAACTCATCTCATCCCTGCGCTCCCCCCGTGAGGTCATCCAGGCATACCGGGACTCTGACAACATGAAGGAGTTTTACAACGCAGAACTGGGACTTCCCTTTGTGGATGAGGTCAACAAGCCTGTCTCTTTGGAGATGTTGGACGGCAACATCAATCCACTACTGGAGTGGGGAGATGGCTTCACCGGCAAGAACTTCATGGGTGTTGACCAGATGAGCGGCAACAACTATGTGTTCATCCTGAACAAAGAGCCCATCAGCCAGAAGGTCCGCGTGGTTTGGTTTGAGATAATAGATGACCCGGACCCGTTCAAACGCACAGGCCAGCTCATGGAGGAGTTCAACGTCAAGCTGTGCGTCTGTGACTCAGAGCCCAACGCAAATGACGCCCTGCGCTTTGCGGGGCACTTTGGCAAGCGGGTCTTTCTCTGTAAGTACGGGCGCTATGATGACATGACCAAGTGGCAAGACCAGTGGAAGCCCAAGAAGTGGGCAAAGCGGGCTGGCACGGAAACCTACCACAAGTGGAGGGTTTTTCTGGACAAGTACAAGTGCATTGAGCGCACGCTGAAGTGGATTGCCGGCGGTAGGGTTGAGTGGCCTAAGCCGGAGGCTCACTTGCAGGAGGCGTTCCCAGTCAAAGGGGGAGCCCGCCAGCAAATGCCCATCCTACGCACGCACGCCTACCCGCATTTTGCCTGTGCGGTGAAGGAGCGGATTGAGGAGGATGCTGAATTCTCCAAGTACAAGTACAAGTGGCACTTCATCAGCTATGACCCCCACAGTTTGTGTGCCCTGGACTATGCCATCACTGCCACCACGCGCAAAGGTGGCGGCGCACTTCTTGGAGGGCTCTGATGAGGCTGACAGAACTGGGGGCAAAGGACACTCTGCGGGCAATCGTGGGGCGGCGCATCTACCGGGTCCGTTGCCAACATTGCAACCGGATGATGGTCCAGGAAGAGGTGGAGTCCCTCCTACCAGATCACCCTCACCCTTCCCGATCCATGATCACGCTCCGTTGCAAAGGCTGTGGAGCCCGCATTGAGCTGGAGTTGACTCTCTCCAACCCCTCCAGGCAGTCCATGCTTGAGTCCCTGGGGCTTGTGTGATTTTTTTTCCGTCTCACTGAAAAATTCCCCCTCTTTGTATTAGGTTCTAATAGAGACAAGATGCGGCAGTCAAAATCAAACCACAAGAGGTGAACCATGACGAAAGAAGCCCAGCAGGAAACCAAGAAAATTGACCTGAAGACCGCCACAGCGCCCACGCCGGCGGCACAAAAAGAGATGAAGGAAGCTGCCCAGAAAAAGCCCGTCAAAGAGGCTCCCAAAGGCAATGGTGAGACAGGGAGCGGTGATGGCTCCCAGACCACCCTTCCCGGTGTTGAGCAATCTGAAGAGGACAACAAGCCCACCAAGACGTGGGGTGAGGTCCGCATCATGGAGTTGAAGACCGGCAGCTTTGACGGGGACGGCAACATGACCACCAAGCCCCCGGCAAGTGACAATGAGCCCTCCTGGGCGTTCTGGATGGACCTGGATGTGGACTTCCCGTCTGGCAGCACCAAGGATGCGGAGCAGTACCTTGAGAAGATGCTCAAGGACAGTGACCGCAAGGACGGTGGCAAGTTCATGATCATCCGGCGGGTCAAGACCATTGAGGCTCAGGTGGAAACCATCCGGCGGGTCCAGTTCTTTGAGGAGTAGTCACATGCCACGCACCAAGGTCAAAAAGGGCAACCCAGAGAAAGCCAAAAAGAAGCTGGAGGAGGTCAAGGCGGAGCGCCGTGGCAACACCCTCTACATAGCATTCCAGGAGGGTGGGAAGGAGTCCCGCGCCATCAAGTTCACTCCAGACGGGGCAGTCCGTTTTGAGAACATGGAGCCAGAGGAGGGGGCTGAGTTTTTCTGGGAGCAGGTGAAGCTGCACCGCCCACACTGGACTCACGGCGCTGAAGAGATTGAGAACCTCCAAGACAACTACCAGGAAGCCATCCAAGCCAACTATGATCTTGCCCTGCGGATCGCGGACCTGGAGGATGACGCCCTGGAGGCAAAGAACATCTACACTGCCCACATGACAGAGAAGGACCAGGAGATTGCTTCCTTGCGGGAAGACCTGAACCAAGCCAAGGCGCGGCTGGAGAAGATTCAAGGGGCAATCAATGGCTCCTAAAGACCAGACCCTCCCCAAAGAGTTTGTCCGGGTCCAGCACCAGTCACCGTACTGTGCAGAGTGGCCTGTGCTGGATGAGTTGACGGGGGACTGGAACTTGGTCCAGATGTTCCCAGAAGACATTTTGCCAGAGATTCTTGAGGGCTACCCGCCTGTGGAGATAGCCCGCAAGTTCAAAGCACCGCTGGCAGCGGTGGAGCATGTGATCACCCTCATCCCTGCCATGATGGCATGGAGAGACACACAGATCCCCAGCCAGACGGGTGTTGAGTTGGACCATTTTTTGGGGGCACTTCCTGAACCCCCGGAACCATCACGTCAAGGAGGAACCAAATGAGCAAGATCGCCTTGTTGGGATCGTGGCGTCACCGCCCCATGTGGAGGACGGAACTGATTGGCTTTGTGGAGTCCCTACGGAATGAGCACATGCCAGAGGTAGTGCTGGACTGGCTGGAGGAGACGCCCATTGTCAACTGTGGCTACTTCCCTGAAGACGCCTCTGCTGGCCTGATTGCGGAGTCCATGCTGGCGCAACAGCAGGCGTTGGCTCAACGTGCCAACATCACGGTCTATGTGGACAACGGCAAGTGGAGTGAAGCCAAGAAGCGTCACCTGGAGCGGCTCTATGACCGGACAGGAGCCCTGGTGCTCTGGCTTCCAGAGGAGATGATGCTGCCGGAGAAGGAGGAGGCAGACGTGGTTGGAGCCAAGCCCGGTGAGGTTCTGGAGCAGGGCTCCATTGACAACCTGGCTGCGGTCATTCTCTATCTTTGTGGGAGCCGGTGATGGCTGAGGTGCCTTTTGAGGAGCAACTGGCGCGGGCACTGGCAAGAGAGCCCAAGACCTATGACTCCAAAGGCAAAGCCTACTATGTTGGTCCCACTGTGGGACAGGTGGTGTCCGGCTGGTTCATGGAACATGCCGGAGCCTTTGACAAGATCGCTGACTACCTCCGGCGCGGAATTCATCACGCCCCTGCCCTCAAAATGTGCCGCAAAGAGTGGCCTGATTTGACCACTCACCATCTGGAGTACGTCCAGAGGCACATGGACCGCTAGAAAATCCCCTCACCCCTTCTCTAAGACGTGACCAAACCATTTTTGCATGGAGGAAAACATGCGGAGCAATATCAATTCTCCCCAGAAAAAAAGGCGGCTCCTTCTCAAGAAGGTTGGTGAAAATCCTGGGGAAAAGCTGGGGCGCCTGGGGGCGCTCTGTGGGTTCCAGGTGGACAAGTTGGTCCCGATCATGGTGGCAGATGGCAAGCTGCGGACAGAGCCAGATGATGATGGCTTCACGCGGGTCTACCTGACAGACAATGGGGCTGGGGTGGAGGAAGAGATGGTGGCAGAGGTCCAGGAAACAGAGGTCCAGGAGCCGGATATGGCAAGCCACACAACGGACCTGGCAAAGCGGACAGCACAGGCAGAGGAGGCGCTGGAGGTGCTGCGCCAGACAAACAAAGAGAAGGAAGTGCGCTTGACGCGCCTCAAAAACAGGCTCATGTGGTTAGAGAAACTGGAGCAGGCGGAAGATGCGCTGGCGGAAGCCAGAGAGTATGAGGATCTGCTGGACCAGGAACTACAAGAGGAAGAGGTGCGCCTTGCCCAGTTGTTGCAAAAATTCCCAGACATGGAGGAGGAAAGCCATGAAGCAAGCATTGAGTCTTTTGGGGACGGTGAGAGTCATGTCCCGTCCCAAACCAAAGGATGAGAAGGGGAAGCTGGAGAAGTGGACCCCTATCCAACACCCGGAGTTTGAAACCCTTGGTGAAGCCCAAGGCTACCTGAAGGGACAGGTGGAGGGTGGTGATTTTGCGGCGGACGCAGAGTATGGTATTTTTGTGGAGGTCCAGACCATCCAGTTCACCGCCACCACCACCTTTTTGATGGACGTAGCACCAGGGACGCCCCTTCCAGACCCCTTTGGGGCGGAGCCAGTCCAAGATCCTACATCAACGCCTGAAGACGTTGCCAATCCTGCGCCCAAGCAGAAAAAGAAAAAGGGATCAAAGGGTGGTGGGAAATGACCGTCAATGAGTTCCTGACAAGGGATGAGCATGAAAAGAAGATCGGCGGGCGGACCCAGAAAGTGTTCCGGCGGTTGCAGTCCTGTGAATTTCCGGCTGGTCCCTCCTACTGGAAAGGGGTCCGCCACGGCGCAGAGATGGTCCTGGCTATCTTGACCCCGGACCTGGAGATGCCCCTGGGAGAAGAGGCAGAGATGGTCCGCAGGCAGGTCTTTGACAAGCTGTCTGCTGGGGAGGGGCTCACCACCTGTGTCCAGTGCAAAGCAACCATTCCCAAGCTGGGGCGCAACAAGCTGCCTGATGGCTCCTACTCCTGCCTGCTCTGCTCAGAGCATGAACCTGCCAGCTCCTCCTAAAAAATCCCCATTCCGCTTTTCTACTCCTACGTGAACGCAAACACAAAGGAGATAGTGATGCGCCTCTCAAAACAACAAAAACGTGCAGTTGAACTTCTGGAGCAATTTGGTGAACTGGTTGCATGTGGTGACTTCCGCACCGGGGGTGGCACCCTTCACCGTGTTCCCCGTGGCGTGGCTTCTGTAGAGATTGACACTGGTTTTGAGACTGTCTTTGAGTCCGTGCTGGGGCGCACACTGGACTGTTTGGTGAAAAAGGGTGTTGCAGAGGTGACGGACTCCTGGCGCACCCGTGAGACGTGCAACGGCAAGCTGGATTGCATCATCTTTGAGCGCACCTACAAACTGATTCAAGACTAAGAGGAGAGAGAGGATGACCCCCCAAGAAAGAGTACAGAAAGCCCTGGAAAAGTGGAACAAAGCCCGTGATCGCCGTGACAAAGTGATGCTGGACAAGCGGTTCAACTACCACACGGAAGTTGGTGCCAGCCGCTACAGTGATGAGTGCATGTGGGAGTGGGAAGCTGCCAAAGCCCTGGAGCGTGGCGGTGTGAAAGAGATTCTGCGGATGGTTGAACTGAACATGTTCTGCCGGTCCCTGAAAGCAGTCAAGGACATTGCCCGTGCCGGTCACTTTGAGGGGTTCTCCAGCTACAAGAAACCTGAGCAGGAGCGGTTGATCGCCCGGATGCTGAAAGAGAGTCCAGAGGCAGTCCTGCTGGGCTCTGATGTGATGGGAGACAAAGAGATCCGCGCCTACATGACTCTCTACTTTGAGGTCAAATGAAAGGAGCCACAGTGGCAGCAATGAAGACGGAACTGGTTGAACTGATTGAAAGCATCACCCAAGACCCACAGCGCCAACAGGAGTTGATGGAGGACTGGGCGGCGGGTGATTTGGGGGTGGATGAACTGCAATGGCTTGCCCAACAACGGGAGGCGGTGGAGTTTAAGAAAGGGGATGTGGTCCGCTACTGGGGTGGGTCTGTAGGAAGCTGGGTTCAGCACGGGCGCAAGGCGCGTGGCGTGGTCCAGGAGATTGAGGTGTTCTACTCAGAGACGCCCATCAGTGTGAAGATTGAGCCGGAGCACAGGGCGGCTGGGCGGTTTGACTATGACGTGATCTGTGTGTTCCCTTCTGGCATTGGTTTGCATGACAGCTTGGAGGTGGTGGACGGCAGCAATGTGGAGGTGTGGTGATGGTCCCAAAAGACAAGGAACTTGTGGAGCACCTGCGGGCGCTCATCATGACAAAAATTGTGCGGGAGCATGGCGCGGACGCCATCAGCCCAGGGACGTGGCGGGCGGTCAAGGTGCCTGCCCCCATCTTGGGGGACAAGCCTGTTTTTACAGTGGCGCGGACGTACAAAGATGGTTTCACGCGGGTTTTCAGCTTTGACCTGGGCAAAGAAATGCAGGTGTCCCCACGGGAAGCTGAGAAAATTGAGTGGCTGTGAAAAATTGCTCTCCATTGTATTAGCTTCTAATAGCAGGGGGTCAAGGTGAAGGAGGACGGGATGTTTTTGATCACACCTACACTGATGGTGAACAAGCAAGACGCCAGAGAAGTTGATTTTTTGTTTGACCAGGAGGGCTTCACACTCACGCTGCCACGGCTTGATGAAATGCGCCTGGAACTGAAGGACCGGCTGGAGCGGCGGGAGGAGTACATTGAAAAGCTGCGTGAGTGCCAGATAGAAGAGGTTCCCACAAGCGGGCGGTTCATCCAGCAACAGGAGAGTGTGGCTGGGCATCTACGCCGGGGCATTGAGATTCTGGAAGAGTGGCGTCTGCCCCTGGTGGATGCAGTGGAGGCGTGCTGGCAGGTGGAGGAGTCCCACGGCATAGAGTTTGATGAGGATGAAATGCTCATGCTTGCCCAGAAGCAGGAAAAGAAACAGGAAAAGAGGCGGGAGGTTTCCCGGAGGCTGGTCCGCAATGGATTTTGAGGGAACAGTGGCAGAGCGGGCTCAACAGTACAGGCAGATCCGGAGCCAGCCCTATTCTGTGGTGAAGACGTTTGATGGGATGTGGCGGGTTCTCTACTTTGAGGACGTGGTGGGGGGCGTGGCGATCTATAGTGAGCACTGGTGTTTCTCAAGCAAAGACAGGGCTGTGGACACCGCTGCCCATCTCAACAGGGAAGCTGATGAAAAGAAGACCCACCCGCAAACCGTTTGAGTCCCTCCTGGGTCAACCCCTGGAGCAAGGCTTTGGACCACAGCAGAAACAGTGGCAGAGAGCCATAGAAGAGGAACAGAGGGTCTACTTCATGCAGGACGGTGCTGAGGGTCCAATCAAGATTGGAATTGGCGTGGTGCCACGCCAGAGGCGCTCTGGCGTACAAACAGGCAACCCCAGACCCGTGCGCCTGATTGGCTCCATTCCGGGCGGCAAACAGCTTGAAGACCAGCTACACGCCCGCTTTGATCACCTGCACATCCAGGGGGAGTGGTATCAGCCCGCCCAAGAACTGCTGGACTACATCAAAGACGCCCTGGGGGTGGAGGAACTGTGAAAAAGGGATGGGTGCCCACAGAAGAGGAACTGGAGGAGCAGAAGGAGAAGGTCATCCAGGTGTTCCAGGAGCGTGGCACGCCGGGAACTGCCCTTCCCTGTGGCTGGAAGGAGAAGAGTGAAGAGACGTACAACCTCTGGGTGAGGATGCAGAAGAGAACAAAATCAGTGGTCTATTTCATGGGAGTGCTGGGGGATGGGGTCTATGCCCCAGAGGGGCATGTGATGGCGATCAAGGTGGGCTGTTCAAGCAATGTGGACAGTAGGCTGGCAGCTTGCCGGACCCATAGCCCCTTCCCAGTGGAGATTTTGGCAACTGTGCCTGGAGTGAGGGAGGATGAAAAGAACCTGCACCGCTTGCTGGTAGATCACCACAAGAGCGGAGAGTGGTTCCACCCTCACCAGGACGTGTTTGATTTGATGGTGAAACTACAAGAAGAGGGCTTGGAGTCCCTCTACAAAGGAGAAGAGAGTGAGTGTGGCAAGCAACAAGAAACAGATTCAGAAGATTTTGGAAGGGATGCTGGAGCAACGGTCCCTTGAGGAACTGCGCTTTATGAGTGACCTGCTGGGGACGGTCAAGGCTCCCCAAAAGAGCAAGAACGCAAAGAAGCTGATGGCGGGACGCATTGTGGAGTCCCTGGCTCAAGCTGCCTCTTCTGCGGGCGTACCCCACACCGGAGAGGAGTTGCAGACCTGGATGGCGGGGGTGAGCGGGGAGTTGACTGGCACAGAGTACAACCAAGTGGGAGAGTGGCTGGAAAAGTTCAAAGAGCACGCGGGCAAGCTGCGGGAACTGGCTTTGATGGGCGGAGCAAATGCTGCCGGTGAGGGGCAAGAGGAGCCTCCTCAAGATGACTGGAACACGGGAGCGCCTCCAGACCCCAACGCGGGCGTGCAACCGCCTATGCCCGCCCACGCGCCCGTCCAGCCCCCTATGCCCAGACAAGCTGCGCCGGTCCAGGTGCCAGCGCCAGCGCCCAAGGAGATTGAGATGGATGAGAGCGGCAGACCCATCTTTCCCCAGGTTCCACCCGGACAGATGGCATACGTCAACACCCTGCTGGTCAACCGCACGCTGTTTGATTTCACGCTGGCAATGGGAACGCACGCCCAGCCAGGGACAGTGCCAGGACCGGAAAACTTCATCTTTTTCATGAAAATGAGCCCCACACACCTGAAGGACATGGTGTGCATCCTGCTGGAACAGATCGCAGAGTTTGAGCGGGATTTTGGGACCATCCCCAGCCGCTTTGAGATGAGTGGCTCCATCAAGATGAAAGGTGTTCACAAGACAGATCCCACCGTGCAATAGCACTAGATGTTGACCCCCCTTTTCCCCTACGCTACAATGGATAGTTGCCCCCCGGATGGTACAAAACCCGCAGCACCACCCACGGGCACTTTTTTGTTCTGTTTGTATTAGTTTCTAATAGCACTTTGAACAGGGAGGACTCTGATGGGTCACGTTTCTCCTAACGCCATTCTTGCGGACATCACCCACCACATGAAGTATGCCCGCTATCTACCAAAGCGCCGCAGACGTGAGGTCTTCCGTGAGACGGTTGACCGCAACATGTTGATGCACCTGGACCGCTTTCCCCATCTGGAACAAGACATCATGGAGGCTTTTGAATCTGTCTACCTCTACAAAGTGCTGCCCAGTATGAGGTCAATGCAATTTGCTGGGCAGGCAATGACGCGCAACCACGCCCGCATGTATAACTGTTCCTACACCCACATTGACGATCCTGCCGTGTTCAAAGAGGTGATGTTCTTGCTATTGTCCGGCTGTGGCGTGGGCTACAGTGTGCAATACCCCCATGTGAACAGGCTCCCCCCCATCCAGAAGCCCCAAGGAGCCATCAGCCACATCATTGATGACTCCATTGAGGGCTGGGCGGATGCGGTGGGTGTCTTGACGGACGCCTATTTTTACGGAAAGCCCCAGCCCTTGTTCATCTATGATCGCATCAGGCCAGCAGGCGCTCCCATTGCCACCTCTGGTGGCGTGGCGCCCGGACCTGACTGCCTCAAGACAGCTCTTGAACAGGTGGCGGCTCTCCTGAGAGCCCAGTCGGTGGGCAAGAAGCTGCGCCCCATTGTCTGCCATGACCTTCTATGCCATCTGGCGGCGGCGGTCCTTGCCGGCGGCGTGCGGCGGTCCAGCTACATTGCCCACTTCTCCCCCACGGACAAAGAGATGTTGACCTGCAAGGCAGGTGACTGGTGGGACACACAGCCCCAGAGAGCCCTTGCCAACAACTCAGCCGTGTTCTTGCGGAACCAACTCACCCTCCCGGACTTCTATGAATACTGGGGTTTGTTGCGGGACTCTGGCGCTGGGGAGCCTACCATCTTCCAAACCAATGACCGTGACGTGGGTTGCAACCCTTGTGGGGAAATTAGCCTGCGCTCTTGTGGCTTCTGCAACCTTGTGGAGATCAACGCTGCCACCATCAAAGACCAAGCAGATTTTGAGCACCGCGCCCGCATGGCTGCACGGATTGCAACGCTCCAGGCAACCTTCACCGGCTTTCACTTTTTGCGCCCTGTGTGGCAAAAGCGGGCTGAAGAGGAGGCGCTCATTGGTGTGGGGATGACTGGCATTGCTGCCGGGAACATCTTGAACCTCAACATCCGTCAAGCTGCCTACAGCGTGATTGGTGAGAACCGGGCAATGGCGGCAAAGCTGGGACTCAATGCGGCGCTCCGGACTACCACAGTCAAGCCCAGTGGCACGTCCAGCTTGGAACTTTCCAAGAGCCGCCTGGTGTCTTCAGGCGTGCATGGCTACCATGACAGATTCTACCTGCGGCGGATGATTGTGGCGCACACAGAGCCCATCTACCGCTACCTGAAGGAGCACCACCCCTACATGCTGGAGGAGTCTGTCTACAGGCCAGAGACAGAGAGCGTGATCACCCTGCCCCTTGCTGCCCCAGAGGGAGCCATCACGCGGGATGAGGGACCAGGAGCCCTGCTTTCCAGAGTGTTGCGCCTGCAACAAGACTGGGTGAAGGTGGGGCACCGGCATGGAGTCAACACCAACAACGTCTCTTGCACCATCCCCTTGAAGGATGATGAGTGGGATGAGGTGGCGCTCTGGTGGTGGAAGCACCGGGACCAGTTTGTCTCCATCACCTTCATCCCTCACAATGGGGGCAACTACAAGCAGACCCCCTTTGAAACCATCACAGAGCGTGAATTCCAGCGCCGGGTGGATGAGCTGAAGCCCGTTGACCTGAAGCAGGTCAAAGAGGGCTCTGACAACACCAAGAGGCGTCAAGCTGTGGCCTGTGCTGGTGGTCAATGTGAGTGGACCCCCCTGAACTGAACCCTCCCCCTTTATAGAAACAGAACCCCTTTCCTACACCATCCCCCCCGCAAGGGGAGCCAGGGGGGAGCGGATCGGATCTGGAACTGTATAGATCAACAAGCAGGTAGTTGATCAAGTACAGATCGGATCGGATCACATGAAGACAGAGTGAAGCACGGTAGGCACATGGTGGAAGTGTATGCAGTCATGCAGATGGCTTGTCTTCCCAGGAGGAACCAGCAAAGGAACCTGTTTCCCATGTGCTTGAGGTGTGGGTGTGTGTTCAAAGCTGAGGGGTGACTGCGGATCACCCTGTGCTTGTTCTCTGTCAATGTGTTCTGTGCAGACCGTTCAGTGATGACGGACACCGCCGGAGTGGAGAGTGTAGAGGTGCTCCTCTCTCCACCAAGCCTTTTGACGCTGGGGGTAGCGTGAAGAGTGTAGCTGGCGCGTGAGCGTGCAGCGTGGGCTTGTTGAACGTGATGCGCGTTCCAGTCCGGGGAACCGGCAGGCTGGGTTCTTTTGCTGGTTACTGCCTGCCACTTTGGGTCTACCCAGGTTTTGCCTCTCCTATGCCCAGAGTTGCGTTCTGGTGAGGCTGGGACCAACACAGCCTGTGCCGCCTTGGGTTGTAGTGGTGGGGCGGCGCAGAGGTCACGGCTGGGGGTTGGCTTGCTGTCTAAGAACAGCTTGCTGGCTGATGGCGTGTGCCTGGGGCGGTGGGAGGCGGTTTGATGGGAGCCAGCCAATAGAGTGGAGTGGTCCCCACTGGATGTTCTGATATCCCTTGGTGCGCCCGTGTGGGATAGGCGCTGACACACAAAAACCCCGTGGGAAGTGTTTTGGGGGTTGACCTTTTGTTTTGGGTGTGTCATGATTAGCCCATCAATCCGCATGAACGATACCTTTTACAGTGTGCTAACCCCCTGCATGGGGTTAGTGCGTCTGTACCGTTCTGAAGATGCGTTCCAGCCTACCTGTGGCGGGTTCATCCGTCAAGAGAAAAACCGCAAATCACTGATAGACAAAGGGGCGCGGGGGTGCGCCCAAAAAATCCTCTTTCCTCAAATCTACTGCTGGGCAACTGAAAAATTTTCAAAAACCTTCCGAAAAAGATTGAGGAGAAAAAGACATGAACTGGTTTGCTACACACAAGATCACCATGAACGGTCACACCTACTATGTAATGGAGAACAACGGTGGCGGTCCTGCCTACACGGCTGATGAGTGGGCGCGTGAAGTTGCTGCGGATTTTGAGTTGGAAGATGACGGGAGCCCCAACTTTGTTGACAAGCGTTGGTTGTTTCAGGGCGCTCCTTTTGCTGGTGGTGTGGAGAAGGTGGAGGGTGAGGTGAAGCTGTTTGATGTAGTGACCAAGGCGGACGGCAAGGTGGCCTTTGGGCAGGTTGAGGCGCGTGAGGCGGGTGAGGCGGTGGATCGGGCTATCATGGGCATGGATTTCTTTGGTGGTGAAGTTGCTGCGGATTTTGAGGCGGTCCCTTGCAAGGGGCTCTCCAGCCACATCATGACGGATTTGGAAGAGGAGGACCATGACGTTGAGTTGATTGCCGTGACCTACCTGAGCGGGCGGCGCTGGGCGGTCCAATGCTGGATTGATGGAACCTATGTATCTGGTGAAGTTGAGTGCCACGGTGGTCCCGCCCAGATGGATACGGCAGAGGTCTTCCAAGCTGCAATGGACAAGTTCTTTTGTGAGTAAAATCACCCCCTTTCCTATTAGGTTCTAATAGCACAAACAAGACAGGAGCAAGGCTGATGAAGATCCGGTTTGAAGGTGAGATTGACATGGTTGAGTATGACGGTGAGCGCAATGATGCAGTCACGGAGTTGTTCAAGTTGCTGGGGTTGAAGTTTGTGATGGGAGCGGGACGGTTGGGGCGCGGGGAGGTTGAGGTTGAGGAGCGCATTGGAGAGCAGGGGCGGACCAAACAAGCCGTGCGTCTGGTGATGGTGCGGCAAGATAGGAGGCAGGACTGATGCAAGGCTATACACTGGTGGAGTTGCCCCATTCTGGGGAGTTGGAGGTCAACGCAACGCACAACGGGCGCAAGCTGGTTTTCCGGCTCCCTTTGCGGGATGCTTTCCAAAGCTACAGTTACACGGAAGACCAGATCAAGGAAGCCATCACGCGGCAGTATGAGGAAGAGGAGGCGCATGAGGCGCGGGAAGCCAGCCCGGACTGCATGGTGTTCAAGTTCTCTGGTGAGTTGAAGATTTACCCCAAAGAGAGTCAGTCTGGCGCGTTCATGGGCTATGAGCACCTGATGATGAAGCTGTTCCCTGAGATGTTCTGGGACGTGGTGACAACGGCAGGCAAAGCCAAGCCCAACCCGGTGGAAGACAAGACCTACAATGAGACGGGCAGCATCTTTGTCCGGGTCCAGAAGGAGCAGAAATGAGCATCCCCTACACCATGACCAAGAAAGAGATTTTTGGCTGTGTGTTCTACATTGTGAACGCCACGGTGGGGCGGTTTGAGGTTGAGGTGGAGATTGACGCGGACGGTGGGGAGCCCACGGAGGAGCAGATTCAGGCGGCGATCTTGGAGATGGCGGAGTTGGAAGCTGAGGAGGAGCGGGAGCGGTTCCTGCCATGAAAAAAATCCCCGTTGCTTGTCTCTAAGGCTGGGCAAATCAAGACTGCAAAGGAGCAGAACATGAACGGATTTTGGGAACACTTGAACAACTTGATGAGCCAGCCTGATGATGAAAAAGCGCCTGTGGTGCCGGTGGTTGAGGTTGAGGTTGAACCTGCGGATGAGCCCAAGCCCAAGCAGGTGGGCGGCTATCAGATCCGGCGCAAGACTGGCATGTGCCGCAACGGTGCGGAGCGTGACGGTGGCGTCTTGTTCCATGCGGTGGCTGAGGATGAGCATACCTTTGGCAAGGCGCTCTGTGGGACCAAGCCAGGGAGCCGTGGCAACGGCTGGCAGGTGGTTGAGGAAGGTGAGCCCTACGTTGTGACCTGCAAGCGTTGTCTGGCGCGTCTGGAGAAGGAGCAAGGTTGATGAAAGAGCCCGTGATTCATTTTAACTACCAGGGACCAAGCAATGGCGTCCTTTGCCGGACCCAGCTTGACGGTCCCCAGCGTGACCGGATGTGTGAGGAGTTGATTGAGCACCACCATCCGCTGGGCTGGCGGCGGGCTCTGGAGCGGGTCTACCAGGACGTGACCAGTGAGCGTGACCGGGAGCAGTTCATCACAGAGTCCGTGAGCATGGCGCACTACTATGGATCGGGGCAGCAGGTCTTTGTGCTTGGACCAAACCTGCAATGGGCTTTTTCCCAGACCAGCCTTGACAACATCACCCCAGAAGACCTGAAGCTGCCCTACAGAGCATTCTATGTGGCGCTCACCCAGTCTACCACTGAGATTCTAGCCAATGAGGTGGATTTGACGTGGGTTCCGTGCCGTGGTGTCTATGTGTGGCAAGAGGGGGATGTGCTGTGTTTTGTGCCCTGGGGGGTCAATGAGGATGGCTACTCTGGGCTGATGGCATTCACGCTGTCTTTCCCGGAGTATGAGGCGCGGGGGTACACATCTTGGGAAGAGTATCTGGCAGAGTTGTTTGATTTGGGGCAGGAGGACGGAGCCTTTTTGCAGGAGCACTCCTATACCAAGAGTTGCTCCAATGCGCTCAAGATTTTGCGCCATGTGTTCAATTTGATTGTGTACCTCAACTGTGAGAATGCGGAAGTGGAGCCGGTGGCAGAGAGTGCAAAGGTTGCCAAGTTGCGCCGCCGGATGAGTGGGCTCAAGCCACACCAGAGCAAGCACCAACGCTATTCCCGCCAGCTTGCCTCATGCTGTCAGGCGCGGGTGACGCTGGTGCGTCCCCAGACAGAGAGTGATCCCCGGTGTGCTCCGGTCAATAGTGTGGACACTGGAACCATAGTGAGAGGTCACTACCATCACTACTGGAAAGGCAAGGGGCGCGGGCGCAAGGTCAAGCGGTGGATTGATCCCTATCCCAAGGGGGAGTGGCGGGATCTGACAGATGAGCAGTTGCGGAAGGTGGCGGGTGATCGGGTCTACAAACTGGATGAAACAGCCCAGAGTAGGGCACTGGAAAACAGAGGAAAGGCAAGATGACTGATATAGTTCAATTCATTCAAAAGCATGGGCGGGTTCCAATGGTGGAGCGTGGGGACAAGCCCTGGATGTATCGTGGCTGGCTGGGGTGGATCACACAGACCATGCACGCTTACAATGACGCAGGCTTCCCGGATCGTTGGGGCTACCTGCACGCCTACAAGATGACCGGCAAGCTGCCCGGACCCATCCCCAAAGTTGAGTACGGGGCTCCCTCAGAGGAAGCTGTGCGGAACATGGCGGAGTGTGTGGACATCATCTGGCGTTCCTACGCTGCTTGGAGCGGCTTTTCCCATCTTTGTGAGTGGCTTGCCTATGGTCTGGGTGTCTCCCGTACAAACATGCCCCCAGAGCCCTCTGTGCTGCCTCAGAAGACCCAAGAAGAGTTGTACCGCACCTTTTCTCTGGACCTGTGGCTGAGGGCTCCCCATGACTACCTGGGGAAGTTTGCCAGTGAAGGGAAGGGCAGGGGCAAGAACTGGAACCCCAACGCTTTCTACCCCACCCCACACAACGTGTGTGAGTGCATGGTCCAGATGCAGATGGCGGACCAGATCCGTGACGGTGAAGGTGACTGGGCGTTCAAGAGCGTGTGTGATCCCTGCGTGGGGACAGGCAGGATGTTGATGCACGCGGGCAACCACAGTCTGGTGCTGTACGGTGCGGACATTGACGGTTTGATGGTGCTGTGCTCCAAGATCAACGGAGCGATCTTTGTTCCCTGGATGGTTTGCCCTGTGGGGATGGGGGGACTGGCGCAGGAGGAAAGCCTGCAAGAACAACACGTCTAAAAAAAAAGAGGGGGGTGTGAAAAATTCAAGACAAGCCTATTAGCTTCTAATAGCAACAAGATTGGAGAGAGTCATGACAGAGAAAGCAAACAGGTTCATGGAAGAGAAACTGGAGAAACTGAAAAAGATCACGGAGAAGATGGAAAAGCTGGCAAAGAATGAAGGTGACACAGAAGTAGATCACGGTGTTGCGGATGACCTTCTCTGTGAAGCCTTGACGGAAATTGCACAGGGGACAGTCCTTGCTGCGCGGGTCATGGCGATCACTGAAGCCTATTCAGAAGTGAACAAGTGGTATTCCTGAAAAGGAGGGGACCATGACCGTGAAGACAGGGATCTACAGGCACTACAAAGGCTACCTCTACCGTGTGCTTGGTGTGGCCTGCCACACAGAGGACAGTGAACAGCTTGTCATCTATGTAGATGATGATGGCGTGTTCTGGGCGCGTCCCCTGGAGATGTTCCAAGAGAAGGTGGAACTGGATGATGGTGAAGTTCCCCGGTTCACCTTTTTGCGGGAGATACAGGAGGGCAAGCTGCGGGTGAAAGAGTTGCTGCAAGAGGTCTTGCAGTTGCCGTCCTGCAAGGTGATCGATCTGAATGGGATCACGCACATCTGCTATGAGCCAGAGGGCAACACCTATGGCATGGTGAACTTCTATGGTGGTGATGGCTACATTGTCCACAATGAGGGCATGTCAGACGTGCAGTTCATGTTTGTCAAGCGGGAACTGGCGGCGCGTGGCAAGGACCATTTGATTGTGCAGGATGGGTGATCATGAAGTGGTATCTGTATGACAAGAGTGAGTTGACCGTGCGGGCTCAGAACAAGCCCCTGGAGCAAGTGGACGTGGCGGACCTGCGCCGGGAGCAGTTTGCCCAGTATGAAGTGGCGGACCTGTTTGGAGTCAGGCACGGCGGCAATGTGAAGGTGTTGAAGGACCGGCATGGTGGAGGGGCTGGTGTGATTGTGACGGTCCAGAAGTGGAGTCTGGTGGTGCAGTGATGGGCTTGTTTCACCTGTACCCGTCCTTTTCCCAGCGTGTGTCAGAGGGACAGAAAGCGGTCCTCTGGGTGGAGGACTGCCTGCGCCTGGACCTTCAAGAAGGGCGCTTTGCAGGGGAGGAGCAGGACATTCTGGGGCGGGAAGTGTGCTGTGAGTACGGGCGGGTGGACCTGCTTTTGACGGACTGGGTTCTGGAAATCAAGCGGGCGGACAAGTGGAAAGAAGGTGTGGGGCAGCTCATGGTCTATGGACTAGAGTACCCCCAGAAGGGCAGGTGGCTCCATCTGTATCCCCAAAGAGAGATGGGCAAACTGAGACACCCCCACAAGATACAAGAGAGCGTGGGACGCCTGAAAAACAAAGTAGAGGAAGCCTGTGAGCATTTGGGTATCCGGGTGACATGGGCTGATGAAGGAGCACAAGACACAGAATGAGCAAGAAAGACGGACCCAAGTTCTATGTGGCGTCAAAAGTGGTCCACTGGCGCATGTGGCAGGAGTTCAAGAAGGACAACAACATCATTGCCACCTGGATTGATCGCATGGAGGGCTTGCCCCTGGTGGACGGTGTGGAGGAGCGCACCCCGGAGGAGTGGGTGGAGATAGCCCAGTCTTGCATGGATGAGGCTGCACGGTGTGACGTGCTGGTGTTCTATGCCAGACCTGGGGAGAGGTGGCGTGGCGCATTCATGGAGATTGGTGCTGCTTTGGGCGCTGGTGCCCGCGTGCATGTGGTTGTGGATGGGGATGATGTGGACGGCAGGCTCCAGAATGACTTTGGAGAGATTCTGCTGCCCCATCCCAACGTGCGTGAGCGGGAAGACCTGGATGCTGCGTTCAAGAGCGGCTGGACCTACTGGGAGGTGATGCAATGAAGGTGTGGAAGATACGCAACACAGAAGGGTTGTTCAGCACTGGCAGCTTCCGTCCCCGGTTCACCAAAGAGGGCAAGACCTGGAACCGCAAGATGGATGTGGAGGCGCACATCCGGCAGTTTCATGACCCCGGCGCAAAGTGCAGTGACCCGGACGGACCTGGCTGGACCAACACGGACAAGACCACATACAACAACTGTCATGTGGTGGAGTTTGAACTGGTGGAGGACAACGCTGTTCCCGTGAGCAGGGCTCTGCAAGCAATCAGAGAAAGGGACAAGGACAAATGATGGAAAAAAATTGCCAACACTGCGGAAAGGATTTTCCGGTCACGGGGGGCTGGACCAACTCAGGCATTGAGTACCAGGCAGACTGCCCACATTGCGGAAAGCAGAACACTTTTTTTGACCCAGTGCCGCCCAAGAGCTCAATTTTTCACGGCATGGCGTTGTGTCCGGGGGTGGAGTTTGTTTCTGGTGGCTTCAAAGAGAAGGAGGAACACGTCCTCCAGATCTATGGTGAGTTTTCCCCAGCCTTGCGGGACCGGCTGGTCAAGACTGGTTTTAAGAATTTAAACAGCTACAGGGACACAGAACACCGGCAGACAATGGGCGCAAATGTGGACTGTTACAGGAACACCTGTCCCTCCTATCAAGAGGGGGTGAGGCAGGCGTCTGGGGTGGTCCTGCTGATGGCAAGAGAGAGGGTTGGGGGTGAGGACTGTCTCACCAAGGAGAAAGCCATCCAGAGAGTCTTGGGGTGTCTCTTTGCCATACTGGAGCCAGTCTTTCAAGCGGCGGATGATGTGGCAAGGGGGAGCATCAGTGTGGCGGTGGAGATGATGACTGCGTTGAAGGTGTTGGTGGAAAGACCGGACTCTTTCTTTTTGCATGAGAACACGGAGGCGCTTTTGCAGAACATGGAACAACAGGTCTATGATGTCATGAAGGGTCCAGAGGATGACTGTCCAGAAAGGAAGGTCCAGTGAGTGAGAAAAAGAAGCTGGTAGACTGCACAGAAGAGGAACTGACTGGCCTGCCGCTTTCTGGGATAGGTGCGGCGCAGCCCGTCACCAAAGAAGACCTGGAGCGGGTGGCGCAGCAGTTGGAGGACCAGCCTTTCCCTGAGCCCAGCCTACAAACTGCGGAAAAGTTGGACAGGATGACCTACACGATCAAGGCAATCATGGACTGGCGGGGAGAGTGCCGCCACATCAACCCAACGCACTCCGTTGAGGGAGATGAGGTGACGATCACCTGTGCTGAATGTGGTTGGCAAGCCCAGATGAGTAAGCTGGCATTTGAGGAGATGAAGGAGTGGGGAGAGGTGCTGGAGGTCTTGGAAGGACACCAACTCATCACCAGTCTTATCCCAGACAAGCCCTCTAAGATTGTCCGTGTGGGGCTGGAAGACCTGGACCCAGAGGAGCGCCACCAGTTGGAGAAGGAAGCCCTTGAGCGTGCGATCTGGGAGCGTGCAAAGCAGGGAAAAGGTGCTACACTGGAGCAGGCTCTCCGTTGCTTTGCAGACCCGTCCAACTGGTACACCCTGCACGCCCCCCGCACGGGTGAGGAGCGTGGTGAGGGCAGGAAGGGTGAGCCCTATTGCCACTGGGCATGGAAGGGGATGAACCGCCCACCCTATGAACTTGCTTTCCATGCCTTGCGCCAGATGGAGAAGGACAAGAAGGAGTGAGCAGTGGCAAGTAGAGGCAAGGGAATAGACCTGCTCACAGACATGCCCCCAGGGCACTACATGGCAGAACTGGTGTGCCACATGGCAAAGGTTGGTCTGGATGTGAACCCAGAGGTGGAGGAGTTCCGCGCCACCATAGCGGGCTTCTATGTGCGTGTGGATGGTGAAGAGTACCTGATTGAGTGCCAGAGGGTTGGCAAGTTGCTGGACCTGAGCCAGTACCGCACACTCAAGGTCTGTGAGTGTGGGCAGTCCATCTATGATCCGGCAAGCAAGCTGTGCCACCATTGCATTGACGATCTGGGGCAGCACGCCGGTTGTGAAGGAGACAGGAAGGATGAAGGATAATGTGTTTCTGGCAGTACCTATGGTGCTCAACAAAGACCCCAAGCGTGAAATGCCTGCGGCGTATGAGCACACGTTCACCGGCGGAAAGACGGGGCTCCAGACCCAGTTCCGCTTTGGTTACAAAGAGATGGAGATTTGCCACCAGGAGCAGGTGTGGGTCATCTCCCTGGAAGATTTTTTCAAGGCGTTCCGCACGCTGTATGACCTGCTTCCTTTGGCAGAGGAGCCGGTGGAGGTGGAGGGAGCCGCTCCGGTTGCTTTCAACAGTGAGACAGGTGAGGTGGAGGTGATAGATGATGACTAAAGGGAAGCTGGTGGCCTTGCTTGCAAAGCTGCCAGATGAGGCTGTGGTTATGGTCCAGAGCCAAAAGAGGGGCGGGCTGGACTCTGTGCATGTGTCCTTTGTGGATGAACCCAAAAAGCATGGCTCCTATGACGTTTTTTGGTCCCCTTCCTACTGGAAGCCGGAGCACTTGGACCAGATGGATGAGAGAAAGCGGTCCCGCGTGACCGCCATCTTGCTGAGTGATTGATGTTTGACTGCTTGATCCGGTGGTTGGCGCCGGGGGAGGAGAGAGAGTATGTTGAGCCCAAGGGAAGCCAAAAAGAAGACGCTGGAGGAAGCCCAAGCACAGATTGACATGTTGGAGCAACACATTGACAAACACCTGTCAGAGAACTTTGCCGGCGGGCGCATCACGGTGTCCATTCCAAGCAATAACTGGAAGCCCGGTGTGATTCAGGCGATCATGACCCGCTACAAGGAAGCTGGCTGGGCAGTGGTGGAGCATCACAGTGAACAGCGTGAGGGGGAGTGGTTTGAATTCAAGGAGGAGTGCAACCCATGACTGTGAACAAGGAAGCCAGACATGAGCAAGAAGCCAAGGATGTTTAACTTTGGAGCCCCTGATGAGACGGGAGCGGTGTTGTGCCTGGATGATGTCAAGAAATTTTCTATCCAGGTTGGCAGGGACGTGAACCAAGCTGTGGTCTTCCTGAAGATGCAGAAGGGACAAGATGAGCGGTTCTACATGCCACGGGCGAAGACTAACTTGTTTCTCCGGGAGTGGTATCTCCACATGAACAGGGACTTGGGGCACACCTTGGTCTGCCAGATGTGGTTGGCTCCCAGTGGGCAGCAGTTCATCTTCAATGAACTGGACACCATCTGGACGGAGGACAACGTGGTTGGGGATGGCACAGACATTCACGTTGAGACAGATGACAACGGTGATCGCAACCGCTATGAGCACCTTACTTTCACGGTGGGGGAGCACTTGACAAAAGAGGAGGCGGAGCAGGTGTTGGAGTGGTGGGACCAGTATGTGACCCCGCTTGAGGAGGCACTGCAAGAGGGATCGCCAGACCCCACCTACAACCCACGGGATCTTCCTGCGTTGACGGATCTGCTTTCAGACCTTGTGCAACGCCTCATGGAGCAGAGTTGTTCCATTGACCAGCTTGTCAAGGTGCTGACTCCCCAGGAACACAAGCCCTTTGAGTTTGACATTCCCCACCAGGACAAGATCGCAGACAGATCCCTCACGCCCACAGAACGGTCTTGCTTCATAGCAGGGGTTGCCTATACCATAGCCCAGTGGCGGGAAGACAATGACACAGACTGCATTGACGTGGTTCTCCAAGACCTGGGGGTGCCTCTGGTCCAATGCACGTCCTGTGAGTTTCTGGTCCCGCTTGAGCGTGCTGTGCGGCGGCATGGCTCCTGGCATTGCTTGGACGCATGTGCCAAGTAGGAGGTTATGATGAACAAGGTTGAACTACCTGGACCAGAAACACTTTTGAGCCCTGACACCCAGACGCCCCTGACAGAGATTCAAGCCGGCGGTGAACTGAACGCTTGGGTGGCAGACGTGATGGGTGTGGATGTGTTTTCTTACTCAGAGAGTTGGCAGTCTGCCGGGAAGTTGTTGGAGAAACTGGCGGAAGACAAAGAGAAATACTTTGCCTTGACGTGGCTGCGCCATGACCGCACGCAGACCTATGAATTCCGGCGCAACCCGCGCATCATAGACCCGGCAACCCGCTTTCAAGAGATGTGGTTCCTGAGTGTGAGCGGACCCCTGGAGGGGCAGTATTTTTGTGAAGACAGCAACCCATTGGTGGCGCTTTGCCGGGGCTTGATCTGGTACAAAGAGCGGAGCAGGCATGTGGCAGCAACCGTGGCTGGGGTAGCCATAGAGTCCAGCCGCAAGATGCTGAAGGAACTAGAGGAGCGTCAAGCCAAGTGGGGGGATGATGAAGAGTTGGACTCATGAGGGGCAACTACAAAGGCCACATGTGGGTGGTGTGTTGCAACTGTGACGCGGAAGCCGGTCCAGCCGTGGGGAGAACACGGCAAGAGGCAACGGAACGTGCCAAACA
>Ga0180438_10003932_pt1 | contig 21884 bp, 16 predicted proteins | sample SS_ome_12_FD_132455 | JGI IMG/M metagenome (GOLD analysis project Ga0180438, IMG submission 132455) | Hypersaline lake sediment archaeal communities from the Salton Sea, California, USA - SS_3_D_2 metaG | ecosystem: Environmental > Aquatic > Non-marine Saline and Alkaline > Hypersaline >...
AAATCTTCTTGCCAGCGTTTCTGATTACCTATCAAAACTAAGCCTCCATGCTTGAAGTTAGCCCCCAAAACTGATAATATATATATACCAGAATTAAGGGACTTTTTCAACAGCCCCGCTGTCACCATTTATGGCCGGATTACAGTTGCATTCATGAGGCGTGCCCCACTTATTTAATCATCCTTAACGAATATCTTAATCGCCCCGAGTATATCGGGCCCGTAAATACACGTTGAAAATCATTATGCACGTCCGCCGCTACATTTACAATTTTGCTGCAATCCGCCGCAAAGTCAAGGTGGATTTTGCACAATTTTTGCTTTTTCTTTATTTGCACAAGATCGTCTGCTATCAGTATAAGCAAAACAATTCCAGCGGTCGGCAGGGTTTTAAGGATGCTGTTGACAGGCGGCATTATTTTTTAAAAAAAATCCCAATCAGCTTGACAGTACGCTATTATAGCCCTAAAATTGCATTATAGTTGTAAAATAGCCTTAGCTAATACTGCAGTGAGGTGAAGTCCCTGCAGGATTCAAGCCCTTATAGAGCGTGTGGCGAGGCGCAGACGATAGTAAGTGGGGCTCGTGAATGGGATTAATTGATAGGCATAGCTGGTACTGATGGTGAATAAGAAGTATATCCGGTTCTGGTCTTTTACAGCGAATATAGTTATAATTTCGTTTTAGGTCAAATACGAATCCTTTAATATATTGGTTTGACGGGATATGCCATGGCAATTGATATTGAAAGTCTGCTTTCCGAAGTAAGCCCGGAAGCACCTTGCGGCGAAGACCTTTCCTACGACGCCTCTTTTCTTGCCCTGGAGGACATGTTGCGTCCCAAAGCCGGGGGCGGCGTCGTAGAGGGTGTGGAGCAGCAGGCAGAGGAACCCAACTGGAGGGAGGTTTGCGAGAAAAGCATAGAACTTTTAGGTCGTTCCAAGGACCTGAGAGTAGCTATGTATCTTGTGCTTGCTGCTTTGAGAATGGACGGCCTTGCCGGTCTGCGCGATGGGCTGGCTTTGCTACAGGGACTGCTGGAACGATATTGGGAGCATCTTTATCCCAAACTCGACCCGGAAGATAACAACGATCCGTTAGAGCGGATTAATATTCTGCAATCACTGTCCCCGGAGAGGGTGAGCGCTCAGGATCCCATGAAGTTCAAGCAACGACTGGCTGAAATACCGCTGTGTAATTCAACTCAGATGGGCCGGTTCAGCCTTAGGGACATCCAGGTCGCCAAAGGAGAGATTTCGCTGCCGGACGACGAGGGAACCGCCGGCCCCAATATGTCGATAATTGATGCGGCTTTTCAGGATACTGCAACCGATGAGCTGCTGGCGGCATCCCAGATCACAGAAGAATCTATCGAACATTTGGCTACTATCACGACAGTGTTCTCCAAAAATGCTGCTCAAGGGCAGACGCCTGAGATCAGTGATTTCCAGTCGGTTTTGGGAAATATCCACAAGTGCATTCAGGGGTATCTGGCAAAACGCGGTTACGGCGAGGCTTCAGAAGAGAGTGCTCCGGCGGATACTGCGGCCGGCGGCGAAGCCGAAAAAGGCGGGCTCTCTCTTGCCGGAGATATTCGGTCGCCCAAGGAGGCTCTTTTAGCCATCGAGAAGGTCTGCCAGTATTTTGATCGCAATGAACCTTCCAGTCCTGTGCCGATGCTTCTACGCAGGGCGCAAAGACTTGTCTCAAAGAACTTTACGGAAGTTATCGCTGATATTTGCCCGGATGCCATGAGTCGTGTGGAGATGATTGGTGGAACCGGCAGTAGCGAATCCGAGAGCGAACAGTTAGAATGATCAACCTAAATATTGTGTAGCGGACTTGAGAATGCCGACATTTTTCGGTGTTTACTGTTATTGAGAAAGGACTTAACATGGCAAAGAAGAAAAGTGCTCAAAAGTTCATAGGTCGCAATCGAGCGCCGCGGGTCCAGATAGAATATGATCTGGAATTATATGGAGCCGAGAAGAAGATCAATTTACCGTTTGTTATGGGAGTAATGGCTGACTTATCAGGCAAGCCGGCAGAAGCCCCTCCCGGCGTCGCCGATCGAAAGTTCCTTGAGATAGATGTCGATAATTTCGACGAACGGCTTAAGGCAATGAAGCCGCGAGTAGCCTTTCAGGTACCAAATACACTAACCGGTGAAGGTAATATGAGCGTCGATATTACTTTCGAGAGTATGGATGATTTCTCCCCGGCGGCAATAGCACAAAAGGTGGATGCCCTGAATAAATTGTTGACGGCCCGAACGGAATTATCCAATCTGCTGTCATACATGGATGGTAAGAGTGGTGCCGAAGAGCTTTTAGCAAAAGCCCTGAAGGACAAGGCTCTGCTAAACGCCCTGACGTCGGCACCGAAACCTGAAGCAGAATCTACTGAGACTGGCAAGGAGGAATAATCCCATGGCTGAAGAAATGAAAGATCAAAAAGAAGCGCAGGCTGCAGAGGCCGCGGCAATAGAGCCAAGTGAGTTCGAAAGCCTTCTCAAAAAAGAGTTTAAACCCAAGTCAGACCATGTCAAGGAGGCCATCGGTTCGGCAGTACGAACATTGGCCGAGCAGGCATTGTCCGAAACATCTCTAATTTCCGACGATTCGGTCAAGACAATTGAGTCCATTATAGCCGAGATAGATCGGAAGCTGTCCGAGCAAATCAATAAGATTATGCACCACGAGGATTTTCAGAAGATTGAGAGTGCCTGGCGTGGTCTGCACCATCTTGTGAATAACACGGAAACGGATGAGACGCTGAAGATACGCGTGCTTAACCTCTCTAAGATGGATTTAGCCAAGACACTCAAGAAATACAAAGGCGCAGCCTGGGATCAAAGCCCGCTCTTCAAGAAACTTTACGAAGAAGAATACGGCTCACCGGGCGGTGAACCTTATGGGTGTCTACTCGGTGACTATTATTTTGATCATAGTCCGCCGGACGTTGAGATACTCAATGGTATGGCCCAGATAGCCGCCGCGGCACACACGCCGTTTATCTCTGCTGCTGCGCCAACGCTGATGAACATGGATTCGTGGCAGGAATTGAGCAATCCCCGCGACTTAACGAAAATCTTCCAGACGGCGGATTACGCACCCTGGAGGTCCCTGCGAGAGTCTGAAGATTCCAGGTATATCGGTTTGACCATGCCCCGATTCCTTGGCAGGCTGCCGTACGGTGCCAAGACAAATCCTTGCGAAGAGTTTGATTTCGAAGAGGAAAGTGCCGGCGGAGACCACTCCAGATATCTCTGGGTGAATTCCGCTTATGCCATGGGTACTAACATCAACCGTTCTTTCAAGGAATTTGGCTGGTGTGCACGTATCCGAGGTGTAGAAAGCGGTGGATTGGTCGAAGGGCTTCCCTGTCATACATTCCCCACTGATGATGGTGGCGTGGATATGAAGTGCCCAACAGAGATTGGAATCACCGACAGGCGGGAAGCGGAGCTGGCCAAGAACGGCATGATGCCTTTATCACACTGGAAGAATGAGGATTACGCATGCTTTATAGGCGCCCAGTCACTGCAAAAGCCGATTGAATATGACGATGCGGATGCAACAGCGAATGCGAAGCTGGCCGCAAGGATGCCTTACTTGTTTGCGACTTGCCGGTTCGCGCATTTTCTCAAGTGCATTGTGCGCGATAAGATCGGCTCTTTCAAAGAACGCGACGATATGGCGAAATGGCTCAATAAGTGGATCACGCAGTATGTCACCGACGATCCCGCCGCTGCAGAAGAAATTAAAGCCAAGTATCCCCTGGCGGCGGCGGAAGTTGTTGTGGATGAAATTGAAGGAGATCCCGGATATTACTCGGCCAAGTTCTACCTAAGGCCTCACTACCAGCTCGAGGGACTGTCCGTTTCACTGCGGTTGGTATCGAAGCTGCCCTCAGGTAAGAAGGGCGGTTAATGGTCAAAACTGTTCTAACGTTAAATATACTTAACGTTAGATAGCAGGATGTTAAGCGCAAAAACTTAGAGGAAATATTATTTGTATAAGGAGTAAGCATAATGGCAGGTGATTGTTTTTTGAAAATCGATGGAATTCCGGGTGAAAGCACCGATGCAAAACATAAGGAATGGATCGAAGTGATGTCATATTCTCACGGTGTTTCTCAGATGGCCGGTGGTGACCGAAGCACCGGCGGCGGGGGCACCGAAGGCAGGTGTAGTCATCAGGATTTCTCCATTGTAAAGGTACTCGATAAGGCTTCACCTACGCTCGATCTGCTCTGCTGCCAAGGCAAGCATATCAAGAATGTGGTAGTCGAGTTGTGCCGAGCTGCCGGCAACAAGGAAAAATACATGGAGTATAAAATGGAGGATGTGATAATCTCATCGGTCAGTGTCGGCGGGGGCGGGGGAGGCTTGCCTACCGAATCAGTGACCTTCAATTATGGTAAACTGACATGGAACTACATCACGACGGACCACAAGACAGGCGAAGCTAAAGGCAACGTTGAGAAATACTGGAGCCTGATCGAGAATAAAGGCGGCTGATTATCAGCATACAGGGACATAGTAACCTTATGTTGACTTGTCACGCTTGAATATTGCGCGGCAGGAGTGTAATGCCCGTGACGGAGGTTGTCCTAATGCAAACGGAAGAATTATTAAAGGCCGGCCAGCTTAGTGAGGCTTTGACCGCCCTGGAAGGCGAGATTCGTAACGATCCTTCGAATGCAAAGCTTCGTGTTTTTCTTTTCCAACTTCTGGCTGTCCTGGGAGATTGGGAGCGGGCCCTGACCCAGCTAAACGTAGCGGCGGAACTTGACGCCATGAATTTGCTCATGGCTCAGGTTTGCCGAACGGCGATCAGTTGTGAAGCGTTCCGATCTGAGATATTCGTCGGTAAACGTTCGCCGCTCGTTTTTGGTGAGCCGGACGAGTGGGTTGCCTGGCTCATCCAGGCCAACCAAATGATAGCGGAAGGAAAATACGAAGCGTCGCAGACACTGAAAGATCGTGCGTTTAACGCGGCACCGGCCATTCCCGGATCTGTAGATGGTCGGCGTTTTCAATGGATATCAGATGCCGATACCAGGTTTGGGCCCGTGCTGGAAGCTATTATAGACGGCAAATACTACTGGGTGCCATTCACAGCCATAAAACAGATCCGTGTTGAGGAGCCCGCCGACCTGCGCGATACCGTCTGGATTCCTGTCCAGTTCACCTGGGTCAATGGCGGCGAAGCAACCGGCTTGATGCCGACGCGATATCCAGGCTCGGAAGCCAACGAAGATAGTTCTATTCGGCTCGCACGTAAAACCGAGTGGATTGAACAACCCGGAGATGTGTACCTTGGTTTGGGACAACGCATGCTTACCACCGACGAGGATGACTTCCCGCTGCTCCAGATAAGACAAATAGATTTGGATCACTCCGAATCAGACTGACAAGGTGAAATGAATAATGGCTGAACTTACGCCGATGGATCGTCTGCAACCATGCCTGCTTGACCGCCTCACCGATGATGAACCGGAAGTGAGCAGGGAGGGCCGGGACCGACGCATAGTATCACTGCAAAGATACAAAAGTGCGGTTCTTCGCGACATAGAGATGCTCTTAAATGCAAAAAAGCATCCATCACACAACGACATATATGAGTTCAGCGAAGCAGCACGATCTGTGCTGAACTTTGGCATACCCGACATATGTGGTACGCCTATATTAAATACCAAGCCCGATGAAATTGAATCACATGTCAAGGAAGCCATTATTTGTTTTGAGCCGAGAATTTCACAGAGAACATTATCCGTTCACATGGTCTCTCCGTTGAACTCGGAATACATCCGTAGTATCTCATTCGAAATTGAGGCTGAACTTTGGGCACAACCGCTGCCGGATCGTCTTTTCGTCAAAACCGAAGTTGATCTGGAAACCGGCCATTATAAATTGAAAGGCGAGCTGAATGGATAGGCGCTTGCTGGACTTGTATAATCGCGAGCTGGCACATCTTAGAGCAACGGGGGCTGAATTTGCAAAGCAGTTCCCTAAGATAGCAGGGCGTCTTGGCGGCCTGGATGAATTCCAGGCATGTCAGGACCCCTTCGTCGAGCGACTGCTCGAAGGGTTTGCTTTTCTTGCTGCAAGAGTTCAACTGAAGCTGAACGCGGAATTTCCCAGATTCAGCCAATCTTTAGTCGAAACGATTTACCCTCATTATCTGGCCCCTACGCCATCTATGTGCATAGTTCAGTTCAATCCGGAATCGGATGAGAAAGGCCTTGCTGAAGGCTTTGTAATTGGCCGGAATTCCTCGCTGAACAGTATGCTGGGCAAGTCGGAACAAACCAGATGTGAGTATCGCACAGCCCATGATGTTACCCTCTGGCCGATTAAATTGAATCAGGCGGATTATTATACTCGCGAGCTGGCCTCGCTTGAGATTCCCAATATACCCAATATCAAGGCTGGGATCAGATTACGAATGCAAACGACGGCTGGACTTAGCTTCAATGAGTTGAAATTAGATTCGCTGAATCTGCATTTAATGGGAGTTGGCGAGACGCCAATGCATTTGTATGAGCAGTTTTTTGCAAATGCTGCTGCGATAGTGGTACAGCCGGCGACCAGGCCCATAGGATGGCAAAAAATCATTGATGCTTCCTGCATCAGGTGTGTGGGTTTCGACAACAAACAAAAACTCCTGCCATACGATGCTACGTCTTTTCAGGGATATCGCCTTTTGCATGAATACTTTGCGTTCCCCCAGCGATTTATGTTCGCAGAACTTGCCAATTTGGGTGATGCAATCAGCTCTTGCGGCGAAAATCTGCTGGATATCATTATCTTGTTCCGAGAGGCCAAAGTCGAACTTGAGGGCACGATAAATGCCGATAATTTCGGTCTATTTTGTACTCCGACAATAAATCTCTTCGAAAAGCGGTTGGATAGGATACCCGTTTCAGATAAATTTTTCGAGTTTCATGTTGTGCCCGACAGGACCAGAGCTCACGATTTTGAGGTTTATAAGCTCACAAATGTAATTGGTTATGGTGCCAGATCAGACCAGATGGAGGAATTTCTTCCGTTTTATCTTGCAAAAGATTTTGGGGACAGCGAAGGGAGTGGCTATTATGTAATAAATCGTGTCCCAATGCCAAAGACTCAAAATGCAAGCTTGAAAGCTCGAAGGTCACAAAGCTATACGGGCAGCGAAGTCTATATATCTCTTGTTGATCCCCATGCAGCTCCGTTCAGTGCTGACGTGAAACAGTTGGGTGTCGAGGCTCTTTGCACTAATCGTGATTTGCCTCTGCAGATGCCAATAGGAATTGGATCATCTGACTTCACTATGGAGAAAACAGCACCTTGCACGTCAATCCGATGCATTGGATCTCCAACTTCACCCAAGCCGTCTCACGCTGAAGGTGAATTTGCATGGCGCATTATAAATCACCTGTCACTAAATTATCTTTCTCTCACCGATACGAGTGAACATGAGGGTTCATCGGCACTTCGCGATATTTTAAGACTTTATAGCGACATGGGTGATTTGCAAACCCGCAAACAGATTGACGGCCTCAAGTCTATTAGTTCCAGGCCGATCACGCGCAGAATATCAACATCGGGATCTATTGCATTTGCACGTGGCTTGGAGGTAACTGTCACTCTTGAAGAAGCGGCATTTGAAGGGACCGGTGTTTTTCTGCTTGGGGCTGTTCTTGAACAGTTTTTTGCCAGATATGTTTCGATTAATTCCTTTACAGAAACAGTAGTTAGAACACTCGAGCGTGGAGAAATTATGCGATGGACAATGAAGAACGGACTGCGGCCGATTCTTTAGCAGCAGATTTACGAAATAGACCGTTTGATTTTGACTTTTTCCAGGCTGTCCGTAGGCTTGAGTGTATCAACTCCGACCTGCCGCGGATTGGGCGTTCACGTCGTCCTCAAAATGATCCGATCAGGTTTTGCCAAAATGTCTCTTTAGCTTTTGCACCTTCGGCAATTTCAGCATATCGTGAAGCTACCGATCAAGATTCTGCTAAAATGACAGTAAACTTTTTCGGGCTTCTTGGTCAGGGTGGTCCGATGCCGCTGGCGATAACCGAATATATTTATGACCGGATGCATAATCACAAAGACAAAACGCTTGCAGCGTTTCTGGATGTTTTTCATCATCGAATGATATCGCTCTTCTATCGCGCCTGGGCATGTAACCAGCAATGTGTTAGCTATGATCGTAAAGATGAGGACCGTTTTGCAGTTTACATCGGCAGTTTGTTTGGAATTGGGGATGATTCTTTTCGCAACAGAGACGCCTTGCCTGACATCGCAAAGCTGCATTATTCCGGACGTCTTGTTTGCCAGACCAGAAATGTTGAAGGATTGAGGGAGATTTTAGAGGACTATTTTGAGGTTGACGTAGCAATACAGCAATTTGTAGGACAGTGGATAAATCTTCCTCGAAACTATCTCTGCCAATTGGGTTCATCATGCGAAAACGCAAAATTGGGCTCTACGTTGATTGTTGGAAGTCGTTTTTGGGAGTGCCAGCAGAAATTCAGGATTAAGTTTGGGCCTATGGACTTGTCCAGATATGAGGCTTTTTTGCCGGGAAGCAATAGTATTCGACGTCTTATTGCCTGGATCAAGAATTACGTAGGAGATGAATTTCTGTGGGAGATTCAATTAATATTAAAGGCTTCCAAGATTCCGAGGTTATGCCTGGGTAGAATGGGACGGTTGGGATGGTCGAGTTGGCTTGGCTCCAGGAAGTTCCGGAAGAACGCTGATAATCTTGTGCTGAGGTCTTTGGATACATAGCTTGTTTTAGAAATTCAGGCTGGCCACATGCGGCCACTTTTAATGTGATTGTTTTCTTAACATAAGGTCTGATTTATTTTTTACACTTAGTTTTGATTTAACGTTATTAGGATTCTTAATTATCGTTTTCTGGGTATGTATAAAAATCGATCTTCCGGTTTGATTAAATAAGAAGTTTAAGGGCCAAAAACATTTGCAATCATATTTAAGTTGACAAAAAAAGAGAAAACGTCGAGAATGATATTTTACGGATGACACTATTTAATTCAAGATTACTGGAAAACCGTGCCCAAAAACGATAATAAAAAGATGGAGAGTCACGTACTTGAAACTGCAAATCGGCTTCGTCAGATACAAGCTGACTTTACAGACGAGAGCGGACAGGCAAGAACGACCTGTCTCTGCGGGGAAATTGAAAAGGCGTTAAAGAGCGTCTTGCCTGATGATCGCAATGAATTCCTGGAGAGATTATTAGATCAGTTTCCTGCCGACAGTTTTATTGCTCAGGCGATATCGACAGAAATAACTAACGAAAGCCCTCCGGCAGTTGATGTGTCAGAGCTTGAAAATATTGATTTTTTGGTTCGAAGTCTTTTGGAAATGGCCCCGACACTTTCAGATGATCAAAAGAATTATGTCGATAAAAGCCTGCAAGAGGCTGGATTGAGACCGAAAGCCCGGCAGGACAATTCTATAGAATTGGATCAAAAACTGAAGAAAAAATTTAAGGTCGGGGATGACTGCAGTATTAGTGCCGAGAAGATCGCCGAACTCAGTGCGATACTTGTCGATTTTGTTTTGAAGCTCGAACCTTTGGTTTGGAACACCTGGCGACAACTTGCACCGCGGTCTGCTGTTCGTCAAAAGGGTGCTTTAACGAAAGAAATAGGCCAGTTTTTAAGTGACGATGTCGAGATATCTGTTAGTCAGGTTGACGATAATCTCAAAGTATTGCAGCGGCTTATTGCAGCAATGACCAGTGCTGTCAGTTGTGTAGGTGGCCAGTTTGCGAGGCGCCATCTCGCAAAGTTTACACCATCTGAGATTGAAGCTTTGGTTCGAATGGAACCCAGAAGTTTTCTTGTCGGCCACGATGTGAAATGTTGGAAAAAATATCAGGAACTGGCCGAGATGTTAAATGAAGATTCCATCGAAATGGAGATTAGAAAGGCCATCGTTGATTACGTTGAGTCTTTGTTAAATGGAATGGGTCAGTGACGTCAATACAGGAGAGTAACTTATGGCCTTAGAAGGCGAAATTCATTGGAGTGAAGGCCTCTTTCTCCAACCTCACCACCTTCAAATTATGCAAAGGAATATAACCGAGAGGTTTATAAGGCAGTCTCGCATGTTTTGGAGCTATCCCTATGGTGTGATAGAGGCTAAAATATCTGATGATCAACTGGAAAATATGAGAGTTTCCTTCGACCGGCTCCGTGTTATAATGCCGAGCGGACTTGAAGTGAATGTTCCTGACAATACCAACCTCCCTTCACTTGACATAAAACAAGCATTTGCCTCTACAAGTGATACATTGACTATCAGTATCGGCGTGCCGGTATGGTACTCTTCACGTGGCAATGTTATTGAGAGGGGGGATGATCAGGATCGGCTCGCCAAGCGCACATATATAGTTACTGAGACTGAAAGAACTGATGAAAATACAGGTGAAAATCCACAACCGGTCCAGATCCGTCAGATAAACGCCAGACTGTTGCTTGAAAATGACGACCGTTCAGACCTCGAAGTGTTGCCCTTGCTGAAAATAAACCGTGCCGCAGGTGAGGATATCGGATTGCCCCGGCGAGATCCGAAATACATACCCCCATGCTTTGTTGTCAGCGGCTCATCGGTGCTCAGAGAACTCCTGCACGATTTAACCAGTCAGATTATGGCAAGTCGAAATGAATTAGTAGTCCAAATAAATCGTGGGGGCTTTAGTATTGAGAATATGCGAGGCAGTCAATTCGAACAAATGCTTCGTCTCAGAACGCTGAATCGTTTCAGCTCTCAGCTTGGCTCTCTTATCAGTATCTCCAGCAGAGTTGCACCGTTTCAGATGTATTTATTGCTAAGGCAATTACTTGCTGAACTTGCCGCTTTACGCCCGGATCGCGACATGTATGAAGTCGTTGGATACGATCATGACAATCTGGCAATTGCTTTCAACGAGCTTTCCACTAGTATTCGTAATCTGCTCAAGGGTGTAGGACCGCCCAGGTATTTTGAATTACCGTTTGCTATTGACCATGAGCAGAAAATCTATGTCGCAACACTCACTGAGGAGGCAATATCTGAGCCCAATGAGTATTTTCTTGGTATCACGACGAAGATGGATCCTTCCGAATTGGCTAAACTGGTTGAAGATCGTGACAAATTCAAAATGATGCCGCAAAGTCTTGCAAACCAGCGGGTCTTCGGTGTGCAGCTCACCCGGGAAAAATATGAGCCGAATGAACTGCCGCACAGGGTAGACCTTCATTATTTTCGTGTAATGCGCGGCGAAAGCGCCAGGCTATGGGAGAGAATACAGCAGGAGAAGACGGTCGCAGTGCGGTGGCCCGGCGCTGAGACTTCTGACTTTAAAATCACGCTCTATATGACTGTTCCTGGCTCTGGTAAGGAGGCACAGAAATGACACTGCTCGAATTGTGTGAGCCGCTCTTCCAATATGTGTGTCGGCTGCGCCGGTCTGCGCGAATGGATTACACTATGGAAATGGATCAGGTGCGAAGTGACATCCAAAGAATATTCAATGAAATAGAGACAAACGCTTCTTCGATCGCTGATTTGGCCGTTCAGTACGAAAAAGTTGAGTTGCCTCTTATTTTCTTTATAGACTTTATGGTCAAAGAGAGCAGCCTGAGCTTTGCTCCTGACTGGTACGAGCTGGGCCGTGAACGAAACGAGCTTGCCGGAGACGAGAAATTTTTTGATATGCTCGATGCGGAATTGGCTGATCCGAGTGAAACCGCGACTCAAAGATTGCTGATATACTATACATGTATCGGGCTGGGTTTCACAGGTGTGTATACGGGGCAAATGGAAAGTATCCAGCGATTAATGTCGAAAATATCGGCTCGTATTTCGGGTATGATGGATCCTGATAAAAGAACTTTGATTTGCCCGAAAGCATACGAAAATGTGGATACCAGAGATTTGATTGAGCCGCCGAGCGCGAAGTTAGTGGGTATCGGAATCACTTTAATAGCTCTGATTATCATCTGGGCCGTGGCGTATTGTTTTTTGTTCAAATGGACCTCTGACGACCTGGCCGAGTCTCTTGATGTCATTGCAGGACAGCAGGAGTTGTCTTCTGTTACTGAATCAACACGATAATGACAATTAGTCTAAAGGATGTGTAGATAATTATGGTGCCCGGAGTTTCAGTCTACAAGAATCTTCCAACACCTATCAAGGTTGGATTGTTAGTAATTATGGGCGGCGGCATTGTGGCAGCAATAATGTATTTATTTCCAATGCGGCTCCTTGGGATTATATTTATAGGGCTTGTCCTTGTAACCCTGCTTCTCTTGCTCTACTGGCGTCTTTTGAAGTGGATGAAGAAACGAAAGGCCGCGCCGATGGAAAGTGGGGTTATCGAGAATACATCGGCAACGCCACAAGGGGTGAGTGAGGCAGCACATTTGGCACGACTTGACGATTTAAGGAAGAAATTTGAAGAAGGGATTGAAAAGTTTCACGCTGCCGGGAAAAGTCTCTATAACTTCCCCTGGTATATGATTGTGGGCGAGCCGGGATCAGGAAAGACAGAGGCTATACGCCATTGTAATGTCGGATTTCCCCCGGGCTTGCAGGATCAGTTTCAGGGTGCCGGCGGTACGCTCAACATGAATTGGTGGTTTACTGATCACGCTGTTATCCTTGATACGGCCGGTCGGCTGATGTTTGACGAAGTTGATACAGGCGGTTCAAGTGAATGGAAAGAATTTCTAAAGCTTCTGAAAAAATATCGGCCGCGATGCCCGGTCAATGGCGTATTTCTTGTTATCCCCGCCGATAGTCTTATCAAGGATACTGCCGATGAAATCGAGCAAAAGGCATCTAAAATCGCTCGACAGTTTGATGTAATCCAGCGACTTCTGGACGTTCGTTTTCCCGTCTTTGTAGTTATCACCAAAAGCGACCTGATCAATGGTTTTCGTGATTTCTTTGATGACCTCGAGGACCCACAGCTTCAGCACCAGATACTCGGGTGGTCCAACCCTACCCAGCTTGATGAGCCTTACAATCCAGATTTCATTGACCAGCATTTGAAAGCTATAAAGGAACGTCTTTATCGGCGAAGACTTGCATTACTTCAAGAGATTATATCTGAAACCGGTCAACCGGGCATGGAGAAGAAACGCGTCACTGAAACGTTATATGCATTTCCTCAAAGTCTGGAAAAGATTGCGCCGCGAATGGCTCGATACCTGGAATTGATTTTCAGTGTCGGTAGTCAATGGTCTTGCAAGCCGTTGTTTTTCCGGGGTATATATTTTACATCTTCCATGCGGGAAGGTTCGGCTTTAGACGAGGATCTCGCCGAATCGCTTGGTTTGTCAATTGATTCGCTCCCGGATGGACGCGTTTGGGAACGTGATAGGGCGTATTTTCTTAGAGATTTATTTGTCAAGAAGGTCTTTCGTGAGAAAGGCCTTGTCACATATGCGACCAACGCAAAGAAACTGCACCTCCGACGTAGGGCTGTTGTCTTAATCTCAGCAGCTGCGAGTATAATTTTACTGCTCTTTTGTACAATCTATGCAGGCATTTGCTTCCGCCGCTCCATTGGTGAGATGAAACAATATTTTGAAGTACCGGCAAAACTGATTGCCTCGAGCGATGTACGAGATGCCGGCCAACTGCGGGTAATCATAAGTGAAGGCCAGGAGCGTTACCGATATGCCGGCAGGTCCGAAATACCCAACATGCCGGATGATATTACTCGATCAAGCTTCTCGGCGCGACTTGCCGAGCTGGTAAGCAAATGGCACGAGAAAGGTGTGCCCTGGATTTTCGCACCAGCAGCAAAGATCACAAAGGGTATTCAACCGGAGAAATTCAGCAATGCTCAAGCCGTTATTTACGAGGAGGGCGTACTCCGCCCATTCCTGGATGCCTCCGGGCGAATAATGCATAATCAGCAAAACGGCAAATGGACGCGCGAAAACCCCGAGACTAATACTTTGCGTCAGTTAATTCGTATAAAGGCAAATAAACCTTTGAACAAAGATTCTGAATATTCGAACCAGACTGTTTTAGATCCTCTGTTTACATATATTTTCCCTCGTGAGAAGATTTCAGAAGATGATAAAGGTTTTGTAAAACTAATAAGTATGTATAACGAAGACAAAGCAAACCTCCATCAACCAATCGAATTGATTTATGGCGAAACTTTGTCTCCTGCGTTTACTAAAACCGATCCCAATTTTCTGGAATCAGCAATAGAAAACGGCATAACTCTATTTAATGCATATTGGAGTGACTCCAATCAGGTCGGCACCGAAAGCCGGGATTTTGCCCAGGTCGAGATGATCGAAGAGCTAAAGGCTTGTTTTGATGAATTTGATGCTGCTGAGCAAGGTATTTTAACGCTGCAAAATCGCTTTGACGCCAAATCGGACAAGCCCTATGCAGACGATCTCTGGGATAGATTTGTAATCGATTGGAATAAAAGCTTCAAAACTCTCGAAGGTACCAGAGGAAATATCCGGAGGCTCATCGGCAACCTCAACAATCCTCCATCACTCGGAGCACTGTGGGTGAATGTTTCCAAAGGAACACTCCAGGATGCGAATGATCACTATCAATTCCTGCTTAATGAGCTGAAGACAGAAAACGCTCAGAAAAGCGAATTCCTTAGACAAATGCGGGCGAGGCTTGAAACAACCTATAGTAAAATAACAAATAAATTCGTCAACAGTGAATTCGAAGAACAATTAAGAATCATTGACGAAAGATTTTATGATCAGGTTCGGGAGGGAAACAATTTATACGAAGTACGCTTCCAGATGTATTCCAAGTGTAATGAGCAATTTGTGGAGACCGAATCTTACGCCCTTGATAAGGTTCGAACGGCAATCCTGAAAGTGGACGAAGATGTTGAACAAGCGGGTCGCCGCGTAGACGAACTGGTAGCACTAAATCCCACTGCCTACCGGTTTAAGGAAGCAGCCAGTGTTTGCAAGTTCGCCCTTGATCTGCCTCAGCAAAGACATCTATACTCTATTTTCGAGTCGAGCTTACGCTCAGCTCCCAAGAACATCAAGGAAGCCGGGGACTTCATAGAAAAACAAGACCAATGGGATTGGACAGGCATTCCCGATAACCTTATCAATCGCAGGTTTGATCCGAAGGCAACAGAAGATATGCTTGGCGGCTGGAAGAGCCTTAGAGATACATTACAGCGTCTGCCGGAAGAAAAAAGCTTTCAAAAGCAATTCATGGACACAAATGATATTTATGTAGAATATCCAAAGCTATACTTCGAATACTGGCTCGGCATAATACCTGAATCCATGATTCGCCGTATGGTCGAGCGAGATTCGCAGCAATTAAAGAGCTTGATAGTCAGGAATGTTTTCGATGAACTGATCATCGATTTTGGTGGGCTGCTTGAAAAGGCAGTTAACCCACTAAGAGAGTATTTTCCACAAAGCGAGGCGAATATTAAGCAATTCGATGCTAATTTGCTGAAAGTCAGAGATACACGCCAATACGATAAGATGTATCGTGAGTGTCGAGCGGTGCTTGATAAGTGGAGAGCGTTGAGTGATGATATCTCGGTAAGTCGGGGATCTTTATTGAGGATTAAGCCGGCCGATTACCTTGAGGATTATGCGCCTTTTACCTATGAATCACCAGCCGAATTCGTTGATATGTATTTGACCGAGCTAACACTGGGGCTGCTAAATAATCTATCCAGCCAAATACAACGCCAGGGCAAAGAAGCATTCGAAAATCTAAAGACGCAATTTGGCACCAAGTTTCCTTTGGAGCGTGACAGCCAGGCTAATTTGACACAAAAAGAACTCATTGAAGCACAGTTGTGCCTGAACAATGTCCGTTTACAGGAACTCTTTGCCGAAGGAACTATAGGAGCCGGTGCCGAGACTGGGAATGATCAGATCGATGAGCAGCTTGAGCAACTGCGGGATGTGGTTTTACCTGAACCTTATAAACAGTGGTTCGATGGAATTGAAAGTGTGCTTCAGAGCCTTCCTCAAGCTGAAGATCCTTATTATTGTAAGATAACATTATTAGGTCAGAGCGAACAGCGCAAACTTGTGGGGCAGGCGGAACAGCTACTGTTTGACTACTTAACAGAATTCAGGCTTGTCCAGGGAGATGACAAGAGTGAACGATTCAATACACGATCGAGGGATAATCTGAGTGTGGGAATGTTTATGTATCCGGGTTCCTCTCTCAATATCGAATTTTATCAGTATCCTTCCGATACCGAGATGCATACGAACGCAGAATTTTCAGGCCCCTGGGCACCTTTGAGAATGCTTAATCAGTGCTATTATGATCGAGGAAAAAAAGGATACGCTAAGCTTGTAGTCAAAAGCGATAAGGGCCTGGGTGGAGTATTATTCCTGCAGCTTGAATTTTATAAGGATATTGACGGCAAATATCCGGTTGACTTTCCGAGTCCGGAGCAGTGGCCGTCACTGAAAAGCAAACTTTGATTTAATCGGAGGCGTGTGTTTTGAATTCTGCTTTCAGAAAGTTGCTAAGGCACATCAATCCAAGGGGGTATAGTTTCACTTCTGAAAGAATCTTTGTCGCTGCATTTGGTAAGCATCCCGGCTGGGATGACCACGTCGATGACATCGGATTCGAAACAAATGTTTTTGTGGCTGTCAAACGCATGCTTTATGTTCAGGGCATTGGAGGCAATATAGATTCGGGAAGCTGGGATAAACTCACAGACGAGCAGCTCATTAAAGAATTCAAACACGTATTTTTCTGGTATATAGATGGTAATTTAATCGTTGGTCGCATGTGGTCTTCTCGGGACGGCAAAGGCCGCAAGAGTTATCCTTTTGTGGTTTGCGTTCAGTGTTCGAAATTGCCGGCAAAGTGGATCTTCGAGAATGTTTTACCTCAATTAGAGCATGTAGAAACAAAGTGTACTGCGACCACTTCGGCTGGTGACGTCCGAATGATCATCCAAGGTGCCAGGCAGGAGCTTCGTCAATTAGCCCAACGATTTGATGGATCGAAAAATCCAATTGCCAGGTATCCGGATGCTCTGGCGAAACTTGCCGAGCGCCCGGAAATGGGTCCGAATCACGAAGGACTGTTCCGAACACTCTACCATATTGACCGCGAAGTTGGGCGACACCGGGCTAACAGTGCCAGCAGTATGGCCTTGAGATCGACGGCGTTACGCATACCCACTTCGCCGGACACTATGCTCGAAAGCATAATCCTGTGGAGCAGCTTCCTGCTTGAAAGGTTCGGCACAAATGTACCTGTCCTCATTCTAATGCCGCTGAAATACAATTGGATGGACATAATCATAGGTGAGCCGACAGAGCAGCAAATATATTGTTTACGAGCATCTCTGAAAGTCATTCCCCTTACCAGCAACATCCCATATAACATGGACTCGGAATTCATCGACCAGGCCAATAAGCTGATACACGGCCATCGTCCCGGAAAATAACGTTGTCCAATAGCCGACAACGTGTGTTTCATCATGCTTCTCAAACCAGTTGTGATCAGTCTGTTGTTCGTCTCGACAGCACGAAATTGACTTTGTTTGGCTTTGTTTTCGTCGACTTTGCAAGCCGATTTGTTGCCATAATCTCCTTCCAAATAAGAACTTACGCCATTTGTGCCCGGCACAAATTGGCTTTGTTTTTTCAACTTACCTTTCAAACTCCCAGCACAGGACTGTGGGCTAAACAAAATTGGGTTTGTTTGGCTTTGTTTTTTTGCCGCCCGAAACCACAAAATCCCTCATATTCACTTATCAAATAAGCACTTATGCTCATTTGCTCTGTTTAAAATTGGCTTTGTTTTTTCAACTAAGGTCATAGCCACAGAGGCACAGAGTTCACAGAGAAATAAAATTGTCATTCCTGTGAAAACAGGAATCCGTTCAACACTCAATCCTGATTTCCTGATATCCTGTTATCCTCCTTCCTGATGACTTTATTTCCCGATCACCGTCTTTTTATAAATTCTGTTTTTATACATTCTACGAACGGCAATCCGAAAAAGCGGGCAAATTCCGTCACATTCCAGAAAAATCTCCGTGACACGGCGTCCTTTACCGCCGAGCACGCGGTCGGCGCCGTTCGGGCCTGCGCGCACAGGCGTCCTGAGCGCAGCCGAAGGATCTATCGAGGGATAAACGTGGTTTTTTTAGGGAATTCTCGTACGGTGCGATGAATCGCACCAATTCTCTTATTTTGACGGGATAATATGATGCACTTGTTAATTTATGAGGAAATCTTTTGTTGTTCTTGGTATAATATAAGCGATGGAATATAAAATACAATTTAAGCCGAGAGCTATAAAGGATTGTAAGTCGATAGAGAAAAAAAGGTTAAAATCGATATTCTCAAAAATAGAGTTACTATCGAATAACCTGCAGGGCGATGTAAAAAAATTAACCGATTTTACGCCGGAATATCGTCTTCGAGTTGGAAATTATAGGATTCTTTTTGAAACGGAAAAAGACGAAATAATTATATACAGAATATTGCATCGAAAGCAGGCATACAAATAGGACGGTTTCGATATGATAAATTTTCATGCTAATATATTAAAAAAGAATGGCGAGAAAGAATTTGTTGTTATTCCTTACGAGGTATTCGAGAAAATTAAGGAAGAGCTTGATGATTACGAATGTCTGAAAGCTCTTCGCCAGGCAAAGGCAAAAGAGGCCAAAGCTAAAACTACCTCATTAAATCAGGTAAAAAAGCAATTGAATATCAAATAAATCTCATATCTCGATTTGCAGCACAGAGATTAACCACAAGGATACGAAGAACTGCAGATTAACGCTGATTTCGAAGATAAAATAATCAATAATCAATAGAAAATCGTCAATTACGATGGCCGCAGAGGGCACCGAGTCCACAGAGAAATAATAAATGATTAACCACAGCTTGTAGGGTGCGATGAATCGCACCATTTTTCGGAAAAATGCAGATTTACTCCGTTAGATTGCGGCTTTACACCCTAAGGGACAAGCTATCTCACGGGGTGAACACAGATTTTTGAAGGGATTTTTGCCTTATGCCTTTTGCACTTTTTCTGTCTTTTACGGCCTTTTTTCCTTTTGCCTTTTTACTTGCTCGTATGTAGACGGCATCTATAATTGAACAAAGCGTATATGACATCTCTGAAGCGTCAACGGCGTTGTTTATGAATTCTTGATTTGTGCCGAGAGGCTTGGGATGTTATTAAGAAACCATTTATACGCTGACTGGCGATAAGGAGAAACAGATGAAGATGATTCTCGTTTTGGTATCAGCGGTGCTTATATTTGGCATCATCGCGTTGGAGTCAGTGGGATTCTCTCAGAGGATAAACTATCATACCAATGCTATTGAGATTCTCGCAGAGAGTATAGTATCCAATTCCTTGCTGGAATCGGGCGAATCCGATTCTATGCAAGGCAACAAACCCGGTTTCAATTCATACGGACAACTGCAAGATCACGTCCCTTTGGAGGTATTGATCGAAGCGCTCTATAGCGAGGATTTCACTACGCGTATGCGCGCAGTGAGCTTCATTGGCTATCGTGGACAGGCTGCCAAGCAGGCCGTTCCGGACTTGGTTAAGGTCTTGGAGAAGTACGACATGCGTGAGTCGGCGCTGAGCGCACTAAAAGCCATCGGCCCGAGCGCATCGGCGGCAATTCCCGCACTGTATAACGCGATCACAGCATATCCCGAACAACCGGCGACGCGCTGGAAATCCGCCCATGCGTTGGCTAACATTGGTGAGGTGGCGATTCCCACACTGAAAATGGGCGCTGACAGCGATAACTTGTACGAGCGGATCTGGTGTCGCGCAGCGCTGGCAAAAATCGAAGGTCCAAAATCGAATCACCTTCAGTACCTGTCGGTGTTATTATCCAGTACCGATAGGGAGACAGTCTTGGTAGCTGTTAATGCCCTGACGATGATCGGTCCCGCGGCCAAGCCAGTGCTGCCGAAGATCATTGCTGCAATGGACAACCCGGTGGCACCGAAAATGGAAATTGCTATGCTACTGGCGCGAATGGGAAAGGATGCCAGCCCGGCTATACCCCAGCTTGTGAAATTCCTTGATGATCCATACCCCTTCACACGCAACCGTGCAGCCCTTGCCTTGTCTATGATTGGCTGCGCCGATCTACGATCCGCTGTTCCTGGATTGATTCGCATGCTGAGTGCACAGGAGGACCACGTGCGCAGGCAGGCGGCCGAAACCCTCGGCAAGGTCGGTCCCGCTGCCGGCGGACCGTCGGTTCCGCACCTCATTGAACGCTTGTGTAGTGACCAGGATGAGCATGTTCGCGCGGCGGCTGCGGAGGCTCTCGGGGAAATTGCACCCAACGACACCGCAGTCCACAGCGCATTGATCGCGGTAATGAATGACCAGAGCGGGCGAGTGCGCAGCAAGGCAGCGCCCATACTTGCGAAGAACGCTCCCGTGACCAGGGAATTGATTCAAGTCTTCATCTATTCATCTGCTGACAACATGAAGGCAGTGAAAGACGCATGCAGGACCTTCTTTCGTCGAGTGGGTCCTGACAACAGCGAGTTGATTCCGGAACAATACAGACGACACTTTCGTGAGAGATGACCTAGCAAAACGTCTTACCACCAGAGACGGTGACAGGCACGCAAGGCAGGTAAGCATTAGGGCTGAACGCCAATTAAAAGTCTAAAAAAGGATACATACATTTTCCGATGAGTCGTGCTTTATAATTAATTCGTATATCGTATCGTGTGAAGGACAAGGAATAGGCATTGAAATTAATTATTGATTACTGACTATTGATTATTGATTGTAGATTGCCGCGTCGGCATATAGCCTCCTCGCAATGACACGAGGTGTGTTTCAACGCACCCTATACGCTCTTACGAATCATTAGCATTCCCTTGGGGACAAGTAGCAAAAGTCCAGTTGTTAATGGAATCAAAAAGCGTATCGGCCAGGTCAATATCCAGCTTAGAAAGCTGTTTGTGTGTCTGTAAAGCAGACTCTTTGTTGCCGTCAATCACATATCTGTTGCCAAGCAGGAAATGTGCGGGCGGAAAATCAGGATCTATCCGAATGGCTTCTTTGTAAGACACTATAGCTTCCTGGCTACGGCCAATGGAATCGTATGTCACGGCTAAGGAATAATATGCCTTTGCATCATCCGGCTTTGTGTGAATAGCCTGCTCAAAAGCTTCTATTTCTTCTTTAATTTTGCTTTGTCGTTGATGTGAATCAGTCGGGATCGATCGGCCCGCTTCGGTGCTAAACAGGCTGTGCAACCATTTTAGAATGTATCGTAAAGCTTTCATTTCAAAGCCTTTTGCATTGCTGAGTTCTTTACTTTTCCGGCTGCAACACGCCCAAATAACTGTGCCGGAGAGCTTTCGATATATTAAAGGCAACAATTTGGGCGTCGGTAACAAAAAAAACCTCCGAGAAAAATAAAAGGGCCGTTTTGATTTATAATTTTCTATTGACGATTGACGATTTATCAAAAGCCTCTGGTGGGGCGAAACAATTGATTATTGATTGTCCCCGCCTTCGCGGGTACAGGTTTACTATTGATTTTTTATTTGTACTACTATCCGTCAACTTCTTGTTTTTTATGCGTGTTTTATCAACAAGGCTGACGTAAATATCTAAATAATATAGAGTTATCCCGGCTTGCCGGGATTCCGAAATTTTGCGTTTTACATTTTGATTTTTTATTTTGGTTGCGGCCAGAGGCCGCGCCAGGATACTTCGTACCCTTCCATGAGAAGGCTGTTCAAGTATAATATTTACCGTTGCGAATCCTTTAAGTCTTTTTTGTCTTGCTTCCATTCGCACTCTGTTAGTGGGCCTGGTTGTGGCCCGGTGCCTGCTAAGGT